>Ga0265331_10002385_pt1 | contig 12755 bp, 12 predicted proteins | sample 41923metaG_FD_202088 | JGI IMG/M metagenome (GOLD analysis project Ga0265331, IMG submission 202088) | Rhizosphere microbial communities from Carex aquatilis grown in University of Washington, Seatle, WA, United States - 4-19-23 metaG | ecosystem: Host-associated > Plants > Roots > Rhizosphere...
CAGGCTGATTAGATCGCATACGGCGAGACGAGAGTGGCAACCATGGCCCCGGAGTGGTAGCTTCTCATCTCGTACCGATGTAACATAAATATAATAATTTTTGCAGTCTTACAGGCAATAAGGAATGTCGCTGCGCCTCGTGCGATGCGTCAGGGTTTTCGTATGGAGTAAAAATGCCGACTATGGACGGACATGCGATTTTTTCAATGGACGGAGTGCTGGTTCGGTGCATAAAGGCGTGGTTAACGATGGCAATCTCAAATTGTGAGATTTTGCTTTGGTGATGGAAAGCATCAGGAGAGTTGGATGATCCGACAAAGAACCTTAAAAAATGTAATTCGAGCAACCGGCGTTGGACTGCATACGGGAGAAAAAGTCTATTTGACTTTGCGCCCCGCAGCGCCTAATACCGGCATCCGTTTTCGACGGGTGGACCTGGCCGAACCGGTAGTTATCGATGCAAATCCTGAAAGCGTGGGCGAGACCATACTTTCTACCACTCTGGTAAAGAATGGCGTTAAGGTATCTACCGTTGAACATTTGTTGTCCGCGTTTGCCGGACTTGGAATCGATAACGCGTTTGTCGATGTCAGCGCGCCGGAAGTACCCATCATGGATGGCAGCGCCGGCCCGTTTGTTTTTCTGATTCAGTCCGCGGGCGTAGAAGAACAGAATGCGGCGAAGAAATTTATACGCATTAAAAAGCCGGTGTTGATTGAGGAAGGCGACAAGTGGGCGAGATTCGAACCTTATGAAGGTTTCAAGGTCAGTTTTACCATCGATTTCGATCACCCTGTTTTCGATAAGGAAACGCAGAGCGCGACGATAGACTTTTCCTCAACCTCCTTTGTCAAGGAGGTCAGTCGCGCCAGAACATTCGGATTCATGCGCGATATAGAAGCGCTACGCAGAAATCGGCTGGCATTGGGCGGCAGCATGGATAACGCGATTGTAGTTGATAATTTCCGTATTTTGAATGAAGACGGCTTGCGCTATGCCGATGAGTTTGTGAAACACAAAATACTGGATGCGATCGGAGATCTGTATCTTCTTGGGCATAGTCTGATTGGTTCTTTCGAAGGCTATAAATCCGGACATGGTTTAAATAATCAGCTTTTGCGCGAACTGTTGCTGCGCAAGGACGCGTGGGAATGCGTTACCTTCGACGACGAAAGCAACCTGCCGATTTCCTATATGCATGCCGCTTTCGCTGCGGTACGATGATAACTTGGAGCGTTTCCGGCGTTTAAACAAAGGCTACGCATGCGTAGCCTTTGTTTTATCCGGCGTTTTTGGTCGAAAGTATGGTTAGTGCCAGTCTATGGAGCGATAGGCCGAGTTTGTGCTGCGGCATTGTATCTGCGACAACGCTGAGGGCTTCCGCCGCCGAATTGCGGTTGAAATCCAGTCTTCGCGTATGCCGGTCGAGCTTCTCCAAGGACGGAGCCAGTACTCTGAACCGGACCGAGTTGGCGCGCTCTCCCTGCGCCCTCACGCCGGAAAGAATGTGTTCGGCGTAAAAGCGCAGGTTGAAAGCCCAGGCGGCGTTCTCGCAGTACACCAGCAGGCAACCCTTATCATTAATGCTGCAATCGAGGCAATGAGTGTCAACGGGAGAGGGAAGGGCTGCTTTGATAAATGACAGCAGCTCCCGGTGTTTTGCCATGCGCTGCAACAACTTGGAGTGTTCCGACAAGGATAGGACGGAAGCGACCGCATTGTTGCGGTTTTTGAGTTTTTGCGACATGTATGCGGACAAAATAAAGGCTTGTTTCCAGTGTACACCCCGGTTCTTGTCCATGGCAAACGCATTAAAGAGATAGTTACGATTCCCATACAGATCAGCAACATTCAGGTAACGTCCCCTGTTCAAGCCTGGGACAGGCTCTGTCACTGTATACCTGCAATTCCCCTGCTCAAGTCTGGAGAAGGCTTTGCCGGAATGAGGCGATAATGAAGCGAACTGGATCTCTGGTATGTTTTTTCCTGGGCATAGCCTTACCTGTTCGGGGCTGAAACTCAGTCAATTTATGCCCCCGGCAGCACCTGCTTGATCACCTTGAGCAGATCGGGGCCTCCAATTGGTTTTATCAGCCATCCGGTTGCACCCAGCTGTTTTGCCTCGTCGCGTTTGGCTTGCTGGTTTTCTGTGGTCAGTGCCAGAATCGGGGTAAATCGCAAACCGGGGAGGGTGCGCGCCTCCTTGATCAGCTCTATCCCGTTCATATTCGGCATGTTGATGTCGGTAATGATCAGGTCAGGTTTCGTTGCACTTTTCAGCAGGTTGAGCGCGATAGCTCCGTCTTCTGCAGATATGACATTGAATCCGAGGATTTCAATAATGTTTTTCAGGCTCATCAGCATGGTGGCCGAGTCATCTACGATCATGATGGTTTTAGTCATGGTTACTATCCTCTTGTTTGCAAACGCCTGGCGAGGCCGGGTTACGCCAAGCTAGCCCGGTTTACGAAAACTTATGGTACAAGCGCAGATTTCAGCCACGCCCTTAAAATTTCATCCTGCGGCCAAACGCTGATGGACGCTTTTGACGCCATCAATACCTGGAGATTGGCTGCATGCAGATGGGTACATGCGGAAAGCGCCAGTTTGCCTTTGGGGTGTTTTTGCAGCCATTCGAGCAAGGCTTCCGCCTCGTCCACGCCGACAACGCCGTCGAAATGCGCGGTATTTCTTTGATAGTTGATTGCCATTACACCAGCTCCTTGAAATTCAGCACCATCAGCACAGAGCCGTCGCCGAGCAAGGCTGATCCGGCGTAGCCGGACAAACCGCCCAGAATGCCGCTCATCGGTTTGAGGATGATGTCTACGGTTTCACGAAAATCATCGACGATGATGCCGATCAGATCGTCATGTACGCGCACCACCATCACCGCCATTTCATCGTCGTCATTGATGCGTTGCGCCTGGTTCAGCGCCAACAGCTCGTTCAGCGACAGCAGCGGCACGATGCGATCGCGTAACACGGCAGTCAAACGCCGCTTGATGGAACGCACAGCAGAGCGCGCTACTCTGACTGTTTCCACCACGCTCTCCATCGGTATGCCGAATACCTGATTGTTGGACTCGACGATCATGACATTGGTGACGGCCATTGACAGCGGCAGCGACATACGAATGAGCGTGCCGTTGCCTTTTTCGCTGCTCAAGGCGACAACCCCGCCGGCTTTTTCCACAGCGCTACGCACCACATCCATGCCGACGCCTCGCCCCGACAGATCGGAAACCATCGTCGCGGTGGAAAAGCCGGCGGCAAACACCAGATTGACCGCTTCCTGATCGGTGATGCGTTCCAGAGCAGCCTCGTCTATCAAGCCCTTTTCGTAGGCTTTGCGCTTGATAATGTCCGGGTCGATGCCTTTGCCGTCGTCGGCGATTTCGATCACAACCCGATCAGAGTCCTGGCTGGCGCGTATGCTCAGCCGTCCGACCGCAGGCTTGCCTGCTGCGCGGCGCTGTTCCGGCAGCTCAATGCCGTGATCCAGACTGTTACGTAAAATGTGGATTAACGGATCGGCCAGCGCTTCGACTATGTTCTTGTCCGCCTCGGTCTCTTCGCCTTCCAGTTCCAGGTTCACTTCCTTGCCGAGTTTGCGCGAGGTATCGCGGACCAGACGCGGGAAACGCTGAAAAATGAACGACACCGGCATCATGCGGATCTGCATGATGGCATCCTGCATTTCCTCCGCGATACGGTTGACAACCGCATACTGCGCTTTTATTTCGCGCGACAGTTCGCGTACCCCGTATTGCGTTTCGGCACGGCTGGCGAGATAAGGCAGACTGTTTTTGGCTACCACCATTTCGCCGATTAGATTCATCAGGCGGTCCACCTTGAACTGATCTACTTTGAGTGTCCTGGCGCTGCTGTAGTTGTCTTCGGCACGGCGGCCAAACCTGGGTTCGGCTTCAGGAGCGGATGTTTCGATGATGGTCGACGCTTCGGCAGCCGACGGTTGTGGATCGCATCTATCAGGCATCGACTGTCCCGAAGTAGCATTCTTTTTATCGTTATGGTGGCTATTGCCTGGGGATTCCGGCAGGTAATCGTCCAGCCAGCTCAGCAACGGGGCCGCTTTGGAGGTGCTCAGGGCCGCTGTCAGCGCAGCCTCCAACTCAGGCAATGCATTGCTTTTACCGATGGCGCGCAAACAGGCCGTCAGGGTGGTTGCGACTGACTGCAGGCGTCCCGTCAACCAGGCGTCATTATCCGGCAATTCCAGTATGGCGCGCTGAGACTGCACTATGTTCTGAAAACTTTGCGTATCGGACTTTTTACCCTCAAAATCGTCATAAACCGGCCCGCCGTTTTTATCGCCCTGAGGCAGCGCCAGCGCAGAGGCGGGCACGGCAACAACGTGAACCTGCTCGGGGATGTAGCGAAACAGCTCGCTCAGCACAAGCGGTTCAACGGTAGTCAATGCCCGGAAAACCAATTGACAACGATAGACGTCCAGCTCCGCCAGAGGCGGCCATGACTGCTGAGCAACGATTTTGCCCCAGACAGTTTCAGGAATTTGCTGTATCAGGAAAAACGGATCTTCGCCCTTGAAAAAGCAATCGTCTTCCGGTGTGTATTCCACCAGCGACAGCGGCGTACCGGCCAATACATCGAGGTAAAGCTGCATACGCAGATTTTCGGGTATTTCATGCAACGCGATGAGCCGCGCCGCGCGGGATAAATCCTGGTTTTCCGGTAGGGGTGCGGCAGGCGGCGCTTCAGCCGATGTCCCTGCACAGCTATCGCCCATCAACAGCCTGAGCGCTTTGGCCAGACGTGCCGAGTTATCGGCGTGTTTTGCGTTGATGTTTCCGGTAGACTCGATTTCGTCCATTAGCAGGCTGACGAAGTCCATGGCATTGAGCAGCTGATCCGCCAATGCTTCGGAATAGGCCACATGCCCTTCGCGCACGCTGTCCAGCAAGTCTTCACCGGCATGCAGAACGCGCGTCATTTCCGGGAATTCGAAAAGACCGCTGCTGCCTTTCAATGTATGCACCAGACGAAACAGCTCTTTCATCAATTCGGCACTGCCGGGGTCTGTTTCGAGTTGCATCAACTTTTCAGCGATTCCTTGCAGAAAATCGCGCGCCTCGGAGATAAATTGTTCCAATAAGGGATTCATGAGGTTGTCTCTCCCAGCAACAGGCGTGTATACGCCAGCAATTCTTCCGGTTTCACCGGTTTGACCAGATAAAGATTGGCCCCGGCAATAAACGCCCAGGTTTGATCCCTGGCGTCGGCCTCGGTGGATACCATCATCGCGGGCGCCTGCGGCATATCGCGACTACGCAGTTCTTTCAGAAAACCGTAACCATCCAGCTTCGGCATGTTGATGTCGACGATATAAAGGTCGAATGGCGTTTGCAGCGCCTTTTCGAGCGCTTCGATACCATTGATCGCTTCTTCTACTGCATAAACGGCGGATTCCAGTATATTGCGGTGGTAGAGGCGTACCGTGGCGGCATCATCGACGATGAGGATGTGCTTCATGGATTCTCCCAGGGTTTTTGGTAGACGATGGCCTCGGGAAACTTACGTACCCGAAACAGCGAGGAGGTACGGCTCATCGACTCCGAGTGACCGAGACAGACAAAGCCGCCCGGATTCAGCGCATCGAAAAAAGTTTCGGCAGCCTGGTGGCGCGACATATCATCGAAATAAATCAGCAGGTTGCGGCAGAAAACAATATCGAAGTCGCGATAAGCGCGTACATCGGCGGCACTCATCAGGTTGACGCGTGTGAACTCCACGGATTGGTTGATATCGTCGCTGATCTGGTAATTGCCGCCGATCAGCGTGAAGTATTTTTCGAGCAGTGGCGGCGGCAGGTGCTGCACCGAGCGCGGAGAGTAGATACCGCGCCGCGCCCGGCCGATGATGTTGGTGTCTATATCCGAAGAAATGATCTCTACGTCCCAGTCGTTGATGCCGGCCCAGTATTCCAGCAGGTAAATGACGATGGAATAGGCTTCTTCCCCGGATGACGAAGGAATTGACCAGATACGGATGGGCGTGTGGCTGTGTTTTTTACGTTGCGTGATCTCTTGCAGCAGCGAAGTGACCATGCACTGAAACTGGTACTCTTCGCGAAAAAAATAAGTCTCGTTGACCGTCATCAGATTGATCAGCGTCTGCAGCTCCTCACCCGAGGTTTCGAAGCGCAGCATGATAAAATAGCCGCAAAAGTTCCCGGAATGGGTTGCTGTAATGCGCCCGATCAGGCGCTTGTCGACAAAGTAGCGTTTGGAATCCTCGAAGTGAATACCTGTTTTACGGTAAAAGTATTCGCGGAATTTCCGAAAGTCCTCATCGTTGATGGTCATGTTGTCCATACGGGTGTCAGTCTTCATCATGGCGCTTCAATGCGACGTCTATGACGAATGCGATATAGGGTTCATTCGGGAAACGTAATGACAGCTGTTCCAGCGCACCTCTTGCCATTTCCGAGCCTACTTCACTGAGCAGATCCGCAGCGGCGGCGCAGACATTGACATGGGGATCGCTCGCGATAACCTTCACCAGCCAGGTTTCGACGCCGGGATGCCGCAACGATTCAAGTATGTTCACTGCAAAGATACGTACATCCGGATCGGCATCGACCAGCAGCGTATCCATGATCGGCGCGACTTCGTCCGGCATCTCCTTCATCGCTTCAATGGCCTCGTTGCGCAAGGCAGCATCTTCGCTGCGCAGACACTCTACCAATCCGGCCACGGCTTCCTTGCCGCCCAGGCGCGTCAGCGCGGTGATGAGGGCGTCGCTGACACTGGCGTTGGATTCATGTTTCAGGCGCGCCACCAGGATCGCGCTCGCTGCCGGAAATGCAGCAAGCTCGCGCGCAGCCAAACGCCGGGTCGTCGCGTCGCTGCTTTCCAGCGCCTCTACCAAACCGGCAAAAGCGCGTGGCTGTAGTTCCTCATCCTTGATCAGTTGTGATGTTTGTCGTTTTATTATGACCATACAGTTTCCTTATCTGGTCCAGCTGATGATCTGATTGGCGATTTTATCCGCGCTCAGCACCAGTGAAGCGCCGCCGCGTTTGATCAGTTCAGCGGGCATACCAAAAACAACCGCACTTTCTTCCGACTCCGCAATGGTGCGCCCGCCGCGTTTCTTGATCTCGGCAAACGCATCCGCGCCGTCATAGCCCATGCCGGTCAGCATCACACCGATGACGCGCGCCGGATCGCAATGCTCCAGTACCGAGCGCCCCATCAGTTCCACCGACGGATGCCACAGGAAATCCTTGCTTTCCGGTTTCGCCAGGACCGTTGCGCCGCTTCCGCCCCGTTTCGCCAGCACCAGATCGGCGCCGCCCTTGCCGATATAGATCGTGCCTGCTTCGAGCGGCATCGGGCGGGCGGCTTCGACCACCTGCAATGCGCATAAATCGTTCATGCGCGTGGCGAACGGCAGCGTAAAACTGGCCGGCATATGCTGCGCCACCAGCACCGGCCATGGAAAATCGCCCGGCAGCAACGGCAGGATATCTTCCAGCGTGCGCGGTCCGCCGGTGGAGACGCCGATAATAACCAGGCCGTCGCCGACCATGGCGTTCCGCACTTTGGCTGGAGCCGCCGCCGTTTGCTGCGCGCGCTCGTCCTTGAGGCGCGAAGCCAATCCGCGCGCGGATTTGAGTTTGGCGCGCGCCGCGGCGCGCACCTTGCCGATCAAATCGTTGCGTATGATGTCGATGGAAAGCGAAATGGTGCCTTCCGGCTTCGCCACATAATCCACCGCGCCCAGCGCCAGCGCCTCGAAAGTCGCCAGCGCGCCTTTTTCGGTCAGCGAGGACACCATGACCACCGGCACCGGCCGTTGCGCCATGATCAGCGACAGCGCGGTCAGGCCGTCCATTTCCGGCATATTGATGTCCAGCGTCACCACGTCCGGCTTGAACAAGGTGTTTTCCTCGACCGCTTCCTTGCCGTTGCGCGCCAGACGTATTTCGAACCCGCCCTCGGCTTCGAACAGCGTGGTCAGTTGGCGGCGCATCAATGCCGAGTCGTCGACTATAAGCAGCTTGATCATGGTGGTTGGTTAGTTAAAGCTAATCCTGATGTATTGGCGCGTTCTTACCCCGCCAAGGCCGCCAGACCCTGCATATCCTCGCCTTCCATCAACCGCGAAGGATCGATCAGCTGAATGATGCGCTTCTGTTTTTCCAGATTGGCCACGCGCGCGATCAGGCGCGCCTGCTCACCGGAAAGGTGAGGGGAGGCTTCAATCGTATCCTTGCGGATTTTCAGCACCTCGGTGACGGAATCGACGATGAAGCCGGTACGCACGCCGTCGAACAGATACACCATGATGCGCTGCTGCTCGTTGCGCGCCACCGTTTCCAGGCCTAAACGCAGGCGCTGGTCGATCACCGGCAGCACCGCGCCGCGCAGATTGATCACGCCCTCGACGAAAGCGGGCGCTTTCGGCACATGGGTCAGTTCGTCGGGTACGCGCACGATTTCCTGGACGCTATCGATCGGCACGCCGAACTCTTCCTTGCCGAGCCGGAACACCACCAGCTGCTCATCGTCGGCGATGATCGAATCCTGCGTGTTGCCGGTATTCAGTTCATTTTCATCCTGCATTTTCTCCACGATATTCAATGCCTCCTTGATAGCCGAATGGCGGAACATATTGCCCGCGGAAATAATCGAAACCAGGCGCTTGCCTCCGTCCAACCGGCAGATTTCGATGATGTCGGACAGTTCGCCGTCGCGCGCCAGCAGGCCGGGCATGGCGTCAACCTGCGCTTTCGGCACGCGCAGCACTTCGTTGACGCTGTCCATGACCACGCCCGCCGAGATCGCGCCCAGCGCAACCACGACGATACGGCTGCGCTCGTCGGCGTCCTGCGGCGGCAGCGCAAACATGCGGCGCAAACTGACCAGCGGCAGCAGCCAGTTTCTGAGCGTCATCACGCCCAGCACATGCGATTCGGAGTGCGGCACATGGATGATGTGTTCCGGCACCTGCACGATTTCCTGCACGTCGTCGATGGTGATCGCATATTCCTGTCCGGCCACGGCAAAACTGACCAGTTGCAGTTCGTCGCCCGATTTTTCCGTCTCGTGCGCCGCTTCGCCATAACGGCCGCCGCTCAGTGCGCCGCTGTCGGCGCGACGGGAAAGCGCGGCGATTTCGGCGAATTCGGCTGCGATCAGTTTGCCGAAGTCGAGCACCATGATCATCGCGTGCCCGCCGACGTCTTTCAGCATGCCGGACAGCAGTTCGGTATTGACGGTGCCGCGGATCGCGCCGACATCCTCGATTTTGCCGACTTCGACGCCGACCACGCTGGCGACATGATCCACCACAAAACCCAGCGGTTGACCCAGGTCGATGACCACGGCGCGCGTGGCGTCGTCGTAATCCTGTTCAGGGAAGCCGAAAATGCGGCGTAACGAAATGATCGGCAACACCTTGCCGCGCAGGTTGGCAAGACCGTCCAGCGTCGGCGGGGCCAGCGGCACGCGCACCACGTCCGGTACGCGGATGATTTCCTGCACCGGCGTCATGTCCACGGCGAATACCTCATCGCCCACAACGAAGGTGACGAACTGGCGGACATTGGATTCCAGCACCTGGAGCGCATCGCCCTCCGGGGCTGTGTTGTTCTCGGGCTGTTCCAGCGTTTCGGTAGTCATACTTGTCTCCCAGGGATCCGTGAAGTTCAGGCGCTTTGCAGTTCGTCGGCGAGAGAAGCAATTTCCTCAATGGTGGCGGCCAGCTCTTCCGCGCCCTTGGACTGCTGCGTAGCGGCGGCGCCGGCTTCGGTAGCGGCTTTATCGGCTTCCTGCGCGGCGGCGGCAATCTGATCGACGCCGGTTTTGACCTGGCCGAGCGCGGCGGCGACTTCGTTGGCGGCGTTCAGAATTTCCTGCGTGCCTTTTTCCACGTCGGCGACATCCATTTCGATGTTGACCAGCGCCACGGTGCTGGCCTTGGCCTTTTCCACTTCACTCAGCGCCGCGACGACGATTTCATCCAGGTCGCGCCCGACCACGCCGATCTGATCCTGCACCGCCTTGACCAGATCCTTGATGCGGTCGGCGTTTTCTGCAGAATCGTGCGCCAGATTGCGGATGTCGGTGGCGACGACCACGAAGCCCTTACCGAATTCACCGGCGCGCGCGGCTTCGATGGAACCGTTGACCGCCAGCATATTGGTCTGAATCGACACGGTGGCGATGGCGTCGACAATCTTGTCGATGCGGCGCGACACCAGCTCCAGATCCTTGACCTGCTTGATGCTGTTGCGGGAGGCGTCCGCCGAATCGCTGATGCCCTTGATCAAGGCATCGACCGAAGTCTTGTTGACGTCGAGCAAGCCCCTGATCGCATTGACTTTCTCCAGACTGACACTGGCGCGGGCCTGCGCCAGCTCCAATCCTTTCTCGATCTGGGCCAGCGCGGAGGCGGATTCTTCGGTCGCGGCGGCCTGCACCTGTGCGCCCTTGCGTATCTGCTCAATGGCGGCCATGATCTGGGTGCCGGAACGGTTGATTTCCTGCACCGCTGAAGACAGTTCTTCGGCGGCGGAAGCGACTTCTTCCGCGCTCTTGGCAACGTCGGTGGAGTTTTTCAGCTCGTCGGCCAGTTCCGACAGGTTTTGCGCCAACTGTTCGCACTCGGCCAGCGCCTGCGCCTGTTCGGCGACGGTCTTACCGGATTCTTCGGCTGCGGTGGATTGCTCTTCGGCGGCGGAAGCAATGTTTTCAGCCGCCTGCAGCGCCTGCTGCGATGCGGTGTTGGATTGCTGCGCCCCGGTCGCGATTTCACGCACGCCATCGGTTACCACCACAGCGTCGAGCCGGATCTGCTCCAGTTGCGCGGTAATGGTTTTACCGTTTTCAATTTCGCCTTCGACGGTTTTGGCGGAGGCGTTGATGCCTTCGGCAATCACCTTGACTTCCTGCTGAATTTGCCCCACTAAGTCCTGAATCTGCTTCGCGCTTTTCTCCGAGGTTTCCGCCAGCGTGCGCACTTCATCGGCAACCACGGCAAAACCCTTGCCGTGCTGACCGGCGCGCGCGGCCTCAATCGCGGCATTCAAGGCCAGCAGGTTGGTCTGGTCGGCGATGCGTCCGACCGCCTTGACGATATCGCCGATGTTGGCAGCCTGCTTTTCCAGCTCGATAACCATATCCACGGATGCGGTCTGGCGTTGCGCGGCGACGCTGACGTTGGTAACCAGGCTGGCGACTTCGGCGCTGGTTTTAGCCGCCAGCGTTTGGCAGGCATCCATCTTGGTCTGGCTGATGTCCGCATTTTGCAGCTGACGGGCAATTGCGGTTGCGACCTGGCCCAGCGCGGTGACCGATTCCTGCGCGGCGCCGGACGCTTCTTCAGCCCCGGTGGCAATCTGATCGGAAGCGCGTTTCAGTTCCTCGGCGGCGGAAGCGGCTTCGTTGACGCCTGCGGACAACTGGCCGGTGGCGGCGGCGATACGCTCTGCCGCCTGCTGCTGCTTTGCCAGGGTGCGCGCTTTTTTGCGCTGCACTTCCGCATCTCTGGATGTGGCGGCTGAAGAACGGGCTTCAGTTGCCACATCGCGGTTTGCGTTCACGGATTTCTTGATGATTGCCATGGGTGCCTCTCCTGTGGGTAAGCGTTAAGTAAGCTCGATAAGTGCATTTGCCTAAGCATCGTGGAAGTATTCTCTTGCGTTATCTGCGACGCCATTCAGAGCCGCGAGGTGAGCAACGTGATCTTCGACCAGCACGGTTCAGTGTTTCTCTGTCGGCGGGTAAAACTTTCAGGATTGTGAGTGGGGTTTGGGGCTTGGTGGGCCTGTCAGGCTGCTATAAAGCCCTGATAATCTGTAAAATCGATGCGTTCGTGCCGGGAACGCATTGAAATCATAAGGCGGTTCGAGCTTGGAAAAGATAAGCTGTAGCTCAATGAAGGATAGCGAACGGATTGAGGATTTATCGGTTTCTGACATGGTAACCGCTCCTTGTTGGCTTGGCCTTATTCTGAGCAGGCATTTCCTGACAAGCAATACCCCGTATGGGGTATGTGACTAGATTAGCGGTTAAGGCGAGAATTTTGTGATATTTATCAATATCCCATGATGCTTTCTAAGCGGCGAAGAGTATTTGATCGGCAGGTTTCATCTGCAATCAGGTATTCTTAATTTGGTAACTATTCAGTGATTGCTTTTTAGTCATGACCGAAGCAGTCGGAAGTGAGGTAAGCCAGTCGAGACACGCTGCAAGTCCGTCCCTGGAAGCTCTCTGCACCCATCCATGGGCGCAGAAGGTCTCGCCTGACTCACCTCACTTCCTCTCCAGCGGGTAGGCTGAATAGTTACCTTAATGTATTGATTAATGAAGAATAGAATGTTTTCTTCGTTGCGGTCGGTAGCGCTATAGCGCGCCGAAGGAACAGAACCAAGTCATTCCGGCAGAGCCTGCCCCTGACTTGATCCTGGGGATTGTCTGAGTGTCGCGAGTGCCGAAAAACAGCTCCGCCGACGGCACAATAGCGGGTCCGCGTTGGGGGATTGACCGCCTTTTTTCAAAAAAGCGCTTTTTCTTTCAGACTCTAATTGGTTGCGTTTGTCCAGCGGTCTTATTATTTGAGGCTATTTAGGTTATCATCCTGCAATATTTTTACAATGTTGGAACACGATACATGCTCGGTAAACTGGTAAAAAATCTCTTCGGCAGTCGTAATGACAGACTCGTCAGAAAAAAAAGAAAGCTGGTTAAAAAAATAAACCTTCT
>Ga0265331_10002386_pt1 | contig 12747 bp, 12 predicted proteins | sample 41923metaG_FD_202088 | JGI IMG/M metagenome (GOLD analysis project Ga0265331, IMG submission 202088) | Rhizosphere microbial communities from Carex aquatilis grown in University of Washington, Seatle, WA, United States - 4-19-23 metaG | ecosystem: Host-associated > Plants > Roots > Rhizosphere...
CGATTAAAAATGATAAAGTTATTCTAAGCAGTTTAATCAATTTTGGCAATGAAAACGAAATGGATAAATTATCTATTGAAAAATTTAAATTTAATAATGAATTATTTGAGGGCCAAATTAATTTATTATTAGGTTCAAAAAAAACAAATTATTCGCCTGTCAAAGTGATGGAGTTATGTAGAAATAGAACTACAGTTAATGAATTAAGAAATGAAGTTAGTCAAAAAGGAATTTTTGTCAGTTCTTTTCGTGAAAATGAATTATTTATTAATAATACTTTTGGTGAGATTAATATTAAGAAAAAAGTTAATTTGATGCTTAACAGACGTAGCTTACAAGTGGAGGATCCATTAGTTTCAGAAATGATAGACAAAGTCAATGATAGGTTACTGACTTATATATTTCAATTGTGGAAATCATTAACTAAAAAGCAGATATATTTTCAATGTGCAAACTTAATCCAATTTTACTTGAGAGAATATTCGCTAATTTCAAATTTTAATGTTCTAGCAAAAAATCTATATGTCCTTTTGTACAATAAGAGATCTTTTCAAATAGAGCTTCTTTCAGATGTTTTAAAGAAATATAGTAAATTTGCTTTGTATACTGTGGATGAATACAAAAAGAGGGTTTTGCAACCTGTTTACAATAAAGAAAATATTAATAGGAAAGTCAGGATTGAATTGAAAAAAATATGGGACCAATATACTTTACCTATATTTTTTTGTACAACAACAAAATTGATGCATTTTTATGCCGCATATTTTGCTCATCAGGACTTTAACGTTGACATAAAATTTTCATCCAATAGAATAGATTATATTTTAGATGCCAACACAAAAGGAAAAATAATTTACCAATTTGGTTTAGCTTTAGAGCAATTTGACAACAATGATTATCTAGCTTGTTCAACTTATTCCATTTTTGGTTTCCGTTATTCAATGATAGGTGTTGGGATTTTATTTAACTCTTCTCATCCTTTGATTTTGAAATACTTTGAATATAAATCAAATTCACACAACAGAATCAAAGAACTTGAAGAACTTTTTGATTTGTTTTTTAGAGCGATAGACGGTGTATTCCAATCCATAAATAATGGATATGGCAAATTTAATGATGCTGAAATTTCAAAATTGAACATTCTATTATCCCACATTGAAAAGTACTGGAAACTAGATTATCAATTATCGAGAAAGGATTTCCCTGGATATTATTGTTCTTAAATAAAATAATTCAGAAAATTTATAGCCTTTTCAATTAAAGAAGTTTGGTTGCTTTGAAAGTGATATAAAAAATAAATTACTTTTGATTGTAGAAGTATTTATTTTTTCAAGTTGGACTCTCATTCTTTTGTATATATCCACGCCCACCAAATCAAAATAAATTGTAAAGGCAAACGGACAATAGAAAACCACAACTGGGGATTACTCTCATTATAATAATTAATTGTCATTTGAATATTAGCGGGGAACACAGCTATCAATAGAGCAATAAGAAGCCAGGCAGCAATGCGTCTGCTTGATTTTGGGATTAACAATAAAGCAATTGCAATTTCGCATATACCGCTTATAAAAATTAACGTTGAATGATACGGCAGGTAAGGCGGCATGATGGGTTCATAAAAAGAAGGATTGATAAAGTGATAGCTCCCGGTCAAAATATATAAGCCGGACATAATATAAAGAGAGATTGTTTTTCTTTTCAAGATTGGGGGTTGCTGCGGCTACTGCCTTTGCTCACTGCGGAGTAGGCACAAATGTGTCCGCGATCTTCCTTATCTGAGATTGCAGTTCATCTGAGTTGTGGAATTTATCGGAGATAAATCTCATCACGTACACAAAATTTGACGGTGCGTCGGGTTCTTTAGTGCGGAAGAAATAAATTTTCTCTACAGCAAGCACGTCTTTGTACATAGCGATCTTCCAGTCGAAATAAGTTGCATCGCCAAGTACGTAATCGCCGTCGCGCGGCGGGATGTTCAACGACGCGTCTTTCTCGATCGTATATGCAAAATCATCCAGGTTCTTCACAGCCTGTATCCTGAATGCAAGCAGCATTATCGCGCATGATGTATCATCTTTCTGAAATGAATATGATATCCCGTCTGAATCCTTTGTTTCTTTTTTGTCTTTCTGGGTCCAGCCTGCCGGCAGCGTAAAAGCGAATTTAAATGAATCGTCTTTAATATCCGATTGTGCAAAGCAAACGGAGCATGTGCAAACAAATATGAATAATAATAATATTATTTTTTTCAAATGACAGTAAAAAAATTCTAAATCAGTTATTCAGGATGATTTATCCCGAAATGAAAAATACTTTTTAATTTGTTATCCTTAATTTCCAGACTTCGCATTCCCGGGCGAAATCAGGAATTTCCTTTAGAGGGCATTACGGAAGCCTTTGCTTCATATCCTGGTATTCGTTTGTAAATAAACCTTTTGTCGGATCGGGCGCCGGAACAATTTTATTCAGTTCATCATGCGCGGCTTTTATTCTGTCATCAGGCAGGGGATGATCGGCCAAAAGCCTGTCAAGATCTCCCGGAGTTTCTCCCTTTTTCCTCTGTTCTTCCTTTATCTTATCAAAAAAGAAAGTTATCGCGCCCGGGTAATACTTTGTCGATTTCAGGTATTGTATTGAATAATAATCGGCTTCAGCTTCATCTTCTCTTGAGTTCTTCAGAAATGCCAAACCAACAAACAGGTTTGCGGCAATATCCGCAAGCAAGCTGGGATTTCCTCCAAGAATAAAACCAAGCAGCATATTAACGCCGTAGTAAGCGGTAAGTCTTTGAGTGACGTGTCTTCTTTCGGCATGGGCAATTTCATGGCCCATAACGCCTGCCAGGGTCGCTTCGTTATCGATGAACTTCATTAAACCGGTATAAACGTAAACATATCCGCCCGGCGTGCAGAACGCGTTGACTATCGTATCGTTAATAACCTGGAAGTTGTACGGGTAAATATCTTTCTTCTCAATTTTCGGAGAAGTGTTAATAATGTATTTGCCGATGCCGGTTACGTAATCCTTAATTTCCTGGTGTCCGTCAAGCATAGGGAAATGCACGGGGTCGCTTTTTATCTGCTTATCAAACTCCTTGCCTAAAGCAACGTCGTCTTTATCAGAAAAAATATTGGTTTCTTCGCAGCTGAAAAATACCCCGGCCGAAACCAACAGAGTAAACAGCGCTGCAAACGGATAGAACGATCTATTATTATAACGCGTACGGGTCAAACTCATTTAACAATTTTAATTGATTTATCAATACATCCCCTTGTGGCGACATTTGGGGATTTTAGAACTTCAATTCTTAATTTAGTTTTCCCTGCAAACTATAGTAAAGCTTTTGGGCAATTTCATATTTTGGAGCCAAATTCATTGCTTCGCGGTATTCCTTTACCGCTTCAAACCACAATCCTTTCAGCTCATAAGCCCTGCCCAAATTTACGTGAGCGAAATGCTTGGCATCGTACCGTCTTGCTTTCAATGCAATTTCCAGCCATGTAACCGCTTCGTCATAATTTCCCTGCTGGATCAGATATGAGCCTATGTCATTATAAGGATTGCCGAAATCCGGGTCAATTTCAATGGCTTTTTTACACTCTTCAATCGCCTCATCTAAATCGCCTTTAAAGCTGTATGTCCACCCTAAATAAGTGTGCGCTTCCGGCGTTGGGTAGTATTCTATCGAGAGTTTGTAGTGCTTTATGGCTTCATCCAGTTTTCCGTCCATTTGAAGCTTATAAGCCTTATCCAAATACTCCTTAGCTTTTATTATACTTGATCCTGTTACCATCTCAAAAGTGATTAATTTCCTTATTTCTCTTAACTTATTTAACCCTTTTTTCGCCAGATTTGTTTCCCACAAATTACGGTATAAAATTAATGAAATATGTGAATAAATGCTACTGGATTTACCAATGCTATTTATGCAAAATAGCTTTATTTTTGATACATTGAAACACTAAAATCCCGAATAACAGGATGATTATCTGATTTCAGGCATATAGCGGCTCAAAAACGTATCATCAATATTGAATAAAAATTTGAATAAAACCACGAAAACAAAATCAAAAAAACGGGCAATCTCAAAAATATCACTGGCGGTTGTACTGGGATCCGGATTAGGAGAATTCATTTCTGAATTGCCGGGAATTGATATTATTTCTGAGGATAATAACGGCATCCATAGCAAGCTGGTTTTCACATCTGAAATTAGTAACAAAAAGGTCTTATTCTTTTCAGGTAGGAAACACTTTTATGAAGGCTATGGACCTGAAGAAATTACCGCAAATATGAAAACTGCCGCCGAAATGGGTGTTAAGAATGTTCTGATAACTAATGCAGCGGGCGGGTTGAATCCTTCATTTGCCGTTGGAGATATGATGCTGCTGAAATCGCATTTGAATTTGAATCAAAAACTGATATTCAAAGAAACGCACTTTCCTTATTCAAAAGAATTATATGACATAATTGCGCTTGCAGCCAAAAGTCTTTTAATAAACATGTATGAAGGCGTTTATTGCTGTTCTTCCGGTCCGGCTTACGAAACCAAGGCGGAGATCAGGGCGCTTAAAAAAATTGGCTGCGATGCTGTCGGAATGTCAACAATACCCGAAGTCTTCGAGGCAAAGAGTTTGGGAATGAATGTTGCCGCAGTGTCAGTTATAACGAATTTGCTTAAAGAAAACGACCTTGCGCCAACCTCTCACGAACACGTTCTTGCGGCGGCTTCCGGCGCTTCCCGCCCGCTTTTTGAAGTGATAAAATACCTTTTGAATGAATTGAATTAATCCCAAAAAATGGCTAAATTATTGGAAATTCAAGAAAATTCCTGTCGTTAACAATCGTTAGAATTTAATAAAATTTTAAGTATTTTTTGCAATGGATTCAAAAACACAGGATCCCAAAAATGCTTTTTTAAATGATGCCGCTCAGTTTTTTTCAGGTAAAAATTTTTGGCAGGCATCACTTATTCAGCAGCTAACAGGATTAACATGCCAACATGCTTTGTGGCGGCCATCCCCTGAGAGGCATTGCATATGGGAATATCTGCGCCATATGAATTACTGGAAAGAGTGGGCGATAGTTTATGTGAAAGATAATGAAAAGCTGAATGCAAAAGAAAGAAACTGGGAAGCGCTGCCTGAAATTCAGAACGAAGAGAACTGGCAGGCTGAAATTGAAAAAGCGAAATTGATACATGAACATTTTACAAACGTCGCCGAAAAGCTCGGAAACAGTTTGTATGAATCTACGGAAGAAAATATTATGTTCTTCAGGCAGGTTTTGCAGCACGATAGCTATCACACCGGTCAAATTGGTTTGATGCGCGCGCTGCAGGGAGTAAATCCTGTTGATATGTTTTCTTAATTTTAGAACGAACAATTTTAATCTGGAAAAATATTAATGGCTAACGAAAAAATAATACCGGTAAATATAGAAGAAGAAATGCAAAGCTCATACCTCGATTACTCGATGAGCGTAATTGTGGCAAGAGCGCTGCCTGATGTAAGGGACGGTTTGAAACCTGTTCACAGGCGCGTGCTTTATGGGATGAATGAGCTGGGGCTTGCTCCCGGAAGAGCATACAAGAAATCAGCCAGGGTTGTTGGCGACGTGATGGGTAAATACCATCCGCATGGCGATAAAGCAATTTACGATACAATTGTGAGAATGGTGCAGGATTTCTCGCTGCGATATCCGTTAGTGGACGGGCAGGGGAATTTTGGCTCGGTTGACGGCGACTCGCCTGCGGCTATGCGTTATACTGAAGTAAGGCTTGCAAGGATTTCGGATACTATATTAAGCGATCTGGAAAAAAACACGGTTGATTTTATACCTAACTACGATGAAACTTCACGCGAACCCTCAGTGCTTCCTTCAATATTGCCGAACCTGCTGGTAAATGGTTCAAGCGGTATTGCAGTCGGTATGGCTACAAACATTCCGCCGCACAATTTAACAGAAGTTGTGGACGGAATTATAGCGCTGATTAAAGAGGGCAGGGAACATGATAAGAAGAAAGGTTCCGGCGAGTGGATTATTGGAATAGAAAAATTGATGAAGTATGTGAAGGCGCCTGATTTTCCGACCGCGGGTATAATATGGGGTTATGAAGGAGTAAAAGACGCTTATTTAACCGGCAGAGGGAAAATTATTGTCCGCGCTAAAGCGAACATTGAAATTGGCAAAGGCGACAGAGAAAGTATTATCATTACTGAGCTTCCCTTCCAGGTAAATAAAGCAACGCTGATCGAAAATATAGCCGACCTGGCGCGCGATAAAAAGATAGAGGATATTTCTGATATCAGAGATGAATCAGATAAAGACGGAACAAGGGTTGTTATCGAGCTTAAACGCGGCGGCTCGGCCAATGTAATACTAAATAACCTGTTCAAGCATACTCAAATGCAGATCACTTTCGGCGTGATAATGCTCGCGCTTGTAGATGGCGCGCCAAGAGTGCTTAACTTAAAACAGATGATGGTGTTTTTTGTGGAACATAGGTTAGATGTAATTATCCGCAGAACTAAATTTGACCTGGATGCCGCAGAAAAACGCGCTCATATTCTTGAAGGATATATTATAGCTCTCGATAATATCGATGAAGTGATAAAAGTCATCAAAAAGTCAAAAGATGTGCCGACAGCCCAGGCGTCGTTAATGAAAAGATTTAAGCTCTCGGATGTTCAGGCAAAAGCTATATTGGACATGCGTCTGCAGCGCTTAACCGGACTTGAAAGAAAAAAGATAGAAGAAGAGCTTAAAGAACTTATTAAGCTGATAGAGAAACTTAAATCAATCCTGGCAAGCGATTCTTTAAGGCTCAATATCCTGATGGATGAATTAAAACATATCAGGGAGACTTTTGGCGATGAAAGAAGAACAGAGATCGTGATGAACGCTAAGAAAGTTTCGGATGATGAGTTCATTAAGGAATTTATTAAAGAAGAAGACGTTGTAATAACTATAAGTCATAACGGCTATATAAAGCGCACTCCGGTTAGCGGTTACAGGAGACAATCTCGCGGCGGCAGGGGAATTATAGGCGCTACTACAAGGGAAGACGATTTTGTAGAACATATGTTTGTAGCATCCACTCACCACAGCATTATGGTGTTTACTGATTTAGGAAAATGCTATATGGTGAAGGTGCATGAGATACAGGAAGCATCAAGAACAGCCCGCGGTTACTCTATTTCAAACTATGTCGCGAAGATCAAAGAAGAAAATATCACTGCAATTCTGAACATCAAGGAATTTGCAGAGGATTTGTTTGTTATGATGGTTACAAGGGAAGGCGTTATGAAGAAAACCGACCTTTCAATGTTTGAAAATACAAGAAAGAGCGGAATAATTGCTATCAACCTGAAGGGCAAAGATAAGCTTGTAGACGTAAAAATGACTGACGGCAAACAGGAAATCGTGATCGGCACACATGACGGAATGGCGATCAGGTTCAATGAAAGCGATGTAAGGTCGATGGGCAGAACTGCAAGCGGCGTGAGGGCTATCAGGCTTGGCAAAGGCGATATAGTGGTTGGCATGGTGGCTGTAAAACGCGCCGGAGCTTCAATTCTGGTTGTTACCGATAAAGGTTACGGTAAGAGAAGCGAGCTGCAGGATTACCGCGTAACAAGGCGCGGCGGCAAAGGCGTTATTACGATGAAATCAAGCGATAAGAATGGCAACATGATATCGATAAGGGAAGTAACCGATAATGACGACTTAATGATTATTACAAGTAAAGGTGTAATGATAAGGCAGAACGTAGGCGAGATTCGCGTAATGGGAAGAAATACACAGGGTGTAAGATTAATAAAGCTCGGCGAGTCAGATACGATTTCTGCAGTCGCTAACGTTGTAGGCGAAGAGGAAGAAGTAGAAGAATAAACTGCAAACAACAAATAACAATTGTCAGCCTGAGCGGAGACGAAGGCGGGAATAAAAAACAACCATAAATAGTTTTAGTAAATGAATTATATTGATCTTCGTTCCGATACTGTAACGCGTCCTTCTAAAGCAATGCGCGAGGCTATGGCAAACGCTGAAGTAGGGGATGATGTATTTGGCGATGACCCGACAATAAATAAATTACAGGAAAGATGCGCTGAGCTATCGGGTAAAGATGCCGCGCTTTTTGTTCCTTCCGGATGCATGGCTAACCAGCTTGCAATAAAATCTCAAACCAATCCCGCTGAAGAAATTATTGTTGAGGCAGATTCACATATAATCAACTATGAAATTGCAGGCCCTGCATTTATTTCAGGCGTTCAGACATTGCCTGTAAAAGGCAACAAAGGAGTTCTGACCGCGGAACAAATTAAAAAAAGCTTAAGGCCCGACTGGTATCATTTCCCAAAGAACTCACTTATTTGTCTTGAAAATACTCACAACCGTGCCGGCGGCACGATCTATCCAATTGATGAAATAAAGAAAGTTTCCGAACTTGCAAAAGAACTTAAGATCAGGACGCATTTAGACGGAGCAAGAATATTCAATGCAGTTGTTGAAACCGGAATTTCACTCAAAGAGTACGCAGGTTATTTTAATTCAGTTTCGTTTTGCTTTTCAAAAGGTTTAGGCGCTCCCGTCGGTTCAATTTTGTGCAGCGATAAGGAAACGATCGAAAAGGCTCACAAGTTCAGGAAAGTTCTTGGCGGCGGAATGAGGCAAGCGGGAATTCTTGGAGCTGCAGCTCTTTTTGCGTTGGATAATAATATTGACAGGCTTAAAGAAGACCATAAGAAAGCCCGCCGCTTTGCCGAGAGAATTTCCGAACTGAACGGAATTGAAATTGACCTTTCTACAGTGCAAACAAACATTGTTATTTTCAAAGTGAACAACGCGGCAAAGTTAGTTTCTGATTTAAAAGGGGCCGGAATATTGGCGGCCGAAGGCAGCCCGGGATTTGTAAGAGCGGTTTTTCATCTTGATGTTAGCGAAGAACAAGTTGAGCTAACTCTAAATACATTCAAAAAGTTGTTTGCCTGAAATGGCGGATAGGGATTTCAAAAAATATAAGCATAAGTTTCAAATTCGCGTGCGGAATTTTGAAACTGATTCACAGGGAATAGTTCATAACGCCATATACCTTGAATATTGTGAAATAGGAAGAGTAGAATATGTAAGAGGGCTTGGGTTTCATTTACTGCCGACAGGAATATTTGACAACAATCTCAAAATCAACGTTAAACACAACGAAATTACTTACGAAGCTCCCGCAAAACTTGATGAATTAGTTGATGTATTTACGAGAATATCATATATCAAAAATTCAAGTTTTTGCTTCGAGCATTTGCTTGTGAATTCCGGGACCGGGATTTTGTATTGCACTCAGAAATCGGTTCAGGTAAATTTAAATGCGGTTACAGGCGCTCCTGAGAGATTGTCTGATAAGGTTAGAAATATTATAGCCGGATTTGAGGGAAATGACCTGGAAATTATTGGTTAACAATAGATTATCCAAAGTTAAGCGCATGAAATTTGCTGGATTGATTATGAACCTTACTTTGTTTAATTTAATAGCTGTATTTATTGGAAATAGAGTAAATCTAATGAAAAAAATATCTCTTTTGCTGGTTTTATTCTCTGCCGTTTTGTTCTCCCGTACAATTGTTGCTCAGGAATTGGATCCGACTGTTGACGTTGATATGTCGACTTTAAGCAGCGACGTAAAGGACCGTCTTTCAGATTTCAAAAACGACGTTACGAAATATCTTACCAATACTAAATTCTCCGACGAATCTATTGCAAACGACATCAAGGGCAAGCCTTATAAGATCAAATGCAACATCCAGATTTTTATAAGTTCTTCATCAGGTTTCAGCAGCTATGTAGCGCAAGTAGTGTTATTTGTTCAGAGATATATTTACAGAACTACGAATTTTACTTCGCTGATAAAGATCAAAGATGATACGTGGGATTTCGATTATATAAGGGGACAGAGTTTCTATCACGACGATCTTAAATTTAACAACCTTACCAGTTTCCTGGATTATTACGCATATATGATCATCGGACTGGACGATGATTCATGGGAATATAAACTTGGCGATAAACGCTTTCAGAAAGCAAGAGATGTTGTCAACCTCGCAAATGCCAATAGTGCAGGCAACCAGGGCTGGATCGGAAGCTCAAGCTTAGTAGCCGCGAGAAATTCATACCCGCAGGAACTTTTAGATTCTAAATACGAAAATTACCGCAAGGGAGTCTGGATGTATCATTTTGCGGGAATAGATTCAATTCAATATAATAAGCGCCAGGCGCTTGAAAGAATTTCAGACGCCATCACTCTTATCGGTAAAACGAAAAAATCTGAAATCAGGTCGTTTACTATCAAAGCATTTTTTGATGCTAAGTATTTAGAGATTGCAACTGTGATGACAGATTACTATGATAAGACAGTTTATAAAAGGCTTTCTGAAATTGACCCTGATCATTCTTCAACATATGAGGAATACAGCAGAAAATAAGTAAACGCCCTCTGGTAAAATTTAAGATACCGGCAATTGAATTTCTGATAACTAAAATCTAACTAAATGAAAATAAAGCCGACTATTTCCATCATTCTGATTTTTATTCTCGCTTTAACTTTTTTACCTCTCCAGTCTTCCAAAGTATATGCGGGCGATAATGATACATATAAGCCGTTTATGAAAGAAATTGATAAAACGAAACTGGCTAAAAAGAGAGGTATAATCAACTTAAATCTTGATGTACAAGTTGGTTTGGATTTTGCTAATACTAACTTTGACCTTAATAAAATTGATTCTACAACCAGCAACCTTAACAGCACATCTTCAAAAGTAGGGCCCGCAGCGGGATTAATTTTATCGGTAGATTTTCTCGGATTTGGTTTCACTACCGGTCTGTTATATTCCTCAAAAGGATTCCAGCAGTCGAACGGAACTAATTTTAACCTGAATTTTATCAATATTCCTCTTTTGTTATATTTTGATATTGATGTTGGCAAAGTGATTATAGACGGTAACGTAGGTCCGTATTTCGGTTTGCTTATGTCGACGGATAATTCGCCAATATACAGCGTTAAGAAGTTTGATTTTGGCCTTACCGGAAATGTGCAGGGCGCATATATGATTAGTAAATATATAGGTCCCTTGCTGGGAGTAAAATTCGAATACGGCGGTTTGAATAACCTTGGAAACAACGAAAGTATAAACAGCATTCGGACAACATCGTTTTTTATTTACACAGGAGTAAAGTTTGTTTTGTAACTTTTATTTTAATTAACCGGAGACATATTTATGTCATTCAATAATAGATTTAATATAGCGATCTCTTCAGTTTCAGCTTTTGTTATTTTTTCATTTCTTTCTGTCTTCAATGGTTGTTCAAGCGATTCAACTACTAACACAACTACAGCCGATCCTAATGTAGTAAGTTATGAAAATGTAGATATTGATTATCTCCCGTCATCGGTTCCGGGAATAGATCTTTATCTTGGTAAGTCAGTCAGCTCAGGAACAAGCAAGGATATTGCTATAATCGGAAACGGCATAACCGGTCCTCCGTTCTATTTTCAATCGGGAGATATGTCAGGCGGTTCCAAAACAGGATTATATCTAGTGGATTCAACCATATCGCAGTCAGGTTACTCGTCGATCAGTTCTGTTCCCGCCTGGGGATCGGCCGGGGCTACAATTGTTGATACTGCAGATTTCCTTAGCCATCCCAGTACTCAAGCATGGGGAACTCTTGGTAATCCAACAGCTATCACTCCTGTTTATGGATTTTACTTACAGGGGAAATTTGCCAACGGAACAACTACCTCTAAAATATTCGGATTGCTATATGTGAACAGCGTGTCCGGCGGAGGGGCGACTTCTATAAAAATAAATGTCAGCATCAGGTATAATAAAGCGGGGTTGAATAAGTTTTAAAGTGTGTAATGTGTGTAAACAAAAAGTCCGCTTTGCAGCGGACTTTTTTTATTTTGTAATTTCTTCTAATTCTTTATGCCGGTCAGTAAAGTAAAAATCAGTTTCCAGCCATGCAACTTTTATTGAAAGTAATTCCAGATGTTCATCATCTAATCCGAATTCTTTGTTGCGCATTTTAAAGTCGTTCTTATTCAGCTCAAACATTTCGTTGAATTCTTTACTTACCTCAGGCCGGCTGAGATAGTCTGTATATTTCATAGTTGTAATTTGCATATAAACAAAACTAACCGTATAAAGTTAAGATTCAGTTAAGGAAGCGTTAGATTTGTGTTCAGAAACAACTCAGATAACATTATGTTTATAAGGAGTTTAACGCAACTAGATAAGGAACAGACGTTTCGCATTTTCAATAGTGGCATTTGCTAATTCTTCTATTGAAATACCTCTTAATTCGGCAATTTTTGAGGCCGTGTGTTTTAGGAATGAGGGTTCGTTTGCTTTCCCTCTGTAAGGAACAGGGGGTAAATACGGAGTGTCTGTTTCTAATAGCAATTGGGAAACAGGTGATTCTTTTACGATCTCATACGCAAGCAGCGTACTTTCATTTGGTTTGTAAGTTATGTTACCTGTGAATGAAATATAGAAACCCATTCGTATGCACTCCTTTGCCATTTCTCTATCGCCGCTGAATGAATGAAATTGTCCCTTCAATTTTCCATTGGCATATTCTTCACACACTAATTGCATCAAGTCTTCTGATGATTTTCTGTTGTGAATTATTACAGGCAGCCCATGGCTTTTCGCAATCGAAAACTGGGCTTTCAATACTTCTTTTTGTTTA
>Ga0265331_10002388_pt1 | contig 12740 bp, 12 predicted proteins | sample 41923metaG_FD_202088 | JGI IMG/M metagenome (GOLD analysis project Ga0265331, IMG submission 202088) | Rhizosphere microbial communities from Carex aquatilis grown in University of Washington, Seatle, WA, United States - 4-19-23 metaG | ecosystem: Host-associated > Plants > Roots > Rhizosphere...
GTTCATCCCCAGCAGCGACATCAAAGCCAGAATGCCGCCTTCCCCCTGATTGTCCACGCGCATGACAAAGGTGATGTATTTGATCGACGGAATGATAATCAGCACCCAGACGATCAAGGACAGAAGCCCAAGCAAATCCTCCGCCGCGGGCTGCCCACCCGAGAGAGAGATAACGGTTTGCAGGGTATAAAGCGGGCTGGTCCCGATATCGCCGAACACGATCCCCAAAGCAGCGAACACCAAAGTCGTCATGCTGTGGCCTTGCGTCGGACGTTGTTCCGCGCGGTGTTCGGGGTGCGTATGGGTCATAATTGTTTAACTATCCCAACAATTGCAGGGCATTGATAATGGATTCGCGCCATCGACACAATGAAAAGCGATGGGACATCCCTCCCGCCTGCGGGAGGGACTGAGGGAGGGCTGGTCAACAAATCTCCGGTGTCCGCCAGCCCACCCCTACCCCTCCCGCAAGCGGGAGGGGATACTTACGCGAATGTGGTGGCCATGGCCACACATCAAGCCGCCGCCGCTTTCCCCGCCAATGCCTTTTCCAGCGCCGTAATAGCGTTTGGCATCGCGGCGGGATCGCTGCCACCGGCCTGCGCCATGTCGGGGCGGCCACCGCCGCCCTTGCCGCCGACTTGTTCAGCCGCCAGCTTGACCAGTTCGACGGCACTGACTTTGCCGACCAAATCTTCGGTCACAGCGACGACGACGGACACTTTGCCCTCAAAACTCGCTACCAGCGCGATCACGCCGGATTTCACCTGTTGCTTGAAAGCATCCGCCATCGGCTTCAAATCTTTGGCCGGAATATCCGTCAAGACGCGACTGACGAAAGTGATGCCGTTGATCTGTTTCGGTGCTTCGCCCGACACCGCGCCACCGCCCGAACCGCCGCCCAGCGCGACCTGCTTGCGCAAATCCGCCACATCGCGTTCCAGTTTTTTGCGATCTTCCAGCAACTGCGCCACACGCGCGGGCAAATCGGCATGCGATACTTTCAACGCATCCGCCGCCGCCTGTAGATTTTTCTCCTGCGCCGCGAACCACGCCAGTGCCGCCGCACCCGTCACCGCTTCGATACGGCGCACGCCGGACGACACTGCGCTTTCGGAGGTAATTTTCAAAAGGCCAATATCCCCCGTGCGCTGCGCATGCGTGCCACCGCAAAGCTCGACCGAATAATATTCCTTGCCGTTCGCGGCTTTTTCTTCCTTGTCGCCCATGAAAAGAACGCGCACTTCGTCGCCATATTTCTCGCCGAACAACGCCATCGCGCCGTGATCCATCGCGTCCTGCGGAGTCATCAGCCGCGTCAGCACTTCCTTGTTGCTGCGGATACGGCGATTGACATCGGCCTCCACCGCCGCCAGATCTTCCGCCGCAATCGGAGTCGGCTGGCTGAAATCGAAACGCAATTTGTCGGGCGTGACCAGCGAACCCTTCTGCGTCACATGCGTCCCCAGTTTGCGGCGCAAAGCTTCATGCAGCAAATGGGTGGCGGAGTGATGAGCGCGAATGGCCGAACGGCGTTCGCCATCCACCGCCAGAACCACCAGATCGCCGACCTTGACCACACCGCTGGCCACATGGCCATGATGCGCCCAGACATTGTCGGCTTCTTTCTGCGTGTCGGTGATCGTAATGACCGCGCCGGATGCCGTAGTGATCGTCCCCGTATCGCCCACCTGCCCGCCGGATTCGGCGTAGAACGGAGTCTGGTTGACCAGAAGCACAATATCCATGCCCGCCTTGGCATCGGTCACGCGCGCGCCGCCGCGCACCAGCGCGGTCACTTTGCCTTCGGCCTTTTCGGTGCTGTAACCCAAAAATTCCGTCGCGCCGAGTTCCTCGCGCAACTCAAACCAGATTTTCGATGTCCCGACATCGCCCGACCCCGACCAAGCGGCACGGGCGGTTTCTTTCTGCTTCGCCATCGCTGCTTCGAAACCGGCGACATCCACCTTCTTGCCTTGGCCGCGCAAGACGTCCTGCGTCAGATCCAAGGGGAAACCGAAAGTGTCATACAATTTAAACGCAACGTCGCCCGGCAAGGCGCTATTTCCGCTTAACTTTCCGCTCTCCTCATCCAAAAGCTTAAGACCGCGATCCAGCATGGATTTGAAGCGCGATTCCTCCAATTTCAGAGTCTGCGTGATCAAAGCCTCGGCGCGGATCAACTCGGGATAGGCCGTGCCCATCTGCTTGATCAGTTCCGGCACCAACCGGTAGATCATCGGCTCGGTCGCCCCCAGAATATGCGCGTGACGCATGGCGCGGCGCATAATGCGGCGCAGAACGTAACCGCGCCCTTCATTCCCCGGCAACACGCCATCGGCAATCAGGAACGATGTGGCACGGAGATGATCGGCGATAACGCGGAACGAAGGCTTCTGCGCCCCGTTCGGATCAATCTTCACCAGATCGGCTGTGGCGCCGATAATCGCCTTGAACAAATCGATGTCATAATTCGAATGCACGCCTTGCAGGATCGCCGCCATGCGTTCCAGACCCATGCCGGTATCGACCGAAGGCTTCGGCAACGCGACGCGCCCGCCGCCCGCTTGCTCCTCGAACTGCATGAAAACCAGATTCCAGAATTCGAGGAAACGGTCGCCATCCTGCTCCGCGCTGCCCGGCGGGCCGCCTTGCAGCTTGTCGCCTTGATCAATAAAGATTTCCGAACACGGCCCGCACGGCCCCACATCGCCCATGCGCCAGAAATTATCGTCGGACTTAATGCGAATGATTTTATCGTCGGAAAAACCGGCGATCTTTTTCCACAACGTCGCCGCCTGTTCATCCTCGTGATAGACGGTGACCAGCAATTTATCTTTGGTCAGGCCGTAATGTTTGGTGATTAGCGTCCAGGCGAATTCAATCGCCTCCGGCTTGAAATAATCGCCGAAGGAAAAATTGCCGAGCATTTCGAAAAACGTATGATGCCGAGCCGTATAGCCGACATTTTCCAAATCATTATGCTTGCCCCCCGCCCGCACCGACTTCTGCGCCGTGGTCGCGCGTTTATAGGGACGGTTCTCCGCGCCGGTAAACACATTCTTGAACTGCACCATCCCCGAATTGGTGAACATCAAGGTCGGATCATTGCGCGGCACCAACGGCGAGGATTCCACCACCGCATGCCCTTGTTCAGCAAAGTAATTCAGAAAGGTGTGACGAATATCGGCAAGTGTTTTGGTCATAGCGACAGCTCCATTTTGGAGCATATTTGCGGAAAATGAGGATTGAGTCTATGGGGTTAACCATAATCTTGGCTTTTTAGTTTCATAAATTGAGAGTACAAAACTCTCTAACTTTTGAACCATTTGTTAGGAGTTATCAAAATGCTAAGCACTCACAGGCTCACAGGCGAAATTGTTCGTGCTTCATCTGGCGATGAAGCCTACGTCCTTCGTCCAATTGCGACCCAAGAAGGCTCGTTCTTTCGACTTGTTGATCCCGATCGAACTATGCGAAATCGCGCTCACTTTGAACTGACGGGAACTGGAGACATCGTGGATATTACAACTGATCGTCGCCCCGTAGTTTTGCGTCGCAGGGAAATTTCTCCTAATGGCGAAACAGGTTATGTGCCGCTTTCTGCACCTACTCCTGCCGGCTAACCCTCATCCAACCCGATATCCAAAATCGGGGCGCTGTGGGTGATCCATCCGGCGGAGATGATGTCGACTCCGGCGGCGGCGATGGCGGGGGCCGTGTCGGCGGTAACGCTGCCGGAGGCTTCGGTGGTGAAACGCCCCTTCACCATCGCGACGGCTTTCTTCAGCACCGCCGGAGTCATGTTATCCAGCAAGACCGCGTCGATGGGCAATTTCAACGCCTCGCGCAGCTGTTCCAGCGTATCAACTTCCAATTCGATTTTCACCAGATGCCCGACATTGGCGCGGGCGCGTTCCACCGCTTGTCGCACGCCGCCTGCCACCGCGATATGGTTGTCTTTAATCAACACGGCATCATCCAGACCAAAGCGGTGATTGCTGCCGCCGCCCGCCCGCACCGCGTATTTTTCCAAGGCACGCAGACCCGGCGTGGTTTTGCGGGTGCAGCAGATGCGGGTTTTGTGCGGCTTCACCGCCTCCACCAAAACCCGCGTCGCGGTGGCGATACCGCTCATGTGACACAGATAATTCAACGCCACGCGTTCGGCGGTGATGATGGACGCGGCAGAACCGGTCATCGTCGCCAAGACATCGCCCGTTTTAATCCGGTCGCCATCGGCTTTCTTGGCCAAAAACTTAATCGAAGGATCAATCAACCGGAACGCGATCCGCGCCAGATCCAGCCCCGCCAGCACGCCCGATTTACGCGCCACCAGCGCGCCCTTCCATTGCTTTTGCGGCGGGATAATCGCGTCGGTGGTCAGATCGCCCGCGCGCCCCAAATCCTCCAGCAACGCATGCCGTACCAAGGGTTCGATCACAATATCGGGAAGCGGGGAAAGGCGCATGTCAGGCTCCGTTGGCTTGGCGTTGATGGGCAGGTTCGATGAAAGGCGCGATATCCGCAAGCGTCATATGTTGGTCATGCTGCCACGCGAGGCTGGTTTCCGGAAAATCGCTCCGCGCCTGTGCCCCACGGCTTTCCTCGCGGCGCAGGGCTGCCGTGGCGATCATCAACGCCACCAACGCCATGTCCGATTGCGCCGCCAACGGCGACAATGCCGTTATCGCTTGCCGCAACCCCGCCCCATCCCGCACCACGCCGACATGGCGGGACATAAGGGAGCGGATGGTGGCGTTATCTGAACTTGAGCCGTTCAAGAAGCAAGAGAAATGCTCCCCCCCGCTTGCGGGGGGGATTGAGGGGGCGTTGGTCAACCCTTGAATATCTTCCGCCACCCTTGCTCCAAAACTCGCGGCCTCCAGCAACGAATTGCTGGCGAGGCGATTGGCGCCATGCAAACCCGTACAAGCCACTTCCCCGCACGCCCAAAGCCCGTCCACATTCGTACGCCCGTTCGCATCGGTGACAACACCGCCCATATGGTAATGCGCGGCAGGACGGACGGGGATCGGCATGACGGCGGGATCAATACCGGCCACGAGGCATACGGCATGTATCGTCGGAAAGCGTGTGACAAAGCGCGAACCCAATGCCGCCCGCGCATCCAGAAAAACCCGCCGCCCTTCGGTATATTTCTGCGCGATGGCGCGGGACACGATATCGCGCGGTTGCAATTCATCGATAAAACGTTCGCCCTTATCGTCGATCAACACGCAGCCTTCGCCGCGCAACGCCTCGCTCGCCAACGGCATGGGATCTTGGCCGATATCCATGCAGGTCGGATGGAATTGCATGAATTCCAGATTGCCCAGCACCGCCCCCGCCCGCGCCGCCAAAGCCAATCCCCTGCCCCACGACCCCAGCGGGTTGCTGGTCTGCTGCCACAGCGCCCCCGTGCCACCGGTGGCGAGAACGACGCGCGAAGCGGTCAGTGTTTGCCGAACGCCGTTGCGTTCGATAACGACGCCGGTGATTTGAGAAGAAATCGGGAGCCTTGTGTATGGCTCCCCCCCGCTTGCGGGGGAGATTGAGGGGGGGCTGGTAGACAGGAGTGCCTGTGTTGCCCAGCCCCCCCCTGCCCCCCCCGCAAGCGGGGGGGGTGCATAAATGTCTGCCCCCTCCCCACACAACGCCACTGCCACCGCATCCTCCATCACCTCAATCGACGGAGTCGCGCGAACCGCCGCGACCAAAGCCTTCATCACCGCCGCCCCTGTGGCATCGGCACAATGCACGATCCGCCGCCGCCGGTGCGCCGCTTCGAGGGTGAGGCGGAGTTGCCCCCTCTCATCCCGATCAAACGGCACGCCATACCCCACGAGCGTTTCGATTACCCGCGCCCCATCCTCCATCGTCATTTGCGTCACAGCGGGGTCGCAAAGTCCAGCTCCCGCCACCAGCGTATCCTCCGCATGCAGCGCGGCATTATCATCCGCCCCGACCGCCGCCGCGATCCCGCCCTGCGCCCACGCGCTAGCGCAGCCTTCGCCCAGCTGCTGCGGCACCACCACAAGAACCGGCATGGGAGCCAACGACAAAGCCACCGTCAGCCCCGCGAGCCCGCCGCCGATGATGATGACCTCGTTCTGCTTCATCAAACTTGTCTCGTGTTATTCTTCAAACGGTCCTTTTGAACGCTGGTCGTCAGCGTGTCGATAAATTCTTCATAGGTTTTCTTGTTTTCAAAAAGCGCCGCAACCAAGCGGCGTTTCTTTGCGCCAACCCATAGAGACAGCATCCGTTGACGGCCTATTTTTTCGTCATTGATCGCCTCAATATCCGACAGTCGGATACGCACTTCCTGCGGCGAAAGAATGATTCCGGGGATGATAAGCTCCGCCTCTGTCAGGCTGATACAGTCATCACTGGTTAAAGATTTATGCACGGCGAGAAGAGCCGTCAAAACAAAACCGACGGAACACACAAAAAGAAACCAATAAAGAATAGTCGCGTCTTGGGGGCCTAACTCAATTAATCGGTGAAAAAGCGTGGCACCACGATCATTGGTCAAGGCCGTCTGAAACATAATAACCGCGCACACAGCAAAAAACGCCCCCGATAAGGCCGTGGGGAAAAATTTTGGTTTGTAGCTGTAGGTCTTGACGTCGTTCATCGTTAGCTCCCTATGATGATCCGCCCCACCACACTAAAACTGTCAAAGAAACTTTTTTACCGCCGCCATTTTTTTAGTTGACCGCGATCATCCGTTCCACCGCCCGCCTTGCCGGTTCGGCGATGGCGGCGGGAATGGTGACTTCGTGCGTCATCGTCTCCAACGCATGGCGGATATTTTTTAACGTGATGCGCTTCATGTGCGGGCACAGCTGGCACGGGCGGATGAAGTCGGTGGCGGGGTTGCTGGCCGCGACATTATCGCTCATCGAGCATTCGGTCAGCAGGACAACGCGCGGCGGTTTTTTCTGCTCCACCCATTCGATCATCCGCGCCGTCGATCCGGCAAAATCGGCAACCGCGACGACATCCGGCGGGCATTCGGGATGCGCCAACACCACCACGCCCGGATTTTGCTGGCGGAACAATGCGATGTCAGCCGCGGTGAAACGTTCATGCACTTCGCAATGCCCCTTCCACGCGATGATTTTCACATGGGTTTCCTTAGCGACATTCTGCGCCAGATATTCATCCGGTAACATGATGACCTCCGGCACGCCGAGGGATTCAATAACCCGCTTCGCATTGCCCGACGTGCAGCAAATATCCGACTCCGCCTTCACCGCGGCGGAGGTATTGACGTACGTCACAACCGGCACCCCCGGATAACGTTGGCGCAACAACCGCACATCCGCGGCGGTGATGGATTCCGCCAGCGAACAACCGGCCTGCATGTCGGGGATCAACACCGTGCTGGCGGGATTCAACAGCTTGGCGGTCTCCGCCATGAAGTGCACACCCGCCAGAACGATCACATCCGCCTCCGCCGTCGCGGCTTCCCGCGCCAATGCCAGCGAGTCGCCGCGAATATCGGCAACGCCATGGAAAATTTCCGGAGTCTGGTAATTATGCGCAAGGATGATCGCGTTCCGCTCCGCCTTCAGACGCAGAATGGCATCGACATCGTCGGCAAACGTCGCCCATTCCATCGGTGGAATGACGCGCTTGACGCGATCGTAAATCGCCGCGTTGCGTTGCAACATCTCGGCGCTACGTGACTGGATAACACCCATCTATTTATACTCCACTTGAGCATTAGTGAGGCCAAAAAAGAAAGGCCAAAAGCCCCACACCTTACGTAACGCCAACCCTATGCCAAACATGTAAAGAAAACCATAAGATTTATCAGGCTTTATTATCAGTTGGTTAGGTGCCGTATAAGGCCGCCGCCCGCGCTTCGAAGGCCGCCACCATCTTCAGCAGGGCCTTATCAAAAAACGCCTCCATCGCCACACCGAGGATAGAGGAGTGGAAATCAAAATCGACATGGAACGACAATTCACACCCGCCCTTGCCCTTGGGCCTGAATTCCCATTGGTTGGTCAAATGCGACAGGGGGCCGGATAGATATTTAACCTCGATCCGGTTGGGGCGGTCCAGCGTCACTTCGGACCGGAATTTCTCGGTAAAAATTTTGTAGCCAATCACCAGATCGGCGGTCAGCCCCCGTTCATCCTGCCGCACGATCCGCGCCGCCTTGCACCAAGGCAGGAATTCCGGATAGCGGCCAACATCGGCGACCAGCGCGAAAACCTGTTCGGGCGTATAAGGAAGAATGCGTTTTTCGCTGTGCGTTGGCATGGGTTCTGTATTAAATTGGCGGCACGGTTATCCTACCTACCTTTTCCATGTCAGGAAAGAGATCCCTTGATCGTGCCATTCCCAACACAAAAATCATCGTCATTCCGACGAAAGTCGGAATCCAGCATCGCGCGTCGGCGCGATAAAGAGTCTCATACTCGCTATCGCTCGCGCTGGATCCCGACTTTCGTCGGGATGACGTTGGTTCTTTTTGTTCTCATGACAGGTTTCGCCTTCGCTGACACCGCACCTGTCAGCAACGATCTGCGCGATGCGTTGGAAACAGCGGCACCGGAAATTAAAACGCTGGGTGTTTCCAAAGACGAACTCGGCGCGATCTATGCAGCACGGGACTACAAACAAGCGTGGAATTTCGGCGGTGCAGAAAAAGAAACGACCATCGGGCCTTTTCTTACCTCGCTGGAACAACTCATCGACTATCACGGGCTACGCAAGGAACCCTACCCCATCGAACTCATGCGCACCCTGATCGCCGCCAAGGACGACAAAGCCAACGCGCATCTGGATTTGCTGGTCACAGCCTCCGTCCTGCGCCTCGCGCATGATTTGCACGGGGATACGGTGGATTTGACCGATGATTATCCGGGTTGGAATTTCCACCGCGCCGGAACCGACATACCGGCCTTGCTGGGGGCCGCGATGACCACCGGCAGCATCAACGAATTCATTACCAGCCTCATGCCCAAACAACCCGCCTACGGCAAACTCGCGGCGGCACTGACCCAATACCGCGCCTATCATTGGGACAAGATCGACGGCGGCGCGCCGCTGCGCCCCAACGACCATGATCCCCGCGTGCCGCAACTCCGCGCCCGTTTGCAAGCCGAAGCCTATCTGCCACCAGCCGCGAACGATCAGCCACCGGACGATTTCTTCGACGATGAACTTCGCAAAGCCCTGATCGCCTACCAGCTGCGCAACGGGCTGGAACCCGACGGGCATGTCGGCGCGTGGACGCTGGATGCGCTTAACACAAGCGTGGATACGCGCGTCGAACAGATCCGCGCCAATATGGAACGCTGGCGACATATGCCGGATGATTTCCCGCCGGAACGTTTCGCCGCCGTCAACATCGCCGATGCCACGATCCAGATCAACGAAGGCGGCAAGGCAATTTATCACGGCATCGTCGTCATCGGCAAAGTCGACCGCAAAACGCCGTTTATCCAAAGCCATATCCGCAGCATGATCGTCAACCCGATCTGGCACGTGCCGACGAAAATCGCGCGGAAAGATATTTTGCCGAAACTGCGCAAAGACCCGCATTACCTTGAAAAACTCGGCTTCGTCATCAGTGGCGAAGAAAACGACCCGCAAGGCACGAACATCGATTGGTCATCGATGCCCGAACGCGAATTCAATTTCCGCCTGCGTCAGGCCCCCGGCAAGCATAACAGCCTCGGCCATCTGAAATTCGATTTCGACAATGACTTCGCCGTCTATATGCATGGCACGCCGCATCAGGAATTGTTCGCCAAGGCGCAGCGCAATTTCAGCTCCGGCTGCATTCGCCTGCACGATCCCGATCAGGTCGGCGAGATTTTATTGAAAGACACCTCCGGCCATTGGGATGCCACGAAAATCGCCAGCGAAATCGGCAAAGGCAAAACCCGCTGGGTCTCCATCGCCAACCCGATGCCGTTATATGTTTTGTACTGGAGCGTCTTCACCGACCCCGAAACCGGCGCCGTCGATTTCCGCAAAGATGTGTACGACTACGACCGCATCTTCGACCCCACCTTCACCCCGATACCAGCAACGCAGGCGGGGGAATAAAGCGCCATTGGGCTGAAAAGCGTTGACTCGCCCGTCAAACGGTGGGAATGGGCGGCTTGTTCAAGTTCATGAGGTGCCGTCATGCGTCGTTCCTACCTGTTGCCTGCCCTGTATCTGTTGTTGCTTGCCGCCCTGCCCTTTGGGCACGCGCGGGCGGATGATAGCCCCGACCGTCCTTTTCCTGCCGACCGTCCGGGCAAAGCCAGCGGCCCCTTCACCGTTGATGCCGGTCACTTTGATATCGAAAGCGATTTCGTCAATCTGACCGCCGACAGCAACGCGGCCGCGATCACACGCGGCGTCGTGTTCGCTGATCCGTTGCTGAAAGCCGGATTGACGCGCGACATTGATATCGAATTACAGCTTGGCGGGTTGCAACGCTATGACGTCAAAGACCGTTCCGGCGGCACCAAAACCCACACCATCGGTTATGGCGACGAGACGATCCGCCTGAAAGTCAATCTCGCGGGCAATGACGGCAGCGATTTCGCCATCGCCCTTCTCCCCTCGATCAAAATTCCATCGGCGACGGATTCTTTGCGCAAGGCGGGATTGGCCAATAACCGCATCGAAGGCGGATTGCTGGTGCCGATGAATTACAATTTGCCGCATGATTTCGCGCTTGGCTATCAGGCCGAATGGGACGCCGCGAAAAATGCGGGCGATGGCGATTTCCACGCCAACATCGTCAACATCGCTTTGCTGAGCCATCCCGTGCCGCGCGTTGATAACATGACGGCGACACTCGAATTTTACAGCAACATCAGCACCAGCAAAGCAGTCAGCGATCTCAACATCCTCACGCTTGATCCGTCAATAACCTATCAAGTGTCGCCGCAACTGGTGTTCGACGTCGAAACCGACATCGGCCTCAACCGCGGAGCGACCGACCTGCAGATGATTTTCGGGATAACGCGAGTGTTCTAAACGACGCCGGCATGGTGCGCATAGGTGCCATCCTTTTTCGGATGGATCCGCATCGCAATGTCGATCCGTTGCCCCAACGCATCAATGATGAACATCAATCGGTCAATAGTAAAACGATCAAGCTTGCAATTGCGGATACGCGAAAAATCAGACGCAGCGAAGCCGGTCAGTTTATGGGCCTCACGCACGGTCAGTTTGCGCTCATCCAGAACACTAACAATCTGTCCCGCCAGAATGGCGCGCAGTTGTTCATAATCGGGATTTGGCAGATTCAGATCACGAAAAATATTGCCGCTGCCATGAACAATTTCAAATGGCTCGTCATTGATAACGGGCTTTTTTGTTTTTGACTTGGATTTGGTTTTGCGCGTCATCGCAGCATCTCCTGCAAATATTTTAATCTCTGATGGATCAGATCGATCTCGGCTTTCGGCGTTTTAATACCGCTTTTTGATTTCTTCTGAAACGCATGCACGACCCAAAGATCTTTGCCGATTTGCAAGGCATAAACCACGCGAAACGCATCGCCTCTATGGCGTAATGCCAACTCGATAATACCTGAGCCAAATCCTTTCAGAGGCTTGGCACATTCAGGCCACCCACCCTCAGCCGCCGAGGTTAATGCACGGGCGATCTTAACCCGCGCCTCTTCCGGAAAATCGTCAAAACTCTTCCGCGCCGCCTTTACCCATAAAACGGGCCTCGTTCGTATCGGCGGAATGTATGTTGTCATATTTGACTACAAACGTCAAGGCGTTTTTACGCCGTCTTCGCCGCCACCGGCTTCGCGCCTTCGGCTGCCGGAGGATCACGCAGGACATAGCCGCGGCCCCAGACCGTTTCGATGTAGTTTTCACCATCCGCGGCTTGCGTCAGCTTCTTGCGCAGTTTGCAGACGAACACGTCGATGATCTTCAATTCCGGTTCGTCCATACCGCCATAGAGATGGTTCAGGAACATTTCTTTGGTCAGTGTCGTGCCCTTGCGCAGCGACAGCAATTCCAGAATGCCGTATTCCTTGCCCGTCAGATGCAACGGCGCGCTGTTCACTTCGACCGTACGGGTATCCAGATTGACAATCAACTTGCCAGTGCGGATGACGCTGTCGGAATGGCCCTTGCTGCGACGGATAATAGCGTGGATACGCGCGACCAGCTCGCGGCGATCGAAAGGCTTGGTCAAATAATCGTCTGCGCCGAAGCCGAGGCCCTTGATCTTGTTATCCAGTTCCGACAGGCCGGACAGGATGAGAATAGGTGTCGCGACACGCGCGGCGCGCAGACGGCGCAAAACTTCGTAACCATCAATATCGGGGAGCATCAGATCAAGAATGATAATGTCGTAATCATAAATCTTGCCGATTTCGAGGCCATCTTCACCGAGATCGGTGGTGTCAACGATGAAGCCTTCGGCTTGCAGCATCAATTCGATGCTTTTCGCTACCGATGTATCGTCTTCAACAAGGAGAACGCGCATAATTTTGCCTCATAGGTTAACAAAGATGACGACACCGCTCGGTGATCATTGACAAGGAATGAAGAAGGGCGATTCCCCAGTAACATCACGTTAACCCCATATTAGCATAAAAATTTAACAAAAAGTAAACTTCGTTAATTTAACCAACATTAAATTTGGGCGCAAAACAACTAATACCGACCAAATACGGTATATTATCAAGCGATTTCAAATGGTTATTATTTTTTCTAAACCGCCGTCGGACGGGCAGTCATGGCAGC
>Ga0265331_10002390_pt1 | contig 12735 bp, 11 predicted proteins | sample 41923metaG_FD_202088 | JGI IMG/M metagenome (GOLD analysis project Ga0265331, IMG submission 202088) | Rhizosphere microbial communities from Carex aquatilis grown in University of Washington, Seatle, WA, United States - 4-19-23 metaG | ecosystem: Host-associated > Plants > Roots > Rhizosphere...
GCTGGAAGTGACCGACGAGGTTCTGGCGCGGCTGAACAAAACATTGCCACGTGTGGTTGTTAAAACCCCGCCCGAAGACAAAAACCCCTGAACAATCACGCACTTGAACCGACCGCGCCAAACGCGCTAGAACGGACGTTCGACCAAATTGGAGCAGCCTTCATGAAAACCCCCGCCGCGACCGAAATCACCAACGGCACCATTGATATCGCCGGCATCATGGCGCGTATCCCGCACCGTTACCCGATGCTGATGATCGACCGCGTGGTCGATGTGGTTCTGGGCACCAGCTGCACCGGCATCAAGAATGTCAGTGCCAACGAACCGGCGTTCCAAGGCCATTTCCCCGGCCATCCGATCATGCCCGGCGTGTTGATTATCGAGGCGATGGCGCAAACCTCCGCCACCCTCGTCGTCGCTTCGCTGGACGGGGTGAGCTGCGAGACGCATGTCGTCTATTTCATGACCATCGAAAGCGCGCGGTTCCGCAAGCCCGTCGTTCCCGGCGACCAGATGCATATCAAAGTCGTGAAGGAACGCCAGCGCGGCGCGGTGTGGAAATTCCGTGGCGAGGCTTATGTCGATGGCAACCTCTGCGCCGAAGCGGTTTATACCGCCATGCTGGTGCCGCGTTCCGAAAACGAAAATGCGACGGCGGATTAACCCTTAATGGCCACACAGATCCACCCCACCGCCATCGTCGATCCCGCCGCTACACTTGGCACCGATGTCGCCATCGGCCCTTATTGCGTCATCGGCGCAAAGGTGCGTCTGGGTGACGGCGTCCGGTTGATGTCGCATGTCGTGATCGAAGGCAAAACCAGCCTTGGCGCGGGAACGGTGGTTTATCCCTTCGCCTCCCTCGGCCACAGGCCGCAGGATCTGAAGTTTCATGGCGAGGAATCCTCGCTGGATATCGGCGCCAACAACCAGATCCGCGAACATGTGACGATGAACCCCGGCACCGAAGGCGGCGGCATGGTCACGCGCGTCGGCGATAACGGGCTGTTCATGATGGCGTCGCACGTGGCGCATGATTGTCAGGTGGGTAACAACGTTATCCTTGCCAACAACGCGACGCTGGCGGGGCATGTGCATGTGGGCGATTTTGTTATCGTCGGCGGTCTGTCCGCCGTGCATCAATTCGTGCGCATCGGCTCCTACGCCATCATCGGCGGCATGTCGGGAGTCGAAAGCGATGTCATCCCCTTCGGTCTGGTGAAAGGCGAGCGCGCCCATCTGGCCGGATTGAATATGGTGGGTCTGGAACGGCGCGGGTTCAGCCGCGACGATGTCCGCGCGCTGCGCAGCGCCTACCGCATGTTGTTTGCCAACGAAGGCACGCTGGCCGAACGGCTGGAAGAAACCGCCACGCATTACAAAGAACAGGCGCATGTAACGCGAGTCGTCGATTTCATCCGCGCCGCCTCCAGCCGTCCCTTGTGCCAGCCCAAGAACGACGATGAATAAGCGCGTTTAGTGGACCGACACCTTGAGCTTCATGCCGGGGTGAATGCCACAACGCACTTTATATTCACCGGCTTGGCTGAAAAGCTCACGGATCGTACCGCCGGGTTTTTCTAAACCTTTATCGTCGGTATCACCCTCGCTATTGACGACCTGAATGTTGTGATTGACGGTATCGGCGTTGGTAAAAACGATCGTATCGCCAGCCTTGATTTTTAGGGAGTCTTCGGAAAATTGCTGGTTGCTCTGGCTAACGACATATTCGGTGGCATGGGCTGTTGATGTGTTCAAAATCACCAACCAAGCAGCAAGCAACAGGATCTTTTTCATCGAACAAGCTCCGGAAGCCTTATGGAAAGGAAAAAGAGTGATCATTGATTTTATGCCCGATTGTAACAGGTGATTCGTAACCAGCAGGTAAAGAGACATACGCGGATACTTATTTGCCGTTCCCCAGAATCGCCTTCAACGGTGCCGCCGTCAGCCACAGATTCAGGAAGATGGTGTTGTTGTTCGATGCGCCCTTCGATGTGCCGTCGAACTTGGTGTAGCCGGTATATTGCAAAGCCAGCCGCGCATTGCCCCACGGCATCGGTGAATCCGTTTTGCCGAACGGGACGTAAGCCAGATCAATGACATAGCCTTCGCTATTCGGGCTGCCATTGCTGGAGTTGGTATATTGCGCCGGATCGTTCGACCCGTTGATTTTGAAATACTGCACCGACGGCACATAGGTATTGTTGATCGCATAGGTCGCATCGGCACGGAAGGTGCGCAAATCGTCCGACGGGTTGGTGCCGTTAAGGGCACGTGAGGCCGTCAGGCTTTGATGCTCGTCGATGTAAGATGTATGGAACGATAGGGTGTTATCGGCATCGACCAGCCATTGGTAATTGGCTTCCGCGCCAATATCGGTGATGTGGTCGGTCTGCCCCGCAGAATGATCATTCCCCGGATAGCGATCCGCCGACAGGCCGAATGTGCCGATTTGCGCGTAATGTTTGTGATGATCGAAATCTTGTTGCAAAGCGACATGCCAGTAAGGGATCACGCCGTCATAGGTATCCGGCGCGTTCGGCGCGACACCGGTGAATTTGTCAAAACTCTTGCTGAGCGGGATATAGAGTGCCGCTTCGGCATACAGCCAATCATCCCACAGCCCGTAAACACCGGGGCCAATCACTTGCGCATTTAAGGTATCGTCCATCAATGTGCCCGCCTGCGGCGATGGCGCAAGGCCGGATTCGGTGTAAGGGAAGCCCCAAGGCGACACCGAATTCCACACCGACGTATTGCCAATCTGGTTGCCCAGCGTGACACCCGCCAGATAATCGGTGCCGAACACGTCGCCTTCATGGGCATGGCGCAGATCGAAAGCATCCCACGCAAATTGCCGGTTTATGCCGTCATAGGAGATTTCGGCCAACGCCCCGACCGTTTTGGTGATGCGCCCGCCGTAGAAAACCATCGCCTGATCGAAGGCAAAATTGTTGTTCGGCCCGAAACCGACACCGCCCGCATTCGGGTATTGGCCAACAGCCGTGTTGGTGAATGATGTACGCGCAGCAACCGTCACGCGTTCCGTCAGATCATTATCCTTTTCACGGTCGGTGGCGACATAGCCATGCAATTTGAAATCGCGTCCATAGGGTTTCAGCTGTGGCCCGAACGCGCCGACATGGCAAGCGGAGCAAGGCTGGCCGGTTTGCTGCGCAAAACTTGGGATAGCCTTGGCGGTTGAAGGAAGCAAAGTGAACGCGGCCAGAAAACAAAACGCGCCACCAACCATTCGGACTGACATCGACGGGTGCCGGATCATGAGCGAACTCCACACAGCAAGGCATTGGTAAAGAGCGGCAGAAACGACCGCAAACCACGGAACATCCTTTTCCGATGGATCTGCCTTAACGGGTAAATGATCAACAAGGGATTAACACAAGGCGGTTTTTATGCCCGCGCGCACATCAAAGAGACACAATGAATATAGGTGTATGTTAGCGCAGCGACGCGTTGGCAACGACGGCGAAACTGCTGATCGTGGCGGCGGCTTCGCGGACTGGTCGTGGCGGCGCGGTGTCGTACAGTTCGAAGCGCGGCCACTGGCCCTTGGCCAATTGGTCGAGCGAGGCGAGCGGTTGGTTCAAACGCGAACGGTACGACCAGTAATGCGTCATGACCTGCTGCACATAATCATGGGTCTCGCGCGAAGGCAGGCTTTCCATGAACAGCAACGGATCATCTTCGGCATCCGTGTCGGTGCGTTGCGACAGGCGACCGGGGCCACCGTTATAGGCGGCCAGTAACAAGATCAGATTATCGCCAATCCGTGGCTGGTCAGCCAATTGCCGGACATAACGTTGCCCCAGCCCCATATTGGTCACGGGGTCAAAGAATTGATCGGGGCATTCGCCGCGATGGTTTTGCGCCACGCGTTTGCCGCTCATCAACGCGGCGGTTTTGGGCATAAGCTGCATCAGGCCGCACGCGCCCTGACTGCTGACCGCTTCGGGATCAAAACGCGATTCATGGCGGATCAGGGCGTACATCAGGGCGCGTTCGACGCGGAAACCGCCGCTTGGCTGCCATGGCGGCACGGGGTAAAGCGCGGCATCATAAGGCTGACCATTGTCATTCCGCGCGATCCCGCCGATCTTGAGGGCGAGCGACGGCATCTGGCTGCTATCGACCAAGGCCAGCACAGCTTCCTGCAGCTTGCTGCGCCCTTGCGGGGTCAGACGGCGTAATTCTTCTTCGGCCATATCAACTTGCCCGACCTGAACCAGAGCCAGAGCGCGCCATCCGGCAGGATGCGCCGCAAGCGTATCCACAACATGCCGGTTCAATTCCGGCACATGCCATGACCGGACCGTCTTGGTATCGTGCCCAACCAGATGGGCGGCCAGCAAGCCATAGAAATGGTGCGGTTCCTTCGCGGCTTCCAGCAGCCATTTACGGGCTTCAGCTTCTTGACCGCCGCGACGGAGGGAACGGTAGGCCCAAAAAGCCGCCGCCGTATGATCCACATCCGCAATATCGTCTTTATTCGCCAACGTGACGAAAGCATCGGCGGCACCCGCCAGATCGCCCAGTTTGAAGCTGCTGAGTCCATGGACCCAGAGCGCGTGAGGGCTTTCGGCCATATAGGAGACATCCGTCAACCGCCGCGCCTCGGCCACATCGCCATTATAGAAGAAGCCCGCCGCCATACGCGCTTGTAATTCCACCAATTCTTCCTGCGGCAGGGAGGTTTGCTGCAGGGTTTCTTCCAGCACGGCCTTGGCCTCGTCCGGCTCGCCTTGGCGCAACAGCCGTTCGATACGGTTCGCCGCACGACGGGCCGAGGGTGACAGGACAACGGCGGCATGGAACGGCCTGTTGCGGAAACCGGAGGCGAAATCATAGCCGAATCCGCCACCCGCCATCGGATTGACGGTCAAGGGGGCGGCCAGTTTGGCGTTTCGTGCCCCCGGCAGCTTCCGCGCCAAGGCGTAAATTTTGGCGGCTTCGGGCAGATCGCGGTAGGCCAGCAACCAGCTTTGCAATTCCAGCAGGCTGGCGGAACGGCGTTGGTAACGTTCGGCCAGCACATGCCCCATCAGACGTTTGTCGTTTAAACGCGCGATGGCGTTATCGGCATCGACCCAGGCACTCTTCGCTTGCGCCGCAAAGGCGAGGCGATAGAGCGCGGCATCGTCTTGGGTAAGAACTTCCCCTTTTTCAAACAGGGGCACAACGTTGCGGCCAGTATTCGTCGCACTGGCCAAAGTATTCGGAAAGAGGTTGAGGCAAACAACAAGTGCCGCCGCCAATCCTGTGGCGCGGTTCAAATGAAAAAAAGAAATGCTTCCGTTCGACATAGGGGCGTTGTTAGGGGCTGGACTTAGTTTCGTCCAGCAAAATCGTTGGAATCATTTGGTTAAAATAATTTATTCTTTGTTTTTCAGCGCGTTAGTGTCGTTAACCTTCTTTATCAACAATAAAATGTCATTCCATGCTTGACGTTTCGCCGCTGGCTGACGCAGCAGATAGGCGGGGTGGTAGATGGGCAGGCAGGGGATCGCCGTGTCCGAACCGCCGCCAACCGGCGTGTAATCAACCCACCGACCCCGCAAGCGGGTGATGCCTTCCTTGGTGCGCAGGATGGTTTTGGCCGCCACACCCCCCATCAGCACAAGAATTTTGGGTTTAACCAGTGCAATATGCCGTTCGACGAAGGGCAGGCAGGCGGCAATCTCGGCATCGGTGGGGGAACGGTTGCCGGGGGGGCGCCAGAAAATCACGTTACTTATATAGACATTATCCCGATCCAGTCCGACACCGGCCAGCATCCTGTCCAGCAACTGCCCGCTGACCCCGACAAAGGGCTTGCCCTGCCGGTCCTCATCCTCGCCCGGAGCCTCGCCGATAAACATAACGGAGGCGGAAGGATTGCCATCCGCAAACACCAGATTCATCGCCGTCTGCTTCAACGGGCACCCGTCAAAGGACTGCAGCGCCGTACGGAGGTCGTCGATGGTGTGAATGGAGGTGAGCGGTTGGGAATGATGGGCCGGAGGCACAATTCCTGCACCCACCCCGCTTGCGGGGGGGGAAGGGGGGGGCTGGTAAACAGGAGTACTGGTGTTGACCAGTCCACCCGCAAGCGGGGGGGAATACATGGCTCCAGCGTCCTGTTTCTTACTCCCCGCGCCCCAACGCACCAACCCCGCCACGTCGCCAATTGCTTCGTCAGCGCCAGCGTGGACTTGCCATTCCAGATCGGCAAGGAGTTGTTGCGGGGTCTGTTCCATAACTGAGGTGTAGCAGAGCCTTGCCTATGGACAAAGGGTTGCGTACGTGCGCGTGGTTTGCTATCTGGTGCCTCATCGATATTAACGCTTTGAACCGCCCGAGGCCATTGTGACCGACCCCACCGAACGCCGCCTTGTTTCCGGAGACGACGCCACCCTCGCCCGCCGTTATGGTGGCGCGTTGTATGAGCTGGCCGAGCAGGACAAACAGTTGGACGCCGTCGCCGCCGATTTGCGCACCTTGCTGGTCATAAGCGACAGCAATCCCGAATTCATCGCCATCGCCAGCCATCCGCGCCTGACGCGCACGCAATTGGTGCATGCCGCCAAAACCTTGGCCACCACGCTGAAGCTGAACAAACTCACCGGCAATTTTCTGGCCCTGACGGCGCAGAAACGCCGTTTGAACATCCTGTCGCCGATTATCATGGCCTTTTTGAACCGTTTGGCCGAACAGCGCGGCGAATTCACCGCCTCGGTCCGCACGGCCGTCGCCCTGTCACCGCAGCAAACCGAACAATTATCGGTCAAGCTGGCGGCACTGGCTGGCGGCAAGATCCATCTGGATCTGCGCGAAGATAAAGGGCTGATCGGCGGTATGACCGTCCGTCTTGGATCCCGCCTGATCGACGCTTCCATCCGCAGCAAGTTGCAGCGTCTGGAACGGAAACTGAAATCCGAAGCGGCCTAACCGTTTCACCTTAGAATGAGTTGCATGCCTACCCCCGCTCTGCTATTCGACGGGCACCATTGAACACCTCTTTTGACGAGACAAGAAACATGGATATCCGCGCCTCTGAAATCTCCTCCGTTCTGAAAAAAGAAATCGCCGATTTTGGCGCTCTGGCCGAAGTGGCCGAGGTTGGACAGGTTCTGTCGATCGGCGACGGTGTCGCCCGCGTTTATGGCCTCGACGATGTCCGCGCCGGTGAAATGGTGGAATTCGAAAACGGCGTCAAAGGTATGGCGCTGAACCTTGAAACCGACAATGTCGGCGTGGTTATTTTCGGCGACGACCGCGCCATCCGCGAAGGCGATATGGTCAAGCGTACCGGCGCGATTGTCGAAGTGCCCGCAGGCAAAGGCTTGCTGGGTCGCGTCGTTGACGCGCTGGGCAACCCCATCGACGGCAAGGGCCCCCTTAAAGACGTCACACTGACCCGTATGGAAGTCAAAGCCCCCGGCATCATTCCACGTAAGTCGGTCAGCGAACCGATGCAGACGGGCCTGAAGGCTATCGACAGTCTGGTGCCGATTGGCCGTGGCCAGCGCGAGCTGATCATCGGCGATCGTCAGACCGGCAAAACGGCAGTCGCGCTGGATACCTTCATCAACCAGAAGGCCGCCAACGAAGGCACCGACGAATCCAAGAAACTCTATTGCATCTATGTCGCTATCGGCCAGAAGCGTTCGACCGTGGCGCAGTTCGTCAAGCAGCTGGAAGAATCCGGCGCGTTGCAATACTCCATCATCGTCGCCGCGACGGCGTCGGAACCGGCACCGATGCAGTTCCTCGCGCCTTACACCGGTTGCGCGATGGGCGAATATTTCCGCGACAACGGCATGCACGCGCTGATCGTTTATGACGATTTGTCGAAGCAAGCCGTGGCTTACCGCCAGATGTCGTTGCTGTTGCGCCGTCCGCCAGGCCGCGAAGCTTATCCGGGCGACGTTTTCTATCTCCACTCGCGTCTTCTGGAACGCGCGGCGAAGTTGAACGACAAGCAAGGTGGTGGGTCCTTAACCGCTCTGCCGATCATCGAAACGCAAGCAGGCGACGTTTCCGCCTACATCCCGACCAACGTGATTTCGATCACCGACGGTCAGATCTTCCTTGAAACCGGCCTGTTCTATAAGGGCGTGCGCCCCGCGATCAACGTCGGTATCTCGGTCAGCCGCGTCGGTTCCGCCGCGCAGATCAAGGCGATGAAGCAAGTGGCCGGTTCAATCAAACTCGAACTCGCCCAGTTCCGCGAAATGGAAGCCTTCTCGCAATTCGCGTCGGATCTCGACGCGACGACGCAACGCCTCATCAGCCGTGGCCGTCGTTTGACTGAATTGCTGAAGCAACCGCAATATTCCCCGCTCGCCGTCGAAGAACAAGTCACGGTGATCTATGCGGGCGTGAAGGGTTATCTCGACGCGGTCAAAGTCGAAGATGTTTCCCGCTACGAACAAAGCCTTCTGTCCGAACTGCGTGGCAAAGGCGCGGGCATCCTCTCCGCCATCCGCACCGACAAGCAGATCAAACCGGAAGTGGAAACGCAACTGAAGGCTTTGCTGGAGTCGTTCGGCAAGCATTTCGCGTAATAATACCACCGTCGCTCGGAGTTGGTCACTTATAGAAACCACTTGCGATAAGGGCGATGAAGCCCCCCTCCCGCTTGCGGGAGGGGCTGGGGGTGGGCGGGGAGTTTGCCCCCCTTCGGAATGGTTATTATTGATGCCTGTGTTTACCAGCCCACCCCTTCCCCTCCCGCAAGCGGGAGGGGTGCACCGTTCCGCTTCAGTGGCGATGGGGCATTGAATTGTAGTCATCAAATCCATCCATCGCTTCCTTCCTTCCCACGCCCTTGCTAGGCTTGCGGGTATGACGGATTCGTTGCCGACACTGACCATCCTCGAAGAATTTCTGCTGCTCGCGCTCGACGATATAACGGGCGCGTTCTGGCCGTTGTCGCGCAGCGCGTTCGATAACGCGACGGCTGGGGCAGTCATTATGGATCTGATGCGCCTGCGCCGCGTCGATTGCGATTTGCACCGCCTGTTTGTTGTTAATACCTTACCAACGGATGATGATATCCTTGATCCGGTGCTGCAAGCGTTGGCACTGGAACCCGTGGTCGGAACGCGGTCGATCATCGATGAAGTCCGGTTTCTGGGCGAAGAAGGTGAAGCGTTCCGCGAACGTGCCCTGCAACGCTTGATTGAACGCGGCATGATCAAGCGCGAGGATCGCAAAATTTTATGGGTCTTCGGCGAACGGTGTTACCCCGTCGATTCCGACAACCCCACGCTGCGCGAAGTCAAAGCGCGTATTTTGGAAGCGATCACAGGAACAACCATTCCGGATATCGATACGATCATGTTGGTCTCCCTCGCTGAGGGCTGCGGCCTTTTCACGCATGTGTTGAACCGGCCTGATCTAGCCAACGCTGCGCCGCGCATCGCCGCCATCGGACGCATGGATCTGGTTGGCCGCGCGGTTGCCACAAGTATTACCGAGCTTGAAACCGCCATAGCCATGAGTTCCGGTTTGAGGTAAGGATAAGCTCCCTGAAGGATGAGGTAACGTCATGAAACATGTGATCCCCGCCGCATTGCTGCTTTCCATGATCGCCGCGCCGGTTCTGGCGCAAACCGCGCCGCCGCCGCACCGCGCACCGCGCACGCCCGTCAGCCGCGAAGTGCTGACGGAACGCAAGGCGCCGCCGCGCGAAATAACTGGTCAGGCCCTGATTCTGGATGGCGAACGTTTGAAGATCGATAATTATGATCTGCGCCTGTTCGGCATTGTGCCGCCGCAACTGTCGGCCAGTTTTGGCCCACAAGCCCGCGCCGCGCTGGATGCCGTTATCGCCGGACAAAGCGTGGCCTGCCGCATCCGCGACCGCGATCATGATGGGCGTTTGCTGGCCAATTGCCGTGCCGCCAACGGCCTTGATCCCGCGCTGGAACTTTTGAAACACGGTTTGGCGGTAGCGGCGCGTGGTTCGATTGCCGATACCGAATATGCCGATCCTTACGTGATTGCCGAACAGTCGGCACAAAATCAGAAAATCGGCCTGTGGTCGATGACAGCGGTATCCGCTTCACCCTCCATCAGCGCGGTAACGGAAACACCGAAAGCGGAACAACCGAAGCCTGTCGAAGCGAAACCGGTCGAGATCAAACCGGTGGAAGCGAAGGTTGATGTGAAACCCGCCGACACGCAAATCAAGGATGTGCAACCGAAAACGGCATCCGCCGTCATGGTGCCGGTCAAACCGGCTTCCAGCGTTAGCGCCAATGACGTCGCAAGAACGTCGCAGGAAAGCACCGGCTTTTTCGCCCGCTTCCAAATCCTGATCGCAGGATTCCTGATGCTAGCGACCGCAGTTGGTGTTATCGGTGCCGTGACGGTTTCGCGCCGCACCGAAAAGCGTGACGAGATGAAAGCCCTTGCCGCTGCCTTGCGCGGCGAGCTTCTGGCCGCGCGCGCCGTGTGCCTGACCCGCATCAAAACCGTGACGACGGAGGAGGAAGACCGCGCCGCCGCATGGCCGCGCATCCGTTCCACGCTGTACCAAGCCTATGTCGGTCGTCTGGGTTGGCTGGGCGCGGAGTTGGCGCGGCAGATCGCCTCGATCTATGGCCTTTGCAGCGATTATGCGTCGTATTACGCTAACACCGGCGAGGCGGGAACCGCAGGGGCAACGCCGAAACGGCAGGCTCTGCAATCCCTCGTCGCACATATCGACGAAGTGTTGCCGCGTCTCGCTTCCATCGAACAAAGCGGCCAGCGCAACACACCGAATGTCTATCACCCCATCGCGCCCGCCAACGCGCCAGAGATCAATGCCGCAGTACCGGCTGATGCCGCCGTAACGTCAACAGCGGTCGCGCCGGAAAATGAAAGCAAGCTTTGGAACGTTGTGCGCAATTTGCGTGAACGGTTGGTCGAACCACCCGCCGTAGTTGCCACCGAAGAACCAACCGGCGATTACACCGCCTCAATCGAAGATGATATCGAACACCTTTCCTTCGGCACCGACGATCATGACGTAACAACTCCGTTCAAGAAATTGGGCGGGCAATAGCTTTTTTCCTCCCCCCTTGAGGGGGAGGAAGTGAAAACTTGGACTTACGACTTGTCGCGTAGCGACAACAAAGTAAGTCCTTAGTTTTCACAGGTGGGGGGTATGGGCTCTGTGGGTCATACCCCCCACCAGCACAAACTAAGACTTACTTCGCTACGCTACGTAAGCCTAAGTTTGTGCATCCTCCCCCTCAAGGGGGGAGGAAATAGTGCAATTTTTTTTTGGAGAGACCACCGATGTCCCATACTTTCAACCCCACCATCATCCGCGAATATGATATCCGCGGAGTCGTCGGCAAGACGTTGCATGTCGCGGATGCGCTTGCGCTTGGCAAGGCTTTCGGCACCTTTGTTGTCCGCGCAGGTGGCAAAAAGATTATGGTCGGTTACGATGGCCGCACCCATTCGCCGGATTTCGAAGCGGCGTTGGTCGAAGGGTTGGTATCCACCGGCGCGGAAGTCACGCGCATTGGCCTCGGCCCCACGCCGATGCTGTATTTCTCCACCTATCACGCATCGGCTGACGCCGGCATCATGGTCACGGGATCGCATAACCCGCCGGATCAGAACGGCTTTAAGATGCTGATGGACAAACGCCTACCGGGTGGCGGCCCGATTTATGGCGCGGCGATCAAAGCCTTGGCCGATCTCGCCGCCAAAAATGATTTCGTCACCGGTAAAGGCAGCGAAACCAAAGCCGATCTGCGCGAAGCCTATATCGCGCGTCTGCTACAAGATTATGCCAGCCCGACCCCCATGACGGTGGTTTGGGATTGCGGCAACGGCGCGGGCGGCGAGATTGTGCAACGCCTGACCGCCAAACTGCCCGGCAAACATATCCTGTTGTTCGAAAAGATCGACGGCCATTTCCCCAACCATCACCCCGATCCGACCGAAGCCAAAAATCTGGTTGATCTGCAAAAAGCGGTGGCGGCGCATAAAGCCGATCTCGGCATCGCTTTCGACGGCGACGCGGATCGTATCGGCGCGGTGGACGGACAGGGCCGCATCGTCGCGGGCGATCAATTGTTGGCGATCTATGCCAGCGAAGTGTTGAAAACCCACCAAGGCGCGTCGATCATCGCCGATGTCAAAGCGTCACAAGTCTTGTTTGACGAAGTCGCGCGCATGGGCGGTGTGCCGGTGATGTGGAAGACAGGCCATTCGCTGATCAAATCGAAAATGGCGGAAACCAAATCACCGCTCGCCGGTGAAATGTCTGGCCATGTGTTTTTCGCCGATACCTATTACGGCTATGACGACGCGATTTATGCGGGCGTTCGGCTATTGTCGGTCATCGGCAAATCGGGCAAATCGCTGGCGGCATGGCGCGACAGCCTGCCGACCACCATCTGCACGCCGGAACTCCGCTTCGCCGTCGACGAAGCCCGCAAATTCGCAGTGGTGGAGGAAATCAAGGCGCGGCTGAAAGCCGCCCATGCCAAACTCAGCGACATCGACGGCGTGCGGGTGATGACGGCGGATGGCTGGTGGCTGCTCCGCGCCTCCAACACCCAAGCCGTTCTGGTGGCCCGCGCTGAATCCTTAAGCGACGCCGGTTTAACCCGTCTGAAGGACGCTTTGGCAGGGCAATTGCAGCAATCGGGACTGGTTTTACCGGCGGCCTGACGCGATTTTCCGGCAACAACCTGATTCTTCACGGATTTTTAACCAGACAGG
>Ga0265331_10002392_pt1 | contig 12731 bp, 6 predicted proteins | sample 41923metaG_FD_202088 | JGI IMG/M metagenome (GOLD analysis project Ga0265331, IMG submission 202088) | Rhizosphere microbial communities from Carex aquatilis grown in University of Washington, Seatle, WA, United States - 4-19-23 metaG | ecosystem: Host-associated > Plants > Roots > Rhizosphere >...
GCAGCGTCGGGTTCCGCTGCACATCGGTATATTGCAACAGCCAGTCGTGGCCGAGAAACCAGACCTTGAACTGCAGGCTGATCGCCAGGTAACCGAACGCGAGGACCATTCCCGGGACGGCGAGCGGCAACATCGACAGCGTGTCGATTACCCCACGCAAAATTCCTGGGAGCCTGGTGCGGACAATGAGGATGGCGATTGCCGTACCGATGGCGATGTCGAGAACGACGCTCAGAAGGGAGAAAACCATGCTATTGCGGATGGACGACAAGACAATCTGATGCGAAAGCGCGTGGACGTATTGATCTGAAGTGAAGACACGGGGAAGCACGCTGTTATACCAGTATCCCGTTTGTGAGAAGCTCGTCAGCACCACGCCGATGTGCGGCAGCACGGCCAGCGCAATAACGACCAGGAAAGGCAGCAGCACCCACAGGGTACGAAAGCCTGTAACGCGATCTGCCGCCGTCGCGAAAGACACCCGGGTCTGCGCTGGATCTGCCCTGCCGACCGCAACTTTCCCGGCAATGTAGACTGTGCCGCTCACGAGCAGCATGACAATAACCAGAGCGTAGGGGATGGGATTGTCCGAAATCTCCGTGATGTGAAAAAAGATCTGCACGGGGGCCACGGTGTAGAGATCGAACATGAGCGGCGTGCCGAGCTCGCCAAAGCTCCAGATGAACACGATCGCACCGCCGGCGAACAAGCCGGGGCGCATGGATGCAAGCGTTATCGAGCGGAAGATCCTCCAGGAGGAAGCGCCCAGATTGGCGGCAGCCTGCTCCATGGCCGAATCGAGATTTGCAAGCGCCGCGGCTACATTGAGAAAGAGTATGGGATAGAGGCTGAGTGCCTCGGCGATCACCACGCCCAGAAACTGGTGGTCGGTCAGCCAGTTCACCGCGGCGTCGTGCGGAATCAGGCCGAGGGCACGAGAGAGCGCTGTCAGTGCGCCACTCGCCCCGAAGATCTGCTTGAGGCCGATCGCACCGACGAAAGGCGGCAGTACCAACGGGACCAGCAGCAGGGAGGTCACGACGCCCTTGCCGCGAAATTCGAAGCGTCGAGTCAGAAGCGCCAGAGGGACACTGATGGCAGCACACAGGAGCGTGACCGCACACGCAATAGCGATACTGTTGAAAAGGCTGACGCGAAATTCATAGCTGCTGAACACCGCCGCGAGATACGACGGCGTGAGCGCCACTTTCGCGCCCGAGCCCGGCAGGCCGAGACCGACGATGACGACCCGCAGTACCGGCCAGATCAGAAACACCCCGAAGAAGGCCGCAATGGCGAGGAACACGCCATAGGGCGCGATGCGACTCCAAGGCGACCGCGGCTCGCCAGAAGTGTTTCTCGGGCTCGTCACTTCGCCGCCGCGAGCTCACGCAAGCCACGATATTCGCTTCTGAACAAAGCGAGCCATTGGCGCTGCAAAGCGAGCCACTCGCGCGGGTCGCCGTTCAACATCTTGCGATAAGCCGCAACGCCTCGCCGTGACGCCTCCGCATCGACCGGAAACCGAGCCAACTTCGCATCGAGCTCCCGGGCACGCGGTGAAGCGAGAATCTCCCGACGCGTCTCGCGCAATTCCGGCAGGAGATCGATACAACTGATGGCAATCAACTCGTCCAGCAGGCCGAATTCGCTCGTTCGGTCCGCTCTGGTGTTGAAATCGCCCGCGGCGAGGTAGGGATTCGTGTAGTCGGTAAAATTCTGCGGATGATCGTAGACCGAGCGCCGGATCGGCAGCCGCATCAGCGTCATCTCCTGTGACTCGTGCCGCGGGTCGGCCCTGGTGATCCACAGGCGTTGCGCCGGCTCGCTCAACATAAACTCGACGAAGCGGCGAGCCAGCTGCAGGTGCTGCGCTCCCGCCACGATTCCCAGCGGCTCGGGGGTTATGACGGTAGCTCCGCGCGGCTCGACGTATCCGACACGGCCCGGCTCGATCGCCGCGATTTGCGTACGGGCATAGAAATCAATTGACATCGAGGCCGCGGCATCACCACTCGTCACCGTGCTGGGGAGAAGGACGCCCGTGCCGGTAAAGGATTTCGCATTGGAGGCAATCAGGCGAACCAGCCCCATGCCGCGCGCCCAACCCTCACTTGGCGGCAAGCCCTCCTGTTGCGCGGTGGCCATTTCGCGCTCCACGATCGTCATCAGCACTGTTTTCGCCGAAGCCGAGCGCGTTGGATCGGCTAGCACGAGCCAATTGCGATAGCGCGGGTCTGCAAGATCCGACCACGTCTGCGGCTCGGGCAAATGCAGATATCTCAACAGGTCCCGGTTGTAGATGATCCCGAAACTGGACAGGGCCGTGCCGTACCACTGCGGTCCGTTTTCCGTATCGGGGTCATACAGTGGCAGACCGCCGATGTCGGCCCGGGGAAACGCGGCCGCCACGACCGCAGGGTCAATGTCAGCTTTTTGCAGATAACCCTTCTTCTCGAGGGTTTCCTCAAAAAGGAAATCGCTCCCTCCCCAGACGAGATCGACCTCATAGGTTCCGAGCTTCGCGAACGTAGGACGGCTGGCCTGGAAGAACTTCACGATCTCACTACCGCCGCCGTAGTTGAGAAAGTCCACCTCCACCGACTTGTGATAGTTCGTACGATACCAGTCGGTAAAAGCTATGGAGAATTTACGGCGCACGGCCTCGAGGTGCGGCGTCACGATCACCAGGTGCTCGCCCCCACCCGACGGTCCGACCTGACCTTGCGGCGCACGGACGTCAGCGGATGGCGGACTTCCACGAGGAAACAGGGGCACCAGGAGCATTAGGAGGAACGCGGCAAGCAGCGCATAACGCCGCAACGCAGAGGCCCCATGGGGCAGCCCGGAGGACCAATGAGCCGGCCAACTGTTCACCGGGCCAGCACCACCACGTCCGCCGGGGCAAACTCCAGCGCGACATCGCCCGCCACATTCAATCGCGGCGGCGCTGCAATCACCCGCATTTGCACACCACCCACCCCTACCACGTGCTCGCTCGATTCCCCGAGAAAAGAGCTCTCCAGCAACGCACCCACGACGCGGTTGGCGCTCGGCGGGTCCTCCTTGGCAACGATTCGAACCCGCTCGGGCCGGATACTCAAGGTGACACGACCACTCGACGGGCCCTTGGTCGCCACCACCGGGCCCGCGGCCGTCGCAATGCGGATGGAACCGTTTTCGCAAGCCACGATCTCTCCGTCGAGGAGGTTCGTCCGGCCGATGAAGTCCGCGACAAACGCCGTGGCGGGAGATTGATAGAGCTCTACCGGCGTGCCGACCTGCATGAGCTTCCCATTCTGGAGCACGGCAATCCGATCAGCGGAGCTGAGCGCCTCCTTCTGGTCATGAGTGACATAGATGGTGGTGATACCGGTCTGCTTGCAGATGCGTTGGATCTCTCGACGCATCTCATGTCGCAAAATCGTGTCGAGGTTGCTCAAGGGCTCATCGAGCAACAGACACTCGGGCTCCACGGCCAGGGCGCGGGCAAGCGCCACGCGCTGCTGTTGACCTCCCGACAGTTGGCTCGGCTTGCGCGAGCCTAGCTCTCCTTGCATCTGGATGAGGGCCAGCATCTCCTCGACACGCTCTTCCTGCTGGGGCAAGGGCATCTTGCGCACCGAAAGCCCAAACCGGATGTGCTCGCGCACCGTCATGTGCGGCCACAGGGCGTAGCCCTGGAAACACATGACGGCATTGCGCTGCTGCGTGGGCTCGGAAGTCACATCACGGTCATCGAACAGGATGCGTCCTTGCGTCGGCGACTGCAGTCCCGCAATCAGCCGCAACAGGGTGCTCTTGCCACATCCGCTCGGGCCGAGGAGAAAGAACAGCTCGCCGTCGTGGACCGAGAGATCGACGGCATCGAGCGCCACCGTTGCGTCGTAGCGCTTCGTGACCTGCTCCAGGCGGATCGCCGTCATGCTCGGTGCACGCTCATTTACTTCAAATGCCCTTTCGAGGGCGCTGCCCAAGTTTACGGCACCGCCAAGACCGCCGCCGCGCCTTTTCCCCACAAAGATGAAGCCCCGCATAGTGAGCGCCCGCGCAACGGGTATTGACTTGGCCTTGACCGAGCAGTTCTATACAGGGTTGCATGAATCCACCGCGAAGATCACAGGCTTACGCCGGCGCAGTCCTATTGGTTGCCGCGGTGTTAGGGGGGCTTATTCTGTGGCGCACGGTTCGTCCCGCCGCCCGCACGGCTGACACGGACCCTGTCACCGTTTCGGTCACGCGCGTCAACAAAAGCGACGTGCCTCTGCTACTCACGGCCATCGGCAACGTGCAGTCGTTACACAATGTCGTACTCAAGCCCCAGATCAGCGGCGTTCTCACTCGGGTTCTGGTCCATGAAGGACAGCGCGTCAGCCAGGGCCAGCTGCTCGCCTCGATCGATGATCGTCCAATGAAGGCGGCAGAGAACCAGGCACGCGCCATATTGAGCCGCGACCGGGCCAATCTGAAGATCGCCGAGCTGGACCTGCAGCGCGATGAGAATCTTCTGACCCGGGAAGCGATCGCGGGACAGAGTGTCGACCAGCAGAGGGCGTTGGTGGAAGGGCTCAAAGCCACCGTGGAATCCGATGCGGCGGCCGTGCAGACTGCCGAGGTGCAGCGCTCTTACGCGAGCATTGTCAGCCCTATTGCCGGCCGTGTCGGCATGCGTCGGATCGACCCTGGCAACCTGGTGCAGGCCAATGACGCCAACGGTCTGTTCAGTGTCGTGCAGGTCGATCCGATCTCGGTGGTTTTCTCCCTGCCCCAGCAGGACCTGCCCCGCCTGCAGCCCCTGCTCGAGGACCCCACTCGCGCGGAGGTGACAGCTTTCGACCGGGACGCGGGGACGACCTTGGCCACGGGCCATCTGACCAACTTCGACAACCAGATCGACTCCGCCACCGGAACGATCCAACTGCGCGCTGAATTTGCAAACTCCGAGGCACGGCTCTGGTCCGGGCAGTTCGTAACTGTGCAACTGCAGACGGGCATCGACCGGGATGCTTCCGTGGTCAACTCGCGGGCAGTGCAGAATGGCCTCGATGGCACCTTTGTGTTTCGCATCGAGAACGGGGTGGCCGCAGTCGTGCCCGTCAAAGTCCGCTACGTTCAGGGACCGGTCACGACCATCGGCGCCGGGCTGCAACCCGGTGACCTGGTCGTTACCGACGGCCAGGACCAACTGACAGCCGGAACCGCCGTCAAAGTGGCTTCCCGTGACGAACAGGCCGATGATGGCGCCAATCACGACAAGGATTCCCAGGTGGGCGTCCAGCTGACGCAGAAGCGGTGAATTTCAAGTCGAGCTTTTCCGACTGGTTCATTCATCACCCCATTCCCACCGTGCTGCTCACGGCGGCGGCGGTGTTGTTGGGCGTGGTCGCCTTTCCGCTGCTCGCCATCGCACCGCTGCCCCAGGTCGACTTTCCGACCATCCAGGTGCAGGCGAGCCTGCCCGGCGCAAGCGCCGAAACAATGGCCTCTGCTGTGGCAACTCCACTCGAAGTCCAGTTGAGCAACGTCCCCGGCATCACGGAGATGACCTCCGGCAGCGTCCTCAGCCAGACTCAGATCACGCTGCAGTTCTCCCTGGACAAGAACATCGACACAGCCGCGCAGGAGGTGCAGGCCGCGATCACCGCGGCTTCCGGGCTCCTGCCGAAGAGCCTTCCCAACCAACCGACATGGCGGAAGGCCAACCCCAGCGATCCGCCGATACTGGTCTTCGCCATTCACTCGAAACTGATGACACTGCCGGCCTTGAGTGATGCGATCGAGATCCTGCTGCAGCGTCCGCTGAGCCAGATTCAAGGGGTATCGCAGGTGTGGATCAACGGCCAGCGCAGGCCGGCGCTGCGTATCCAGGCCTCGCCCGCGAAGCTGGCGGCCTACGGCCTGACATTGGCGGACATCCGCCAGGCCGTTGCGGCCACCACGGTCAACAACCCCAAGGGCGCCTTGTACGGCCAGCAGCAAACCTCCACGCTCGCCACCAACGATCAGATCTTCGACCCGGCTTCCTACAATCAGCTCGTCATTGCCTACCGCAAGGGTCGTCCCGTGCAGCTCGGAGATGTCGCCAAGGTGATCGAGGGCGCCCAGGACATCTACGCTTCCGCCTGGCAGGACGGTGTCAACGGCTTTCAACTGGGCGTGAATCGCCAGCCCGGCTCCAACATCGTGCAAACCGCCGAACGGGTCATGGCCGCGATGGCCGAGCTGAAAAAGACTCTGCCGGCCAGCATGGAAGTCGACCTGATGGAAGATCGCACGCAGACCATTCGCGCGTCGCTGCACGATGTCGGCATCACGCTCCTGGTGTCGATGGTGCTGGTGATTCTCGTCATGAGTCTGTTTCTGCGGCAGACCCCGGCGACGTTGATCGTCGGCGCGATCCTGTGCGTCTCGCTCCTGTCGACCCTGGCGGTGATGTATGCATTCGGCTTCAGTCTCAACAATCTGACGCTGGTTGCGCTCGTCATCGCGGTCGGCTTCATCGTGGACGACGCGATCGTCGTGGTGGAAAACATTCACCGGCACCTCGAGAACGGTGACTCCATGATGCAGGCGGCTCTCAAAGGGGCCAGCGAGATCAGCTTCACCATCATCACTATCAGCTTTTCGCTGATTGCGGTTTTCATCCCCCTGCTATTCATGAGCGGCATCATCGGGCGCATCTTCCGCGAATTCGCCCTTACGGTGACCAGTGGAATACTGGTGTCGGTACTGACGGCACTGACGCTGGCGCCAATGTTGGCCTCACGTTATATGAAGCCGCAGGCGCACCATCACGATACAGAGAAGTTCAGCCTACCCCGCTGGCTCCTCGCCCAATACGATCGTGGCCTCACGTGGGTCCTGAGGTATCAAACTCTGATGCTGACCGTCTTCGGCGTGACGGTGGCGGCGAGCCTGCTGTGCTACGTCTTCATCCCGAAGGGGTTTCTCCCGCAGCAGGACACGGGCTTCGTATTCGCCAGCACCCAGGCGGCGCAGAACATTTCATTCGAAGGGATGGTAGCCAAGCAACACGCGGTGAGCGCCATCGTCGGCCGGGATCCGGCAGTCGAGCACTACGGCAGCGCGCTCGGGGGCTCGCGCGGGCCGGTATCGCAAGGAAATATGTTCATCATGCTCAAGCACCGCGACGAGCGTGAGGTCTCCGCGGCCGGATTCATAGATCGGATGCGTCCCTTATTACAACAAGTGCCGGGCATCCAGACTTTCCTGCGCCCGGCGCAAGACATCAACCTCAGCGGTTTCGGCGCACGCGCGCAATTCGTCTACGTGTTACGCAGCGCGGATAACGACATGCTGTACCGCTGGGCACAGCGGCTTGCAGCGACCCTTGCCAAGAGACATGAGCTGACGGATGTCTCCAGCGATCTGGAGCTCGGCGCACGAGTCACTCGCCTGACGATCGATCGCGCCGCGGCCGCCCGGTTCGGTGTCAGCACCGACGACATCGACCAGGCTTTGTATGATGCCTTCGGACAGCGGCAGATCACCCAGTACCAGACCCAGACCAATCAGTATTACGTGGTTCTCGAAGTCGATCCGGGAGTGCGCGGAACCGCAGAGAGCCTCGCATATTTTCGCCTGCGCTCGCCGCTGACCGGGCAGATGATTCCTCTGCTCGCGCTCGCTAATCTCGAGCCTTCCTCCGTCGGGCCACTCACGATTCAACACCTCGGCATGTTTCCGGCGGTGAATATCTCCTTCAACCTCGCCAACGGAGTCTCCCTGGGCGAAGCCGTGAAAATTGTGACGGACACGCAGTCACAGCTCGGCGTACCGAGCTCCATCACGGGGATCTTTCTAGGTAACGCGAAGGCTTTCCAGGAATCCCTCTCCACTACGCCGCTCCTGATCCTGGCAGCACTCGTTACCGTCTACATCATTCTCGGCATCCTGTACGAGAGCTTCGTTCATCCCCTGACCATCCTGTCCACTCTACCATCGGCAGGCATCGGTGCTCTGCTGCTGCTCGCGGCCTGGGGCTTGGATTTTACGATAATGGCGCTGATCGGCATCGTGCTGTTGATTGGCATCGTCAAGAAGAATGGCATCCTGATGGTGGACTTCGCACTCGACGCGCAACGCAACCTCGGACTGTCGCCGGTCGAAGCCGTGCACCGCGCCTGCCTGGTTCGCTTCCGCCCCATCATCATGACGACAATAGCGGCGATGTTGGGGGCGGTACCGCTGATGATCGGCTTCGGCGTCGGCTCGGAGTTGCGCCAGCCTCTGGGCGTAGCCGTATTCGGTGGGCTGTTGCTGAGCCAACTTCTGACACTATTCACGACGCCGGTCATCTACCTGGCGCTCGATCGCGCGTTGCGGCGGCCCTATTGACAGATAGACCGTGCTCCACAGTTGCGCCGCGTTGGACTCGTCGACATCAGCGTGGCTCACTCCAAAAGGCGCAACGTGATACTGCTTGCCCTCATACCTCCACGACCATAACTCGGAGTTGCGCACCGCCTTGCCGGCAGCAATGACACGCCAAAGGCGGCGCTGCGCATCTTGCAGCCGGATCACCACCGATTCCGGAAGATCGCGGCGGCGCAACTGACGATCCAGTCCTGCCGCCATCATGGCCTGCTGCCACGACCAGATGACGGTTCCGTGATAGGCGCGATTGGTAAACAACTCCCGCTCGGTAATGGGTGCCAACACAGGGTTGGCGACGACCATGCCGGCGTCCGTCAACAAGCCTGCCGGAAATGGTCTCATGATTGAGGTGACGGCCGCCTCGAGCTCGCGAGGCGGAGGCTGACTAAAGAGCAGCGCGAAGCCCTCGTCGGAATTGATGACCGCGACGGGAGAGCCATCGGACTTCAAGGCGAGGGCGTGAAACTTCAACGGCCCCTCGCCCAGGGAAGACAAAGCAGGTTCAGCAGGGACCTGCAACGCGGCTGCGTAGTCCTGCACGGCCTTCCGAGCTGCCTCATTCGGCTCTGCGACTTCAAAGTGGCCCGGAGCCTTCTCCCGCCAGACCTGCGCAAGCGCCGCGGCGCGCGCCAACAGGGCCCGATCCTCAGCACCGAGATACGGCTTCAGGAGACCGCTCGCATAGAGGCGTGCCGCCGCATCCAAAGCGGCGGGAACCAGGACTGCGTTGACATCGTAGGGATAGCGCCCACCGCCGAGTCCTTCGGTGCTGTCCCTCCACTGTCCTGCCGGGAGTCCATCCTTCAGGCCGATGAGATTGCGCACGCGTGGATGGTCCCCGAACGCCACGGCGCTGCCCACTACGAGTCGCAAGTTGGACACGAGATCGGCGCCTGCCGTGTGTTTTCTCACGTTGGATCGTCCGTCATCCCGCCCGAGAAAGGCTGCGGCACGTGACCGTCCACGTCCATCGTCGAGCAACCAGGAGCGAGCCACCGGCGCCAGCATGAAGTTTCCATCGATCATGTTGTAGTTGTAGATCGGCTCGTCGGACCTGCTGCCCTCGGTGCGCAAGTGATCGAGAATCGCGTACTCGCCAATGTCCTCCTCGTGAGCCACCTCCCCTGTCGCTGACAAGCGCGCCAACACCGAGTCCAGGCCCGCCTCCACCGCGGCGGGTGTCAGAGAGGGCATCAGGAGCTCCATCGACATCAGCGTATCGCGACCGAAATAGGTATCGAATCGCCAGGACCCGGCAAGGAACTTCTCGCGGAAGCTGAGGAAAGTGAGCGTATTGCGCGACTCCTGGTCCGGACTCGCCCGCACATCGAGCAGCTCGCCTTCGGGCAGCGGTGTCAGCGGAGTCTCCCCGCTGAGCGCGACTATAGTGATTTCGAGCCGGCCGTCGCGGTCCGCTTTGATGTTATCGCCCTGCAGCGTCCCGTGGGTCACCTCGAGACTGAGGCGATAACCTGCCGCGCCATCGAGGCGGTTCCGAGCCCAGGTCACCGTCGTGCCGCGTTGTGAGGATTTTACGGTGACTTCCGGCGGCACTGTGCCTGCTGACTGATAGTCCCGCAGCACTCTGACACTGGACAGCAGAGCTTGCTGGATAGATAGATCGCCACCCGCAAGGCCGGCCTTGGCGACAATACCGTAAAGAAGGCGCCCCTCTGTGTCGTGCTCGACGAGCGGACGCGGGCGCTCCAGCACTTTCCACGTGACGGGATGACTGGCGTGAGCAAACCAAAGTCCCACCCCGCTGTTGCCCGCTGGGAAAGCCACCAGAATGCGCGGATCCGGCCCCGACCGTAACACCAGGTGCGCCGCGACACCGTCCGATCGCAGGAAGCTGTTGAGGTTCCGGCCCTCCTGCACAGCGAATGATAGTTGCGGCCCGGAAGTCCCCTCACTGGCGTACGCAGGCCCCGCGGCGCCCAGAGTTAGCGCACAAAGAATTGCAACGTAACTACCGGAGCGTGAAACAGAAGTGTGCATGAGTGCCCACGATGCCGCGACCTTGGAAGGAGCATTGTGGCCAATTCCGGCGCAAGGGAGCAACTACTGCTCAGACTGCGAGTCGTTGCGCCACTCTACGGCGCCAAACCGGGTGTGGCCCAGCAATGCGTAGCCAATGCTGATGGTGCGCACGCTCTGATGTGAGCTCGGTAGACCAACGTAACGGCCATCCCGTGTAGACTGCGAATAGCTCAGCGTCATCCCGTGCAAATCGAACACACGAATCGTCAGTGCGACATTGAATCTGTCGATGGACTCACTACCGGTGCTTTCCGAAGCGGCAACCCGGCTGATGTAGTAACCGCGCGCCGTCGCATCCAGGGCCGCGCGATCGCCAAATACCAGTCGCAAGGCAACGAGAGACTCGGGCGCGATGCCGTAGTGGTAGTTGCGCAGCCCGTCGCCCTGCGGGCTGGGCGCGGTGAGGCCCGCTCCTCGTATGACTCCACCGGCCGCATAACCGACGCCGAGCAGAGCCGTCCCTTGCAGAGCCACGTCCTGCGACAGCCACCGTTGCGCGGTGGTGCCGAAGGCGCCCGCCGTGTTGGATACCCGGAAGATACTGGGGGCGCTGTAATCATAGATTCCGTAGACACCCCAGACACCACGGTAGTTCTCCCCTACCGCGTAGTCCGAGCCGTATAGCAAGCCACGGCTGAACACGGATTCGACTCCGTTGGCGCTGTCCACGGCGAGCTCGAAATTAAAATAATCGAACGGGCGCTCGTAGGTGTAGCCGCTCTTTCCCGGCAGCCCATACGCAATCGCGAATGTCGCGATGGCCGCCCCGCGCTTCAAGGTCTGTGGTGTCGGCGGCGCGCTCGGATTGGCGTGGACGTTGATATCCGAGTTGTAGTGGGTGCTGAGATTGCCGCTGAGGTCCACCCGGGTGAACACGGCGGGGCTGAAACTGCGGAAGACCGGATCGAAGCGCTTACCGTAGACCAGGCGGTTGAATCCCAGCGACGGCGAGAGTGCTGCCGCACCCAGCTCGCGCCAGAAACCGGGGTTGTCGCCCTCGCCGCCTTCCAACAGCAAGCTGGCCATCCGGAAGAGCGGCTCGCCCAGGAAATTGCCGCCGATTCCGGTAGCTATCTGGTCATTCGTGGAGGGCGCGGTGTTTTCTCCAGACTCCTCCCACACCAGGCTGCCCGCGAAGGTGTAAGCCGAGGCCTGCCAGAAGTCCAGGCCGGCCGAGCGCGCGAAACCCTGGTAGACCGAGCCTTGGTACGGATGGAGAAACTGGTTGGTCGAGAACTTGTCGTTGTCGATGATCCAGGAGCGGTGCAGATTCGTATGCAGGTTCGTCCAGGGCGGCGGATAGGCCGCCGCATCGACGGCGTAATGGTCGAAGCGGTTGAGGAGGAACTGAAACGTCGGAATTTCCCAGGCGGGCACCCAGAAGCTGCGCGCTGCGCCCTTACCCCAATCCAGGACCGGGCTCGGCTCAGGGCCGTTGAAGGCCGTCGGCGAATCTTTGTGGGTAACGTCGTCTGTGGTTGCAGTGTGGGCCCACGCGTCGTACGTGGGGGCGCCCCCGAGAACGGTTATCAGGATCGCCGGCGCAAAGCAGATGATCCGCCGGCGCGGGAGGACTCCAGGTTGTTGTTTCAGAGGCCACTCGTTGCAGGTTCACGTTGTGGCCCTCAGCCTCGCATTTTCTGTGCCGGGGTGCTGCTGCGCATAAGCAAAGCTCGCTCACTGAACAGTCGCCTCGGAAGCGGCCTCGCTCGCGCGAAGCTTGGCTGAAACCTGCTCGGCTTCCGCCATGACTCGCAACACGTTCTCTCCGGCGACTTTTGCGATCTCGGCATCGCTCCAACCCCGGCGCATGAGCTCCACGAGCAGCGCGGGATACTTATCGACCGCATCCAGGCCCTGCGGACCTTCGGGAATCCCGTCAAAGTCGGATCCGAGACCAACATGATCCCCGCCGGCGACCTGGCGGACGTGCTCGATGTGATCGGCGACCTGCGCGAGCGTCGTTACGGGCTTGGGGTGCTGGCTTTCCCACTTCTCGAGAGCCGCTTTGGCGCGCTCGGGCTGTCCGATATAGAGCCCCCCGTAGGGCGGGCTGCTATAGCGGGCGAGCTCCGCCGCACGGTCGGCTTCCCATTGGTTGCGTGCGGCGGAGACGTATCCCGGGTTGAAATTCACCATGACGACACCGCCGTTTTTCGCCACCAGCATCAGGATGTCATCCGGCACGTCACGCGGATGATCGACGATGGCGCGGGCGGAGGAATGCGAGAAGATGACCGGCGCCCGCGTAGCCGACAAAGCCGCACGCATCGTCTCGGGCGAGACGTGACTCA
>Ga0265331_10002394_pt1 | contig 12719 bp, 7 predicted proteins | sample 41923metaG_FD_202088 | JGI IMG/M metagenome (GOLD analysis project Ga0265331, IMG submission 202088) | Rhizosphere microbial communities from Carex aquatilis grown in University of Washington, Seatle, WA, United States - 4-19-23 metaG | ecosystem: Host-associated > Plants > Roots > Rhizosphere >...
GCTGATTGGTGTTTGACGTCTTACACAAGGATATACCCCTTCTCGTTAGGTAATATAGAGGCCCCGCCGTCCTGGTGGGGCTCTTTTATTTATTCATTTCCATAATAACTTGGCTTCTATATTTGATTAAGTTTTGTCCCGAGCCGGAGCTTGGGACGGAGAATAAAAATAACCGGGCATTGGGACTCAATGTATTTACTTTATTCCCGTGAAGGCGGGAATCCAAGACTTGAGTATCGGAGGAAATTAACCACCGGAGCTCAAAGGCTGCTGTGCAGTAAAAAGAATTTAAAAAAATAAATTTAATTTGTTACCGGAAGGCTGATAGAAAAGGCTGTGCCTTTTCCGACTTGCGATCTTACAGTTAACTCACCGCTGTGTTCCTTAATTATTCTCATTGCAATCGATAATCCAAGGCCGGTTCCTTTGCCATACTCTTTTGAAGAAAAAAACGGAAGAAAGATCTTAGCCAGATTCTCTTTAGGTATGCCGGGGCCGTTATCGGAAATTTCAATTTTAACGGCGCCATTATCTTTTGAGGTTTTTATCTTTACTTCTCCCTCAGAAACTATTGCCTGAACTGCATTTGTCACAATATTTAATATTACTTCTTCTATCTCATTGCGGTCAAACCCAAAAGGCTTAAGCTTGCTATCAAGGCTCTTTTTGATTGTGACTTTCTTGCCTGCTGCCAGGAATTTTGAGCTGGCAATAATTCCTTCGATAATTTCATTCAGATCGTTTGGTTCTTTATTTACCTGAATTGGCCGGGAAAAATTCAGCAGGTGCCTGATTGATTTGGTGATCCGCGAGGTTTCATCAATGATAGTTTTAAGTTCCTCATATTCTTTATCGCCTTCCGTGCGGTCAAGCAATAAATAATCAGCATTACCTGAAATTATGTTCAGCGGGTTGGAAAGGCTGTGAGCGATACTTGAAACAACTTCGCCTATTAGCGCAAGATTTTCTTTTTCACGAAGCTCACGTTCCAGCTTCTTTATTTCCGTCATGTCCCTTATTATCCCCACCGAGCCTATCATTTCTTTCTGTTCGTTAAAAACCGGGAAGCGCGATAAACTGACTTTCAGAATTCTCCCGTCTTTTGTAAGTCTCTCGGTTTCGTAGCCTGCAAGCGAACCTTCGTTAAGAATTTCATTGATCAAAAATTCACGTTCGCCTTTTTGTATTAATGAGTCAGGTATCAGTATCGTAAAATCTTTTCCCACAACTTCCATCTTCTCATAGCCAAAAATATTTTCCGCGCCTTTGTTCCATAGAAAGATCTTGTGCTCATTATCGATGCCAATAATAGCGTCTACAGAATTAAGGATAATATCCGAAAAGAACTTTTCATGAGCGTTCTTGCCTTCTTTCATCAGCTGGATCATCTGGCTCAGTGAGTCCTCAAGGATACGGCAAATATCCAACGAAGCCTCCTCCCCAAGGCCATACTCAGCCTTAAGCTTCCCGCTCAGAAGTTCTTTCTGGCGCTCCAGTTCGGCTATAACCATATGTTCCATCCAAAAATCTCCTGTTTAAGTTGATTCTATCAGGCATTCTTGTCAACATCTGCGTTCAACATATTGAGTAATTGCAGTTTCCGGAGGACCGGATTTATAAGGTATCCGGTTACAATTTGTGCCGTTGTTTCATCAAAAATATATCAAAACCTACATAATTTGGCGATAAAAATAGATTAAAAAAAGCCAATGATACTTTCATATCACCGGCTTCAAGGTCTAATTGAACCAAATTCTAAACGTTATTTTATTTCAAACGTGTTTTAAAACCGCGGCAATTCTTTCATACTTGCTAAGTTTGCCGTTTTCCACAAAAATAACGTCGCCGCCTTTATTAATTACAATTTCAATCAGGTCATTAACCGCATCATCAAGGAAAGCTGAATCTTTAGAAGGGGCGCTTCCGTCAATAAATATCTTTTTCCTGTCTTGTGAAACATAAGCTTCATAAATAAAGTCCTTTTCGACAAGCAAATTCATAACCTTGCCCTCGGAGGCCGCTTTCCAGACATTAGCTATTCCCAAAACAACTCTTCCGCTTCCTATCATATCCTGGAAGCCCCTGATAATTATATCGCCTTCCCTGTCTGCAAATTTCTTCAACTCGTTCCTGAGAATTCCTTTGATATCATCAACGCTGCATCTTTCAAAATTTCCTTCTACAAGCCCGACAATATTTCTCGAGTAATTTGTTACGTGCCTGTAATAAGCAAGGAACTCCGGAAGCCCGCCAACAAACAGCGGCGTATCTTTTTTCAGGTACAGGAACAGGAGGTAATCAACGTTCTGAAGAAGAGTCCTGACCCTTCTTTCTTCAATATTGATCTTTTCTATTTCACTTCTGAGCGCGTAGCTGACAGGTCCCGCCGTATGCGATTTTTCATAAACTTCGTCATCATCGTAAGCCTTGGGGTAATTCTCGTCGACTACTTCAGAGATCAGATCGCCGTATCCCTTAAAGAGCCTTGTAACCCTGTTGTTTATAAGAAGGAAATAATAGTTAAAAAGGCTTTTTGTAGAATACAACAGGTCCCTTGTTTCAAATTCATCTCCTACAAAGACTTTCTCTTTTACCGGGAACGGAAACCTAACAACCTTGGAAATGTCCTTCGAAAGAAAAATTCCGAGGCCCTCCGTTTCAGTAACATAATCAATTGCGGCTGATACTCTCCTGAGCTTATTGAGAAGATACACTCCCTTCTCTTCGCCGTATTTTCCAACTAAAATATCCATCGCGCGCTTAATAGCGCCGTCAATTTCAGCCGTGTCCTGTTCACCTTTTGGTGAAACTTTTGTTGTAGGAACTATTATTGATATGCAGGGTTCGTTTTTGGTTAATCTAAGTTCGGATAATTCTTCTTTTGTCATAGCGCTTGAATAATAACATTCAAAAAAAAATTCTCATAGATACATTAATATGTTCTAGATGAAATTGCTTAATCATACATATTTGATACAAGCATCCATACGAGCCATCGGTTCAATGGACTATACAAACTTAACATATTGGGTAAGAGCAATACAATGATATAAGTCATGAAAGAACATGATATTTGTCTAAGTTTTGAGTGGATGATGCAATAACAAGAAGCGTGCCAAATATATAGAGGGCAACAAAATACTTGTAATTTCCAGAAGTTTTTTTTACTAAAAACCCTGAGAGCAAGTAAAGCAGGCAATATCATCGATAAAAGCAGGAAACCAATTGAAAAGAAAGTACCGGCCAGGCCAAAAAAAAAGCCCGGGAGTTTTAAGTTCCCGGGCTTGCTGTAATGTAGTATCCCTCAGACCGCAATTAAAGCGGCCAAATACATATGCGCTTATTTTACTAATATCATCTTCTTTGTTTCTATGAAGCTTCCGGCGCTAAGCGTATAGAAATAAACGCCGCTTGACCAATCAGCCGCTTCAATTTCAGCATTGTAATTTCCGGCTTTCATAAATCCGTCGTAATAAGTTCCTACTAACTGCCCAATTGCGTTGTACACTTTCAGGCTTACAATTCCGTCTTTCGGAATTGAGAAGTGAACGTTTGTTGTCGGGTTGAACGGATTTGGATAATTCTGTTCCAGTTCATACTTTGACGGAACACCTGTATTTTGATTTTCAATTCCGGTTATATCAACATATCCTTTGGCGCCCTGCTGAACTTCATCAGTGTTGAGATTGCCGTTATCCTTGTATATAACAACGTTGTATTTACAATTGCCTGAAAGCCATCCGGCTGTCAAAGTTGTTGTAAATGTCAGTGGATAGGTTTGACCCGAATTCCATGTTCCGGTATTTACATTATCTCCGGTTGCCCCGTTTACGATAGATCTTACAACATTATCATGCACCCATGTGCTGCTTCCTGTGCAATAAGAGTTTCCTGTCTGTGCATATACTAAACTGTTTTCAGTAATAACATAAATTACTTTATATTGACCTGAAAGAGTTTGCAAAGCAGTGGCGTTTAGATTTACGGTCAATGCCCTGGTACCCGTGTTATAATTAACGCTGGTTGTTGTCAAATTAACAGTTGCTTCCGGGCTCTGGGAATACCTGTATTCTCCGTCTGTGAAGAATGAACCCCAACCGCTGTTGGCCGCTCCGTATCTCCTGTCGATAAGTCCTGACGGATATCCCGGCCAGCCAAATAATGAAATGATATTGCTGCCATTAAAAACAATCCATGGATCCGGGCTTGAACCATGATAAGCAAGCTCTACTGTTTGAGGATATGCTGTCTGCAAATTATGGGCTTCATTATCGCCGCACGGACACCATTGGCACCAAGTTCCGGTCATATATTCAAGCACCGGGGCTCTTGGAGTAGTTGTACAAACAACCGTGGATGATATAGTATCATTCAAAGTATTCTGGTCGCCTGCCAAAGTTGTAAATGTTTTTATAGTATATGTATTGGCTGCAAATGTAAAATTCGGGAAGGTGAGACTGGTTACCTGCCCTGCCGCAAGATTAGTTACAGGCACTGTATTTGAATATCCTCCCGGAGTTATTGTCATTGTTACATTAAATGACTGAGTGGCCGAGCCGTAATTTCTGACCGAGGCATGCGGCGCAATTGAACCGGGGAGTATTCCCCACTTGGGGGCGGAGACTGCATTAGCGCCTACGTCATTTGTATTGGAGGCGCCTATCTTAATATTATCAAGATACAGGTTATTGCCAAACGCTGAAACACCTTCAAATTTTATTTTATTTGTTCCTACCGGAAGCGAATATCTCTTTGTAGCCCACTGTGTTGATGTAGGCACAAACAAATGCTGCGTTGCGGGAGCTGTTGTAAGCGCGCCTGAAGGTCCTCCTGGTATAGATATGAGTAATGTCCATGTAGAACCGTTATTACTTGAAGTATAAATATCCATCCTGTCATTTTCTGTTGAAGCGCAGGTATATGCATGGTCAAATACTACCGAATCGCCTGCAGCTGTCGTTGGAAGAGTTGAAGTGATCAAATCAAATAAACCGCCTGCAGCGTAATCGTAAAAATCACAAACTGCGCTTGCTGTTCCTTGTCCGTATCCGCTGCAATAAGAAGTTCTTATCCAGTTATACGATGATGTATTTGTAACCGTCCATCCGGCAGGAGGAAACATGACGTTATCCATGTCCTGCATATTGAAAGGCGTCCCGGCAAAAGAAATGCCGTTAAAAATCATAGCGCACATGGCTATTAACAAAAACAGCCTTTGCGTAAAACTAAAATTTGTAAAGCTTTTTTTCATGGTATGTTTCCCCTATGTTTTGTTTGAACGGTAAAATAATACTAAATTAATTTAATTAGTATATTAAAATAAGTATAATATATACCGATTTTCCACAGTCAAGGCCGGGATCAGGGATTTATAAATAACAGATTCTGTATCTATAAGATTTTCAGGGTGATTTATAAACCGAAAACCTGTTTTGGGGCAAGAAATTGAGGAAATTTATCTATGAGCTTTTTCCTGATTTCATAACAAAACTGACAGGCATCTATATAACCCTTTTTATGAGTTGTTTGATAATGCACGCTTAGCATTGCCGGTCCGCCATTAATTAAGTATCGTGCTATTGGGTGTGATAGAGCGTCATAATTTTTAATGATTTCGGAGAGCGGATGCTGCCGCCAATTACCAATTGAAATGCCCTGGCAGATTTGGACGTTGCCGTAAGAATCTATATGAACTCTCTCAGGATTTTCAAGCTCTTCATGCTCACAGGAATCAAATTCGTTCCAGGCGATTGCGGGTAAATTAACTGCAAGTTTATCTGCCGCCCTGCCGCGGAACATAACGTCTCCGCCAATAACCGGCTCACCTTTTTTGCGCGTGGGGTTTTCGCATTTGATTTGTGGTTTATCAATTGAAATTGAATTTACAGGTATTCCAAGATTCTTCGCAGCCCTGATCGCTATAGAAGCCGGAGAATTAACGTTTTCCCCTGAATGAAAAGCGTCATTGCTTATGCTAAGGTCGGCAACATTCAATTCCCGAAGCGGCATCAGCCACTTTTTGGCATCTTCCACGGTGGTTGCCAAGTATGCGTTGGTAACGATTCCGGTTTTAAATCCGCGGGAAGCTGCAGCTTTCAAAGATTCAATCAGTAAAGGATAATACAGAAACGGTTCGCCGCCTTCAAAATATATCCATTCAACGGTACCGATCTTTTCGGCTTCATCAAGCGCTTTACAAACTTGTTCTAAAGTAAATGTTCCGTTAGCCGAGGGTGAGCTGTAGACAAAACAGTGATCGCACTCAAAGATGCATTTATATGTAAGTAAAAAGTGAATTCCGGTCAGCATGGAATTAGTAATTTATTTACACAAATATCGTATTCAAATTCTGTTTTGAAAATGCAAAAAAACTAAGCAGTCATTATTCGAAAATTAATATCCTCTTTTTATCACTGAATCTGGTTTTTTACGGTCGTATCTTTGTTTATAATTTTTGATATAAATGCTGAGAATCATTTATAAAAATAATAAGACAGAACGGATTCAAAATTAATGGCAGAGAATTCTGAAGTACAGGGTAATTTTATACATGAGATAATAGATTCAGACCTTGCGGAAAACAAAAATAACGGCAGGGTACACACACGTTTTCCGCCTGAACCCAACGGGTATCTTCATATCGGGCATGCAAAATCCATTTGCCTGAATTTTGGACTGGCGCTAGATTACAACGGACTTTGCAATTTGCGCTACGATGATACAAATCCGGAAAAGGAAGATATTGAATATGTTGAATCAATCGAAAATGATATCAGGTGGCTTGGTTTTGATTGGGGCGACAGGAAGTTCTATGCGTCAGATTATTTTGATAAGATGTATGAGTTTGCAGTTCAGCTGATCAAAGAAGGCAAAGCTTATGTTGATTCATCCACTGCTGCAGAAATAAAAGAACGCAGGGGCATGCCAACAGAGCCGGGAACAGAATCACCGTTCAGGAACCGCGGAGTTGAAGAAAATCTGAATTTATTTGAACAGATGAAAAACGGGAAATTCGAAGACGGCGCTCATGTTCTTAGGGCTAAGATTGATATGTCTTCGCCGAACATGCATATGCGCGACCCCGTTATGTACAGGCTGAAAAAAGCAGAACATCACAACACGGGGTTTAATTGGTGCATATACCCGATGTATGATTACGCCCATCCAATATCGGATTGGATAGAAGGTATCACTCATTCTATTTGTACTCTGGAATTTGAAATACACCGTCCTTTATACGATTGGTTTTTAACAGAGCTTCATTTAGAAAACCGCCCGCAGCAGATCGAGTTTGCAAGACTTAGTCTTAATTATACGGTAATGAGCAAACGCAAACTATTAACGCTTGTTAAAGAAGGATTTGTTGCCGGCTGGGATGATCCCAGAATGCCGACACTTTCCGGCCTGCGCCGGAGGGGATATACACCTGAGGCAATCCGCAACTTCGCCGAAAGAGTCGGGGTTGCAAGGCGTGATGCTGTTACCGATTACGCACTGCTGGAACACAGTATCCGTGAGGATTTGAACAAACGTTCGCCCAGAGTTATGGCTGTTCTTAAGCCGTTAAAAGTTGTTATTACTAATTTTCCTGAAGGTGAGGTTGAATATTTAGAAGCTGAGAATAATCCGGAGGACCTCTCTGCCGGGAAGAGAATGTTACCGTTTACAAATACTGTTTATATAGAGCATGAGGATTTCCGCGAAGCGCCGCCGAAGAAATTCCACAGGCTTTACCCCGGTAATGAAGTGCGTCTGAAAAATTCTTATATAATAAAGTGTAATGAGGTTATAAAGGATAGTGACGGAGAGATCACCGAGCTGCATTGCACTTATGATCCTGAAACGAAAAGCGGTTCAGCCTCTTCGAGAAGCGTTAAGGGGACTATTCACTGGGTATCTGCCGCACATGCATTAAAAGCTGAAGTCAGGTTATACGACAGGCTGTTTACAGCTGAGGACCCGGAACAGGATGATGAGAAAGATTTTAAGGAATTTCTGAACCCGGCATCACTTGAAATTTTGGATGACTGTCTTATAGAACCCGGACTTTCTGAAGCGAAAGCAGGAGATAAATTCCAGTTTGTACGGCAGGGATATTTTTGTGTCGACCAGCTATCTACTGTTGACAAGCTGGTTTTCAACCGCACAGTAGCGCTGCGGGATTCATGGGCCAGGATTGAAAAGAAGGGGTAAAGACACTAAACCGCGTTTCTCTATGATTTGCATCCTTAACAGGCAGCGCAATGTAAATGTTATGTCAAAAATAAGAGATTGCATAAATATCGGGTTTTAGCTAAATTTGTAATCTTTCAAAATTGGAGCCGTAGTTCAGCTGGTTAGAACGCTTGACTGTCACTCAAGAGGTCGCGAGTTCGAATCTCGTCGGTTCCGCAAAAAGAAACCGCCATTTCAGGCGGTTTCTTTGTTTATAGATAAATAGTGAGAATCTCGCCGCGTCCCGCCAAAGGCAGGTCGGTTCTGCTAAAAACCGACTAAATGGCGGCTTTCTTTATTATCAATCTTATATCTGATGCGTAATTGAAGACGCGCAGATTATCTCGCCTTCACGGTTCTTAACCGGTGAAATAATAGCTGAAACATTAATGAGCCTGCCGTCTTTCCTTACACGCATTGTTTCATAATGATTGATTCGTTCCCCGTTGCGAATTCTGTCCAGCAATTTAGGAACTTCATTTTCCAATATCGGCGGAACAATGATTGAATAAGGCGCAAACTGCATTTCCGTCGATGAATATCCGTAGAGCTGCTCGGCGCCTTTGTTCCAGGACCTAACATACCCGTCAAGCGTAGTGCTCACCACGGCATCGTCCGTAAATTCAACAATAGACGCAAGGAACGCATTGCTTTCTTCTGACTTTTTGCGGAGCGTAATATCATGCATAAAAACCTCGACGCTTGGTTCGCCTAAATACCTTATGGGCTTAGCGGTCACTTCAACATCCGCAATGCTTCCGTCAAATTTAAGGATCTTCTCTTCTATAATTGGAACCGCCATCCCCTCGCGCAGAAGATTTACCCGGTGCGCGGCCAGCTTGTGATAATCCGGGTGGATGAACTCAAATATCGACCTTCCGATAATTTCTTCTTCATCTATGGCGCCGAAGAATTTTATGCCAGCCGGATTTATAAATAAAATCTTATTATCGCATTGTATAAAGATAGTAACCGGCGAATAATCGACAAGGTCGCGGTATCTTTTTTCGCTTGCAGCCAGGCGCTCTTCAGCCCTTTTCCGGAGAGATATATCCCTGACAAAGAGTATATATTTCAGCCGGTTATCAAGCAGGAACGGCTTCGCGCTTACCTCTACTGGGAAATCCGTTTTATCTTTTTTCAAGTGCCTTGTTTCAAATACAAGTCCCTGCACGTCAATAGATATATTCATCGCGCGTTCAATTTCTTCGCCTGAGAAAGGAGAACGGATACTTTGAAGACTCATTCTTAGCAGTTCTTCCTTGATATAGCCATAGACTTCCACAGCTTTTACATTGCAGTCAATAATATTGTACTGATGATCGAGAAGGAATAAAGGTTCGTTGTAGACATCAAATATATATTTCCAATCGGTGTTTGTGAATGCCAGAGATTCTTTCAATTTGGACCCCCCTTTGTAACTTTCCGCAATGAAAAGTTATTTATTAATTCTGAGTAAATGCCAATTAAATTTAATTCAGAAATAATTCTGCGATCGTTCAGCATAGCTCTTTATTAATAAGCCGGGTAACAATTCGTAATCTGTTATCCGCTCGCCGGGAGTCCCTACAAATCCCGGTTATGCAAAAATAAAACTAATATTATTATAATCAAACAATATCCCCGTAAAAAAAGTTCATTCCGACAAATGAACTTACGGAAACAATTGATTAATAATAACTATCAGCATTACCATAACAGGAATTAAAAAAGCCCCGTTAAAAACGGGGCTTTTTAGAATCATCAAAAATAAATATCTGGTTATTTTACCAACATCATTTTCTTCGTGTTGGTAAATTCAGAAGTCTGCAAAGAATAGAAATATATACCGGATGGTAAATTAGATGCATCAAATTCTACTTTATATGTTCCTGCCGGCCTTACATCATTTGAAAGTACGGCTACTTCGCGTCCGATAACGTCATAGATCTTAATTGATACAAATGTACTCTTTGGAAGAGCAAAATTGAAATTGGTTGACGGGTTGAACGGATTCGGATAGTTCTGCGATAATGAGAACGCTGCCGGTACTTCGCCTGAAATCGGAATGATGCCCGTTGGATTACCGTCAATTTTGGTGATTGCTCCATTATTGCTTACTGCCCAACCTTTTACGCATAAGCCAGATAGCGCTAGATCTAAATGTGTATAAGTACCCGTTGGCGCTGTATACGCCGAAGTAAATGTTACGCCATTGTTATTTGAATAGTAAATGCCTGCTCCCCTTGTATAAAAGTAAGAGGAATCAACATTGCCGGCTATTCCGCTGATTGTTCCGGTTCCTGGGGCTGTCGCCGTGTTGTATGAAGCGCCCCCGTCAGTTGATTCATCAAGAACAGCGCCGGTGCTGAAACCCGTATTTACCAGGTTGAAACGAACGCCTGTTACTCCGCTCGCAGAATTACCCGGAGTAAGAACGCCTGTCCACGTGACGCCTGCATTTGATGTATGATAAACTTTTCCGGTACTTGTACCATACCAGATATTGGGCAATGAAACCTGCGCGCTGTTGTTAAAGCCCGTTTCGCCTGCAACCTGCGGCGGCGCTGTTGCCAGCTGTGTCCAGTTAAGTCCGCCATCCACCGTTGATAATATAACCCATGTTCCTCCAACGGGATCTCCGATAGCGTAACCGCTGAGAAGCGACTGCATTTTAATAACGTCGATAAATCCTCCTGCCTGTGTAAAACAAACGGTCCACGTTGTGCCGCCATTTGTTGTTTTATATATAAACGTAGCGGCAGGTGAAGTTGTACACCATGCATTTGAAGAATCAAAAGCTTCGATATTATAAATATCACCGCTTATAACTCCGACATTCGGATTAGCATTTGTCCATGTTATGCCGCCATTGACGGTTCTTCTTACCACTGCCCCGGTTCCTGCAGCCCACCCAACATTATTATCTACCGCTTTTACAGAGTATAAATTAGTGGTAACACCGGATGTTTGAGGCGAATAAGTGTAAGTACATTGTGAAAAAACATCTGCCGATAAAAATGCTGTCAATAAAAACAGCGAGATGATTGATAAAACAGAAATTTTAGTAATTTTCATTTGAATCCCCTTCCTTTATTTTTTTAAAAAAATAATTTTTATTTTTAAAATACTTTCACTAATTAAATTCAATTTTTCCCGGACCAACATTTTGATTTAAATAAATGCGAATCATCTGGATTCCAATTATAAAACCGGTTCCCTAAAAAAATCATCGTCAAAACCAGAAGAAGAAATGTCATAGTCTGCCATTTTCAATATTGAATTATTTTAATTAATGATAAGACAAATTTTCATTTTTCCTTTTGAACGCTATTAATATATATTTCCCCTCTACACACTTAACTCAATCAAGGCTCCACAAGTTCTGTGACTATAACAATTTATTAGCTGAATTAAAAAGATCCGGATTTTTGCTTTATACCGGTTACTATATCAAAACCAAATTTCGTGCCAAAAAAATAGGCATTTACAACTCTAAATAAAAATGGTTTTAAACAGATAATGACAAATATGTCAGACAGGCATGATAAGTTGTGCGGTCAATTGTCATTTTTTGATTTGAAAAGCCGGGTATTAATTAATACCAAAACAAAAAACCCCGCTCAACTTAATGAACGGGGTTTCTAAATAAATATTCTTAGACTTAAATAGCTCTATATGTCACAGCGTTAATATTCATTCCCGCGCCAACAGACGCAAATACTATATTATCCAACGGAGAAATTATATGGTCTGCTAGTTTGTTATTCAATATCATATCGAGTAAAATAGGCAGGCTTGCGACAGAATTATTTCCTAGCTTATTTATTGTCATTGGCATAACGCTTGAGTATGACCTGTCAAAATCAAATAACTTGAAAAGCCTTTGCAGTATTGCCTCATTCATCTTTTCGTTAGCCTGGTGTATCAGTACTTTGCTGATTCTTCCTAAAGTCAGCCTTGCTTTTTCAATACAGTTCTTTACCGATTGCGGCACGTGATTCAACGCGTACTCGTACAGCTTTCTTCCGTTCATCTTAAGGAAGATATCTGCTGAATTATGATTTGGATCATACGATCTATCCATACTGAGCAGATCAAGGTATCCATAAGTATCCGTTCTTGTAAGATGAGATAATATCCCTATGGGGTCGCTGCTGCGCTTGCCTTCAAAAATTGTAGCGCCGGCGCCATCAGAATAGAGCATACAGTCACGGTCGCTTTTATCTGAAACGCGCGAAAGCGTTTCGGCGCCAATCACCATAACTCTTTTTGCATCCCCAGACTTGATATAATAATTCGCCTGAATGACTCCCTGAAGCCATCCCGGACATCCGAAGATGAGATCATAAGCTACAGTTCCAGGGTTTTTTATCCCCAGTTTGTTTTTAACCCTTGCTGCGAGACTCGGGACAATATCCGCTCCCTTTCCGTCGCCGTTGGCTTTTACATCGCCAAAATTATGCGCAACTATAATATAATCGAGGCTTTCGGAATCAATTCCTGATGAAGTTAAAGCACGTTCG
>Ga0265331_10002395_pt1 | contig 12713 bp, 8 predicted proteins | sample 41923metaG_FD_202088 | JGI IMG/M metagenome (GOLD analysis project Ga0265331, IMG submission 202088) | Rhizosphere microbial communities from Carex aquatilis grown in University of Washington, Seatle, WA, United States - 4-19-23 metaG | ecosystem: Host-associated > Plants > Roots > Rhizosphere >...
AACATCTCGTACTTCGCTCCTTCGTACTACAAGACCTTCGCCGCCGTCGATTCGTCGCATCCGTGGGCGCAGGCCATGACGACTTCCTACGACGTCATCGACAACACCTTGAACAGCACCAACAAGGACCAGGACAATGGCCTGGTTCCCGCGTGGGTTTCGTGCGGAACCAGTTCCTGTTCACCGAACGCGAACGTATGGGGCGACAAGCCCGGCCAGGCCCCGACCAACTATCAGTACGATTCGTGCAGGACGCCCTTCCGCATCGGGCTCGACTACTGCTGGAACGCCAACTCGCGCGCCAAGGACTACGTCAGCAAGACCAGCAACTTTTTCAGCCGTATCGGCGCGGACAAGATCGTCGACGGCTATGCCATCGATGGCACGCTCCAGCCGGCCAGCGGAGGCAAGTCCGCCGCTTTCATCGGCACTGCCGCGGTCGGCGCCATGAGCTCGAGCAGCTACCAGTCCTTCGTCAACGATGCCTACGCGTCGGTGGCGACGCTGCAGGACCTGACTGGCGGAACCTACTACGAAGACTCCTGGACCGTGCTCTCGCTGCTGGCCTTGACCGGCAACTTCTTCGACTTCACCTCGCCGCCCTCGAGCTGAGACTACCCACCGTCGAGAATCCGGCTGGCGCCGAGTACGGTGCTCTCGGCCAGCAGACGCTTGGCGAACGCCTCGGCGTGATCCAGCTTGGTGGCGAAGATGGCCTCTTGCACGCGCGGTAGGTAGCGCGCACTCATGCTGAACTTGCGCACGCCGATGCCCAGCAGGAAGCGCACGAAGCGCGGCTCGTGCGCCATGTCGCCACACACCGAGACGTCTCGGCCGTGGCGCAAGGCTGCCGAGACGGCGCGGTGGAGGCCGCGCAGGACGGCGGGATGGTGGGGCACGTACAGGTCGGCGACGTGCACGTTGGTGCGATCCACGGCCAACATGTACTGCACGAAATCGTTGGTGCCGATGGAGAAGAAGTGAGCAAGCTGGGCCAGCTCGTCCATCATCTCAAGCACGGATGGAACCTCCAGCATCATGCCCAGCTCGACCTGCTCGCATGCCGGGGTGCCGTCGCGCCGCAGGGACGCGCGACTTTCCTCGACCGCCTCCGCCGCGCTGGCAAGCTCGTCCGGCGACGAGATCATCGGGAACATGATGCGTACCTTGCGTCCGCGGGTGGCGCGCAGGATGGCGCGCACCTGCTGCAGGAACACGTCGCGGTGCCGCAGTGAAAAGCGAATCGAGCGCAAGCCCAAGAACGGGTTGGCCTCGGCGCCGTAGTCGAAGTACGACAGCGCCTTGTCGCCGCCGACGTCGAGGGTGCGGAAGACCACCTCGCGATCCGGCATGCGTTCGACCAGGCGTTGGTAGATGCGCAGCTGTTCTTCCTCGCTGGGAAGCTCGTTGCGGATCATGAAGGGGAACTCGGTTCGATAAAGGCCGATCCCCTCGGCCTTGTACGAGCACGCGACCTCAACGTCCGCCAGCAGGTTGATATTGGCCAGGAGGTAAACCCGCGTGCCGTCGGCGGTGTAGGTCTCTGCGCGCATGCTCTCGGCCGACTGTGGCGCCGAGCGACGGTTTTCCTCTTGTTCGCGGAAGCGCTGCTCGACCTCCTCGGAGGGCGCCACGTACAGGTTGCCCTGGCGAGCGTCGAGCACGACCCGTGTGCCGTCCGGGATTTCCAAGAGGCGAGGTTCGTCCAAGAAGATGAGCGGTAGGTCGAGCGAGCGTGCCAGCACTGCCACGTGCGAGGTCACGCCGCCTGACAGGAGCACGATGCCGCCGATCTTTTCCAGGCCCAGCTTGAGGACGTCGGAAGGTAGCAGCTCGGCCGCGATGGCGACGCGGCCTTCGAGGCGGGACTCGGCTGCGCGGTGGCCCGACAGGTTGCTGAGCAGTCGGCGTCCCACGTCCATCACGTCGTGGCGCTTTTCCCGCATGTACGGGTTGTCCATGCGGTCGAACAGCTCGACGTAGCTGAGGATCACGCGGTACACGGCCTCGGCGGGGGACGTGCCGGAGGCGATCTTCTCTTCCATCGCGCCCAGCCAGCTCTGATCGCGCAGCATCAGCAGTTGCGCGGAGAAGATCACCGCCGTCACTTCCGATAGCCGCTCGCCCGCCAGCTTCTCGAGGTTTTCGAGCTGCTTTTCGGTGGCGGCCACGGCGCGCCGGAAATCCGCGGGGCCGAGCGCGGCGCCGCCAATCAACGCGTGCAGCTCGGCCAGGGACGGCTGGCGAAAGAGCACCACGTCGCCCAATGTGCAGCCCTCGGCGCCCACTTGCCCGTGCACGAAGCGCAGCTCGGGCAGCGCGGGCGCCGGCGTGATGGGGCCCGGCGTGGTCTCGACCGTGAGCAACAGTCGGGCCATCTCGATGGTGGTGGCAAGCTGCATGGTGATGGCCCGGAAGACCTGCACGTCCTCGGCGGAAAAGTGTCCAGGCCGCTTGCTTTGCAGGGTCATGGCCCCGATCGGGCGGCGGCCGCGCAGGATGGGCACCGCAACGAACGAGCGAAAGTGCTCCTCGCCGATGCCTGGGAAATAGCGGTAGTTCGGGTGCTTGGGCGCGTCGGCCTCGCACACCGGGCGAAGCTCCGAGAACGCGAGCCCGGTGAGCCCTTCGCCCGCGCGCAAGCGCACGGTACCTACGGATTTCGCTTTGAGGCCGCGCGTGGCCCGGAGAACCAGCTCCTGGCGGGCCTCGTCGAAGAGGTAAACCGAGCAGACGTCCGCGTCCATGTGGCCGGCGGCGGTGTCGACGATCTTCTGCAACATGGCGTCCAAATCGGACGCGTCGGTGATGATGGCGGACAACTCCCCGATGTCACAGATGAGCTTTGCGTGATCTCGGTTGAGGTTGGGCATCGGGACTGCTTCGGCGACGCGGGACTGCGAAGCGCCAGTCTGAAGCGTTTGCCGCCAGAAAGCCAGTATTCTTGTGTGGTTTGGTCCTCTCGCCGGATGGCGGACAGATGCTCCCAGCTCGCCGCCGCGCGCGGAACCGCCGGTATGTTTCGAGCCTACGGCGCCACCAGCACGACCACCTGGTCGGTGTACTTGGTGCCGTCCGACCCGGTTACCGTGAACCAGAACGATCCGAGTCCCTTGAAGCCGTCGGACGGTTGGAAGTGCGCGCTGTGATTGTCCGACTGAAGAGTCACGGTTCCGCTCTGCGCCCCAGACACTGCATAGCTCGGCGAGACGCCGCCAAAGCCGTCGGCGAAGGCCGACAGGTCCACATCCACCGCGGTCCCGGTGACGGTCGAGGCACGAGGTTCGGCCAACCAGTTGATGTAGTGCTCGATCAGCGCATAGCCGTCGCTGGCCTTGGTCATCGCGTCGTCCTTTTGGGGGTCCGACCCGTTGGCATTCTCCCAATCGTCCGGCATGCCGTCGTTGTCTGAATCCGCGGGCTTCGTGCCGGCGGTGATGGTGCCGTAGCCGTTGTTGTCGAGGCCGGTCTCGGTCTGGCTTGTGTACAGCGACCCGGCGCTGCCAGCCCCAGTGCCGGACGCTCCCTTACCAAGGGTCTTGACCTGGTTGATGATGAGTTGGTCCATCGGATCGCGCGGCAACGCTCCGGCGCGCGAGACAGCGACGCGCGCAGCGGAGGCAGCATCCAAGGTTGGGTAGGCGGTGGATTCGGATGACCACGGGCTGGAAAGGATGGTGCCGGGTCCCTGGTACCAGTCCGGCGTAGTAGTGGTGCCGTTGAGTGTGCCGTCCTTGTTCGAGTCATACAGGTTGCCCGTGCAATAGATCGACTGGTTCTGGTCGATCTGGAACCACGGAAAGTCGCTGGACGAGGATGAAGGTCCGGCGACGAAATAGTTGTTGATGATGTCGTGGGTGAAATTGGTGCTGGTGTGGGTGGTGTATCCGGCCTGGCAGTTGTAGAGCAGGTTGTTGACGAAGACGTTGTTGACCTTGGCCAGCGGGTTCCGGTTGTGCGAGTTGGCGAAGATGTTCCGGTACCACGACCAGCTGCTGTTGACCGATTCGGAATGGCAGCCGAACTGCTGCCCGGTGGGATCTGCGACGAGCGAATCCTGAAAGGTGATGTCCTCGACCAGGGCCTTGCTGCTGTCGCCCACGCCGTCGATGTTGGTCGACGATCACGGTGTTGGCCAGGTACAAGCTGAGCGCATCGTCGTCGGTGCTCGCGGTTTCGCTGCCCGGCCGAATGCGGATGTGGCGCATGATGATGTTGGACTGGCTGGCGAAGGAAATCTCGCCGCCGCGAAAGCCGATGCCGCCGGGCGCGGTTTGACCCGCGATGGTTAGATTGCTCTTGGCCGAAACCGCGGTCTGAAGCTGGATGTAGCCGCCCACGTCGAACACAACGACGCGGCCCGAGGTCCCCACGGCGTCGCGGAACGACCCCGCGCCCGAGTCGTTCAGGTTGGTCACGTGATAGACGACGCCGTTTCGGCCGCCAGTCGCCTTCTTGCCGAACCCCTGGGCGCCCGGGAATGCGATGGCCGGCCCGGCACTGGTTGCGCCACCCGCACCGGTAGCGCCGTCTTTCCCGGTGGCTCCACCCGCGCCGGTTGCACCGCCTTGCCCGGAAGATCCGCCCGGACTGGTAACGCCACCCGACGCTGCCCCCCCAGCGGCCGAACCGCCGGCCGCGGGAACGCCGCCCGAACCCTTGCTTCCCCCTGAGCCGACGGCTGAGCCACCGGTGACGACCGATCCGCCCGACGAAACGCCGGCGACTGGGCCGGTCGCGCCACCGGCTGCGCGGGTGCCGCCGCTCCCGGATCCGCCGCCGTTTAAGCTCGAGCCTCCCTGTGCAACGGTGCCGCCCGGACCGGTGGCTCCGCCGGTCGCGCCTCCCGCCGAACCGCCACTTCCGCGACCGCCCGATCCAGCGTTCGCGCCGCCGGTCGCGTCCGTCACGCTGGTCGTTCCACCGAGGCTCGGCGCGCCCGTGCTGCCGCTGATGCCGCCGCTAGCAACCGCGCCCCCACCGCCCTGGGCTCCACCCGAGCCGACCTTGCCGGATCCGCCGGTTCCCGCGACCGTTGGAGCCGAGGAGCTCGATGAACAGGCCGTCAGTAGCAAGAGGGCGACCGAGGTGGCCCAGGAGGCTGGTTGAGCGAAAGCGCGTGAGGGCGTTGTACACATGCTGGTTGCTTTATGTCCCCGGAATCACCATTCGATCATAAACACTGCTCAGAATTAGTGGGGGCGAGCCTCGCAAAAGGCTCATTGCGAGGGCATTCGTGAACGCGCTGCAGTAGACATCGGGTTCGACCTCGTGTTGGCGTCAGCGCGCCTTTGACCGGCGGGAGCTGCGCGAGTACCATCCGGAGCTTCTTCGCCAGAGAGAAGAATCGGCGAAGAGGCAGCTATCCACATGTCACAGATCAAGCCAGCATCCGATTGCCGTTGGGACCTGATTGCACTGGGCGAAGTGATGCTGCGACTCGACCCTGGCGTCGGTCGCATTCATACCACCCGTCACTTCGAGGTCTGGGAGGGCGGGGGCGAGTACAACGTGGCGCGCGGCTTACGGCGCTGCTTCGGGCTGCGCACCGCCATCATCACCGCACTTGCCGACAACCCGGTCGGCCGGCTGGTCGAGGATCTGATATTCCAAGGCGGCGTGGATCAGTCGCTGGTGCGGTGGGTATCCTACGATGGCGTCGGCCGCGCCGTGCGCAATGGGCTGAACTTCACCGAGCGGGGATTCGGCCCGCGCGCCGCCGTGGGCTGTTCCGATCGCGGACACACGGCCGTCTCGCAACTGGCCGCGGGCGATTTCGACTGGGAAGAGATCTTCGGCCGGCTCGGTGCGCGCTGGCTGCACTCGGGCGGCATCTTCTGCGCTTTGAGCGAGACCACGCCGGCCGTCGCCAAGAGCGCCTTCGAGGCGGCCAAGCGACACGGCACGATGGTGTCCTACGATCTCAACTTCCGCGATTCGCTCTGGCGGGCGGTGGGCGGTCAGGCCAAGGCGCGCGAGATCAATCGGGGCCTGATGCCGTACGTGGACGTGCTGTTCGGCAACGAGGAGGACTTTTCGGCGGCGCTGGGCTTCGAGGTGGAAGGGACCGACGAAAGCTTCGCGGAGCTTTCCACGGAGGGATTCCGCCGCATGATCAAGCGGGTCGTGGAAACCTTTCCCAACATCAAGACTGTGGCGACCACGCTGCGCACGGCCCGGACCGCGACCTTCAACGGTTGGGGCGCCATCGGTTATCACGACGGACAGTTCTTCGAAGTTGCGCAGCAGGACACCGAGCTTCTCGATCGCGTCGGCGGCGGCGACTCGTTCGCCTCCGGATTCATCTGCGGCCTATTGGAGGGTCGCGGACTAGAGTGGGCGGTTCGCTGCGGCGTGGCCCACGGCGCACTGGCCATGTCCACGCCCGGCGACACGTCGATGGCGTCGCGATCCGAGGTCGAGCGACTGATGAAAGGCAAAGGCGCGAGGATCTCACGATGAACCGAACCGAAATTTGCAGGCGGATCGAAACCACAGGAATCGTCCCTATCGTCCGCGCACCGTCGGCGGAGGTCGCCGCGTCGGCGGCGCGAGCCATCCTGGCCGCCGGAATCGACGTGCTTGAAATCACGATGACCGTGCCCAACGCAACCGATCTCATGCGGCAGTTGCGCAAGGAGATCGGGTCCGACGTGATCTTGGGTGCCGGTACGGTGCTGGATGGCGCAACCGCCCGGGCCTGCATCGATGCGGGTGCCGAGTTCATCGTCGCGCCCGGAACCGACGTCGAAACCATTCAAGCCGCGCACGCATTGGACAAGCCGTGCATGCCGGGCGCGCTCACCCCGACGGAAGTGATCGCGGCGTGGAGGGCGGGCGCAGACCTGGTGAAGATCTTCCCCTGCTCTGCCATGGGCGGCGCTTCGTATTTGCGCGCCCTCAAGGCTCCGTTGCCGCAAATCAAGATGCTGCCGACGGGTGGCGTAGATGTTACGACCGCTGCCGACTTCATCAAGGCCGGCGCGGCGGCGCTCGGGGTGGGCGCTGCGGTGGTTGATTTGAAGGTGCTCGCGACGGAAGGGCCGGCGGCGATTACCCTACGGTGCCAGCAGTTGGTCGCTGCCGTGCGTGCCGCCAGGGCGTGACCTCGGTCAGTGCAGATGTCGCGCCGAGCTAGGCATGGCCGTGCCGCGGCGTGCACTGCGGTGTGCTCGGCTCCCGCTGCGCAAAAGCTGAGCCACATTGGGTCCGCGTCACCACTGCCGCTTTCGATCACGTGATTGGCGGATGCTTCCGCTGTCAGGGCGACCGGTCTTGGCCGCCTGCTCGTGTGGCAGCAACGAAACCAACCAAAGCGAGGGATTTGATGACAAAGTCGAGCGTTGCGTACTTGGGAACGATGATGCTTTTTGCGCAGGTGCTGGCGGGCCAGGGCTGCGGAAGCAACACTTCGTCGCTACCTCCCGAGGGCACTGGCGGTGCAATGGTCTCGAACGGAGGCACAACCTCCCCGGCCACCACCGGAGCCGGAGGCGCGACCACCCCGGTCACGACCGGAGCGGGAGGGGCGACCACGCCCGGAACCAATAGCTCCGACGCGGCCGTTGCGCCTATTGACGGCGCGGGGGGCGACTTTACGCCTTCGTGCACCGGTCTCACCACCGCCGCGGGCGCAGCGCCCACCAAGAACGGCGCCTGTACTGCGTCGGATCCCCAGCTCTGCTACAAGACCTGCGGTCCCCAGAGTATCGGCTTCAAGTCGGAGACCTGCAGCGCAGGCGTGTACAACGAACAGTCGGGTTGCAGCTTCCAGACAGGCAGCGACTACTCCTGTTACAAAATTCCCGCCACGGCGGACGCGTCTTGCCCGACCACCGCGCCCCAGGCGAGCCAGGTGTGCACGATCGCCCAGTGCGTGGTCTGCGGTGGCACCAAAACTGCCCAGACCACGGGGTACCTTGACTCGACCGGCGCGGCCAAGGCTGGCTATTGCGTTTGCCAGGCCCCTGGAGCATCTGGAAGCTCAAAGTGGAGCTGCGCCAGCTCCACTGCCTGGCCGTGCCCGGCCGGCCAAGGCTGCTAGCCCTTCGCGCGTCGGGCTCGTCGCTTTCCCAACAACACACTCCATTGGATCTGATGCCGAAGCAACGGTGCGAAGTGACCTGCTTGAGAACAAAGCCGCTCCTGCGCTCGGGACTGCCGAGTCTTCTGGGGGCCCTGCTTGGCTTGGCTGGTTGCGGAAGCAACGACGAGGACGTGTCTCCGATCCAGTACATGTGTGAGACGGACTCGACGCCGGCCGCCCGGGCGGCCGAGCAGGCCTGCGGCGCCGGTGACCCTACTTTGCCGCCCGAGCCGCAATTCCCGAGCGACGTGTGCCAGACGTTGAGTGCTCTCAAGGGCGGGCCATCCGAAGACAACCTTGACACCGACCGCGTGCAGGCCGCGCTGACCCAGTGCAAAGGTCGCGCGGTCAAGTTGGTGAGCGACGGAAGCAAGAGCTCGTTCGTCGTCGGTCACTTGATGATTTCCAGTGTCACCCTCTGGGTCGACGCCGGGGTCACTCTGTACGCTTCGCGCGATCCACAGCAATACCAAAAGACCGGCAATTGCGGCAGCATCGGCATCAACGACTCGGGTGCGTGCACAGATTTCATCACCATGGATGGAACCAGCCCCGCCATTGTGGGCGATGGTGTCATCGATGGACAAGGTGGCGAGCCGCTGATTGGCCACGACTATTCCTGGTGGCAGGCGTCGTATGCCCTGCGGGCCATCGACGGGAGCATCGGGAATCCCACCCTGATCAACACGACCACCAAAACCACTGGCATGGTGCTATACCGGATTACCCTGCACAACTCGCCGAAGTTCCACGTCAAGATCGGATCCACGCCATCGTACAGCACCACCGATTGCACCACCCCCGGTGATGGATTCACGGTTTGGGGCATCACCATCCTCACGCCATCAAGCTGGACCAACAGCCGCGGCGAGCTTCTGACCCCTGGCTTTGCCCGCAACACCGACGGTGTCGATCCTGGCGAGGGGACGGTCGCCCAGTGCGGGGTCATCGCTTGCAGCATCATTAGCACCGGGGACGACCACATTGCCATCAAGGGCGGGCACTGGGTCTCGAATTTGGTGGTCGCGCACAATCACTTCGGCACCGGTCACGGCATGTCGATCGGCAGCGAAACCTTCGGCAGCTACACCTCGCCCGACGGCGTATCTCATCGCGGAATCGAAAACGTGGACGTGCACGACATCACCATCGACTCGAATTCCCGGCCGGTCGGCTATGACGCCCTGGCGTCGGATTTCAACGGAATTCGCGTTAAGTCGGATGAAAGCCGTGGCGGTTACGTGAACAACATCACATACACGGACATTTGTATGCGCGACATGACCAACGCCATCCTGGTCAGCACAGCGTACAATCCATTGTTCGCCGGTTCTCTGTTCCCGGACTTTCACAAGCTGACCTTTCGCAACCTCCACCATGTAACCTGCATGGGGCTCAACCGGCCGGTAGTGACCCTGGAAGGATTCAACGAAACCCTGCCGCTCGGCCCGGTCACGCTGGACAACGTGGTCATCGACAATATGGGAACCTCTGATGTGGCGGCCGAGTTCGCCAGCATCTCGCTCGGCCCGGGAGAAGTCAGTTTCACGCCGAGTGGGTTCGACGTCACCGTGACCGACAACCGGATTTCCGGCAGCAGCACGCCTCGAGCCTGCGTGTTCCCGACCCTGCCCGCACCCCAGCCCCCGCCGGGCTGGCTGCGATAGACCGCTCGCAAGGCAATGCAAACCATGCGCATCCAACATAGTCAGCTCGCATCGGTCCCGATCCTGTGTGGTTTGTGCGCTGTTGCCTGTTCTACAAGCACGCCCACAACCGCTTCGACCGGCGCATGCACCCCCGACCCGGCTGTCAGTTGTAGCGTCGGCGACGCCTCCGCCGAGTCGATCAGCCTGGCAGGCTATTCCTGCACCGGCTCGGCCCGGCCCGATGACAACTCCGTGTACATCGACGGCGTGCCGCAGGGGCTAGTATGCGCCGACGAGGGTGTCACGGCGGACAGCAAGAACGCGTACTGCTGCACGAATTTCAAAGCCCAATGCTCGCTCGACCCCGAAGCCATCTGCGATCCGGGGACCTATGGCTATCAGTGCATGGGCGCCGACCGCCCCGAGGCCGTCAATCCCGCCATCAGCTGCAACCAGGGCGTCAGGGAAGGTAACCTGATCAACTACTGCTGCTCAGGAACAGAGCGCGCCGTCAATTGCGTTCAATCCGATGCGGTCGGCTGTGTGGCCGGCATGACGGGCTGGACTTGTCCCAAGGGCACCCAGCCCACGGCCGAGGACATGGGCGCAAACAAGAGTCGGGCGGATCTCTTCTATCTGCTCTGTCCGGTTCCCAAGCCGGCGCCCAACGATGCCTACGTGACCTACTGCTGCTTCACCTCGAGCTTGGTTCCTGATGGCGGCTCTTGTTTGCAGGATATGAACGTTCCCAATTGCGCCCCCGGCAGATTTGGAATCGCTTGCTACGGTACCGACACGCCAGAGCAGAACTTCTCGCGCCTAAGCTGTCCCGACCCCGGCGTGGCGGGCATGAGCGAGCAGAGCTACCCGGCGACCGTCTATTGTTGCGACTTCAGCCGTGGTTAGGAGCCGGCTGACTGCTGTCGCGTCCGCCTCGATGCTGGCCTGCCTGCTGGCGGCATCGGTCGCGCTTGCTGACGGCGCCGGGCCGGTCTTGGTGAAGGTCAGCAATCCGCTGGCAGCCGCGCGCCAGTCGCAAACCATCGCAATTCAGATCGCCGACTTGAGGAAGCTTGCGCCGTCGATCGAGCCCGGCAAGCTGGTGGTGGTGGACGCGAGCAAGCGTGAAGTCCTGTCTCAGCTGGTTGACATGGACGGCGACGAGATCCCCGACGAGATCGTCTTCCAAGCCGATTTCGCCGCGTCTGAAAGCAAGACTTTCACGGTCGAGGGCGGCCTTCGCAGCCCACCTTCGCGCGACCAGTACCGCGTGTACGGCCGCTTCGTGCGCGAGCGACACGACGACTTTGCCTGGGAAAATGATCGCATCGCCCATCGCATGTATGGCCCGGATCTGGAAACCTGGGCCGAGGAACCGCTTACCAGCAGTGGCGTGGATGTGTGGACCAAGCGGGTACGGCGGCTGGTGGTGAACGACTGGTACCAAGCCGACGACTATCACGAGGACCACGGCGAAGGCGCCGATTTCTATTCGGTGGGCAAGTCGCGCGGCTGCGGGGGCCTCGGCATCTACAAAGACGACAAGCTCGCGGTGTCGCGCAACTTCACCAATTCGCGCGTGCTGGCCAATGGCCCGATCCGCCTGGCGTTCGAGCTTTACTATGCCCCGTGGGACGTGGGCGGCCTGCAGGTCTCGGAGACCAAGCGCGTGATCCTCGACGCCGGTCAGAGCTTCGACCAGTTCGAGAGCACCTTTCGCAGCGACGGGAAGTCGCCGGGGCTCATGGCCGGGATCGGCATCGCCAAGCACCAGGGAATCTCCGTCGCGCTCGACAGGCGAGCAGGTTGGCTGCGTTCGTGGGAGCCGCTCAAACAGCAAAGCGGGAATCTGGGTTGCGCGATTGTGGTTCCGGGCGGTGTCGTGGACCACAAGGAAACCGACAAGGACTATCTGGCGCTGACGCCGGTTCCACCGAGCGGCACCCTGAGGTACTTCGCGGGATTCGGCTGGGATCGCAGCGGCGACTTTGCCGACGCCGGAGCCTGGGCGCGCGCGGTGGAGCGCAAACAGCGCGAGGCTGCCGAGCCCCTTCGCATTGTGTTTTCGGCCATTCCGGCAACTGGCGGCGATGGGCTGGCGAAGAACCAGGCCGCCCGCACGGTTGCTTCCATCCTCGCCCGCGCGCCGTCGGTCCTTACGGACAAATGGGAATACGACACTGGCCTTGTCTTGTCGGCAGTCGAGCGCTTTGCAGAGGCGAGCAAGAACCAGGCTGCGCTCACCTATGTCAAGCGCACCATCGACGGCCTGGTCGACGGCTCCGGCAGGATCAAGGGCTACCAACTCGACGAGTACAACATCGACGCCATCAATGCCGGCAAGGTGCTCTTTCGCTTGCTCGCGCGGACGCGGGAACCAGAGCGGGACCCCTACCGCAAGGCCATCGAGGTTTTGCGTTCGCAAATGAAGACCCATCCGCGCACTGCCGACGGGTCGTTCTGGCACAAGAAGGTCTACCCGCATCAGATGTGGCTGGACGGCGTGTACATGGCATCGCCTTTCCTGGCTGAATACGCGGCAACCTTCCACGAGCCGGCGCTCTTCGACGAGGCGGCCCAGCAAATCCTGCTGGCCGAGGAGCACATGCGCGACGCCAAGACAGGCCTGCTTTTCCACGGATGGGATGAACAAAAAGCGCAGCGCTGGGCCGATCCCAGGACCGGCAGGTCACCCCAATTTTGGGGCCGAGCCGTGGGCTGGTACGCTATGGCCGTCGTCGATGTGCTCGAATGGATGCCGAAGGACCATCCTCGGCGGAAGGCGGTGCTCGGCGTGTTGGAAAGACTTGCCGCTGCCATTGCCAAGGTTCAAGACGGGGCCACTGGCGTCTGGTGGCAGATCCTCGATCAGCCTGGGCGGCCGGGAAACTATCGCGAGGCCTCGGCGTCGAGCATGTTCGTGTACGCTTTGGCCAAGGCCGCGCATCGTGGCTGGTTGGACAAGAGCTTGTACGGCA
>Ga0265331_10002399_pt1 | contig 12696 bp, 15 predicted proteins | sample 41923metaG_FD_202088 | JGI IMG/M metagenome (GOLD analysis project Ga0265331, IMG submission 202088) | Rhizosphere microbial communities from Carex aquatilis grown in University of Washington, Seatle, WA, United States - 4-19-23 metaG | ecosystem: Host-associated > Plants > Roots > Rhizosphere...
GGTGCTGGCCGAGAGCGGGCGCTTCCGCGCGACCAACATCATCGATTGCGCGCTCGACCTGCTGCCCTCGGCCAAGCCGCTCAAGAATCGAGCGCCGGTCCACTTCCACGCCGGGACGGCGGAGGTGGAAGCCGAAGCGCGGCTCCTCGAACGAAGCGAAACCCTCCGCCCAGGCACGCGCGCCTACGTGCGGCTCATCCTCCGCGAACCCCTGCTCGTGGCGCCCGGAGACCGCTTCATCATCCGGATGTTCTCCCCGGTGATGACCATCGGCGGAGGCGTGGTCGTCGACATCACGGGCCGCCGGTATCGCCGCGGCGACAGCGCGTCCCAACGGTTGAGCACGCTCGAGCGAGGTACGCCCGTCGAAAGAGTGGCGTTACTGGTGCGCGAATCACAATACGGGATGAGTCTGGCCGAACTGGCCGTCGCCACCGGATTGGGAGAGGCCGAGATCGAGCAGGCCGCAGGAGCCCAGGCGTTGCTCGCGTTCCGCCAGCCGGAGCTGTGGCTGGTGGATCGGGAATGGTCGCGCACAGCGCTGGCGCGCGTCACCGACGTCGTGCGCGACTTCCATCGACAGCATCCGCTCGTGCCCGGCATGCCCCGGGAAGAGGTGCGCAGCCGCGAGTTTCCCGGCGCGCCACCGTTCCTCCTCGATGCGCTGGTCGCGCGCGCGAACACTCTGGTGGTTGAAGGCGAAACGCTGCGCCTCGCCTCGCACAAGGTGGTCCTGAAACAGGAGGAAGAGCAGGCGTCGGCATCCATGGAAGCCGTCTTCGAGAAGGCCGGGCTGGCCGTCCCGCCGGTGACCGAGGTCTTGGCGAAATCGGGCGTCGACCCGGCGCGCGCGCGAACGCTGCTCCAGATTCTGTTGCGCCAAGGATGCCTGGTGAAGATCGGCGACGACCTGGTTTTCCACCGCTCGGCTCTCGCCAGTCTGCGACAACTCCTGGCGCCCTACAAGGGACAGCGGCTCGCGGTGCCGCAGTTCAAGGACCTCGCCGGGGTCTCGCGCAAGTATGCGATCCCGCTGCTCGAGTACCTGGACCGCGAGCGCGTCACGCGCCGCGACGGCGACCAGCGCGTGGTGGTGTGATCCGTTCCCTATGGCGGATAGCTGCTCCAGTCATCCTGAGAGGCTTTTCCAGAGGCGGAGTATTCCCACTCGATTTGATGGAACGTTAAGGAGACCCTTTCCAGTTCGTGAGTCGAGACAATCCCCACAACTTTGGCGTTCCGCAAGACCACCCTTCCGGAAGGGGTCGCGATCTCCACTTCACCGAGAAGCTGTCCGAGGTTCGCCGCCCCCCTGATGGGCAACGATAGGCTGTCCATCTTCCGCGTGAGCTTCAGACAGTTCGGCGATTGATTGGCGGCAAACCACGAGGCGTGCCATCGTCGCACGAGTTGGACCGATCCAGCCAGATGCCACTGCGCCCCCACGCTTTCGGCAGCCATAGGCTTCCCCCTCCGCTCTGGAGCCAGTTTACACCTTTGCGCCGCGGCGACGGCGATCTATGAAGGAGGGCGTCAAGAGCCGAAACCGCTCTTGACGGAAGGAACCTCGCAGTAGGTCAGCCCCCCAGCGCTCGATGTGGCCTATTGCTTCGTGAAGTCGAACTTGCAGGCGCGGCCTACGATTCCAAGCCCCTCTTCCCTGGTGCCCGTGCCCTCGGTGTCCTGGAACTGGGCCTTGATCTTGTAGCTGTACTCTTCGCCCTTGTGAGCCAAGGGTCCGCGGGCATATTTCCTCGAGGCGACGATTCCGTTTGCTTCCAGCTTGGCGCCGCCGTCCGCGGCGATCTTGCCTTCGATCAGCAGGTAGCCGCCCTCTCCCGCCGTGCCCCGCTCTCCGCGGTAGTTGCTGTTCTGGATTACGCTGTCGAACTGCAACGTATAGCCCTCGGTGTTCCCTTTTGGAGGGCAGACCAGCTTTGTGACCCACTTGCCATCGAAGCGCGCCGAACCAGAGCCTCCGCCTTCCTTTTGGGCGAACGCAACCGAGGAAATCAAGAGTGCGGCGGCCAGGCGCAGAACCAATCGAGTCGTCAAGTGGATCAAGACCTCCGTGCAATCGGGCATCCAGCCCGCAGACGCCCCCACCAAATAGAAGAAGCCCCGGGCTTGGGTGCTCGGGGCTTCACTCAGAGGGGCTGGCGATGGGCTGGGCCCCATCGCCGGGGATGCTAATAAGTCGATGACGACTTATGTGTTGCCTTGATTATAGCAAGAACAGGACCAAACGACAAGATACTCGTTTGCCACATTTTAAGATTTTTTTGGCGTCCGGACCGCGCCCCTTCACCCACCCAGGGGGTGAGATGACCCGCCGGCAGGCCGAAAAGTGCCGTCCGGGTTCAGCAGGTAGCGTTGTCCCCGCCAGGTTACGGTTTTGCCGAAGAAGCCCGCGACCCAGAGGCCGAACCCGAGAAGGTCTTGCATTGGCAGGAGCCAGGGCCGCCGGGCAAGGGAGCCGTCGCGCACCACCAGAACCGCCGTCGCCCAGGCCGAGGCCACCCGAACGGCCACCGCCGCCACCACCACCGGCCACCAGCCCGGCCTTACGGCCCAGAGCGCCAGAGCCAGCGGCAGCGGGTAGGTGAAAAGCTGGCCCATGTAGCCCGCCGGGCGCATCCGCCGGCCGCCCCGTATCCAGCGGAGGCGGTGGGCCAGGTTCGCCCGCCAGCCCTGCGTGCCCAGCCGGTGCTCGATCACGCAGGACGACAGTATCGTGCGGTACCCCAGTTCAGCGATCCGCCGCCCGATCAGCAGGTCCTCGGTCAGGTAGTCCCGGAACTGCGCGAAACCGCCGGCGGCGACGATCGCCTTCCGGCGCGCCCCCATCACCGGCCCCAGCCCGAACCGGACGCCTTCGAGCATGCGGTCCGCCAGCACCCCCGCCAGCATTTCCGTGTTGAGCCCGACCGCCTCCAGGCGCGTCCACAGGTCGCGGCCGCCCACGGCGCGGTAGGGGCAACTGGCCAGCCCCAGACCCGGATCCCCGAACTCGGCCGCCAGGATCGCCAGCAGCTCCGGTCCCACCCGGGTGTCGCTGTCGCTCATCACGATCAACTCGTGACGGGCCTGGGCCAGCATACGGTCCAGCGAGTAGCACTTCGGGTTGGTCCAGGGCGGCTCCCCGGTCAGAACCAGCTCGACGGGCACAAGAGGGAACTCGGCCCGCAGCCGCTCCACGACCGCCACTGCGGGGTCGCCCGCGTTGCGGACGGCAAACAGCAGCTCGAACTCGGGATAGTCCTGCCGGAAGAACGACCGCAGGTTCTCTTCGAGGCCTTCGTCCAGTCCCGAAAGAGGCTTCAGAACGCTGACCGGCTCCGGGTGAGCCACGGCAGGCCGCCGCACGCGCCGGTAGGCGATCGCCGCCGCCACCACCAGCGCGGAATACACCGTCGCGCCGGCTACGAGCGCCAGCAGGACCCACGCCAGTGCCGCCATCGGACTACTCGCTTGGCGCTTTCGAGTCGATCAACTGCTGGATCTCGGCCAGGAACTGCTCGACCGGCTTCGCGCCCAGGTCGCCGAGCTTGCGGTTGCGGACCGAGACCGCTCCCGTCTCCGCCTCGCGCCCGCCCACCACCAGCATGTACGGGATCTTCTGCAGCTGCGCCTCGCGGATCTTGAAGTTGACCTTCTCGCTGCGGTCGTCCAGGTGTACGCGCAGGCCGGCGTCAGCGAGGCGCGCGGTAACCTGCTTGGCATAATCGATCTGGCGGTCGGTGATGGGCAGCACGATGGCTTGCACCGGCGCCAGCCACACCGGAAACGCCCCGGCGTAATGCTCCAGCAGAATCCCGAAGAAGCGCTCCACCGACCCGTACAGCGCGCGGTGTACCATCAGCGGCTGGTGCGGCTTGCCGTCCTCGGCTATGTACTCGAGGCCGAAGCGCCGCGGCAGCGTGAAATCGAACTGCACCGTCGAAAGCTGCCACAGCCGCCCGATCGCGTCCACCAGCTTCACATCGATCTTCGGGCCGTAAAAGGCCGCCTCGTCCGGCACGATTTTGGCCTTCATGCCGACGCGTTCCACCGCTTTCTTGAGTGCGTTTTCGCCCAGCGCCCATTGCTCCGGAGAGCCGTCGTACTTGCCGCTCGCCCCGCCGTCCCAGGTGGAAAGCTCGGCCTCGTACTGGCTGAAACCGTAGGTCTGCAGCGTGTCGCGGGCGAATTCGAGGCAGTTCACCACCTCGTCCTCGATCTGCTCCGGCGTGCAGAAAATGTGCGCATCGTCCTGCGTAAAGCCGCGGACGCGCAGCAGTCCGTGCAGCACGCCCGAACGCTCGTAGCGGTACACCGTGCCCAGCTCGCCCAGCCGCACCGGCAGATCGCGGTAACTCTTCATCCGGTCGCGGTAGATCAGGATGTGGAACGGGCAGTTCATCGGCTTGAGCTGATACTCGGCATCGTCCAGCTCGATCTTCGTGAACATGTTCTGGGCGTAGAACCCATAGTGGCCCGAGGTTTCCCAAAGGTCGGCGCGCGCGACGTGCGGCGTGTAGACCAGCGAGTAGCCGCGCTTGACGTACTGGTCGCGCATCCAGTCTTCGAGGATGCGCCGCACCGTGCCGCCCTTGGGATGAAAGAAGATCAGGCCCGGCCCGGCCAACTCCTGAATGCTGAACAGGTCCAGCTCCGTACCCAGCTTGCGGTGGTCGCGCTTCTTCGCTTCTTCGAGCTGGTGCAGGTACTCTTCCAGTTCCTTCTTGCTGAAGAAAGCCGTTCCGTAGATGCGCTGGCCTTGCCGGTTGTGCTCGTCGCCCTTCCAATACGCGCCGGCGATGGAAAGCAGCTTGAACGCCTTGATCTTCCCGCTCGAGGGCACGTGCGGGCCGCGGCAGAAATCGATGAAGTGCGGACCGAGCGTGTACTCGGAGAAGATTTCGTCGGCCTTCTCCGTGATCAGCTCGCACTTCAGCTCTTCACCCATATCGGCGTATTTCTTCAGGCCCTCGGGCTTGGGCGTCATCTTGCGCTCGTAGGGCAGGTCCTGCTTCGCCAGCTCCGCCATCTTGGCCTCGATCTTCTCGAGGTCCTCCGGCGTGAACGGCGCGTCGCGATAGAAATCGTAGAAGAAGCCGGAGTCGGTAGGCGGGCCGATGCCCAGCTTGGTTTCGGGATACAGCTCCAGCACCGCGGCGGCGAGGAGGTGGGCGGTCGAATGACGATAGACGTGCAGAGACTCGGAGTTCTTGGTCGTCAGGAGCTCGAGGGTGCTGTCCGTCGAGAAGGGCCTGGTGAGGTCGGCCAGTTCGCCATTGACCTTGGCGACGATGGCGTCGTCCGCGAGGCGCGGGCCGATGGATCTGGCGATATCGAGAGGCGTCGAGCCGGCAGCGACTTTCCGCTGGCTCCCATCCGGCAGGGTAATCGTGATTTCGCTCATAACCGCAGAGTTTTCAGCGTAGCACGCCACGGAAAGCGATGGCCTGACAAACCCCTCGCGTCGCCGGATTGGGCCTGGCACAGCGGGCGGCCAGGCGCAAATGCAGTGATTCGCCCCCTCCAAGTGGGGGTGCGGATGGTACTTTAATTCACGGCATGGGACTTCGCACTGGTACTTAACCTGCGTATTTTCAGAGAGTTCTAGCGCCATCTGCATCGCATGCTGGTATCCTTATGGTCCGAAGGAGGTCACGCCGCATTCAGATCGCCCTTTCAGTGCCGGTGGGCACAGGACGTGATTTGCCATGTGGGCTCGCTGCCTACATCATTTCCGCACGGGAGAAATCAATCATGCTAAGACACTTCATGCGCGACGAACTAGGCCAGGACCTGATCGAATATACGTTGCTTCTCGCCTTCGTCGCACTCGCTGCGGCCGCGCTGTTCATCAGCGCCGCCAAGAGCATCAGCAGCATTTGGGCCAACGCAAGCGCGAAACTCTCCCAAGCTGCAAGCTAGCCATCCACCAGCCCCCGCTTCACAGCGAGGCCGGCCCATTGACTTGGCGGCTCGCCCGCGCTACGCTGCTTTCAGTCTAGAGGTTACGATGACACAGGCAGACAAAGCCGAAGTGACCTGGGGCGACGGCAAGAAGGGATGGACCGTCCGCATCCAGGTGGGCGCGGAAGTGATCCAGCGCCATTTGGGCAAGACCCCCGCGCGCGACGCCGAAGAAGCCGCGATCCGCTCCTCAGCCGTGGCCGCTGCCAATGACGACGGCTACGCCCTGGACCCGGCGCAGGTGGAGATCCACCGGCCGTAGCCCGATCGCCCGGCGCGCGCCAGCCTCAACGCCGAGGGTCCGAGCCCGCGCTCCTCGCTCAGTCCCCGCCCGAATCCACTACGGGGAGCCCTCCCCCCGAAGCGCTCGTGACAGGCTGGGCTTCTTCTGCCTCTGGGCGCGCGCGAGTGCCGTACCGATCACGACATTCACGGGCGCGCGGCGCCGCTGGGCTCACTTTCGTTCACGGGAGACGCCACCTTGGGGTAATATACCTACAGACCGGTGTTTCGTCTCTCGGAGGAGCGCTCATGTCCCATGCTCGTTTCGCGACGCATTGTTTAGCTGCCCTTTGGCTGTTCGCCCCAGCCATGCACGCCAGCATCATCACCTTTGTGGCCACGGGAGTCACCCAAAGTGGGTCCACGCTCAGCGGGGATGTTGTCATCGACACGACCGCAGGTTCGGTTAGCTCATTGAGCTTGACCATGTCGAGCCCGCTTTCCTTTACGGCGAACACATTCGATAGTTTTGCTAGCGGGCAAGCTTCTGGATATTTGGTCATTCAGGCTGACAACGGTACAACGTTTCCCTTCGTAGCCCTGGACATTCCGACGGCCACGCTGGTCGGGTACACCGGCGGAAGCCTTTGTACGGTCGGAAGTACTTGCCCTAATGGCATCAGCTTTTCCGAAGCGAGTACCAGCAACGCCACCACCTCCGGCTTCGTAAGCGGGAGCCTGACGACGGCTCCGGAGCCTGCAAGTCTGGTCTTGGTGGGTAGCGCGTTGCTCGGTTTGGCAGCATGGCGGCGACGCCGGAGCGCCAGGTAGGGCGGCGTCTTTCACGCCTGCTGATTCTTCCGAGGCATTACTGCCGAGCGTCCACCCAGCCCGTGCCAGAGCTCGAAAGGCGTCCCCGCGGCTGCAATGGCGCATGCCCTTTGTGGAACACCACATCGAGCTAACGACGATCTGCTCGGCGTCGTCACCCACGCCCTCACCACCGGCGACGAATCCGAGATCGCCGGCTGTCTCAAGACCTTGACGGCCACGGACGCCGGCACCGGTTTCATGCACGAGTCCTTCTCCATGGACGATGCGGGCAAATCCACGCGCGAGTGGTTCGCCTGGGCCAACGCGCTGTTTGGGGAACTCATCCTGACGCTCCACCCCCGCCACCCGCGCCTGCTCGGGGCGTAACGCGGTTGTGTCGCCTGACTCACGAAACGCGCCGGCCCTTCGCTGCCTGACCGGGCAGCAGGAAGGTCTTGACCAGCTCACCTTCGCCGCAGACCGTCATGCCGGAGAATGCCTTGTACCACGGACCCTCAGGCACCTCGGGCTCGCCGTCAAGCCACTTCGCCAGCAGCTCCAGCTGAGAAGCGGGAATCTTTCTGCTCAGGATGCGGTCGAGCAGGTGCTGAAAAAGCGCAGGGGGAACATTCTGGCGGCGGACTTTCGGCATGGCGGAATCCCTCTGGCACTAAATGCCGTAGAAGCCGCGAGTGAGGGCCTCTTTGATCCGTGCCGCCTCGACCGGATTCGAAGCCTCCGCCAGACGCTTCGCCAGCGAACCCAGTTCATCCGGGCTGAGGCGGTTGCCCTTGCCTTCCAAAACCGCGAGTTCCGCGGTCTCGATGGCGACCTCTTCCCCGCTTGGCTTGCGCGCCACGACGCTACTGCCCGTGAGCGCCTGCCGCACAAACCAGTGATAGACCGTCAGTGCGCTCTTGATTACTTCCGTTCGCTTCGCCCCCGTTAACTCGGCCATCTGGTCGACCAGCGCCAGTTCGGTCGGCGTCAAAACCGGTTGAATTCTAGCCATACTCGCATATCCTCTTATTCTGTTCCTATTTTACTCTGTTCTGTGCGTCCCGCGCGGCACGCCTAGCGAGTCGAAAGTGATCTGGCCGACGGCGAGAGGCGCCGGAGAGGGTGGTACGCATAGGACCAACATCGGACAGGTCCGCATGAAACCAACGGAATATATGTTGACTTGGCGAGGGTGGCGGGCTATCCTAGATCTCCACATCTTAAAACGGATAGAGGAGTCATCGACGAAGCTGCGGGCGGCGGTCGTGGTAGGTCTATTCGGGCTGATCCTGGCGGGGCGGGCAAGTGCAGCCGACATCGTCTCCGTCAGTGGCAATGTGTTCTCGAACATACCGGTAGGCGGCAACGGCTTTGTGATCGCCACGTCCTGGTCCTCAACCAGCGCCTTCACCGGTGTGACGATCAGTGCCTTGTTGAACGCGGAGATCTTCTCTGGCAATCCAACCGGAGACGCCACTGGAGAAGCCTATCTGATGAAGGCGATTGGTCCGGGCGTCACAACTGCCGGCCAAGTCGCCGCGGCATCCTTTACGGTTCCCGGCACCGACCTAACCCCGACCGACTTCACCCTCTTCACCGGGCTAACTCTCGCCCCCGGCACCTATTACCTCGTGCTGGATGGCTTCAGCGGCTCACCTCGATTTTACTGGGATACCGCTCTTTCCCCCACGGTGGCGACCGACGCTGGCACCACATATCTCGCTGACTACGACGTTCGAGATAATGAGCAGGACCTTACGTACGGGCCGGCTAGCGCCTTCGTCGAGTGGGCTCCTGATGGAACCAGGACGGACAGGTTTGAGTACACCGTGACTGGTGACGCCAGCCAGGTCCCCGAGCCGGCGACGTTTTGCGTGCTGGGTGTAGGCCTAGGAATACTCGGCCTCTTAGGGATGGCTCGCCGCAGTTAGCGTCCAAAATCGATAGCCCGCACATCGCCGTAGGTTTCCTTCGGGAGTGAGAGGTTTGCCTGGGCTATGCCATAGATGCCCGGGCACGTCTGATGCCATGTCTCATCGGCGGCGGCTGACGCAAGGGCCCTCACGACCGCCACTGCCTCGACGGCGTCCATCCCATCCCGCTGGCCTCTCCCGCCCGCCTTTCGAGCTAAGCTAAGGACGCATGCCGGACTTCATTGGAGCGATCGATCAAGGCACCACCAGCACCCGGTTTCTGGTCTTCGACCGCGCCGGCCGAATCGTTGCCAGCGCGCAGAGGGAGCACCAGCAGATCTACCCCCAGCCCGGATGGGTCGAGCACGATCCGGAAGAAATCTGGCTCCGCACCCAGGAAGTGATCGCCGAGGCCATGTCGCAGCGCGCTCTGCGGCCCGCCGACCTCGCCGCCATCGGCATCACCAACCAGCGCGAAACCACCCTGCTCTGGAATCGCAAGACCGGCCGGCCCCTTGCCAACGCGCTGGTCTGGCAGGATACCCGCGTGGCCGACTACATTCCCGAATTCTCACGCGACGGCGGCCCCGACCGGTTCCGCGCCAAAACCGGGCTCCCGCTTGCCACCTATTTCAGCGCGCTGAAAATCCGCTGGCTGCTGGACCATATCCCGGACGCGCGCCGGCAGGCCGAAGCCGGCGACCTGCATTTCGGCAACATCGATGCCTTTCTGGTGTGGCACCTCACCGGCCTGCACATCACGGACGTCACCAACGCCAGCCGTACTCAATTGATGGATCTCCGGACTCTCGACTGGGACCCCGAGTTGCTCGCCGCGTTCGGGATCCCGTGGCAGATCCTGCCGCAGATCCGATCGAGCAGCGAGGTCTACGGAGGCGCGACGCTCGACGCGATCGCGGGCGTTCCGGTGGCCGGAATCCTGGGCGACCAGCAGGCGGCCCTGGTAGGCCAGACCTGCTTCGAAGCCGGCGAGGCGAAGAACACCTACGGCACCGGCTGCTTCCTGCTCATGAACACCGGGCACAACATCGTGCAGTCCCGGCACGGCCTGGTGAGTACGGTGGCGTACCAAATCAAAGGCGGCCCGGCCCACTACGCGCTCGAGGGAAGCGTTGCCATCACCGGCGCGCTGGTGCAGTGGATCCGCGACAATTTCGGCCTCATTACCAAGAGCCCGGAAATCGAAGCGCTCGCCCGCATGGTAGACGACAACGGCGGCGTCTACTTCGTCCCGGCCTTCTCGGGATTGTACGCGCCCTACTGGAAGCACAACGCGCGCGGTGTGATCGTGGGCCTGACCCGCTATTCAAACAAAAATCACCTGGCGCGCGCGGTGCTCGAGGCCACGGCATTCCAGACCCGCGACGTTGTCGAGGCCATGGAGAAGGACTCCGGCGTTCCCCTGGCCGTGCTTCGCACCGACGGCGGCATGGTGGAGAATGAGTTCCTGATGCAGTTCCAGGCCGATATCCTGAACCGTCCCGTGGTGCGCCCGGCGGTGAAGGAGACCACGGCCTTGGGAGCGGCCTACGCGGCCGGCCTGGCCACCGGCTTCTATGCAGGCATCGAGGACCTGCGCGCGCAATGGTCGGTGGACCGCACCTGGGAACCGCAAATGGAGGCCGGGAAGCGGGAACGTATGTACGGCTTCTGGAAGAAGGCAGTCACACGCTCGTTCGACTGGCTGGAGGACTAAATGGAAAAGGGAGTTCTCGGAGAGTTCCTAGGGACCATGGTGCTCATCCTCTTGGGGAACGGCGTGGTTGCCAACGTCCTGCTCAAGAAATCCAAGGGCGAAGGCTCCGGCTGGATGGTGATTGCCACCGGGTGGGGCCTCGCGGTGATGACAGGCGTGTTTGTCGCGATCGCCTTCGGGAGCGAGGGCCATCTGAACCCGGCCGTGACGCTCGGAGCTGCGATCGTCTCGGGAAATTTCGCCAAGCTGGGCTGGTACACCGCGGCGCAAATGGCGGGAGCCGTCGTCGGGGCCGGCCTGGTGTGGCTGCACTACCTGCCGCACTGGAGCGTAACCCCGGACGCAGACGCGAAGCGCGGCTGCTTTTGCACTGCGCCCGCGATTCGCAAGCCGATGGCGAACCTCGCGAGCGAGATCATCGGCACGTTCGTTCTAGTGTTGGTGGCGGCCGCGATTTTCTCCAAGCCCGTGTCGGCGAACGGGCCGGCGGCGGGCCTCGGACCCTACCTCGTTGGGAGCCTGGTCTGGGCCATCGGCCTGAGCCTCGGGGGAACCACCGGATACGCGATCAATCCGGCGCGCGACCTGGGACCGCGCATCGCCCACGCGCTTCTTCCGATCCCGAACAAGGAAGGTTCCGACTGGGGGTACGCCGCCGTGCCGATCGTCGGGCCCTTGCTAGGCGGCACGCTAGCCGCCCTCCTGGTTCGCTGGGCCCAATTCTAGCGACGTGTCTCTGAAGTCCCTTTACACCGCTCCCTCGCGGTCGCGGCTCCGTCCCGAACCGCGCGCGTCAGCAAGCGGTAAAGTAGCTAGGCCGTCAGCGCCGCCTGAAGCATGGCCCGCGTGTAACCCACGTTGAAGGCGTAGGCCGCGTAGCCGCCGCCGCCCGGATACTGCGGGTGAAAGCCGGCCCGCTCGCGGTCGTAGTCGATTCCGCGCGGATGCTCGGGAAAAATCAGGCGCGGATACTTCTGCCTGACCAGCTCCCTCATGACGGCGAACATGTCGATCTCGCCTTCGTCCAGGAAAACTTCGGTGTATCTCTCGTACGGCTTTCGCACGCGGACGTTCCGGAAGTGGACGTGATTGATGCGGTCGTGGCCGCCGAAGTAGCGGCACACCTCGACCGGATCGCGGCCCATCTCGCGCGTGACGCCGCAATCGAACGTGATGCCGTTCGAAGGGCTGTCGACGATACCGATCACCCGCTTCCACCCTTCCACCGTCCCCATGATCTGCGCCGAGCCACGGCTGACGGGCGCGGGCGGATCGTTGGGGTGCAGCGCCAGCCGGACGCCGGACTCCGCAGCCACCGGGACCACCGCCTTCAGGAAGTAGGCGATGTTGGCCCACATCTCTTCGAGCGAATGGGCGCCCTCCTCGGGCAGCGGCGGCAGGCCTTTCATGCGCTCGTAGTCGAAGCCGGTCCAACCGGCGCCGGCGCGGCCGGTCTCCTCGAAGTAGCCCTCCATGGCTCGGTGCGCGTACCAGTTGTATTCGACCACCGGCAGGCCGGCGCGCCCAGCAGCGCGGATCGACTGGATCACCTTCTCGATTTCGGCGTCGCGGCCCGGTCGCGCGTAGATGGCGTTCGGGAACCCGGCGATCATGAGGTTGCCGAGCGTGAGGCCGCGGTCGCGAAGCCGGGCTATGCGTTCTTTGATCTGGTTCTCATCCCATGGAATGGGGCCGCCGCCACCCATCACGTGGTTCACACCGAGCTGCTTGATGCGGCGCGCTGCCGCTTCGTCATCCGCAGGCTCGGCAGGGAGGCAGATCTTGGGAGTACCCGCGGATTCGAACTGCGGAGGGGGAGCCGCCAGCGCCGCCCCTCCCGCCAGCAACACATTCCTCCGCGACCAATCGGCGCCCATACCGCGAGTGTAGCGCCGGCACGTGGCGCGCGCCTCAGCATGTGGGGCAGGATGGCATCCTGCGCGCCGGTTGCCAACCCAATGTCACTTAGTTTTCTCCTTTCGGGAAGGAAAGGGTTGACCGTGCCCCCATACCTCTCTTGGAAAGGAGCGCCTCTTTTTGCGGTTCGGCAGCTTGCACCGCGCCACA
>Ga0265331_10002401_pt1 | contig 12689 bp, 10 predicted proteins | sample 41923metaG_FD_202088 | JGI IMG/M metagenome (GOLD analysis project Ga0265331, IMG submission 202088) | Rhizosphere microbial communities from Carex aquatilis grown in University of Washington, Seatle, WA, United States - 4-19-23 metaG | ecosystem: Host-associated > Plants > Roots > Rhizosphere...
ATGTGGCCGGGTGGGTTGGTTTGGGCGACCAGGTGAGGATGCGCTCTGGGCGACGGGGCTGCTGCGGCGCGGGTGTTTGTGCCGAGGCGACTGACTGGAGGGCGAGCAGGGTCAATGAGAGCAGGATGAGATCGGTTCGGCGAAGGGAGTGCATCGTGACTTCCTCTATCTCGGTGGCTCAGGTCTGCACCAGCGCGGCGGGGTGTTTCAGGTAGCTTTCCTTCAAGGTGTCGGCGAGGCGATAGGCGAGCGCGCCGGTGGGACCGGTCGGGTTGCGGCCGGCGTTCTGCGGAAAGGCGCTCGAGCCTACGACAAACACGTTGCTGACGTCCCAGCTCTGTAGGTATTTGTTGAGGGCGCTGTTATGCGGGTCGTTTCCGAATACGGCGCCACCCGTGTTGTGGGTGGTCTGGTAGGGTACGATCGAGAAGTGTCGGGCGCCATTCGGACGGGCGAGGACCTGTTGGGCGCCCATTTCTCTGGCAATGGTCGCCGCGATCTCAGTCTGGTGTTGCATCAGGCGCCTCTCGTTCTCCTGCCAGTCGAACGTCAGACGTAACAGCGGGCGGCCGAAGGCGTCCTTGTAGGTCGGGTCGAGGTCCATGTAGCACTGGCGGTACGACATGACGGAGCCTTGCCCGCCGATGCCGCTCGAGCGGTGATACGTGTCGACGACCGCCTTCTTCCAAGCGGAGCCCCAACGTGGAGTCCCAGGCGGGGTCGGATGGTGCCTGATGGGGGTGGCGCTGTTGCTGCTGGCCTCCAGGCCGCCACCGCCGATGTAGCCGGATTTTGCGAAGTCGTGATTGTCGCTGTTGAGGTCATCGACCCAGGTGCCGAGTGCTCCGGATCCCATGAAGGGGTTGAAGAAGGTGTCCCGGCTGAAGAGCATGCCTACTCCCGCCCCGCTCTGGTAGGCATAGCTGCGCCCGACTACGCCGGTGTTGGTGTCATAATCGAAGGGCTTGCCGATTCCGGAGTGCAGCATCAGGTGCACGTTTCCGAATACGTAGGCGGCCAGTATCACCAGGTCCGCCGGTTGCTCGAACTCGCGTCCCAGCGGGTCGAGGTACGTTACTCCAACGGCGCGCTTGCGCGTGGAGTCGAGGTTTACCTTCATGACCAGCGAGTTGCTGCGGAGCTGGAAATTCGGGTTCTTGCTGGCAAGGGGAATGAGTGTGAAGTGCGGGCTCGCCTTCGCGTCGGCTTCGCAGCCGTAGGCCGTACAGAATCCGCAGTAGTGACAGGGACCGAGTGCTACGCCGTCGGGATTGACATAGGCTTTTGAGGCGTTCGAGGCCGGAACGGGGAAAGGGTGGTAGCCGAGGTTGCGCGCCGCCCGCTCGAACAGCACCATGTTGTAGTTGGGCTTCAGTGGCGGATTCGGGTATTCGCTGCGGCGCGGACCTTCGAAGATGTTGCCGCCGTCTATCTTTTTGCCGCGCAGGTTGCCGGCCTTGCCGGAGGTGCCGCAGCTCTTTTCGAACTTGTCGTAGTACGGCTCGAGCTCGTGGTAGTCGACCGGCCAGTCCTGCAGGTTCATGTCCGCGGGGATGATTTGCCGGCCATATTTCGCCACGGTCCCCGAGTACATCTTGTGCTCCCATTCCGTCCAGCGCCAGTGCAGGCCGGACCAATGGGTGCCCGCGCCTCCCACGCCTTCACCTGGCCAGAACGCGCCCAGGCGCCGCATGGGCAGGGCCAACTGCGCCGGGTGGTTGCGAAAGGTGAGCGTCTCCTTGCGCAGGTTCTGGATCAACTCCTGACGGTCCCAGTAACGCAGCTCATCGTGGACCTGCGGCGCGAGAAAGTCGGGGTTGGTGGCGCGAGGCGGACCCCGTTCGAAGCCCACAATCTTCAGTCCGGTCGAGGCCAGCTCTTTGGCCACGATGGCTCCGGCCCAGCCCATACCGACGATGACGATATCGACGGGTTTCAACTTACTCGTCATGCCTTCTCCGGGGAAATCGCACGAGGCTGCGCGGGCTGGGAGTCTGTTTGAGTCATGCTTGCCGTGGTCGCCAGGGGCGGTTGGGGTAGGTGCAGCATGACTCGGTCGGGCTCCTAGGTGAGGTCCTGGATGCCGACAGGATCCGCGACATACCGCTTGTTGTGATACTCGGTGATCTTGTCCGCATACATGCCACCGATGCCGGGGAAGCCAATCATCTTCCAGGAGCCTTTGCCGTAATTACCGCCGTGCACGGGGTCAGAGAAGTAACCCTGCAGGGTCAGCTCGTAGAGCAATTCGAAAAAGATCTGCGGCGGGACCGTGGCGAGCGCCGCGGTTCCAGCCTCGAGGCTGTGGAGAACGTCGATACGCTCCGATGGCCCGATGTCGTGGAAGGATGCGTGGTACTTCTCGCGACAATGACCATCAACATCCTTGATTCCAGCCTGCATCAGCTCGGCCGGCGTCATCCGCAGTTGGTAGCCTTGTTCGGGAGCTCCTTCGGAGAAAGGACCCTGGAGATAGAGGCGGTCCCCTCGCCCGAAGCCGGAGCCCATCTGCGCGTCGATGAATGAGGGCACTCCCAACTCCACTGCCCCGGGGCCCACCTCGTCGGTGGGAATCAATGTGTCGATGGCGGCCTCGATGAATAACACCTCCTCGAAATTGAAGAAGGTGTACTGTGGCGCGCGCGCCGGGGCCTGCGGGGTCGCGTTTTGGGCTGCTGTGGCGAGGGGCAGTGTTCCAGCGCTTGCGGCGCCGACCAGCTTCAACACCTGGCGGCGGTTGATTCCAGCATTGTGCGTATCTTTTGTGGACATCCGCCCTCCCTCCGGGGCAAGCAATAGGTGATCAGGGGCTCAGCGCGGGGCTGTCGAGCCGCAGGCGCTGGGATGCATCAATCTGCCAGCTCAAGATAGCAGCCAGGACGGCAAGGCCGGCGAGGACCAGAAAGGCCGCGTGCCAGCCGCTGCTTGCCACGATGTAACCGGTTAGCGCGACCGCGGCCGCGGCGCCGATATTACCCAGCGTGTTCATGACCGCCGAGACCGAGCCGGCATAATCGCCGCCGATGTCGAGTGTGATCGCCCACGAGACACCGACAGTCAACTCGAGTCCGAACACGGCGATGCAAAAGTATCCGACGCTGGCCCCCGCGTCGGATGCGAAGGTGGCGAGCGGGATAGCGAGCGCGGTCAGTAGAAATCCGCCGGTTGAGACGGCGCGGCGTGCGAGTTTCAGGTTGCCACGGCTGCGTACCAGAAAGTCTGACAGTGCTCCGCCGCACAAATCGCCTGCAAACCCCGCCAGCAGTGGCAGGCTGGCATAGAGGCCCATCTGCCGCAGGTCCAATCCGCGGGAGGCTTGCAGATATTTTGGGAACCAGGTCAGGAAGATCCCGATGTCATAGCCGTAGCAGCAGTACATCGCCGACAGGACCCAGGTCTGTCGCTGCGTGAGGATCTGCCGCCAAGGCACCCGCACCGAGCGGCCCGGTGCCGTCCCCAGCGCCGTTGCGAGGAGACGGCGCTCCGCGGGGTTGGTCTTGTGATGCTCGCCCGGGGTGTCTCGATAGAAACCGAACCAGACCGCCGCCCACGCGATGCCAACCAGAGCGAAGGTGTAGAACGGCATGCGCCAGCCGAACTGTGCAATGAGCGCAACGGCCAACACCGGGGTCAACGCACCGCCCAGACGCGAGCCTGCGTGTGTGGCGCCCTGTGCAATACCTCGCTCGGCGGGCAACATCCAGCGAGAGAGCGAGCGTGTGGCGATTGGGAAAGCGCCGGCCTCACCCATGCCGAAAAGGAACAGGCACACGGCCATCGATATAGCGGACCAGGTGAAAGGGATGCAGGCTGTGAAGGCGGACCACCAGACCACGACACCGGCCAGGGCCCAGCGAGCTCCCAGTCGATCGCCCAGCCAACCGCCGGGAATCTGAAACGCGGCGTAGGCGATCTGGTACGCCCCCATCACCCATCCCATGGTAATGAGTGAGAAGCCAAACTCCTTCTGAATCGATGGCACCGCCGTGGATAGGAGCACGCGATCCAGGTATGTGATCATGTACGCCGCCACTGTTAGCAACAGCACGACGTAACGCACACGCGTCGCAACTTCCGCAGTGGGCTGGGCGTCCGCGGCCAACTCGCGGCTTCCTGAAGAAAGCACGCTGATCACGGCCCGTCCGGGCCCCCCTTGCAATCGTTGGCCGGTCTGCCGAGACAGAGCTGCCAGATTGTCGGGATCTCGCGGCCGGCCACATACACGGCATGTATGCTGCGCGTGTTGCGGATGTCCGCCAGGGGATCACGGTCGAGGACGACGAGGTCAGCCCATTTATGAGGCGCAATCGTGCCCAGGTCCTTGGCGCCGATGAAGTTGGCATTGCCGCCGGTTGCGGCGGTCAGCACCTGCAGTGGAGTCAGCCCGGCTCGTACCATGAGCTGCAGCTCCCAGTGCGCAAAGTAACCGGCAAAGCGGCCGGACGGTCCGCTGTCAGTGCCCATTCCGTAAGGCACTCCGGCCTGCACTTCCCGACTCGTGTTGGACATCGCGGTCTCGAACGCCGGCGCGTAGCGAGCGAAGTTCGGGGCCGCCTGCAGCTGGGCGACGCGTTGCGGGCTGGCGAGGTCCTGCAGCACTTGCGGTGGGAGAGAGCGATCGAAGAAAGAGTCGTCGAGAAACGGTAGTTTCGTGTAAGTGAAGGAGGCTTCTCGGCTCAAGGTTTCGGCCAACTGCCACGTGCCGTGTTGCTTCATGTTGCGCAGGAGGTCCTGATCGACAGGTTTGTCCCGCACACTGTGCGCTAAGGCGTCGACGCCCTGATTGACCAGGGTCTTGGCGTTATCGAGATAGAAGACGTGTGCGACGGCCTTCAGGTGATGTTTGTGCGCCTGGTCGATGATGGCCTGGCTGATGTCCGGCGGCATTCGTACGGGCAGCGTTCCAAACTCGTCGTCGATCCAGAGTTTGATGAGGTCGACACCCTTGCGGGCCTGGCTGTCGACCGCGTCCCGGGCCTCCTGAGCCGTGGCGACGGGCTGGTTGAGTTTGGGAACTCCGCCGTAGGAGCCCTTGTAGACGAGTCCCTGGCCGGCGGTAAATACGCGCGCCAGCTCGGGCCGAGCGGCATGTTGGGCGCTGCGGATATCGAAGATCAGATCTTTGTCGGTGCCCAGGACGAGGACACTGGTGATGCCGTAGGCAGCGTAGGTCTTCAGTTGTTCGTGGACGAGATCGGTTGTGTAGAAATCCACGTCTTGCTTCAGGCCGTGGACCAGGCCGAGATGCACGTGTGCATCGATGAGACCCGGCATGACGTACTTGCCGGCGAGATCGGTCAGCTTCGCACCTTCGGGGGCCTTTAGGCGCGCGGTCGCTCCTACCCACTCTATATGGCCACCCGAATCGATGACGACGGCCGAGCCCGGCTGCGGTGGGGCGCCGCTCCCATCGATGAGAGTGAAGTTTTTCAAAACGAGGGTTTGCGCTCGCACCCCCTGCGTACTGAAGCAACCTGCAACGGCGAGCACCGTCAGCAGGGCCGCACATCCGCGTTTCAAGAGATTTCCATCGGGAATACCCGCCTCTGGACTACGTGGCGTCCATTTGTCTGCTTATTGCCTATATCCTATAGCATATTATCTTGCGGTGCCTAGGACGCCAGGACCTGCGAGAGAGCGCGGCGGAAGGCGTCCTACTCGACCGTAAATCTGACGAGCCGCTCGTAAGACTTCTGGATGTGCGAGCGCATGGCCGCCTCCGCCTCGTCCGGATTGCGCTGTTGCAGTGCTCGGGTGATCAAGGCGTGCTCGGCGTAAGCCTCCTTGGTGATCTCGGGATGAAAGCGCAGACGGAAGATGTGCAGATGGGTATGCAACCGGGACAGGGAGTCCGCGATCAGCTCGTTACCGCTGCCACGGGCAATGCGTGTGTGGAATTCCGAGTCCTGCTCGGCGAACAGGTCGTAGGCCGGACGGGATTCGTTCGCCCGGTCCGGGCTCATCTGCAGGGCGAGGCCGCAAACATCGATCAGGTCGCGGTCCTGGATCTTCTCCGCCGCCCGGCGCGCGCCGTAGGGCTCCAGCAGCAGCCGGATCTCGTACAGGTCCTCGAATTGTTTGCGGTTGAGAGTGGGCGCTGCGCAGTATCCGACGAAACGCTGCTTGGTGACGAGGCCGTTCGCTTCCAACATGCTCAAGGCTTCGCGGATCGGAGTTTGTGAAACTCCCAACTCGCGCACCAGGCTGTCGACTGAAATGCGGGCGTTCGGCGCAATTTTCAGCGACATGATGTCGTCGCGGATTCGGGCGTAGACGTTCTCGACCAGGCCCGAGGGTCGGCTGATCTGGCCGCGACGGGATGTGCCCGGGGGCACTGTTGTGTCCATTGCGTGAGCTCTTTCGGAATTGGCGTGCAACTGGGTGGGACTTTAGGGTCCTCCGTCATTATGCCGCACCTTATCTCCTATAGTATTTCCCGCTAGGGTCGGCTAAGATCCGATATCATATATGATATAGCTTTTCGGGAAGCGAAAAGAGAGCTTCTTATGAATCTGTTCGCTGCGATGCGTCTGCCGCGAGCGGTCGTTTTCGGCTCGGGCCATCGTTCGTGTCTGGGTGCGATGGCGGCGCAGTTCGGCAGTCGTGCGTTGCTTTGCACGGATGCGCGCCTCAGCTCGGATCCTCATTTCGAAGCCATGGTTGCGGACCTGATGCGCAGTGGTCTCACCGTGCATGTGTACGATGCCGTTCAGCCGGATCTGCCGCTCGAGTCCTTGCAGCATTGTCTGCAGGATTGCGGCGGCTTCGGGGCGCAGCTCGTCATCGGGATCGGTGGCGGAAGTTGCATGGATATGGCGAAAGTCGTTGCGCTGTTGTTGCGTCATGGCGGCCGGGTCCAGGATTACTACGGTGAATTCAAGGTGCCCGGACCCGTTCTGCCGGTGATCGCCGTACCGACGACCGCGGGTACCGGCTCCGAGGTCACACCCGTGGCGGTGGTTTCCGACACTGAGCGCAATGTCAAAGTCGGGGTCGCGAGCCCTCACCTGATTCCGGTGGCGGCGGTCTGCGATCCCGAGCTCACGCTGAGTTGTCCGCCCGGGCTGACCGCCTACTCGGCGGGGGATGCTCTGACTCACGCCATCGAGGCCTACACCGCGCTCGCCAGAACGCCCGAGCCCGGATTGACGCAGCAGCATGTGTTTGTCGGGAAGAATGCGCTGTCGGACCAGTTTGCGTTGTTGGCAATCTCCTCCATCTGGAAGGGACTGCGCCGCGCGTATGCCAATGGGCAGGATCTCGAGGCTCGCGAGCATCTCATGTTGGGAGCTCTGGCCGCCGGGTGCGCGTTCGGAACCGCAGGGACCGCCGCCGCGCACGCCATTCAATATCCGGTTGGAGGCCTCACGCATACGCCTCATGGAGCCGGAGTTGCAACTCTCCTGCCCTATGTCATGCAGTTCAACAAGTCCGTCTGCGAGGATTCTCTCGTGCAGATCGCGCGTGCGCTCGATCTGAAGGTGACGAGCGCCACGGATGATAGTCTTTCGCAAAGGGTGATTGACGAGATCGCGGCGCTTCTCGACAGCGTCGGCATACCGCGGACACTGCGGGATCTCGGGCTTCCAGCGGACAAGCAGGATTTCACCGCGGAGACTGCACTCGGGATCACGCGTCTCGTCAAGAATAATCCACGGCCGCTCGACTTGCCGGCGATGCGCAAGATCACGCAGGCCGCCTACAGCGGGGACCGTTTGTCACTGGCATGAAAAGCGTACATACGTTTCGGTTGCAGGGGACTGCAAACCTACCCTCACCTATTCCGACCGACTTGTTGGTCGGCACGCGCTGGCGGGAAGCGGCCGGTGGGCGGCGGTTCGATGTGGTCGATCCCTCGACAGGGGAACACATCACCACCGTGGCCAATGGCGGCGTGGCCGACGCCGAGGCGGCGGTCGATGCGGCGGAAGCGGCTTTCGAAGGCTGGGCCGCGGTCTCACCTCGCAAGCGCTCGGAAATTTTGCAGGCGTGTTTCGACAAACTGGTGGAGAACCGCGAGTGGCTCGCGGAGTTGATTTCTCTCGAGAATGGGAAGGCGCTCGCGGACGCGCGGTCTGAAGTGACCTATGCGGCGGAATTCTTCCGGTGGTATGCCGAAGAAGCCGTGCGCGTGCGGGGAGAGATTCAAACTGCTCCCAGCGGGGCGAACCGGATCGTCGTCCAGTATGAACCGATCGGCGTTTCCTTGTTGATCACGCCTTGGAACTTTCCCGCAGCCATGGCCACGCGCAAGATCGCTCCGGCGCTTGCTGCAGGCTGCACCTGTATCCTCAAGCCGGCGGAGGAGACGCCGCTCACGGCTCTGGCCATCGCGCAGTTGATGTTGGACGCGGGGGTTCCCTCGGGCGTCGTCAATGTGATTACGACGGATGATCCGGGGGCGGTCTGTGGGGCCATTCTGCATGACTCGCGGGTTCGCAAGCTCTCGTTCACGGGGTCGACCGAGGTGGGACGGATTCTGTTGCGCGAAGCCGCGGACGGCATCATCAGTTCCTCCATGGAGTTGGGAGGTAATGCGCCGTTCATTGTTTTCGATGATGCGGATCTGACTGCAGCGGTGGATGGGGCGATGATTGCGAAGATGCGTAATGGCGGTGCGGCGTGTACGGCGGCGAATCGCTTTTACGTGCAGCGCGGCATCTATGGCGCCTTCACGGAGCAGCTGGTGCGGCGGATGGGGGCTGTCAAGGTGGGGCCAGGCAGTTCCCCTGATACGGGGTGCGGCGCGCTCATCAATCAGGCGGCGGTGGAGAAGATCCAGCGGTTGGTAGCGGATGCGGTTGGTCGCGGGGCGCGTGTGGTGTTAGGGGGTTCTGCTTTGGAGGGGCCGGGGCATTTCTATCCGCCGACGGTGCTCGTTGATGTGCCCTCTTCGGCGCAGATTCTCAGGGAGGAGATTTTTGGGCCTGTGGCGGTGCTGGTGCCGTTCGGGGATGGGAGTGAGGCTATCCGCCTTGCCAACCAGACACCGTATGGGTTGGTCGCTTATGTGTATACGTCGGATTTGAAGGTGGGGTTGCAGGTTTGTGGGAAGTTGGAGAGTGGGATGATTGCTTTGAACCGCGGGTTGGTGTCGGATCCGGCGGCGCCGTTCGGGGGGGTTAAACAGAGCGGGTTGGGGCGCGAGGGGTCTTGGCATGGGTTGTTGGAGTTTATGGAGGCGAAGTATATTGCGGTGAGTTGGTGAGGGGGCGGTTGCTGCCGAGGGTGAGCGTGGGGGGAGAAGAGTTTTTAGCGAGCGGGTCGAAGTCTGGGCGCGCGACACCCCCAATGCGACCCTCAGTGTGGGAGAGATTCCGCCGGCAGCAAACGAGGGATGTATGCCTTCGGGGGAGTGGCCGCCTTTCGGCAAATTGCGGGCGTAGACGATCTATCGAGAATCGGGTGTCAGGAACTTGCACTTTGGGCCGACCGCCTTTGCCAGGCGCCGGTCCAGGGTAGCTAGCGGGTATCCGAGTTCCTCGGCGACAGCAACGTACCACGCATCGTAACTCGCAACAGTATGGCGTAGCTCCCAAATGCGATCACAGAATGGCTCAAACGGAAACTGCTCGATTTCAAGCTGCGTCAGATCCTCTTGTGCGCCGTTCGCCTCCGCCGTGGTTATCTGCTCGGCGCGCTCCAGGCGACGAAGGACGTTCGTGGCCTCCACACGCACGAGCTCCGGAGCGTAAAGCACCCGATCGTCGATGATCTGTTCCGCCCAGACACCGTCGGGTCCGGTATCGATTAGGACGGCGACTATGACAGAAGAATCAACGACGATGCTCACCGACGGTCAGCGTCGCGGCTGGTCAGGATCTCCTCCGCAGCGATTCTGACCCCGGCTGCCCGCTTGCGTCTCTGCACCTGCTTCAGCCAGGCCTCCGCAGTCGGTCGGGTTGCCAGTCGCTCTAGCGCTATCCGCAGATACTCCTGCATGGATCTACCCTGCGCAGCGGCCCGGGCTGCAAGCTCCCGCCGCACCTTTTCCGGCACATCACGGATGGTAATCTGCACACTCATGCATTCAGATTGCCATCAATGCATGCGAAATGCAATCGACTCGCCGGCTACCGCGGTGATTGAATGACCACAAACCGGGTATCCAGCACGGGTCCCGGATGACCGGTTCTGTCCGGTCAGAGAGTTCCAACAGTCGAAGCGCGTGATCTTGCTGCAACGCGACGTGACCGCGTCCTTACGACCCTCTGCGGACGGTCGAACCTCATCGCCGCATGCCGTCGCACGGGCGTAAAGCGGACGTTCGGGCGGAATGGCATCAAGATCGAGCACGGCCCGATGCAAAACCTTTGCGCCCGCCGCCGGGCGCGCGTCTGCGGTGGCGAGTCGCCCCCGTTGCCGCCATTTGCGTTCCGGGTGTGGCGAGTTCATAGAACTCGTGCAACTTGCGCTGAAGCGTGCTTCTATCTGGTAAGCGGGTCTGATATTCCGCGATAAGAGCGGGCGAGGCAGCACGGCTCAACGCGTACTCTACGACTTCGTTGTCCTTCGATGCGCAAAGCAATACGCCGATGGATGGATTTTCGTGTGCCTTGCGTACATCGCGATCAAGAGCCTCGAGATAGAACTCCAACTTTCCCAGATATTCGGGCTTGAATTCATCGACCTTGAGCTCGATGGCGATGAGGGATTGCAATTCACGGTGATAGAACAGCAGGTCGAGACGGAAATCCTGACCGCCGACAGGCAGCAGATATTGTTCGCCGACGAACGCAAAGTCTCTGCCTAACTCCAGGAGGAATCGCTTCAGGTTTACGATGATCGCCGTCTGGAGTTCTTGTTCGGAATGCACTTCAGGCAGACCCAGAAAGTCCACGAGGTAACTGTCTTTGAAGATGGCTTCGGCATCCGGGTGCAATTGTGTCACCGCTGGTGACACTTTTGGCCGGCCCATAACAGCGCGCTCGAAGAGTGCACCGCGCAGTTGCCTGTCTGTTTCGCGCTTATCCCACCCCTCTCGATGTGCGAGACGCAAATAGAATTCCCGCTCTTCTGGCGATTTACACCGGCCTGCTGAGTATGAGGAGATTGCCGCTCCAGCTGATATGCCGTACCAATGGCACCGCAGCTTTGTGGTCTTTGTACGCATCGTAGAATTGCCGCATGCGGAACAGGTTGCGGCGCTCGAACCCGCGAAGATCCGCATGACATCTGGAAATGTAACGCGCCAGCTGGTCAACGACACCCTCACCCCAAATAGCCTTTTGGAGCTTTTGGCTTATGTATCGGTCCACTTCCCAGTAAAGAGCGACCAAGCTCGTGTTGACCGCTTGCAAGGCGCGTTGACGCGCGCCCCGGATTAGATCGACGACCTCGCGAAATTCGGACTCGCGCCCAAGGAACTCCGGCGCTCTCGCTGCCGCTCGATGACCAGGGGGCGTCTTTTGATCTTCATGAAGCAAACGATGGAGTCTCATGTTGAGAGCCGGATTCTCTGCTTATTGTAGACCCAACAACTCTGCGTGGAAATCCGCGAACACCGATGTTCGTATTAAATGTACTTTCCCACATAGACTCGACATGCTGCGAACCGCGCGTCTGAACAACGGAGAGATCGACGTGGGAGACTGACGTATGCAGCGCGGAGCGCACCCACCGCGATTGTTTGGACGATCACGGCTCACGTCTCAGGCCCTTCACAATTCGGGAATGGCCGCTTTGGAGCGAGCGTTTCGATTCTTGAAATGTCTCAGAATGGCCGGGTGCAGCCATTCATCGCCACCGAATCCCAGAGAGGAAACCCTCGACGCGGTTTCGAAGCAACATGACTATTCACTCTCAACCCTTCTGAGACTTGGCAATCGACCGCTCCTGGGCTGTTAAACTTCAAGAGACCGTCGTGCGTCTCATCCTGGGCCGCGGATCCCTCCACATGTTCTACAGCCGTCCGCAGAGCCAGCCGGCGCTGAAGGGTGATGTCATAAAGATGTACGCCAGTCACTAGAGGCCGCAACTCCGGTTGTCGCCTCACTCGAAAAGCAGCTCGATACAGCCCCCGGCTCGTGGCAGAGCATCGGGCTGTCCGGTGTGCGAGGGCTGTGGGCTCGAGTCGGCGCCCTTGCGGGGCGACGGGCAGGGAACCAACTCTGGAGGATGTAGTGGTGGGCTTACCCGTTCCACTGGGGGGTGTAGCTGATCGGCGTGCACCTCCACGTGCAGCATCCCAAGAGGCTCCAATTTTCGCTTATACCCGGACGGCACCTGGAACAGAGCGGGATCCGGCCCAGGTCAGGCTCGGCCGCAGTCACGGCGGCTGATAGCTCACTGTATTGCCCGTCAATGTAGCCGACGCCGTCGGCGCAATTACTATTTGATCCGCAAGGCTGACACCATTGTTCACGCAGGTGTTATTCGATATCTGAATCTGGTTCGAGGTATCTTCGATTGATATACCTGCGCTCTGCAGGCGCGCCGAGCTCGTGTTCTCGATCTGATTGTTGGAAATCGTCCAGCCGGAACTGACCGTCGTGCCAGGCGCATGCTGGATTCGAATCCCACTTACATTGTCGTCGATCGTGTTACCCGAGATCGAACCGTTGGTGGCCGAGTAGATCTCGATGGCCGCGAATCCAGATAGGCCGTTTCCAGTCATGGTGTTTCCGGTGACCGTGTAGTTGGCGTCGTGGTTAACGAGGCCCGCTCCTTGTCCGCCGATCGAGATGGCC
>Ga0265331_10002404_pt1 | contig 12684 bp, 12 predicted proteins | sample 41923metaG_FD_202088 | JGI IMG/M metagenome (GOLD analysis project Ga0265331, IMG submission 202088) | Rhizosphere microbial communities from Carex aquatilis grown in University of Washington, Seatle, WA, United States - 4-19-23 metaG | ecosystem: Host-associated > Plants > Roots > Rhizosphere...
GACGAGCCGGAGCGCGGCACGCGCCTGGGCGAACGTGTCCGCGGCGACCGCAGCGACAGGCGCGCCGGCGTAGCCGGGCTCCTCCTCGAGGCCGTTCGCCTCGCCGGGGCCGAGCGCGCCGCGCACACCGGACGCCGCGAGGGCGGGCGCGAGGTCGATCCGCTTCACGCGCGCGTGCGCATGCGGAGAGCGCAGGATCGCGGCGTGGAGCATCCCGGGCAACTGGAGATCGGCGGTGAAGCGGGCTTCGCCGCGAACCCGCTCCGGCCCGTCCAGGCGCGCCGCCGGCCTCCCGACGACGTCGAGCGGGCCCTCCGGCCACTGCTGCAGGGGATCCTCCTCGACGACGAGCCAGACCTCCTCGAAGCGGCCCTCGACCTCCTTCTCGGTGCGGATCAGCCTCGCCAGTGGAGGATCGCCTCCTCGATTCTCGGGTAGGTGCCGCAGCGGCAGATGTTGCCCGCCATCTGATGGCGGATCTCGTCGACGGTCGGGTCAGGAGAAGCGGCTACGAGCGCTGCAGCGGAGACGACCTGCCCCGGAGTGCAGAAGCCGCACTGCACCGCGTCGGCGCGTACGAATGCGTCGACGAGCGGGTGCTCGCGAAGCCCCTCGATCGTCGTCACCTCGCCGTCGACCATGTGCGCGAGCGTGATGCACGAGAGCATCGGCACGCCGTCGACCTGCACGGTGCACGCGCCGCAGTGGCCCTCGTTGCACGCGATCTTCGTGCCGGTGAGGCCGAGGTGCTCGCGCAGCAGCTGCGCGAGGCTCGTCCCGACGGGCACGTCGAGCGAGCGCTGCTGCCCGTTCACGGTCAGCGACAGCTCAGACACTTGTCGTCACCGCCAGGATGTCGGCGAGGTGGATCAGCCGGGACGTCGTCCGCGCCACCTGGCGCCGCTCCCCTTCGTCTTCCGCGTCGGCGAGCATCCGCCACAGCTCGCGCGCCGCGGTCAGTAGCTCGCGGATGCGGTCCATCTCCTCGGCGTGGCCGTCGGGCACGCTGCAGGCGTTGAGCGCGAGCCCGAGCGCGCCGAAGCTGTCGACCTGCCGCGTGAAGAGAAGCGTCATCGCCATCGAGAGGTACTGGTGGACGCGCGCGAGCGCCATCGGCTGCGTGAAGAGGTAGTGGCCGAGCGGCTCCGACGGCTCGAGCGGCGGCTCGCCGTCGGCGATCCGGTTTGCGTTGCCGGCGAGCATCGCGCGCACCTGCTCCTCGTCGAGTCCTGCGGCGCGTGCGGACTTCAGCGAGAGCAGGAGCGAGGCGGGCTGCTGACCGTACGGATAGTCGGAGGCGTAGACGACCTGCTCCGGCGGGACGAGGTGGAAGAAGCTCAGCAGGTCGATGACGCTCCACACGGAGGTGTCGAAGAAGACGCCCGCCTTGCCGGCGAAGTGGCCGGCGAGCCCGGTGAGGTCCGCGATGCCGGCGTGCGCGATGATCAGCTGCGCCTCGGGGTAGGCGTCGACGAGGCGCAGGAGGGCGTCGGCGATCGGCGGCAGGCCGCGGCCGCCGTGGATGAGGATCGGCACCCGCCGCTCGGCCGCGAGCGCGAACACCGGCGCCAGCCGCTCGTCGTCGAGCAGGAACTTCTGGGCGCGTGGGTGGAGCTTGATGCCGCGGGCGCCGAGGTCGAGGCAGCGCGTCGCCTCCACGATCGGCTCCTCGTCGAGAGCGAGCCGGACGAACGGGATCATGCGGCCGCCCGAGCGCTCGGCGAACGCGAGCGTGCGGTCGTTGCCGGCCTGGAAGCCGGGATGCCGGTCGGGCTCGTCGAGGCAGAACACGAAGCAGCGCGAGACGCCGTACCGGTCCATGCCCTGCTCGAGCTCTTCGTAGCGGCCGGTCATGCCGTCGATGTCGGTGCCGAGATGGGTGTGCGCGTCGAAGATCTCCGCCCCGTCCGGCAGCTCGGCGCGCAGCTCCACCTCGAACAGCTCGAAGAGCTCCTGGGCCCGCTCGAACGGCGCACTCACCCTTGGAATCTACCGCCGGGGGCTATTCGAACGACGGGGCGAGGATCCGCTCGACGAAGACCGGCTCGCGCACGGAGCCGTCCCACTGGGGCACGCCGTTGACGACGATCCGGGGCACGGCCCACACCTCGAGCTCCTCGGCGAGGCGCGGGAACTCGCCCGCCTCGATCGCCGCCGCCGTCACGTGCGGCGAGGCGAGTGCCATTCGGTACGCCAGCAGCACGGCGGGCGGGCAGTGCGGGCAGGTCGGCGTGACGAAGACGTCGATCGCGAGGTCGTGGTCGACCGCGGCCAGCCGCTCGAGCGACTCCGGCGCGAGCGACGGCACGAGCCGTCCGGCTTCGAGCACGGCGCCGACGAGCGAGGCGACCTCGTAGCCGAGGGGCGTTCCGAAGAACCGCAGTCCCCGGTCCTCCCCTGCGGGGAGGACTAGGACCGCTGGGAACATGGTCACTCCGTCCGGCTTCTCCTCGACCCGGGACGTCACTCTCTCGGAGAGAGAGGCCAGCTCTTCCACGATCCTCACCGTCTCCGCGCTGAAGTCGAAGTCGCCGGCGCCGGGCATCGGCGTCTCCTCCGGGCCGAGGGCGACGACGAGCTCGACGGGCTGCTCCATGGCGTCGAACAGCTCCCGCAGACGCGGCTCCTCGTCCGGCTGGAAGACGGGCATGGGACCGAGCGTAGCCACGTAGGATCCGCCGTGTGAGCGACGTCCTCATCCTCGCCGACTCGATTCGTTCGCCCGAGATGCGCCACGAGGTTCCAGTCGCCGTGCCGGACGCGTTCCTCTACGCGGAGCGGGCCGGCCGCCGCGTCGCCGTCGTCAGCGCCTTCGAGGTGCCCCGCATCGCCGCCGCCGCGCCGGGGATCGAGACGCTCCCGCCCGAGACGCTCGGGATGGACGAGCTGCTCGCCGGCGGGATGCCGTCGGCGCTCGCCGAGCTCGAGGTGTACACGCGGGCCTGCGGCGAGCTCGGGATCAGCGACGCGGTCGTGCCCGCCAACTTCCCGCTCGAGCTGGCCGACCACCTGCGCGCGAACGGGATCGAGGTCAGCGTCGACCGCGAGCTCTTCGAGGACCGCCGCCGCCGCAAGACCCCGACCGAGATCGCCGGCCTCCGCCGCGCGCAGCGCGCCTGTGAGGCCGCACTCGACGTCGCACGCGACATGCTGCGGAACGCCGACTCCAACCGGACGCTCGAGCTCGACGGCGAGCCGCTGACGAGCGAGCGGATCAAGGTCGCGATCGAGCGCGTCTTCAGCGCACACGGAGTCGCCGCCGAGGAGTTCATCGTCTCGCACGGGCCGCAGACCGCGATCGGCCACGAGTTCGGCTCGGGCGCGATCCTCCCGGACGAGGCGATCGTCTTCGACCTGTTCCCGCGCGACCGCGAGACCGGCGTCTACTCGGACATGACCCGCACCTATGTTGTCGGCGCGGTCTCCGACGAGCTGCGCGAGTACCACCGCCTCTGCAAGGAGGCGCTCGAGCTGGCGACCGAGGCGGCGAAGCCGGGCGTGAACGGGCGTGACCTGATGCGGCTCGTCTGCGACCTGTTCGCGGCGCACGGCTACCCGACGCCGCTGACGAAGAAGCCGGGCCAGGTGCTCGACAGCGGCTTCTTCCACGGCCTCGGCCACGGCGTCGGGCTCGAGGTGCACGAGCGGCCGTGGATCTCCCGTGCCGGCGACGACCTCGTTCCCGGCGACGTGATCACGCTCGAGCCGGGCCTCTACCGGGCCGGCTACGGCGGCGTCCGCCTCGAGGACATCCTCGTCGTCACCGACGACGGGGTGGAGGTCGTTACGCAGTACCCGTACGCGCTGGAGCCCTAGCTCCGGGCATCGCCGGGCGGCTTGACCTGGGCTGCCTCCGTGCGGGAGAGTACGGTGCTGGCCTCTATCGGCATCCTATGCAGTTGGCGCTGGTGCAGGCGCAGGCGCCGGAAGGAGGCGTTACCCATGGCTGCAGTTGCCCAGGATCGGCCGACGCTCGTCGAGAGCGTCCCTGCTGCCGACCCCGCTCCGCTCGGGCTCGCGGGCTTCGCGCTCACGACCTTCCTGCTCAGCGGGCACAACGCCACGTTCATCCCCGACCTGATCTGGATCGGCCCGGCGTTCTTCTACGGTGGACTCGCCCAGTTCTGCGCCGGGATGTGGGAGTTCCGCAACCGCAACGTCTTCGGGGCGACGGCGTTCTCGACCTACGGCGGCTTCTGGATGGCGTTCGGCATCTTCGTCACCCTCGCGGTGACGGTGAAGAGCTTCACCGCCGGCCTCACCAGCGCGGACATCGGCAACGCCGCCGCCTGGTTCCTCATCGCCTTCGCCATCTTCAATACGTACATGCTGATGTGGAGCTCGCGCCTCAACATCGCCGTGTTCGGCGTCTTCCTGACGCTCGAGATCACGGAGATACTGCTGGCGATCGGCAACTTCCGGGTCGCGCACGGCCACCCCGCCGGATGGGTGCACTGGGGCGGCTGGTTCGGCATCGTCACCGCCGCCGTCGCGTGGTACACCTCTTCCGCAGGCGTCGTGAACGGAATGGCAGGGAAGACCGTCGTTCCGGTCGGCCCGCCGCTGTGGAAGTCCTGAACCGGTGGTCGGCACACCGACGCTCGGCAGAGAGGAGACCAGCCCGTGGCGAGTGACGTAGGACAGTCGGCGATCGAGACGATCTTCCTCGAGGAGCGACGGTATCCGCCGTCCGAGGAGTTCGCCAGGCAGGCGAACGCCCAGCCCGAGATCTACGAGGAGAGCTTCGACAGCTTCTGGGAGCGGGAGGGCCGCGAGCGGATCACGTGGTTCGAGTCCTTCACCCAGCTCTACGAGTGGGAGCCGCCGTACGCGAAGTTCTATCTCGGGGGCAAGCTGAACGTCTGCTTCAACTGTGTCGACCGCCATGTCGAGGCGGGCCACGGCGGGAAGGTCGCCTACCACTGGGAAGGTGAGCCCGTCGGAGACCGGCGCGAGATCACGTATGCCGACCTCCAGCGTGACGTCGTCCGCTGCGCGAACGCACTCAAGTCGATCGGCGTGAAGAAGGGGACTCCGGTCGCCATCTACATGGGCATGGTCCCGGAGCTGGCGGTCGCGATGCTCGCCTGCACCCGGCTCGGCGCGCCGCACACGGTCGTCTTCGGGGGTTTCTCCGCCGACTCGCTCTCCGGCCGCATGAACGACATGGAGTGCGAGATCCTGATCACGCAGGACGAGGCGTGGCGTCGCGGGTCGTTCGTGCCGTTGAAGCGGACGGCCGACGACGCGATGGCCGCCGCGCCCGGCGTGCGCGCCTCGGTCGTGCTCCGCCGCACCGGCAACGACGTGCCGATGCAGGACGGCCGCGACCACTGGCTGCACGAGCTCGAGGACGGCGTCTCCGACGACCCGGCCTCGTGCCCGTGCGAGCCGATGGACAGCGAGGACCTGCTCTTCCTCATGTACACGAGCGGCACGACCGCGAAGCCGAAGGGGATCGTGCACACGACGGCCGGCTACCTGACCGGCGTCGCGACGACGCACCACTACATCTTCGACCTGAAAAGGGACGAGGACGTCTACTGGTGCGCGGCCGACATCGGCTGGATCACCGGCCACAGCTACATCGTCTACGGGCCGCTCTGCAATCGGGCGACATCCGTGATGTACGAGGGAACGCCCGACTTCCCGGACAAGGAGCGCTGGTGGGAGATCGTCGAGCGGTACGGCGTGACGATCCTCTACACGGCTCCGACGGCGATCCGCTCCCACATGAAGTGGGGCCCGGAGCACGCGGCGAAGCACGACCTGACGTCGCTGCGCCTGCTCGGGTCGGTCGGCGAGCCGATCAACCCGGAGGCGTGGATCTGGTACCGCGAGTACATCGGCGGCGACCGCACGCCGGTCGTCGACACGTGGTGGCAGACCGAGACGGGGATGATCCTGATCACGCCGTTGCCCGGGATCACGACGCTCAAACCGGGCTCCGCGACGAAGGCGTTCCCGTGTGTCGAAGCCGGCGTCTTCAACGAGCGAGGCGAGGAGGTGGGACCCGGCGGCGGCGGCTACCTCGTGCTCAAGAAGCCGTGGCCGGCGATGTTGCGCGGGATCTTCAAGGACCCCGACCGCTACCGGGAGACGTACTGGTCGAAGTACGAGAACGTGTACTTCGCCGGCGACGGCGCCCGCATCGACCAGGACGGCGACTTCTGGCTGCTCGGCCGCGTCGACGACGTGATGAACGTCTCCGGCCACCGCATCTCGACGATCGAGGTCGAGTCGGCGCTCGTCGACCACCACGACGTCGCCGAGGCGGCGGTCTGCTCGCGGAAGGACGCGATCACCGGCGAGGCGATCGTCGCGTACGTGACGCTGAAGGGCGGCAAGGAGGGTTCGCTCGACAAGCTCGAGGAGCTTCGCAATCACGTGGCGACGAAGATCGGGGCGATCGCGAAGCCTGCGAACATCGTGTTCACGCCGGAGCTGCCGAAGACCCGCAGCGGCAAGATCATGCGCCGACTGCTGCGCGACGTGGCGGAGAACCGGCAGCTCGGAGACACGACGACGCTCGCCGACCCGGCGGTGGTGGAGGAGATCAAGCATCGGGCCGACGCCGAGGTGAGCGAGGGCTAGCAGGACGGCCGCACGAGGCGGGACGGGAGCATTGGCTTCCGTCCCGCCTTGCCAAACCATGGCCGAACGCGCGACGATCCCGGCGTGAGCGTCGAGGAGCAGCGGACGCTGGCGGCCGAGCTGTTCAACGCGGCGTGGCGCCTGCTCGACAAGGTCGAGCGGACTCCGGACGAGGACGACGAGATGCTCCACGCCGCCCACGCCTCACGCTACCACTGGATCCGGGCCGGCACGCGCGTCAACGCGGCGCGCGGCGAGTGGCAGTGCTCACGTGTCTACGCCGTGCTCGGCCGTCCGGAGCCCGCGCTCCACCACGCGCGGCGCTGTCTCGATCTGTGCGAGTCGGCCACCGACGAGCTCGACGAGTTCGACCTGCCGTTCGCCTACGAGGCGCTCGCCCGCGCGCACGCAACGGCGGGCGACGAGGAGGAGGCGCGGCACTGGATCGCGAGGTCGCGCGCCGCCGGCGAGGCGATCTCGGACGAGGACGACCGCGCCCTGCTCGAGGCCGATCTCGCCACGATCGGCACGTAGGAGCTTGAGCGCCGTCCGCGAACCGTGGTAGAAGAACCGCTCAGGCCGGGTTGAAAGCACTCTGACGGGCGACTTCGGGCGTAGGTGCTGACCGAACCGCCGACCAAGGCCATTGTCTACGGCAGCGACCAGGTCGCAGGGCGACCTGGTCGCGGACGTTCAGAGCAGGCCGTCGAAGTGGCCCGCATCGTCGAACGGGCCGATCAGCGCGAGCCGCAGCGCCTCGTCGCGGATCACGTCCTGCGCGACGCGCTGCACATCCTCGACGGTGACGGCGTTCAAACCCGCCAGGATCTCGTCGAGGTCCGGCGCGCGCCGTTCGAGCACTTCCTTGCGCAGCCCGTACATGATCAGGCCCTGCGGGCTCTCGAGCTGGAGCACGAAGCGGCCCTTCGCGAAGTTTCGCGCCTTCTCGAGCTCCTCCGCCGGCACCGGCTCGGCGGCGATCTTCCTCAGCTCCGCGCCGATCGTCGTCACCGCCTCGTCGATGCGCTTGATGTCGACGCCTGCCTGCGAGTAGAGCGAGCCGACGTCCGTGTAGCTGTGGTTGATGCCGAAGACGTAGTACGCGAGCCCGCGGCGCTCGCGCACCTCGGTGAACAGGCGGGACGACATGCCGCCGCCGAGCACCGTCGCGAGCAGCTGGAGCGCGTACCGGTCAGGATGCTCGAGCGGGTAGCTCGAGACCCCGAGGATCAGGTGCGCCTGGTCGGACTGCTTCGTGAACACCTTGACCCTGCCGTTCGTAAACGGCTGCGCCGCTGCCGGCGTGCCGGTCTCCGTCGCGGCGAGGTCGCCGAGCAGCGACTGCGCGCGCTCGAGCACGTCGTCGCCGATGCGCCCGCCCAGCCCGAGCACCATGCGCTCCGGCCGGTACCAGCGATCGAGGTAGGACGTGAACATGTCGCGCGTCGCGCTGCGCACCGTCTCCTTGCGGCCGATGATGTCCCAGCCGAGCGGCTGGTCGCCGTAGAGCAGCGACTCGTAGACGCCGCCGATGTAGTCGCGCGGCGTGTCGAAGTACATGTTCATCTCCTCGACGATCACGCCCTTCTCGCGTTCGATCTCGTCCTCCGCGAAGAGCGAGTTGCGCAGCATGTCGACGAGCACGTCGAGTGCGATGTCACGGTGCTCGGCGGCGCACTTGACGTAGTACCCGGTGACCTCCTTGCCGGTGAACGCGTTGAACTCGCCGCCGATCGCGTCGATCTCGCCCGCGATGTCGCGGGCGGTCGGCCGCCGCTCCGTCCCCTTGAAGAACATGTGCTCGGAGAAGTGCGCGATCCCGTTCGTGTCGGCCGTCTCGTAGCGGGAGCCCGCCGCGAGCATCACCATGCACGTCACCGACTGGGCCTGCGGCAGGTCCGCGGTCAGGACGCGCAGACCGTTGTCGAGGACGTGGCGCTCGTACGTGCTCACGCGCTGATCCTAGTGGCCCGCGCCCAGGCGGCCGTCGTGCACGCGCGGCCACACGTACGGGTCGAAGCCGCCGGCGTGCTCGTCCGGGAGCGGCGCCTCCACGGCGAGATGTACCGGGACGACGCCGCACCAGACCGGGAAGTCGGCGTCCCCGGGCTCGTCCTCGGGCGGGCCGGAGCGCACCTTGGCGGACGCCTCGGCGAGCGGCAGCGACAGGATCCAGGTCGCCTTCAGCTCCTGGTCGGTCGGCGCGCGAACCGCGTCCCAGCGTCCAGGCGCGACGTGCTCGCTGAACGCGCGCAGGGCGGCGAGCTTCGCGCCGTCCTCGACGAGCGTCGCGGTGCCGAGCACGACCGCGGAGCGGTAGTTGATCGAGTGGTTGAACGCCGCGCGCGCGAGCACGAGCCCGTCGAGCAGCGTCACCGTCACGCAGATCGGAATGCCCTCGGCCGCTCTTCGGAGCATCCGGCTCGCCGCCGAGCCGTGCACGTAGAGGAGGTCGCCGAGGCGTGCGTGCAGCGTCGGGATCACGTACGGCCGGCCGTCGGCCTCGAAGCCGACGTGGCAGTACAGCGCCTCGTCGAGGATCGCGTCGATCGTCTCGCGGTCGTAGACGCCGCGCTGCGGCTCTCGGCGCACGCGCAGGTGGTCGGGGATTCCGTTCATCGGTCCTTCCGACGGTAGACGAAGCGGAGCGCCTGCCAGCTCTCGTCGACCGACGCGGACTTGTTGTCGACGAGGCCGTGGGCGAGGCCTGTCGACTGGACCGCGTCGAAGTCGAGGTCGGTGTCGAGCTTCGCCGCCTTCTTCGGCCACGCGATCCATAGGCCGTCCGCAGGCGCGAGCGTCGCCTTCAAGGCTGCGAAGCGCCCTTCGAGCTCGGCGCGCCGCGTCGTGAAGAACACGAGCACCTCGGCGCCCGGCTTCGCTCCGAGCTTCTGCGACAGCTCAGGCACCGGCGAGGATCGCGCGCTCCTTCTCGCGCGTCAGGGTCGGCCGCTGCTCGCCCGCCTCGAGGCTCCAGGCGAGCGTGTCCCGGACGGTCTCCTCGACCGGCCGGAAGCGCAGGCCGGCGGCGAGCGCGCGGTCGACGGCGGCGCGCTGGAAGCCGGCGTACTCGTCGCCGGCCACCCACAGCGGCAGCTCTATCCACGGCTGGACGCCCGCGTCGAGGATCCGCTGCTCGTCCGTCCATACGAGGCGGGCGTCCGAGCCGACGGCGGCGATCGCGCGCTCGAGCAGCTCGCCGAGCGTCAGCGGCGCCGCCGGCCCGGTCGCGTTGAAGACGCCGCCGGGGCCTTGCTCGGCGAGCTCGACCAGCCAGGCGCCCAGGTCGCGCGCGTCGACGAGCTGCACCGGCGCCGCCGGGTCGCCGGGCGCGAGCACGTCGCCTCCCTCCGCGAGCCGGCGCGGCCAGTAGGTGAAGCGGTCGGTCGGGTCGTGCGGGCCGACGAGCAGCCCGGCCCGGACGCTCGCGCCGCGCGCTCCGAACACCTCCTCGACGACGTGCTCGCAGGCCGCCTTCAGCGCGCCGTAGTCGGCCTCGACGCTCTCGCTGAACGGGTCGTCGAGCACGGCGACGGGGGACTCCTCGTCCACCGGCAGGCTGAAGTCGCCGTAGACCGAGATGCTCGAGACGAACACGTAGCGTCCGACCGCTCCGCGCAGCAGCTCGGCCGACATGCGCAGCACGCGCGGCACGTAGCCGCTCGTGTCGACGACGCCGTCCCACGTGCGGTCGGAGAGTGCCTCCAGGCCGCCGTCGCGGTCGCCGACCAGGTGCTCCGCCTCGGGGAAGAGCTCGGGGTGCGTGCGTCCGCGCGTGAAGATCGTCACCTCGTCGCCGCGCCGGAGCGCGGCCTCGACCGTGTGGCGGCCGAGAAACGCCGTCCCGCCGAGGACGAGCAGCCTCATCCGGTGTAGCGCTCCAGCACGCGCCCGACCGCCGTGGCGCCGAAGCGCACCGCGTCCGCGGGAACGCGCTCGTCCGCTGCGTGCACGAGCTTGAGGAAGTCGAAGCCCCGCGGCAGCTGGAGCGGCAGGAAGCCGTACGTCTGGATGCCGATGCGCTGGAAGAAGCGACCGTCGGTGACGCCGATCTGCAGCATCGGCACCGGGACCGCCTCCGGGTCGAGCTCGCGCAGGATCTCGCCCAGCAGCGGCAGCACGGAGAGGTCCGGCTCCGCCGCGCCCGGGTCGTGACGGACGAGCTCGAGCTCCAGGTCCGGGACGAGGTGGTGCAGCTCCCGCATCAGATCGTCGGGCCCGAAGCCGGGCAGCGTCCGTCCGTCCAGCTCGAGCTCGACCTCGGCGGGGATGACGTTGATCTTCTCGCCGCCGTGGACGATCGTCGCGCTCACCGTGTTGCGGAGCGCGCGGTCGAGCGGACGCAGCTGCTCGCTCGGCGCGCGCAGCGTCAGCTCGGCGAGGCGCGGGTCGAGCAGTGAGCGCAGCACGAGCGACTGCGGCCGCGGCAGCGCCTCCGCCATCGCCTCGATCCACGCCCGCGCGGCCGGCGTGACGTGCACCGGCAGCCGCGCGGAGTCGAGCTTCGCCAGGATCCGCCCGAGCTTGCCCATCGCGCTGCCGCGCACGCCGATCGCGCCGTGGCCGCCGGGCCCGCGCACGCGGCCGCGCAGCCAGCAGATCTGCTTCTCCGCGACCTGGATCGGATAGAAGGCGCGGCCTCCCAGGTGCGACGTCGCACCGCCGAACTCGCCGAGGGCGTGCCGGACGCCGGCGAACAGGTTGGCGTGCTCCTCGGCGAGGAACCGCGCGCCGAAGTCGCCCCCGTTCTCCTCGTCGCTGAGCACCGCGAGGATCAGGTCGCCGCGCGGCTGCAGCTCGCCTCGCGCGGCGCGCAGGAACGCGTCGACGAGCATGGCGACCCCGCTCTTCATGTCGAGCGCGCCGCGGCCCCAGACCCAGCCGTCGACGAGCTCGCCGGCGAACGGCGGGTGCGCCCACTCCTGGCCGGCGGTCGTGACGACGTCGACGTGGCCGTACAGCAGCAGCGGCGGCGCCTCGCCGGCGCCGCGCAGGCGCGCGACCAGGTTCGGCCGCGCGTCGTCCCTGGCGACGATCCGGGTCTCGACGCCGGCCTGCTCGAGCAAGTTCCGGACGTGTCCGATGCACGCTGCCTCGTTGCCGGGCGGGTTCGTCGTGTCGAAGCGGATGAGCTCGCGCAGGAGCTCGACGACGTCGGTCACAGCTCCGCCAGCGCGCTGAGCAGCCGGTCGACCTCGGCCGCGGTGTTGTAGTGGATGAACCCGGCGCGGACAGCGCCCTCGGGTGCGAGGCCGAGCCGCTCCATCACCTCGACCGCGTAGTAGTCGCCGTCCCAGACGGCGATCTCCTGCTCCGCGAGCCGCTCGGCGACGGCGCGCGGCGTGTGCCCGTCGACCGTGAACGCGAAGGTCGGGACGCGCCCGTCCATCGTGGGCAGCCCGTGCAGCGTGCAGCGCTCCGGCAGTCCGGCGAGAAAGCGCTCGCCGAGCGCCCGCTCGTACGTTCGGATCGCCGGCCAGCCGAGCGAGTCGACGTATTCGACCGCGGCGACGAAGCCTGCGAGCAGCTCGTGTGCGAGCGTTCCCGTCTCGAAGCGCCGGCCGAGCACCTCCGTGGGCGCGGGCCGCACCTTGTACGGCCGCCAGCGCTCGAGCAGCTCCGCGCGGCCGAACGCGAGGCCGAGGTGCGGGCCGAAGAACTTGTACGGCGAGCAGAGCAGCACGTCGACGCCGAGCTCGGCGACGTCGATCGGGCCGTGCGGGGCGTAGTGCACCGCGTCGGCCCACACGAGCGCTCCGGCGTCGTGCGCGAGCTCGGAGACGCGGCGCGCCTCGACGAGCGTGCCGACCGCGTTCGACGCGAGCGGGAACGCCACGACACGCGTGCGGTCGGTAAGCCGCCATTCGAGGTCCTGCAGGTCGAGCGACGTGTCGTCGCGGACATCGACGAAGCCGACCTTCAGGTCGAGGTCGTGCGCGAGCTCGAGCCACGGGGAGACGTTCCCGTCGTGGTCGAGGCGGGTGACGAGGATCTCGTCCCCGGCGCGCAGCGTGCGCCCGAGCGTGCGCGTGAGCATGAAGTTGAGCGTCGTCATGTTCTGTCCGAAGATCGTCTCGTCCGTCGCGCAGC
>Ga0265331_10002408_pt1 | contig 12676 bp, 12 predicted proteins | sample 41923metaG_FD_202088 | JGI IMG/M metagenome (GOLD analysis project Ga0265331, IMG submission 202088) | Rhizosphere microbial communities from Carex aquatilis grown in University of Washington, Seatle, WA, United States - 4-19-23 metaG | ecosystem: Host-associated > Plants > Roots > Rhizosphere...
CCTCCGATCCGCTGTACTACATCTACGCGGACGCGCTGGAGCGGCGGGGGTTCGAAGTGCTCAGCGTGCCGGAAGACGACGAGGGAATCAATCTGGCTGCACTGCAGCGCAAGCTCAGCGGCGTGGCCGACCGCGTGGCCTTCCTCTACGTGGTGACCGTGAACAACCCCTCCTGCACCGTTCTTTCGAACGGGCGGCGGCGGGCGCTGCTCGAAGTGGCGGCCAGGCTGTCTCGCGAGCAGCGGCGCAAAATCCCGATCATTTTCGATCTTGCCTACGAGCTGCTGCTGCACGACCCGAAGGCCGAACCGTTCGTCTCCGTGCTGCCCGAAGACGACATGGACATCGCCTATGAGGTCGGCACGCTGTCGAAGGTGCTGGCGCCGGGGCTGCGCATCGGCTACCTGCTGGGGCCGGACGGTCCGCTCATGGACGCCATGGTGCAGCGCACCAGCGACGCCGGTTTCAGCGCGCCGCTGTTCGTGCAGGAGATGGCCGGCTATCTGCTCGACACGCGCATCGAGGAGCAACTGCGCGCCGTCAACGCGGGCTATCGGGAGAAGGCGGTCGCGGTGGCGGCCGGAATCGAGCGCAACCTGGGCCCGCTTCTCGCAGAGTGCCGCGGCGGCAGCGCGGGCTTCTACTACTACCTGACCTTCCGGGAACTGGAGACGCATCCGGCGTCGGCGTTCTTCAAGCACCTTACCCGCGACACCGGCGAGCCGCGGGTCCTGTACATCCCCGGCGAGTATTGCGTTCATCCGCGCGGCGATCTGGCCGCCATCGGCCGCCGCCAGTTGCGTCTCTCATACGGCTTCGAAGACGTGCCGCAGATCCTGCGCGCGCTCGAACTGATGCGCGAGGGCGCGGCTTTGTTATCTTGAACCTGCTGGCGCCGGTCCGTGCAGGCAGGACCGCCAAGCGTTACACTCCACGGGGTTCATGCCAAGCCGCGCGGTTTACGGGAGCCGGTGCATATCTGCGACTAGCGCGTTACCAATCGCTTGTAATTTATCGGTTGCTCTCACTCCGGGGTTGAGGTACCACCGTTTCCAAAACCCGATGTTCGCGCCACGCGCTGCAAGGTTGGCGCCTTGTCACGGAGCGGTCATGTCATCGGAGTGCTTCGCCTGCGCCTCGTCTCGATGGTTGCGAGAGAGTCGAAGAGACTGCCTGCCGCCTTCTTCAGCGGACCCAGGTGAGTGGGATAGTAGTATTCCGATTCGAACCAGCCCTTGTCCGTGAAGTAGGTGTAGTCACGATTGCTGTCGTCGAGCATCAGCTTCATGCTCGTTCGGGACATCCTGAAGGCCATGAGATTGAGCAACGGCGGGGCCGGATAGGCCGGCTGTGCCAGGCTTTCGTGGAAGCGTTTGCTCAGTCTGGCAAGAGCTCGGTCGATCCTCTGCTGTTCCTTCTCCGTATTCGGTTCGAGGGCTGTGATGCAAGTGCCCTTCACGGTATTGAAGCCCAAGCCTTTGCCGACGAAATCGAGGTATTTCACTATCTTGTCACCGCCGTAGATGCCCTGCACGACGATGCTTGTGAAGGTTTTCCCGAAAAAGCGTGGGCGATGGAAGACGAAGCCGAGCCTGTCGAGGAACACCTTCATCAGGCCCGAGACCTGGAACGAGTAATTCGGGGAAGCGAAGACGACCCCATCGGACGCCATGAGCTTCTCGATAAGCACGTCCCGATCGTCCTTCGAAGGACAGCACTCCTCGCCTTTGAGGAAGCACAGCTTGCAGCCCCTACATATCTCGAGTCGACAGTGGCTGAGGGCGACGATCTCATATTCGACGTCACTTAGGGATTGTAGGTTCTTCAGGAACTGTAAGACCGCATTGTGAGTGCCCCGCTTGCGGGCACTACCGACGATTGCGGTGACTTTCCTCACGCTGCTTCCTCCGGTGACGTCCATCGCCGTGTGCCTTCTGGGATCGACCGCGCCGTCCATACGCCGCGTGATGCCCGTGGGATAGGAACTTTCAAACGCTATCCACCCCACAAGCCGTCGCGGGTTCGCAATGCAATAGTTCAACCTGCGCCATGTCTCCGCGCGGTGAACTCAATCGTAACTCAAACGATGCGGCATGTCACTCCCCGTCCCCTTCCATCCCCGTTCCCTTTCGAGGACGTCGTGCCGCGTGTTCCATCGGTCACATGGACAGATGGTCCCCTCCCCACCCCTGTGCTCCTCGTCGATCCGGCCGCAGCGACTGAAGCCACCCACAGGCGACCGCGCGCCACTGGCCGGAACAGCCTCCGCCCCCTCACTAAGCCCTCCCCTGCCACTCTGTTATCTTGACCCTTGGGGGGACACATGCCGAGTCCGCTTTCCGCGGAGGAATCGCGTAAGATCGACGCCTACTGGCGCGCGGCGAACTACCTGTCGGTCGGCCAGATCTATCTCTACGACAACCCGCTGCTGACCGAACCGCTGAGGCTCGAACACATCAAGCCGCGCCTTCTCGGCCATTGGGGGACCACGCCGGGGCTGAACTTCATCTACGTTCACGCCAACCGTCTCATCAAGCAGCACGACCTGAATATGATTTATGTCGCGGGACCGGGCCACGGCGGCCCGGGCCTGGTCGCGAACACGTATCTCGAAGGCACCTACAGCGAGTTCTATCCGAACATTCCTCAAACCGCGGAAGGGATGAAGCGGCTGTTCACGCAGTTTTCCTTCCCGGGCGGGATTCCCAGCCACGTGGCGCCGGAGACTCCGGGCTCGATCCACGAAGGCGGCGAACTCGGCTACGCCTTGCTGCACGCCTACGGCGCCGCGTTCGACAACCCCAGCCTGCTGGTGTGCTGCGTGGTGGGCGACGGAGAGGCCGAGACCGGTCCGCTGGCCACGAGCTGGCATTCGAACAAGTTCCTCAATCCAGCGCGCGATGGCGCGGTGCTGCCGGTTCTCCAACTTAACGGTTACAAGATCGCCGGGCCGACGGTGCTGGGCCGCATGCACGATGACGAGTTGACGCAACTCTTCTCCGGCTACGGCTACAAGCCGTATTTCGTCGAGGGCGACGATCCCCCTGTGATGCACCAGCTCATGGCGGCCACCTGCGACCAGGTGTTGAGCGACATCCAGGCGATTCAGGCGGCAGCGCGCGAGCGCGGCCATTCGGAGCGGCCCGTGTGGCCCATGATCGTCCTGCGGAGTCCTAAGGGTTGGACGGGGCCCAAGGAAGTGGACGGCAAAAAGATCGAGGGCACTTTCCGCGCGCACCAGGTCCCGGTCACGGGGTTCGCCGAGAAGCCCGCCCACTTGAAGATCCTCGAGGACTGGATGCGCAGCTACCGCGCGGAGGAACTATTCGACGAGCACGGGACCTTCATCGCCGAACTGGCCGAACTGGCGCCCAAGGGCACGCGCCGTATGGGCGCGAACCCGAACGCGAACGGCGGCCTGCTGCTGAAGGATCTGCGGCTGCCGGATTTCCGCGCCTATGCCGTCGATGTTCCGAAGCCGGGCAACGTGGTCGCGGAAGCCACGCGCGTGGCGGGGAGGATGCTCCGCGACGTCATGAAGCTGAACAGCGACGCGTGCAACTTCCGCGTCTTCGGTCCGGACGAGACCACATCGAATCGCCTGGATGCGCTGATGGAGGTGACCGACCGCATCCTGATGGAGGACCTGATCCCGGATGACGACCATATCACGCACACCGGCCGCATCATGGAGGTGCTGAGCGAGCACATGTGCCAGGGCTGGCTCGAAGGCTATCTGCTCACGGGGCGCCACGGCTGGTTCTCCTGCTACGAAGCGTTCATCCACATCATCGACTCGATGTTCAACCAGCACGCGAAGTGGCTCAAGGTCACGCGAGGGATCCGCTGGCGGCGGCCGATCGCGTCTCTCAACTACCTGCTGACCTCGCACGTCTGGCGGCAGGATCACAACGGTTTCAGCCACCAGGACCCGGGCTTCATCGATCACGTCATGAACAAGAAGGCGGACATCGTGCGCGTGTATCTGCCGCCGGACGCCAACACGCTGCTCTCGGTAACCGATCACTGCCTGCGCAGCCGCCACTACGTGAACGTGATCGTCGCCGGGAAGCAGCCGGCCCTGCAATGGCTGGCTATGGACGCGGCAGTTCGGCACTGCACCGCGGGAATCGGACTGTGGGAGTTTGCCAGCAACGATGACGGCGCCGAGCCTGACGTCGTGATGGCGTGTGCCGGCGATGTTCCGACCTTGGAGACGCTGGCGGCGGTCGACATCCTGCGGCAGAAGCTGCCCGACCTGAAGATCCGGGTGGTCAACGTGGTCGACCTGATGACGCTGCAGCCCTCGAGCGAGCATCCGCACGGCCTCAGCGACCGCGATTTCGATTCGATCTTCACGACGGACAAGCCGGTGGTGTTCGCGTTTCACGGGTATCCCTGGTTGATTCACCGGCTGACCTACCGCCGCACCAACCACGCCAATCTGCACGTGCGCGGATACAAAGAAGAAGGCACCACCACGACGCCCTTCGACATGACCGTGCTGAACGACCTGGACCGGTTCCATCTGGCGGGCGACGTCATCGATCGCGTTCCGCGCCTGCGCAACATGGCCGCGCACGTCAAACAGTATCTGCGGGACCGGCTGATCGAGCACAAGCTGTACATCGCGCGCCACGGCGACGATATGCCGGAGATTCGCGACTGGAAGTGGCCGGGTTAGAAAGTGGGGCAGGTGTCCACACCTGCAGCGGGTCTCCAGACCCGCCGGTTGTGACTAACTTATCATGAAGATCCTGGTTCTCAACGGCGGTTCGAGCACCCTCAAAGCTCAGTTGTTCGACGTCGATGCTGCGGCCCTGCCCACCGACGCGCCGGCGCCTGCCTGGGAAGCGCGGGCAGACTGGAGCCGCGAGGCCACCGAGGCCGAGCTTCGAATCCGCAACGCGAGCGGCGCCAACGTCGAAAGCAAGCAGGCGATCCGCGAACCCGCGGACGTCTTCGGCAAGGTGCTGGAGGCGCTGTGGTCGGGCGCCGCGGCCGTGATCGCCGGGCCTGAGGCTGTGGGCGCGGTCGGGCATCGCGTCGTGCACGGCGGAAAGGCGCTGCGGGAGAGCACACGCATCTCGCCCGAGGTGCGCGAGGCCATCGCACGGATGGCGGAGTTCGCGCCGGTCCACAACGCGCTCGAACTCGACGGAATCAAGGCGGCGGAGCGCGTCTTCGGCGATCATGTGCCGCAATTCGCGGTTTTCGACACAGCCTTCCACGCCACGCTCGAGCCGGAGGCCTATGTGTATGCCGGTCCCTACGAGTGGATCGAGCGCGGCATTCGCCGCTACGGCTTTCACGGCATCAGCCACCAGTACGTCTCCGGGCGCGCGGCGGAGATGCTCGGCCGGGATCCCGCGGGACTGCGCATGGTGACTTGCCATCTCGGCAACGGCTGCTCGCTGGCCGCGGTGAAGGGCGGGCGCAGCATCGACACCACGATGGGCTTCACGCCGCTCGACGGCCTGATGATGGGCTCGCGCTCGGGATCCATCGACCCCGGCATCCTCGTCTTCCTGCTGAATCACCGCGACTTCACACCGGACCAGGTGGACGACCTCCTGAACCGCAAGTCGGGCCTTAAAGGACTGTCCGGCGTCTCGAGCGACATGCGCGACGTGGAGCAGGCGATTGACTTGGGGAACACGCGGGCTAGGCTGGCCTTCGATGTGTTCGTGCACCGACTGGTGCAGTCGATCGGCGCGATGACGGCCGTCCTGGGCGGATTGGACGTGCTGGTGTTCACCGCTGGAATCGGCGAGAATTCGGCGCGCGTGCGGTCCGTGGTCGCGAAGAAACTCGCGTTCCTGGGATTGAAGACCGATGCGGGCGCCAATGCCGTCTGCCAGCCCGACATCGACATCGCCGCCGCGGACTCCGCGGTGCGGGTGCTCGTCATACGAACCCAGGAGGACTGGCAAATCGCGAGGGAGTGCGCGCGCCTGTCCGCCGGAGCGGCAATGTTATGACCCTGAGACTCTCCTCCTGCCTCGCTTTCGCAGGCGCTGTCCTGCTGGCGCCCGCTTTGCGGGCTGATGACGCGTTCTACCTGGGCGCCTGGAAGATCACCTCCGCCACGGTTGCGCCTTGGGCGTATCGCGAGCGCAAGCCGGACACCGAAATGAAGTCCCTCGTCGGCAAGACAGTCACCTTCAAGGAACACCGGATCCTGGGACCGCGTCAGGTAGCGTGCCGGGACCCGAAATACAAAGTCGAGGACTACCCGGCCGACAGACTCTTTGAGGCTTCATTCGCCGAAATGCACGATCGCGACAAGTCGATCGATCCCGCCCAACTCGCCGGGGCCCTCGGGTTCAAAGGCTCATCCTGGAAGACGCTGGAAACGGGCTGTGGCAACGAGGTCAACTGGCATTTCATCGACGCGACAACCGCCGTGCTCGGGCTGAACGATTACGTCTACTTCCTCAAGAAGCAGTAGACGGCCTGGTTGACGCCGACATTTCACCGGACCGTCATCATCGTGTAACGGGCCGACCGCTACGCTGGGACATGGCGAACCACCTGCCGGCGATCACGGTCCTCTCGGTCAGCCCGTCGCGGCGCGACCACGAGTATCTGGCGAGCATCCTGGGCCAGTCCGTCTGGCGTCTTTTCTGCGTGTCCAGTTGTGCGGAAGCCTGGAGGCTCCTGCACCAAACCCCGGTGAGCGTCATCCTCACGGAGCGCTCTTTCCCTGGCGGGCTCGGCTGGCGTGATCTGCTCGAAGAAGTCTCGGCCATGCAGGTGGCACCTCCGGTGATCGTCACAACGCGCGGGGCGGACGACGCGCTCTGGAAAGACGTACTCGAAGCCGGCGCGTTCGACCTGCTGACCAAGCCGCTGGACCCCGACGAGGTGCGCCGCGTGATCAGCCTCTCCTGGCGCAGCGCGCGAGACGCCCGAACGCTGAAGGCCTCCTGCCGGCCGCGAGCACTGGTGTCCGCGGCGACGTAATCACGCACTCAGAACGCTACCGAAGACGTCGGTGTCGACGTTGGCGCCGCTGAGGATCACGGCGGCGCGACGTCCCGAGCGTTCCTTGAGGAGGGCCGCGAGTGCGGCTGCGCCCGCGCCTTCCGCCGCGCTGTGTGTGTCGGAGAACAGGTGGCGCATCGCGGCCTGGATCTCGGCGTCGTCGACGGTGACGATGCGCGACGCGCCTGCGAGCATGATCTCGAGCGCCTCCGGATCGGGGACGCGGCAGGCGAGTCCGTCGGCCATCGTGTCGGCCGGCGCGGTGACGACGCGGCGGGCGTTGAATGAAAGCGCGTAGGCCGGCGCGCCCGAGGCGACGACTCCGACAACCTCGGTCTTGAGGCCGAGCGCGTTGCGGGCGGCGATCGTGCCGCAGATCCCGGAGCCCATTCCCACGGGGACGTAAACAGTTTCGAGCGAGGGCACCGCGCGGAACAGTTCGAGAGCATAGGTCCCCACCCCGGCGACCAGGGCAGGGTCGAAGGACCGCACCATGTGGAGGCGCTCGGCCCCGGCCAGCGTGGCCAGGTACTCGTAGGCTTCCTGGAAGTCCGCGCCGTGCTCGATCAACTCCGCGCCGAAGGCTCGCATGGCGGCGTTCTTTTCCGGGCTATTGCCACGCGGGACCACGATCACCGCTCGCAGTCCGGCGCGGGTGGCGGCGAAGGCCACGCTCTGGCCGTGATTGCCGCGAGTGGCCGCGGCCACACCGGTGACGCCCGGTTCGCGGTGGCGCAACTGATCCATGTAGACGATTCCCCCGCGCACTTTGAAAGCTCCGGCGGGAGTGTGGTTCTCGTGCTTGACCCATACCTCGGCGCCCGCGCGGGCGCACAGCAGCGGCCAGCGGATTTGGGGAGTCGGCGGCATGACTCGATAGACGAGTTCAGCCGCGGCCTCTAGAGCAGCGAGGTCAGGAAGGGTCACTCATCCTTGTTAGCACAAGCTCAGCTTATAGCGCGCGCGAGACCGAAAGCCGCGGCGGCGGCGAGGCCCCCGATGACCACCGTGCGGACGCCGCCCAGGAAGGGGTGGATGCCGGTGAGGCGGCCCTTCACGTACCCGAAAACGAAAAGAGCGATCAGCGTCACGAGCACCGAGATCCACAGACCCTGCGCGACGGTGCTGGCCGCCATGTAGGGCGATAGCGGGATCATGCCGCCGATGATGTAGGAGATGGCGATGGCGCCGGCGCTGCGCACCGCGCGGCCGGGATCGGGTGCTTCGAGGCCCAGTTCGTAGCGCATCATGAAATCGACCCAGCGCTTGGGCTCCGCGCAAACGGCGGCCACCACCGGCGCGGCCTGCTCCGGGGTAAGGCCGTAGCCCTCGAAGACCTCGGCCACCTCGCGCGTCTCGACGTCGGGAAGCTCGATGATCTCGCGGTACTCGCGCTGCTCCTCGTTGTGGTAATGCTCGCTGTCGGTGCGCGCGGCGAGGTATCCGCCGAGTCCCATGGCAATGGAGCCGGCGGCGATTTCGGCGAGGCCGGCGATCACGACCAGCTTGGTGGATGCGACCGCGCCGGAGAGGCCCGCGGCGAGTGCGAACGGGACGGTGAGGCCGTCGGACATCCCGATCACGACGTCGCGCACGGTTTCAGTCGCGGTGAAATGGCTCTCGATATGAGGTGTGTGGGGCATGGCTCTTGAAAACAGGATAGCCGCTTACTTCAAGGAGCGCAGGTAGGTGATGATCTGCCAGCGCCGTTCCGCGGGAAGGTGCGCCCAGGAGGGCATGCCACGGCTCATGCGGCCGTTGGTGAGGGTGTGAAACATCTCCTCTGGGGAGGCGGATTGAACGGCCGGGGACCGCAGGGAGGGCGCGCGGCCGGACCCTCCGGCGTCGAGGCCGTGGCATTGGGCGCAGTGGCGGGCGTAGAGTTTCGCGCCGGCGCGTACGGCGTCCGGCTTCCCTTCATAGGGATTGCCGGTGGCCAGAAGAGCGCAAAGCAGCAGTGCCCCCTTCATGAGCGCCGCCGAAAGACTTGCCCAATCTCGTAGGAGACCGTGAAGCGGAGCAGAAAGGCGTGGCTGTTGCCGTTCAGGCCGAAGGCAGGCGACACCATCAACTGGGCGCCCGACGGAAGCTGCCATGCGAGGATCGGCCCCAGGTAGTGGGACGTTCCCGGAAGACCGAACTGGCGCCATGTCCCGATGCCACCGAAGACCTCCGCTCCGACGCTGAAGTTCTCGCGGCAAAAGGTGCACGGACCCGGAGTGGCGGCAAACGCCAGCGGCCGGCTCGCGCCGAAAGCGTAGCCGAATTCCCAGGGCTCGGCGGCCAGGTTCTTTTCTGCGATCAGGTTCGCGGAGATGTCCCAGCCGCGGACGTTGCTGGACAGGATCAGCTTGGTCTCGAGTTCGCGCTGGTGGTCCCTGCGCGCCTCGTCGTTGGGCACGAGTTGGTCGTCCGCCACGTCATGGCCGACCACTTCCTTTAGACTTTTTTCGGCGCCGTTGATGTCCTCGAATTCGACGTAGAGAACCGGATTGATGCGGTGCTCGCCCATCCACGGGCGGAAGCGGTTCTCGATGCGCCAGCCGGTGAACAGGGCGCTCTGACCGCCGGTGGCCTGGCCGTCCAGGTAGAACTCAGTGGTCCACCAAGTCTTGACGCCGTACTCGAGTTCCAGGATCGAGCTCAGGAAGTTGCCGCCGGCGAGCTGATCGAACGAGACTTCCAGGTTGCCCGGCTCCTCCATCTGCGCGCTGTAAGTGACGTAGTACGGCGCCTCGGCGGCGGGCAGGGCCGTGGCCGACAAGAGCAGTAGAGGGAAAAACCAGTTGCAACTGAGTTGCAAGTCAAGAGAATAGCACGGCCCGGAGCGGCTTCGCAGACGCCGCACGTGCTACCCTCGTTTGTGATGCAGCTTTCCGAGGTTTTACTGGCACTTGGCGAGGACACGTTCGGGGAACTGGTGCGCCATATTTCGATCGGCAAACTGAGGACGTACCAGCTCTACGAGTCATTTAAGACGCGGGCGCACCTGACCAAGCTCAACACCGAGAGCCTGCGCAAGGGCGTGCCCCGTTTCTGGGTGCGGCTGGGCGCGGGCGAAGAAGAGTTCGCGCGGGAACTGGCGCAAGCCGTGCTGATCGCGCACCTGGACATGATCCGCGCGGTGCTGGACGATCTCGGGATTCCGAACCAGGATGGCTTCTTCGACAAGAACGTCGATGCCACCAAGTACCTGACCGAGGGGTGGCAGCAGCGGGTGTACGAAAAGTTCCGCGGGACCTATCCCGAACCCGTGCTGCGCCTGTACATCAACCACCTGGACTGGGAGTTAGGAAAGGCCGACAAGACGTTCACGCCGGCCTAGGGCGCCGCACGAGGCCAAAACAACACTGGCCACGAATGAACACGAATGCACACGAATAAAACCCCTGTTTCTTATTCGTGTTAATCCGTGTTCACCCGTGGCCAAAGTCTCGCCGGCCTTTTCAGTTCGGGTCCGCGTCGGCCTCGGTCGCGAAGTAGCCTTTGCGGGCCTGCACCTTCTGGTCCTTGTCCTTGGTCTTGATCTCGAGGCGGCGGAAGGTGCCGTCCTTCTTCGGGTTGGTGGGAAGGTAGCCGATCGCGTACTGCGTCCGCATGTCCTTCTGGATTTCGTCGAACGCTTCCGAGAGCGGATGCTTGTGGCTCACGCGGAATGTCCGGCCGCCGGTCTCTTCCGACATCCGCTTGAGAACGGAACTGCCGCTCGAACCACCCAGGCTGAAGCCCCCGCCGTAGAACCCGGAATCGTAATACTCGATGCCGTAAATAATGGTATCGGCCAACTGCGCCGAGCGCATCGCAGCGTCGATCTTCAGCCGGCTGCCCTCGTCGTTGCCGTCCGTGATGAGTACGATCACCTTGCGCCCCACCTGGCCGCGCAGTTGGTCGTGCGCCGCCAGGTACACGGCGTCATAGAGGATCGTTCCGCGCGGTCTGTAGGCAGTGGGCACCGGGCTTTCCGTGACCTGCGGCGGCGGCGCGTTGACCTTCAGCCCGTCGAGCCCGTGACGCAGCAGACGCGCCGAGTTCGTGTAGTCCTGAAGCAGCTCCGCTTCCGAGCCAAAGCTGATCAGGAATGCCAGGTCCTTTTTCTGCAGGACCTGCGTGAAGAACTGGCTGGCTGCCTGCTTCTCTTCTTCGATCAGACGCGACTGGCTCCGGCTCACGTCGATCAGCAGGCCGATCGTCAGCGGCAGGTCGGTCTCGCGCGTGAAGTACTTGATCTCTTGCGGCTTGCCGTCTTCGCTGATCTGGAAGTCGTCCTTCGTTAGAGATCCCACCAGGCCGCCTTGCTTGGTACGTACCGTGCAAAAGACGCTGACCACGTCGACTCCGCCCTTGAAAGTCGGCTCCGGCTCCTGGGCTGGCTGGGCGGGAGCGGCTTCCTTGGCCGTGCCGGCGGGTTGCTGGGCGGGAGGATCCACGCGCCTCCAGCTTCCGTTGGGCTGTGTACCGGGCTGCTGGGCGAAACCAGCGACGGCGGCCAGGGCAAATACTGCAACAAGACGCATAAGCTCCCTCTACCGAAATGGCATACTACTAGATGCGCGCCCCGCCGTTTCTGTTTCGCTATGCAGAAAGCATTGGACCATCTGAAGGCTTCCGATCCCGTCCTGGGACGGATCATCGACCAAACCGGGCCCTACCTGATAGAGCTTCTGGAGCCGAACTACGAAGCGCTCGTTAAGGCCATTGTCCTCCAGCAGCTCAGCGGAAAGGTGGCCGAGGTCATATTCAAGCGCCTGGTGGCCGCGGCTGGAAACGGCCGGCTGACCCCCGAAGCGGTGCTGCGGCTCCGCCCCGCGAAGATGCGCGCGATCGGGCTCTCGAAGGCGAAAACCGTGTACATTCGCGAACTGGCCCGCCAATTGGTTTCGGGTAAACTGGACCTGGCCGGCCTCGTAGCGGTCTCCGACGAGGAGGTCCACGCCCAACTCACCGCGCTCAAGGGCATCGGGCCCTGGACCGTGCACATGTTCCTCATCTTCGCCCTGGGACGCCACGACGTTATGCCTTCCGGCGATCTGGGGATCCGCGTCGCCGTCCGCAACGTCTACGGCCTGGCCGAGATGCCGAAGCCCGGCGAAGTGGAAGAGATGGCGCTCCGGTGGCAACCCTATCGGACCGTCGCGTCGTGGTATCTGTGGCGCAGCCTGGAAGCCAAAGCGGGTTTGTAGCCCTCCGCCCTCTTGCGAGAAATGGCTTCAGGAGGGCGCCAATCGGGTCTGGAAACCCGCTGCAGGCGTTGGACGCCGGCCCCACAGCACGGCGTATAATGGCGGCATCTATGCCCACCAGCCCAAATGCCGCCGCCCAAGTTCCGGCCCAGCCCATGAGTGAGGCGGGCCGCCTCGTCAACGTAATCGTCGACCCCAAGCCGGCTTTCGCGGATATCGCGGCGCGGCCGAGCTTTTGGGTCCCGATGGTTCTGGTCACGTTGTGCTCCCTCGCGTTCATACTCCTCTTCTCGAGTCATGTCGGATGGGAGCATTTCATGCGACAGCAGTTCGAGCAATCGCCCAAGGCGCAGAACATGGCTCCGGAGGACCGCGAGCGCGCAATCCAGATGCAACTCAAGTTCGGGCCGCCGTTTGGCACGGCGATTGCCGTCATCGCCCCGCCGGTATTGATGCTGATCACCGCGGGCGTGCTGCTCTTCGTGTTCAACAACATGTTCGGCGCCTCG
>Ga0265331_10002409_pt1 | contig 12676 bp, 11 predicted proteins | sample 41923metaG_FD_202088 | JGI IMG/M metagenome (GOLD analysis project Ga0265331, IMG submission 202088) | Rhizosphere microbial communities from Carex aquatilis grown in University of Washington, Seatle, WA, United States - 4-19-23 metaG | ecosystem: Host-associated > Plants > Roots > Rhizosphere...
CAGTCACGGACGGAGCCCTCGTTTGCGCAGGTGTATCCCCAGACGTGCTCGAGGGCCTGCTCCGCCTCGATGCGCCGGCCGCCCCTTCCGACGATGACGGCAATCTCACCTTCGTAATCGAGCTGTTCGGATTCGCGGGGACGCAGAATCGGCTCGCCATGCGCGACCAGCGAAGTGTGGGAGCGCATGAAGAGACTCGGGTACTTCGGCCGCTCGCTCCCATCCTTGTATTCTTCGTTGCGGTCGGGATAGTTCACACCGATACAAAAGTACCGTGTGTCGCGTCCGACCGGCTTGAGAACCCGCACCTCATCCAGCGTGTAATCACCCTGGTCGAGCGATGCAACGCTGCGAGCCGGACCCAGCAGACCGGACCGGATAAAGGTCAGCGCGTCGGTCACTTCGTGGCCCAATCTCGCGCCGAGGTCGATGATGCCGCGCGTACTCAATGCACCGACGGACTCCCGACCCTCTGCGCTGAAGTTGAGAAGCTTCAAGCCGCCCGCTCCCCGAGCAGGCCGACGCGTTTCAACACCGCATCGAGACGCCGCTCGAGCTCCGGAGTAGCCGGCACCATGGGCAGCCGGTGCTCGTTGCTCGCCAGAATGCCGAGCCGCTTCATCATGTACTTCATCGGAATCGGGTTCGTGTCGAAGAACACCGCCTGGTTGATTTCGAAGAGCTGATGATGCAGAGCCTGCGCCGCGGACAGATCGTTACGCCAGACGGCATCGCACAGATCCGCGAGAATCCCGGGCTGCAGATTGCCGACAGCATTCATCAGGCCGCAGGCGCCGACGGCCATCATGGGAAAGCTCAGCTCCTCCAGGCCGACAAAAACCTTGAACTCCGGTCCTAATGCGGCATGGCACTCGGAGACCAGAGCAAGATCGTTCACCGCGTGTTTCATGCCCACGAAAGTAGGAGACTTCGCACGGAGCTCCTTCAGGGTGTCGATCGTCACGTTGACTGCGGCGCGTCCCGGAATGTGATACACCATCCACGGAAGGTCCGTCATCGAGGCTAGCTCGAGATAGTACGCGATCAGGCCCCGCTGCGGCGGCCTGATGTAGTAAGGAGTCACAATCAACAGCGAGTCGGCGCCCGCCTTGGCGGCATGCTCGGTCAGCTCGCGCGTTTCCCGCAAGGATTGCGAGCCGGTCGCCGCGACGACAGGAACTTTTTTAGAGGCCACCTGCACGGCGATGTCGACGAGGCGGTTGCGCTCCTCCACCGCAAGCGTAGACGGCTCCGCCGTCGTGCCATTTACCAGAATGCCGTGCGACCCGTTTTTGATCTGGAACGCAACCAGCTCGGCGTAAGCGTCGTAGTCCACCTCGCCGTTGTGAAACGGTGTGACGAGCGGCGGGATGGAACCTTTGAGTCGGTCGGGTTGGACACTCACGTGTGCCTCTCCTGTCCTCGAATCACGCGCCTAACTTCGGTACCCGGTGAGTGCCGTGAGCTACGCAGATGTTCTTCGTCTCCATGTAGAAGTCGAAGCTGTAGTCGCCGCCATCGCGGCCGATGCCGCTCGCCTTCATACCGCCGAACGGCGTGGGCAAATGCCGGTTGTTCTCGGAGTTCACCCAGATCATTCCGGCATCCACTGCATGCGCCATGCGCAGCGCGCGGCCGGAATCACCGGTCCAGATGTAGGCGGTAAGGCCGTAGGGTGTGTCGTTGGCCATCCTGACCGCCTCCGCTTCATTCTCGAACGGCAACACCGTCAAGACGGGCCCAAAGATTTCCTCGCGAGCGATGCGCATGGCGATCTTCGCGTGCGTGAGGAGCGTCGGCTGCACATAGAACCCTGGCTTCAGGCCCTCGGCCCGCGCTCCGCCAACTTTGATCTGCGCGCCTTCATCGCGCGCGATCTTGAAAAAGCTCATGACCTTGTCGAGATGCCGCTGATGGATCAACGGACCGATCTCGGTGGCCGGATCGAGCGGATGTCCGACCCTCAGGCGTGCGACACGCTCGGCGACACGCTCGATGAAGCGATCGTGGATGGCGCTTTGAACCAACAGGCGGCTCGAAGAGGTGCAGCGCTCACCGTTCAGGCTGTAGATCATGAATACAACCGCATCCACGGCGCGCTCGAGATCCGCATCATCGAACACGATCACCGGGTTCTTGCCACCGAGCTCGAGATGCACTCGTTTCAAGGTCGGCGCACCTTGGCTCATGATGAGACTTCCGGTACGCGACTCGCCGATGAAAGCAGTGGCGCGGATCGCCGGATGCTCTGTGAGGAACCTCCCCGTACGCTCGCCGATACCATTCACGAGATTCACCACGCCCGCGGGCACTCCGGCCTCGGTCATGATTTCCGCGAGCAATGTCGCGCTCAGGGGGCTCCACTCGGCGGGTTTGTGCACGACAGTGCAGCCCGCGGCCAACGCGGGAGCAATCTTCCACGTCGACAGCATGAACGGTGTATTCCAGGGCGTAATGATCGCCACAGGTCCGATCGGCTGTCGCGTCGTGTAGTTCAGATGCTCGGCGGCCGGCAGCGCCAACCCATCCGCGGCGCCCGGAGCCCGATCGGCAAAAAAACGAAAATTTTCGGCGGCGCGCACCGCGGCGCCACTCATGAAACGCAGCGCCTGCCCCGTATCCATACATTCGACGAACGCGATCTCCTCTCGGCGTGCCTCTATCGCGTCCGCAACACGGTGGAGGATGGCGCGTCGCTCGTCCCCGCTCCTGGCGCGCCACGCAGGGAAAGCCGCATCGGCCGCAGTCGCGGCTGCATGCACATCCCGCTCGTCGCCCGAGATAACCTGGTTGATCACACGCGCATCGACCGGCGAGATATTGTCGAACACTTCGCGACTGGAGCCGGCCTCTGCCTTACCGGCAATGAAATGACCGAGCGGGACAGCGCGGAAGCGTTCCAGGAACCCCTTCGCCTTGCCCAGGTTGGTTTCGATATTCATGACCCGGGGGCTCGTTGGGCCGCGCGGCGTTTGACATAGTCGTGCAGGTTGTTTTTCTTGAGCGTGAGCACGGGGTCGATCTCCTGCATCTCCAGAGCAATGCCCAAGGGCAGCCGCTCGTAGACTCCGGCAAGCTCTTTGCAAGCCACTTCGAAGATGGCCTCGCAAGCCCGCTTGCGCGTTTCGACGTCGCGGCCATGGCCAACTTTCAGGCTGATGTGAACGAATGCGTTGGCGGCGCTCGCATCCGCGATCACATAATGCTGCGCCTCGTACGCTCGCGTGCGGATCCCGCCGATAGGGAATACTCCGGTGGCGAGAGCGGCCTCGTGAACCGCTTGCAGGAAGCGGTCCAGGTCGAACTCGCCGCGCAAATTCGCGGAGTATTCAATCACTATGTGCGCCATCGCGCCCCCAGTCTCCACCATGCGGGCAGCAGATACTTAACATCATAATCATCTCCTGAGAGAGGGGTGTCAAGCCATGCAGTTCAAGCTCGGAACCTTCTCCGCCGCCGGGGCCGGGGCCGCTCCGTTTGCCGGGCTGGTGCTGGAGGGAGGAGTTGCCCTCACCGCTGACGCCAGCAACACAGCCGAGCGCGTGGTCCCGCTCGCCGCGGTGCAACCGTTGCTGGGGCTCCTGAACCTGAAGCTGAGCAAGCCCGCGGGCCGCGTGGATCACGGTGAATCGCTCCTCTCGCTGCTGAGTGACTGGGACTCCAATTTCCAGGCGTTGGCCATTCTTTGCGAATCGTTTCCCAGCGAGTTGGCGCAACGATCCGTGGCCATCGATGAGCTCCATACTCGAGCACCGATAGATCCTCCGAGGCAAGTGTTCTGCACCATTGCCAACTATCGCAGCCATATCGTCGAAACGATATTGGACGCGGGTGTACCTCCGCATACCGACGGAATGGACGCAGCCGCACGTCGGCGGTACGCCGAAAGAAATATAGAGGACCGCCTGCGTGGCACGCCATACGCCTGCTTCAAACTGCCATCGACCGTCATCGGGCCGACTGACTCTTTGCAGATTCCGCGCCACGCGCAGCGCGTCGACTGGGAGCTCGAGCTCGGGGTTGTGATGGGCAAGCCGGCGCGGCGTGTGAGTCGTTCCGATGCCATGAGCTACGTCGCCGGTTATGTTTTGGTGAACGACATCACCGCGCGTGACCAGGTCAGACGAGCCGATGTGCCCAACATGGGCACGGACTGGCTGCAAGCGAAGAATGCTCCAGGCTTTCTGCCCCTGGGGCCTTATTTCGTGCCGGCGGCGTTTCTTCCCGATCCCTACAGCCTGCGACTCACTCTATCCCTGAATGACCGTCTCATGCAGGACGGAATCGTCTCGGACATGTTGTTCGACATCGCCACCCAGATCGAGTACATCTCACAGCACGCGCAACTTCTGCAAGGTGATGTCATCTGCACCGGCACCCCGGCGGGCTGCGGCACACACTACGAGCGCTACCTGCAAGCCGGCGACGTCATTCACGCGAGCGCGGGAAAGCTCGGCACGCAGCACACGCCATGCATAGGGGAGTTATAGAAGAGATTTCCAGCCGGTCCGTCTGGACGCGAAGCTGAACGACGCCTGGCCGCTTTATTCCTGTCGCTGCTTCAAGGCCACGATCGCCTGCGCCAACGCATCCGGGCTGATCGGCTTCGACAGGTGCTCCTGGTAGCCACTCGCATGAGCGCGTGCTGCATCGCCGAGCCCCGCGAATGCCGTCAGAGCCAGCGCCGCAACTTTGCCACCGCGGTCCGGCGCCCGGGCTCGCAGCAGCCTGACAAATTCATAACCGTCCATGCCCGGCATGCCGATATCCGACACGACGACATCGGGCAGCCAGACATCCAGCAACTCGAGCGCTTTCATGGCGCCACTCACTGCGTGAACCTCGAAGCCGGACTTGGTGAGACCTGCCGCAGTCACTTCCCGCGCGTCCGGGTCGTCCTCGACCAGTAACACCCGGATCGGTGGATGAGAGAATGCGGCGGCATCGTTTGCCGCCAACAAAGCGCCGGTCTCGCTGAGGCCTGGCTGCCCTGCCTGAACCAACCGTGGCAGCGTGACAGTGAACGTAGCGCCCTTGCCCTCCCCGGCGCTTTCCGCCCGTACGGTGCCGCCATGCAGCTCGACCACGTGACGCACGATCGCCAGCCCGAGCCCGATGCCCGAATGCTGCCGGGTGCTGGTACTGTCAGCTTGCCTGAAGCGCTCGAACACGAATGGCAGGAACTCGGGATCGATACCCACTCCGGTGTCGATGACTTCGATAGTGACGTGCGTCGCGCTCGTCTTCAGGCGCGCATCGACCCGTCCACCGGGCGGCGTGAACTTCACGGAGTTGGAGAGCAGGTTCCAAAACACCTGCTGGAGGCGGTCGGGATCGCCGCTGATACGCGCCTCATCGACCTCGCGTGTCATGGCAATTGCGACTTGCTTGGTCTGGGCGACCAACTTCAAACTATCGACGGCGAGTTGCAGAATCCGGCCGGCATCGATGTCCTGCTTCACCAGCCGGAACTTGCCCGCCACGATCCGCGACACATCCAGCAAATCCTCGATGAGCTGCGCCTGGGAGCGGGCCGCGCGCTCGATGGCTTCCGTAGCCCGGTGCCGTTGCGATTCATCGAGTGGCCCGGTCCGTAACAAATGCGCCCACCCGATGATGATATTCATCGGCGTGCGCAACTCGTGTGACAGGTTGGCGAGGAACTGGTCCTTGATCTGCGTGGCTTCCTCGGCCTGGGCCCGGGCAGCACGCTCGCGAGCGAGCGCCTCGCGAAGCCCCGCTTCCGTGCGCGCCAGCCGCAAGAGCACGCTCACCACGGTCTCGAGCTCTTTCGGCTCGAGCGGCTCGGTGAGATAGATGTCCGCTCCGTGCTTGAGCGCCTCCCGCGCATGATCCTTGGTAATGAACGTCGCCGAAATCTGAATGACCGGGATGATTCCCGTGACGGCGTCCTCCTTGATATGGCGGCAGACGTCGAGCCCGCTCATATCCGGGAGCTGTACATCGAGCAGGACGAGGGCGGGCATCAGCTCGCGCGTTTTCTGCAGTGCGTCCTGACCGGTGCCACATTCGACGACTTCATAGCCGGCCTGTCGCAGAACGCGTGTCTTGGTGTAACGCGTTTCGACAGTGTCGTCGCAGTTTATGATCAGAACACGGCGGGTCATCACACCAGATACGCCTGCAAACCATTGGATGCCAGGATGGCACGCGTGCGCTCGGAGCTCAGATCGCTCTTCTGTACGACCGCCTCGGCGCGGCGACCGAGGCGGGTGCGCTCATCGGTGGTGAGCTTGCTTGCCGTCACGATGGCTACGGGTACATTCTGTAGCTCGACATCGTTCTTCAGAACGTTGAGGACTTCCTCGCCGCTGAAATCCGGCAATCCCAGATCCAGAAAAATCAATGAGGGGCGCGCGCGGCGCGCGGCGATCAGGCCGCTCCGGCCATCGGCCGCTTCGAGCACGCAGGTATGCGTATCGGCCAGTAGCTTTTGCATGAGATAGCGCGCCGCGGGATCATCGTCGATGATGAGCACGCGCTTGGCGGTGAGCGAATCCAGCTTTTCCAACAATGTCGCGCGGTCCAACGGCTTCATGCAATAGGCGTCCGCGCCCAGGGCAAGTCCTTTGCGCTCGTCATCGATACTCGTCGCCACGATAACGGGAATGTCGGCCGTCGCCGGATCGCTCTTGAGCTCGCTCAGCCAGCGCCAGCTGTCCTCGCCACGCAACACGATGTCGAGAAGAATCGCCTGCGGCCGGATGCGCTTCATGACCTCGCGTGCTTCGCGCAGAGTGCGGGCAATCAGAGGTTGATAACACGAATCGCGCAAATGCTTGTCATAGACGAGACGAGTCTCAGGGTCGTCATCCAGCACCAACACAGGCGAGCGGCCCAACTCGACGGCGGTCTCCAGCGCCTCCAGCGCCTCCAGCGCGGCAACGCCTTCGCTTTCGAAATGCGCTACCACCGTCGCGGTGAACACCGAGCCAACACCGCGCTCGCTGCGAACGCTCACATCGCCGCCGAGGAGGTGCGCCAGGCGCCGGCATAGGGGTAAACCCAGGCCGGTACCTTTGACACGTCCCTGCAAGTGACTCTGCAGCTGGGTAAACTCGTCGAAAATACGTCCCTGGTCTTCAGGTGCGATACCGATACCGGTATCGGACACGCTGAAACTGATCGTGCGCCGATCCTCGCTCAATTGCGCCGCAACGCGCACTTCACCCTGCTCGGTGAATTTGATGGCGTTGGAAATGAAGTTGCGCAGGATCTGCGACACTTTGCCTTCGTCGGTGAACAGGGTCAGTGCCGCCGGCGGCTCATCGAACACCAACTTCACGACGTCTCCCACCAGCAGGGGACGCAACATGCCGCGTAAGGCGCTGAAGAGGTTGCCCACCGAGAACTCGATCGGGCGTACTTCGATCTTGCCGGCCTCGATCTTCGCCAGGTCGAGCAGATCATCCACCAGCTCGGTCAGATCATCCGAGGCCTTGGAAATGAAGCCGACCTGCTTTTCCTGCTCCGGGGTGAGGTCACCATCGATGCGGTCGAGCAGCAGGCGGCTGAGCGCCCGGATCGAGTTGAGCGGCGTGCGGAACTCGTGGCTCATGTTGGAGAGAAAGCGCGACTTCATCTCGTCCGCGCGCCGCAGGTGATCCGCCTTCTCGTCGAGCTCCGCATAGAGCGCCACGACGCCGCGATTGGTATCCTCCAGCTCTCGGTTGAGGCTGAGCAGCTCCTCCTGTCGCTCACGCAGTTCGCCGAGGGCACGCACGAGCTCGCGATTCTGCTCCTGCAATTCCCCCAGTGGATCGCCACTCACGCTCGTGCCCATCTGCGTCGTGATGCGCGCAAACTGGGCCTGCGTAATGAGGGGCGCCCGGTGCGGAAGAATCTTCTTCAACAACACGTCGGTGCCGACACCAGGCCTGCTGTCGATCTCCACCTGGTCCATGAGGCGGTGCGCGCCAATGATGCCTACGCCCATGCCCGTCTTCGACTGGTACTGTCCGCTCATGACATGGCGCAGATTGGCGATTCCCGGCCCCTGGTCACGCACACGCACCAACAGCAACTGCGGTGAGCTCGCTCCCTCGATGGCAAATTCGACTTTGCCGCCCTTGGCGTAGCGGAATGCGTTACGCACGATTTCCGACACGGCGGTCGCGATCCGGGTCTGATCCTGCCCGTCGAAACCCACGAGCTTGGCGATCTCGCGCGCGCGTTGCCGTGCGACGACGACATCCTGTTCGTGACGGATCGCAATTGTTAGAAGTGGCTTTGGCATTTCACGTGTGTGCCATATTCTTCAGGACAACCACTGTAACATCGTCGCTGCCGCGATCGTGGTCGCGATACAGCACCCCGGCGATCAAGCCCGCATGTTTGCTCGCAAGTCCGGGATAGTCCGTGGTCACCCAGTGACTGACCAGACCGTCGCTATGCAAAATCAAGAGCGCCCCTGCTGGAAAGCTGAACTCGAATTCCTGCACCCGGCGCATGACATGCCCCAGCGTCCCGCTGTGCGAGACCAGCTGGCGTCGCTCGCCGGACCATTCCACCCGACAAGATATATTACCTATGCCGGCAAAGGTGCCCTGGCTTTTCACGGTCGCGAATCGGGCCGCGGCACCGGCTGCGCCTCGCGTGGCAGCGAGCGCCCCATGACAGATCTGCATGAGTGCCGCAGGCGTGGCCGCCGGATGAGCAGCGAAAGCATCGGTTGCCGCGCGGGCCGCTCGCGCAGCGTTTGGGCCGTGGCCCAGCCCGTCCACGACCAACACGGTGCGGTAATCGCCCGATGGCTCCACGAGCCACCCGTCACCGGCAACCTCCTCACCTTTCTTCGGCAGACAGACGGCTCCCAGTTCGATGGCATCGTCGGCGGCCGGTGTACGCGGCGTCCCGCCGATTTCGAGGCGCAATGCGGTGCCCTGTCCCGGTAGCGAATAGACATCGAAGCACGGCGACAGGCGAGACAGCGCCCCGAGTCCCCCGCCCATGCTGCCGGCCGTCGAATACCCATCCCGCAGACTCGCGCCGAGATTGGTTATGCCCGGACCGCGATCGAGGGCGAGTATCTCCATAGCAACGCCGGCGCCGCGCGCCAGCGGCGCCAGCACTATTTTCCCGTTGCCGGCGTGTTTGACGATGTTGGTTGCAGCCTCGGTCACCGCCAGGGCGACCTTGCCCGCCTGAGTCTCCTCGAACGCCAGCGATGCGGCCATCTCCATTGCGGCCCGGCGGGCTTCCCCCACTTGCGAGCGGTCATCTATTGGGATCAGCACCTGGGATGGCACGGCCGCTCACTCATGGCATTCAACGCCAACGGGCAATCATCACCTGCGTTCCTGCACCGACCTTGGAGGCGACGGAAAACTCGTTGGAGAGGCGCTTGGCGCCGCTCAAACCCAACCCAAGCCCGCCGCCGGTGGTGAATCCGTCCTTCAAAGCCTGTTCTATATCAGCAATTCCGGGGCCTTTGTCGGAGAAAACGAGGCGTACACCCCGTCGCGGGGGCTCACTCAGCCGGGTGACCTCGACCTCACCGCCACCCCCGTAGTCCAGCGTATTGCGGGCGAGCTCACTGGCGGCTGTGACCAGTTTTGTCTGGTCGACGAGCGAAAAGCCCTGGGCGACTCCGGCCTCGCGCGCCGCTTGGCGAACCCGCACGATGTCCTCCTGCGTACGGATCGGCAGGACAGAGCTATGAACGACTGTCATGTAGGTGCTGGCAGATGTGCGGGCGGGCTAGCGCTGCTCGTCCGCCAGCCGCTCTTGCAACAACGCCATACCGCGATCGACGTTCAACGCCGTGCGCACGCCTTCGAGGGATAGTCCGAGCTCGACCAGCGTAATGGCGACCGCCGGCTGAATCCCGACGACGACCGTCTCGGCATCCAGCACCCTGGCCATGGCGGCTATGTTGCTGATCATCCGGCCGATAAAGGAATCCACGACTTCGAGGGACGAGATATCGATGAGGACGCCCCGCGCCTTCGAGGCGACGATCCTGGAGGTCAGGTCATCCTGCAATTGCATCGCCAGTTGGTCGTGCATATCGACCTGCACGGTGACCAGGAGAAACCGCCCCATCTTCAGAATTGGGATCTTTTCCATCGCGGACCCGTCAGGTGGCGAACTGCTGAGGCAATTTCGCCTGGGTTCTCTTGAGGGCCACCGCAAAGGCATCCGCCAGGGAAGCCTTGGTCGTGACCTCCGACAGGTTCACGCCGAGGTGGACGATAGTTTGGGCGATCTGCGGCCGGATGCCGCTGATGATGCAGTCCGCACCCATCAGACGCGCCGCGGCTACCGTCTTCAGAAGATGCTGCGCCACCAGGGTATCGACGGTTGGGACACCAGTGATATCGATGATCGCGATGGAAGCGCCCGTCTCCACGATTTTCTGCAGCAGACTTTCCATGACGACCTGGGTACGCTCACTGTCTAGCGTACCTATGAGGGGCAACGCGAGAATGTTGTCCCAGAGCTGCACCACAGGGGTCGACAGTTCCATCATCTCGCGCTGTTGCCTCTGGATGATTTCCTCTCGACTCTTCACATAAGACTCCGTTGTGAGGAGACCGAGACGATCGAACAATTCGGTGGTCAACCACACCTCCTCGGCAAGCCCCTGTGCGTCTTGTCCAAACTCGGCGCGCAGGCGGGTGAACAGCGGCTGCTTGAGAGAGAAGACGAACGTCGCGGTCTGGGCTGGGCTGAAGCCATGCTGAGCGCGCGAGCGCGACACACGCGCAAGGAACTCTCGCGCTGGCGCCCAGTGGGATCCTTCGATTTGCTCCAGGCTGCCTGCTTCCGAGGCGCCCTGGATGAGCGAAAGAAACTCGCGCGACTGTTCTCGTAGCTCACCATCCTTCATGAGATCGATGCGCAGCGTCGTCGCCGACTGCTGCGCCTGGATCCAATCGGCCAGCAATTCTTTCTGAGACTGCGCAAGAACCTTGCGCAAGGTTTGACCGGCTGTCGGCATGCTACGGCTCTCCTGGGTGTCTTTGTGATAGCCGAGGGCGCGGTAGGGTACAGGGTGCCCAAACGAGGGCACAAGTGCCCCCTCCACTATCGGGGCACTAACCTAGGTAAAGACCTCCGCAGCTTTCCAGCAGCCGCGGACGAGATCAAACGCCCGATTACCTAACCTCACCGCTTAAAGTCCGCAGCGCCGGATTGGTTTTGTCCGGCATGGCGAGCGCAGCTTTCACTCCTGGCCGCGCCTTCACCCGCTCGACCCACTCCACGAGTCGCGGCGCGCGCTTCTCAACTCCCATCTCCGGGAACAGGCGCTCTACGGCTATGCCACACATGGCGAAGAAGTTGATATCCGCAAGCGTGAAGCTATCGCCCGCGAGCCAGGGAGTTTGGGTTAGCTGCTGCTCCACCTTGTCTACGGCTACTTCAATCTTGCGCGTCAAATTCGCCAGGTCGCTCTCGCTGAAGCCGCTGCGCGCGGTGCGCAATTTCTCGCGCTGCTCTTGGAGCGGGATGCGGGCCATCAGCCTCTCGAACTCGCCCCCTTCAATAGAGCGTGCGATGACACTGACCATCCGATGCCAGAGCTTGAGTATGACACCCCCTCGACTGCGCTCCTGGCGCAGCAAAGGTGATTGTATTGGAAGCACTTTCGGGGGGACGGTTGGCTCGGGCATAGTCCACTGCGCGAACCAGGCAGAAGGTTGCGCGCATCGCTACGATCGTAACCGCAGAGACTACGCTATATTCGTTCTAATATAGCGAGTCGTCCATCGGACCCGGAGGAAACTTCATGATTCGATATGCTTCGGCCCTTGCGCTGACGGCACTCGTGTGCGCGACTCCCGTGCTCGGAGCCGACGCCAACGCAGGTAAGAACACCTTCCACCAACAATGTGCCCTGTGCCACAGCGCCGAGCCCGGTGACAACGGCGGCGCCCAAGGTCCGAACCTCAACGGTGTGTTCGGCCGCCATGCGGCAAGCGATCCGCAGTTCGGCTATACCAAGGCGCTGAAGGCGTCGAATCTCACGTGGGACGTGGCAACGCTGGATCGCTTTCTCGGTTCCCCCACCACCGTCGTTCCAGGCTCGGCGATGGTGGTCGCGGTGCCGAAGGACACAGACAGGGCCAACGTCATCGCTTACTTTCAGGAAGTAAAACAAGGCACGTTCAAAGCCGCTCCACAGCGCCAGTTTACGCCACCTCCCGGCGCAGCCAACGCGCCGCCGCCCCAGGGCGAGGCGGACTGGAAGAAGGATGTGCCGGGCCGTGTGCATCGCATCGAAGTGGCTGCATTGCCGGCTCCCTTTGCAACCGCGTCCGCGAGCAACTTCCCCAAGCTGGTGGATCGCCCGGCCAAGGCCAGACTCCAGGTGCCCGCCGGATTCAAGGTGGATGTCTTTGCCAAGGACGTGGACGGTGCGCGCGCCATGAAGCTCGCTCCCAACGGCGACATCTTCCTGACGCAGACCCGCGGCGGTTTCGTGAAAGTGCTACGGCCCTCGGCCGACGACGCCACCGCACAGACCATCACGACGTTCGCCCAAGGCCTCAACCTCCCCTTCGGCATCGCGTTCTATCCCGCGAAATCGCCGCAGTGGTTGTATGTTGCCGAAACCAACCGCGTGGTTCGTTACGCCTACAAAGCCGGTGATCAGAAGGCGAGCGCCCTGCCTGAGATTGTCGTTCCGGAACTCTCGCCTGTTGGCGGGGGC
>Ga0265331_10002410_pt1 | contig 12675 bp, 8 predicted proteins | sample 41923metaG_FD_202088 | JGI IMG/M metagenome (GOLD analysis project Ga0265331, IMG submission 202088) | Rhizosphere microbial communities from Carex aquatilis grown in University of Washington, Seatle, WA, United States - 4-19-23 metaG | ecosystem: Host-associated > Plants > Roots > Rhizosphere >...
CCGGCGTTGGGCAGGCCCGCCAGCGCCGCACTCGGAAAATCGCACAGGAAGTGCTTGATCGTTCCCGCACGCAGTGCCGCGGCGACGGCCGCTTCGTCGACGATCGCGTCGCGGGCGAAGTTGAGCAGCGCCGCGCCTGGCTTCATCCCGGCGAGGCGCGAAGCGTCGATGAGATGCCGCGTGCGCTCGTTCAGCGGCAAGTGCAGCGTCACGAAATCGGATTGCTTCAGCAGCTCTTCGAGGCTCTGCGCCTTGCGCACGGCGGACGGCAGCCGCCAGGCCGCCTCGACGGTGATTTCCGGATCGAATCCGATCACCTTCATCCCGAGCTTCAGCGCGGTGTCTGCGACCAGGCCGCCGATGGCGCCAAGACCCACGACTCCGAGCGTGCGCCCGGGAAGCTCGACGCCGGCAAACTGCTTCTTGGCATCCTCGACGTGCTTCGCGAGATCCGGCGCATTGGCGTCGAGACTGCCGACGAAACGCAACGCGGGAACGATGTTGCGCGCGGCCATGAGGAGCGCGGCGAGCACCAGTTCCTTGACCGCATTGGCATTGGCGCCCGGCGCATTGAAGACGGGAACGCCGCGCTCCGACATTCGCGCCACCGGAATGTTGTTGGTGCCGGCACCGGCGCGCCCGATCGCGCGCACGCTGTCGGGAATCGTCATCGCGTGCATGTCGAACGAACGGACGAGAATGGCATCCGGCTCGACGACCGACTTGCCCACGGTGTAGCGCGCCGCCGGAAGGCGATGCAGCCCGTGGCTCGAGATATGGTTGAGTGCGAGGATCTGGTAGCGGACCATGACCGCTGTCAGCCGTGGCGCTGTTCGAATTCCTGCATGTAATCGACGAGCGTCCTCACGCCCTCGACCGGCATCGCGTTGTAGATCGACGCCCGCATGCCGCCGACCACGCGGTGACCTTTGAGCTGCACCATCCCGCGCTCCTTTGCGCCCTTGAGGAACGCCTCGTCCAGCGATTCGTCGCGAAGCTTGAAGGGCACGTTCATCCGCGAGCGGTCCTCTCGCTGCACCGGGTTCCGGTAGAACTCGGTGCGATCGAGGTAATCGTAGAGAAGCGCGGCCTTGGCGATATTAGCGCGCTCGATCGCCGCAATGCCGCCCCGCGCCTTCAGCCATTCGAAGACGAGGCCGGCGACATAGATCGAATACGTCGCGGGCGTGTTCAACATCGAATCGCTTTCGGCCTGCTCCTTCCAGTGGAACGCCGACGGCGTGATCGGCAGCGCGCGGTCGAGGAGGTCGTCGCGCACGATGACCACCGTGAGACCCGCCGGGCCCATGTTCTTCTGCGCACCGGCGTAGATCACCCCGTATTTCGCAACGTCGACCGCGCGCGACAGGATGTGCGACGACATGTCGGCGACGAGCGGCACGTCGCCGGTGTCCGGCGTCCAATGGTATTCAACGCCGCCTATCGTTTCGTTGGTGCACACGTGCACGTAGGCGGCGTCCCGGCTCGTCTTCCACGTCGCCTGCGCCGGCACGTAGGTGAAGCTGCGGTCCTCGGCGCTTGCGGCGACGTTGACGGCACAGTACTTCTTCGCTTCCTTGATCGACTTCTTCGACCACTCGCCGGTGTTGACGTAGTCGGCCGACGTCCTCGCGCCGAGCAGGTTCATCGGCACGACGGCGTTTTCCGCAATCGCGCCGCCCTGCAGGAAAAGCACCTTGTAATTCGGCGGAATGGCCAGCAGCTCGCGCAGGTCCGCGAGCGCCTTCTCGTGGATCGAGATGAATTCCTTGCCGCGATGGCTCATCTCCATCACGGACATGCCGCTGGCGCGCCAGTCGAGCATCTCGGACGCCGCGGTGCGCAGGACGTCTTCGGGCAGCACCGCCGGTCCGGCGCTGAAGTTGAAGATTCGCATGTGGAGGCTCGGAATGTCGAAGGAAATGCGGCACCGTCGCGCCACGGCGGCGCGATGCATTCGACAATTCTACTGCATGCGCGCGGCGGCGCCGCGAAGGCGCCGTCGCGTCACGACAAATGCTAGGGCTTCGTCTTCATGCCTTCGAGATCGTGAATCGTCTCCTCGGCGCGCGCGCGGATCACGCCCACGCGGCCTTCCGCCGCAATCGGCGCATCGGGGAGCACCAGCGCGCACATGAGGTCGCGAATCGAGATGAGCCCCTCGATCGTGCCGTCGCGATCGACCAGCAGGTGCCGATAGCCGTGCACGACCATGAGGCGCAGTGCTTCCTCGACGGTTGCCGTCGCCTGCACGTGCCTGACGTTCGGGCTCATGACGGCAGATACCTTCGTCGTCTTCGGGTCGCGCCCTTCGCCGACGACACGGCGCATGACGTCGCGCTCGGTGAAGATGCCTTCGATGGCACCGCCGGGGGGTCCGACGAGCACCGACCCCATTTCGCGCTTTGTCATCGCCGCGACCGCATCCGCCACGGTGGCCGACGCCGGAACGCGAACGACTTCCTGAATTGCCTTGCCCTTCACGATCGATTCCACGGTTTGCGTGATCATCGTTCCTCCGCGGCAGCTGGTGCGTGGTTGCCGGCAGGACGGTTGTCCTGCCGCAGCCTGCCATCGTACGACCGCTGCGGCCCCAAAGTTTGACATGGGCCAAATTCCGCCACGATCGCCGGTGCCCTTCGGCATCCCGAATCCGGATGCTCGCCGGCAGTCGGGCGGCCTATGGCGGCCCACCCGACGGTCGTGCGCCGCGGGCTAGCCCGCCGGCTTTTGCGCCAGCGCCAGTTCATGCGCGTCGCGCAGCCGGCTGCGCTGCAGCTTTCCCGTCGCCGTCTGGGGAAGCGCCGGCACCCAGTGCACCCACTTCGGGCGGCGGTAGTTGGGCAGGCGATCGATGCCGGCGGCGAGTCGTTCCCGCGCGACGGCGTCGCGTCCCGCCACAGCGACGGCGAGCACGGCGATCGAGACGAGCCCCTCCTCCGTCGGCGCGCCGACAGCCGCCACCTGCTCGACCGAATCGCCACAGGCCTCGGCCAGCGCATGCTCGATCCAGAGCGTGCTCACCCATTGACCCGAGACCTTCAGAAGATCGTCGCTGCGCCCGGCGAACTCCAGCCGATCCTCTCCGTGCCGAATGAAGATGTCCCCCGGCGAGAACCAGCCGTCGCGAAACCCGTCCGCCTGCGCTTCGGGGCGCCGCCAGTAGCCTTGCGCCAGCGCGGGGCTCGAAATCCAGATGCGCTGCGGCGTCTGCGGGTCCGCCCCGCCGAATTGCAGCGCCGTACCCGGCGTCGGCCGGAGCAGGCCGGAGTCGTCGTCGCCAAAGAGGACCAGGCACAGCGTTTCCGACGTGCCGTAGCCCGAGATCGGCGCGATGCCTGTCGCTCGCGCCCACGCGCCGCGAACGCTGGAAGGCAACGCCTCGCCGGCGGACACGAAATGGCGGATGCCGCGACCGGCCAGTTTCGGCGCGACCCCGTCGAGCAGCATCCGGTTGTAGAGCGTCGGCACCGTGAATACGACCGTCGGCCGATGCCGCTCGACCATCGCCAGCACGCGCTCCGGCGACGCGCGTTCGCGATCGAGGACCACCGTCGCGCCGAGGCGCAGTCCCGCGAAGAGGCTGTTCGCGAGCGCGTACGCGAAGAAGAGCTTGGAACTCGAATAGAACCGATCGTCGGCTCCCGCATGAAGCACGTCGCGGGCGAACCGCTCCGGTTCTGCGGCAATGCGGTGCGGATGCACGACGCCTTTGGGGGCGCCGGTCGTGCCCGACGTGCCGATCCAGAGGACAGGATCGTCGTTGCGCCGCTCGCACGCTTCGATCGGCGTCGCGGCGCCGAGCGCATTCGGCCAGTCGATGCCTTCATTGCCGCCGTTCGCGACGACGACGGGAGGTACCGGCAGCGATGCCGCCAGCGTGCAGAGCGCCGCCGCATCGTCCGCGTCGCACCAGATGAACCGCACCTCGCTGTCGACCAGAATCGGCGCGAGGTCGGCGGCGGGCAGGCGCGGATTGACGCCGATCGCGACGCCGCCGGCCCAGATCACGCCGAGATACGCGACGACCCAGTCGATGCTGTCGCGGGCGAAGATCACCACGCGAGTTCCGGGCCCGATTCCGAGTACGCGCCATGCGCCGCCACTCCGGCGCACCGCGTCTCGCAGAGTGCCGTAATCGATGCGCTCGTCGCCGCATTCCAGCGCGACCGACCTCGCGGCGCCTCCGGAAAGCAGTCGTTCGGCCGCGTTCATTGCCGTGGAAGGCCGCTACACCAGCGGGTGGCTTGCGCGCAATTCCGGCAGGCAGTGCCGGATCCACTGCGCCGTCAGCTTTTCCTGAAGCGAATTCTGGCGCAGGCGGTCGGACAGCGCGTGGAAATCGACGCTGTCGAGCGGCTGGTCCTGGTTGAAGCAGGAGAACACGTACGTCACCTTGCCCGTCGCCGGATCGCGATGCGGCTGCAGGCACTGCGCGCAGATCTCCTTCATCATGCATTGCATCGGCGAATTGATGGAGCCGATCGCGAAATGGCGCGGGTCGAGATGCGGCGCCAGCACGCCGTGACGCGCCCGTGCCACGGCAGCCATCATCCGGTCCGATCCGATCGCGATGATCCGGCGGCCTTCGGAGAGCGCGATCGGCTGTGCGCCGAGCCGGCCCGACGCGTAGGCTTCCATCGCCTGCACGATGTTGCCGACGAAGGCGCGATCCTGCGGCCGCTGCGGCGTGAACCCCGGCTCCTCGTCGCAGCACCAGACGATGACGTCGGCGGCCGCCTCGATCTCGGGCACCTTGTAGCGGTCGACCTGCTTCTTGTAGCCGGCGAAATAGAGCACGCGCGATCCCGCCGCGCGCAGTGCGTGGCCGATGGAGAAGAGCACCGCATTGCCGAGGCCGCCGCCCACGAGCACCGCAGTTTCGCCGGGCTCGAAATGCGTCGCGGTGCCGGTCGGTCCCATCAGCACCACCGGTTCGCCGGGACGCAGCATCGCGCACAGGCTGGACGATCCGCCCATCTCGAGCACGATCGTCGAGACGAGGCCGCGCTCGCGGTCGACCCAGGCGCCGGTGAGCGCCAGACCTTCGAGGTGCATCCGCGTGTCGGCGGCGATCGGCGCCAGTGCGGCGAAGTTCTGCAGCCGGTAGAACTGCCCGGGCCGGAATGCGCGTGCCGCGGCCGGCGCCTTTACGACCAGCTCGACGATCGTCGGCGTGAGCCGGACGACCGCGTGCACCGTCGCCCGCAGCTCGGCGTCGAGCCGCGCGAAGAAGGTCGCATCTTCATCGGTCGAGGTGGGCGCCCGCTGCGCAAGCACGCGCGTGACCACCGGATGGCCCTGCTTGGTCGATCCGAGCGCCTTCACCACGTTGCCGAAGTATGACGGATGCAGATCGCCGAAATACGAAACGAAGCGGCCATCCGCAGTGCGCGTCACCAGAATGTCCGCCTGCGGCGGCTTCGCCAGCGCATAGGCGGGCTTGACCGTGTCGCCTTCGTCGTCGCACGCGCGGAAGTAGCGGCCATCGAGCGGGAAGTGCTCCGCGTCCTCGCGCGCGAGCACCGTGTTGGGATGCGTGCCCGCGGCGACGAACACCGTGCGCGCCGACAGCACGACCTCGACCGGCTCGACGCCGCCCTCGCTGTCGGCCGGTGCGCGCGCGAACTCGACGGCGCGGGCCGCGCCGTATTCGTCCGTATCGACGGCGCGCGGCGAAAGGCCTTCGGCGAACACGACGCCTTCTTCGAGCGCCTTGGCCACTTCCTCGTGATTGAGCGTGTACGACGGGCTGTCGATCAGGCGGCGCCGGTAGGCGATCGTCGCGCCGCCCCAATGCTGCAGCAGTTCGGTGATGCGCGCCGCGCGCCCGGTGCGCGCTGCCTCGCGCCGCTCGCTGCGGATCGCGCGGGCGTGCGACAGGTATTCCTCGGCGATCTCGCGCTCCTCGTCGTCCCAGGCGGCGCGAATCGCGTCCTCGCCGATGTCCGCGGCGAGCGTCTTGTACCGGTCGAGGAACTTCTCGACCTGGACGACGTAGTAGGCGAGCGACTCGGTCGCGGTGTCGATTGCCGTCAGTCCGCCGCCGATGACGACGACCGGCAGGCGCAGCTGCATGTTCGCGATCGAGTCGCGCTGCGCCGCGCCGGTCAGCTGCAGCGCCATCAGGAAGTCGGACGCGGTGCGCACGCCGCGGGCAAGACCGTTGGGAATGTCGAGCGTGGTCGGCTTGCCGGCGCCCATGCAGAGCGCGACGTGATCGAACCCGTAGCCGCCGGCGCCGGCCCCGCGGAACGCGTCCTCGAGCGTCAGCGTGCCGCCGAAGCGCACGCCGCCATACATCGCGAACTGTTCGCGCCGCTCGAGCAGCAGCCGGATCAGCTTCAGGAAATTCTTGTCCCACCGCACGGTGATCCCGTATTCGGCGACGCCGCCGAATCCCGCCATCACCCGCTCGTCGAGCGCTTCGTGCAGGCTCATCGCGTCGCGGATCGGCAGGAACGGCTCGCGTCCGCCGTCCGCGCGCACGCCGGACAGTCCCGCCGGCAGCGGCTCGATCTTGAGCCCATCGACGCCGACGACCGTGTGGCCGTCGTTCATCAGGTGATGCGCAAGGCTGAATCCTGCCGGCCCCATGCCGACGACGAGCACGCGGTAGCCGGTCGACGGACGCGGATACGGGCGCCGGAAGTTGAGCGGATTCCAGCGCGTCAGCAGGCTGTAGATCTCGAAGCCCCAGGGCAGCGCCAGGACGTCCTTCAGCGTGCGCGTCTCGACCTGCGGGATGTCGACCGGCTCCTGCTTCTGATAGATGCAGGATTTCATGCAATCGTTGCAGATCCGATGCCCGGTGGCCGCGACCATGGGGTTGTCGACGCAGATCACCGCGAGCGCGCCGATCGCCTGCCCCTGCGCCTTGAGCTTCTGGAATTCCGAGATCTTCTCTTCGAGCGGACAGCCTGCGAGCGCCACACCGAATGCGCTCTTCTTGAACGTGATCGCGGCGGGCGCGTCCGGCGACGGCTTTTCGCGCAGGCCCTTCGAGCAGGAATCCTTGGCCTGTGCATGGCACCAGATGCAGTAGTTCGCCTGGTCGAGCGCGCCGACGAGGTTGGTGCCCGTGTCGGTGAGTGCGAAGCCCTCGCGCCGGCGCAGGCGCGACGTGTCGACGCGAAACGCCCGCGCGCCCTGGATGGAGACGGATTCCGCGTGCGGAACGAGGTGCAGCGGATCCTGCTTTTGCGGTCCCTTGAACAGCACCCCGGCGCGGACGTGCTCGCGCCCCGCTTCGGTATGTATCGCCCAGCCTGCATAACGCAGCGCGAGATCGAGCTCGGCCGCGTGCGCGGGTTCGTCGGCGAGCCAACGCGCGACGTGCGTCGCGAAGGCGAGCTCGTCGAAGCGTCCGCCGAAATGGCGGCGCAGCTCGCGTTCCAGCGCGCTGCCGTCGAAGCCCTGTGCCTCTTCCGGTGCGATCCGGGTCGCTGCCCGGCGCTGGACGAACTTGCGCTTCACCTCATGAAGCGGAGCCAGCTCGTCGTGCCGGCGGGACAGTGCCGCCACCTCGTCGGCGATGCCGAAGAGCTCGGCGAGAAACCGCTCCAGGTACGGCGCGAGCTCGAGGATCAGTGCGGATTCGTCCTTCGCCGCCATCGTCTCGGCACCTGCGCGGGCCGCCTCCAGACGCGGGCGCAGCGTTGCATCTGCCGCATCGAGAAACCGCAGGAACGCAGTGTCGATGCCGCGCTGACCGTCGCGCCGGTAGAGGTCGGCGATCGCGATGCCGAATCCCGGCACGAGCGCTCCCGCCGCTTCCCCGGCCGCGGCCATTACCGGCGTATCCATGCGAACCCTACAACGCCAGGCGCGCGGTCTTCGCCCGCGTGCCGCGCATGTCATCGCCGCGGAGCTCGCGCAGCGCATAGCCGACGTATTCGCCGACGACCTCCTTGCGCCAGTAGACGTCGTAGTCCGTGTTGTCCATCGGCTTCGCGCGCGACGCGGCCATCCGGCCGGCTTCCGCAATGACATCGTCGGTGAGCCGCTTGCCGACGAGATATTCGCCCGCCTTCGACAGAAAGGGCTGCGACGAAACGGCGCCCAGCGCGATGCGGGCGTCCTCGACCTCGCCGCCCGCATCGAGCCTGGCAGCAGCGGCGACGCCCAGCACCGGAAAATCGAACGCGCCGCGCCGGCGCAACTTCCAGTACGTGCTCCGCCATCCTGCGGCATCGGGCAGCGCGACCGCCGTCAGGATTTCATCGGGCCTGCGAATCATGTATTCCATTCCGTCATTACGATAGAACTCGGCGAGCGCGACGTCGCGTTCGCCGGCATTCGACACGAGGCGAACCGTCGCGCCCAGCGCGAGCAGCGCCGGTGCGCAATCCGTGGATGATACCGCGACGCAGCGCTTGCTGGCCGTCGCGACCCAGCACACGGTGCCATCCTTTTTCATGCAGAAGTCGATGGCCTTGCGCCATTCGTAGTTCTGGTCGTAGTAGCTGCAGCGCGTATCGAGGCACAGGTTGCCGCCCAGCGTGCCCATGTTGCGCAGATGGACCGTCGCAACCTGCGATGCCGCCTGCCACAGTCCGCGATAGCGCTCGCGTACGCCGTTCGCGCCGATCACGCTGCTCAGCGTCATTGCGCCACCCAGCGTGAGGCCGCTGCCATTGGCGGTCGCGCGCAGCGACTCGATCCGCCGGAGCGAGACCAGCACGCGCGGCACCTGCTGCCGCCGCTTCATGTTGGGCAGGAGATCGGTGCCGCCGGCGATCAGCATCGCACCGGCACCCTCGGCGTTCAGGATGCGCGCCGCATCCGCGACCGTGCGCGGCGCCTCGTGCCGGAACCACGGCAGGCGCATCATGGCGTGGCCGGCTCCTTCGGCCGGGCGGTCCTGCGCGGTGGCGCGTCGACCGCGTTGCCGTCGCCGCCTTCCCATGGCGGCGGCACGATCATCGGATCGGGGTACGGCACATCGGGAAAGGATGCCGGTCCGACCCGCGGTGTCTTGCCTTCGGCCTTGAGCGCGAGCGCACGCAGCACCTTTTCCGGCGTGATCGGCAATTCGTCGATGCGCACGCCGACCGCGTCCCAGATCGCATTGGCGAGCGCCGGCATCACCGGCAGCAGCGGACCCTGGCCCACTTCCTTGGCGCCGAAGGGACAGTTCGGATCGGGATCCTCGACGAGGATCGTGTCGATCTCGGGCATGTCGAGCGAGGTCGGACTCTTGTACTCGAGCATCGACGGCATCTTGTGCACGAGCGCATGCGAGAGCTTCGGCGGCAGCCGGCGGAACACCTGCTCCTCCATCAGCGCCTCGCCGAGGCCCATGTAGACGCTACCCTCGACCTGCCCGCGGGCCAGCACGGGATTGAGCGCACGCCCGATGTCGTGCGCGATCCAGATCTTCGGGACGTGAATCCAGCCCGTTGCCGCATCGACGTCGACCTCGACGACGCATGCCGTATAGGAGTACGCCGGCGACGGACCGACGCCGCCGCCCTTGTATCGCGCCGGCGGCTTCGGAGGCGAATACGAGCCGACGGCGCCGATGGTGCCGAACTTCACCTCGGCGGCCACCACGGCCTCGCGAAAGGAAAGGCTCTTGTTGGGATCGTCGGCCACGAAGGCGCGTCCCTTCGCGAACACGATCCGACCCGGAATGGAGTCGAGCTCGGCCGCGACTGCCGCCGCGAGCTGCGCCTTCACGCGCTCGCCCGCCTGGATTGCCGCGTTGCCCATCATCACGGTGACGCGGCTCGAATACGATCCGAGGTCGATCGGGGTGAGCCCGGTGTCGCCGGTGACGCAGCGAACGTCATACGGATCGATGCCGAGCACTTCGGCGACGATGCCGGCCAGCACATCGTCCGACCCCTGACCGATCTCGGTGGCGCCGCAGAACACCGTCACCTGACCGCTGCGGTCGAGCAGCAGCTGCACGCCCGAATGCGGCATCCTGTTCCAGTAGATCGGGAGCCCCGCGCCGCACATGTACGCGCCGCAGGCGATGCCGACGCCGCGGCCCGAAGGCAGCTTGCGGTGCTTCGCCGTCCAGTCCGATCGCGCCACGACCTGCCGGATGCACTCGGCGAGTCCGATCGTCCCGATGCGCATCCAATTGGCCGTCAGCGTGTCGGGCTTGGCGACAATCTTGAGGCGCAGCTCGGCCGGATCGATGTGGAGCTTCTCGGCGATCTTGTCGAGCTGAATCTCCTGCCCGAAGCGCGGCTGCGGCGTCCCGTGGCCCCGCTTGGGGCCGCAGGCGGGCTTGTTGGTGAACATCCGGCACGCTTCGAACTTGTAGCGTGGAATCTCGTAGGTCACCGTCTGCAGCGCGCCGGTATAGAAAGTGCTCGCCGCCCCATACGAGCCGTAGGCGCCGCCGTCGAGCAGCGTCTGAAGGTGCATGCCGGTGATCGAGCCATCGTTGGCGACGCCCGTCCGGAACTTCATCAGCACCGGATGGCGCCCGCGATGCAGGTAGAAGACTTCCTCGCGATTGAGGCAGATCTTGACCGGGCGGCCGAGCATCTGCGCCGCCTTCAGCACGACCGCCTCGTGGTTGCAGATGTCGGTCTTGCCGCCGAAGCCGCCGCCGTTGGGACACGCGATGATCCTGATGTGCGCGTCGGGCACGGCCAGCACCCGCGCCATCTGCCGCTGCACGTAGTGCGGCACCTGCGTGGACGACCACAATGTGAGCTTGCCCTCGCCGTCGACGGCGCCGACCGCCGCGTGCTGCTCGATCGGCAGATGCGTGTTGCCCTCGAAGAAGAAGACATCCTCGAACACGTGATCGGACGCGGCAAGCGCGGCATCGACGTCGCCGAACTCGAATGCCTGGTTGCGATGGATGTTGCCGTGGTCGTTGTAGTCGTGGATGCGAACGTCCGGCCGGGCGAGCGCCTCCTCCGGTGTCGCGATCGTCGGCAGCACTTCATATTCGACGTCGATCAGGTCGAGCGCCCCGGTGGCCGTCTGCTCGTCCCTGGCGACCACGGCTGCGACGGGATCGCCGACGTAGCGCACGCGTTCGGGCGCCAGCGGGTATTCGTCGAGCGACACGGGCAGGATGCCGAAGGTGACGGGAAAATCCCTGCCGGTGAGCACGAGATGCACGCCCGGCGCCGCCGCGGCCCGCGAGGTGTCGATCGAGATGATTCGCGCATGCGGATGCGGCGAGCGCAGGATCTTCGCGTGCACCATCCGCGGCAGCACGATGTCGTCGGCGAAGCGCGTGTGGCCGGTGACCTTGGCGCGGCCGTCGACGCGCCGGCGCGCCTTGCCAATCACGTCGAAGCGATCGCGCGCGCTCATGCCTTGCCTCGGGAGTTCACCTTCGCGTCGGATCCCTCGGCGCGCATCTCGCACGCTGCGGCCTCGATCGATTCGCAGATCTGCTGGTAGCCGGTGCAGCGGCACAGGTTGCCGGAAATGGCTTCCCTGATGCGCTCGCGCGACGGGTCGGGCTCGGCGTCGAGCAGCGCCTTCGCCGTCATCAGGATCCCCGGCGTGCAATAGCCGCACTGGGCGCCGCCAAGATCCGCGAACGCCGCCTGCAGCGGGTGCAGCGTCGCGCCGCGTGCGAGTCCTTCGACGGTCTCGATTTCGGCGCCCTCGCATTCGACGGCGAGCACGAGGCAGGACAGCACCGGCGCCCCGTCGACCTGCACGGCACAGGCGCCGCATTCGCCGAGCTCGCAGCCGTGCTTGGTACCGGTGAGGTCGAGGTCCTCGCGCAGCACCTCGAGCAGCGTCTTGTACGGCGCGAACGAGACGTCGCAGTCCTCGCCGTTGACGCGCAGGACCATCTGCACGTTGCGCTGCATCCCGACCTTCGATCCGGTGTCGTCCACTGGCCTCTCCCCGCACGCTCGCGCGGGCGGCCGCCGCAGGACGATGGCGCCGGTCGCGTCACGCGCGATCGATGGCCATCGCTGCGGACGCCCCGGGCGTCCACGCGGGACGATAGCAGCGTAATTGTTTGATGTCAAACAATCTGGCTGCGGGCCGCCATCCGCCGGAGGAGGCGGGCTGCGCGGAATGCCGCCGCGCCGCTCAGCGCTGGTCAGGAAAGATCCGGTCCAGCATCGCCACCAGCGCGACCCGCTCGCCGGCGCCGAGGTTTTCCGCAAGCCGCGTCTCGTGCGCCGCGACGAGACGCTTCGCCTTTTTCAGCAGCGCGCCTCCCGCCGTCGTGAGGCGAAGCGCATTGGCCCGGCGATCGGTCGCCGCGGCGTGACGCCGGACCAGGCCGCGCCGCTCGAGATTGTCGATCACGGGCACCATCGACGAGCGGTCGAGGCCGACGGCGTTGGCAAGCTCGGTCTGCTTCAGGCCGGTATTGGATTCGATGAGGACGAGCACCGCGAAGACCCCGGGGGTGACGTCGAGCGCGCCGAGCGTCGTCGCGAAATCGCGGAACACGGCGATCTGCGCGAGGCGAAGGTGAAAACCGATGAGACCTGTCAGGACGCCGCGGTCGACCGGTGATGCGCGCGGCCCCGCCGCAATCACTTTCTTCCCCATGCGCTGACCCCCTCCCCTTGCGGCGAGGATTCGCCGTCGCGGGCAATGGTAGCGCATCCGGATTGCACAAATCGCTGCGCCGGGCGAGGGCGACCCGCGCGGTATCATTGGCCGTCACTGCGACACCTGCCATGTCCCGGATCATCGCCACGTATCGCATCCGCGCCCCGC
>Ga0265331_10002411_pt1 | contig 12674 bp, 11 predicted proteins | sample 41923metaG_FD_202088 | JGI IMG/M metagenome (GOLD analysis project Ga0265331, IMG submission 202088) | Rhizosphere microbial communities from Carex aquatilis grown in University of Washington, Seatle, WA, United States - 4-19-23 metaG | ecosystem: Host-associated > Plants > Roots > Rhizosphere...
CCGACGATGTCCGAGGCGCGATTGTCCAGACCCGAGGAGAGACCGACATTGGCGGCGTCGGGCGTTGCATAGGGGTTCTGTCCGGCGACCTGAGCCGATTGACCGATCAGGGCGTTGACATAGGCGCCGTTGTTGAGCGTGAAGGTCCCCTGTCCTCCGTAATTGACGCGCGTGCCGGTTTCAAAGCGGTCGTAGCCGGAGAATTTGTTCCACTCGAACAGATTGGAATCGTCGAAGACGAGGCTTTGCGCGTCCATATTGACGAGGGAGGGGATCGACGACTGGTTGGGCCGGGCGACGATCTGCGCGATGGGCTCGACGACGAGGGCGCCGAGCCCGCTACGGGCGATGAGCGGGTAGCGCCACTCGAGGCCGCCCCCAGGGGTCGCCTGACCGCGGAAGGCGTTGTCGGCCCCGTTCACGAACAGACCCTGGGCGGCGTTGGGAATGGGCTGCAGCAAATTGTTGTAGACCGCCGCCGTGTCCGACGTGTTGTAGTCGAGATAGGAGCCGGCGAATCGCGCGAAAGCGAAGGGCGTCCAGACGCCGCCGACGGGATCGATCAGCCGGCGCTTCCAGGAGGCCTCGACCGTTCCCGAGTCATAGCTGCCGCCGATGCCGCGCAGCAGACAGTTGCCCAAAGAGCGATTGGCGACCGGCGAGTAGATCTGGCAGACCGTGTAGAGGCCGTTGAACTTGTCGAGCGTGCGCGGCTGAACCGACTCATAATCCGCGATTTGCGCCGACGTGCTCGTGAAGTTGGAGTCGATCGTAAGCTGTCCGCCGATTCCGAACGTCTTGTTGGGATCGATGTCGAAGGCGCGGTTATAGTCGGTGATCGGGTGGGCGGTTGAGAGCTGCGCCTGCAGGTCGTTGGGCGCGAGTCCCTGAAAGTAATAGCCCCGAATGTCGAAATAGCTGCGGTCGCCCTGGCCCGTCAGATAGACGGTCGACGAACGTTCTCTAAAGAAAAAGTTCCCATAGAGCGGGTTTTGTTGCCTGTAGTCCTGCAGGAAGTAGCGATCCGAAAGGGCCGTCACGTCCCATCCGAACTTCCAAAAGTCGTTGGGGTGGAATTCGCCCTGGCTCTCCACCGCGCCGCGGTATTTGAGGTTCGAGGCGCCATAGGGCGGCGTGGGGAAGGCGCCGCGATCGTTCGGCTTCGTCCCTTCCGCCAGGACGACGAAAGACCCCGTCTCGAAACGCTGCCTGTACTCACCGCGCAGGAGCGGGCCCTGCTTCGTGAAATAGGTCGGCGTGACGGTCAAATCCTTGTCGGGCGAGATCGCCCAGTAGATCGGCACGCCGAAACCGTATCCCACGTAGCTGCCGTAGGTTTCGGTCGGCATCAAGAGGCCGCTCTTGCGCTTCACGGTCGGATCGGGCGAGGACCAGTAAGGCATGTAGGCGACGGGGATGTTGAGAAACTCGAGGGTCGCATCCTCGTAATAGACCATCTTCTCGACGCCGTCGTGGATGATCCGCTTGGCGTGGATCTGCCAGAGCCGCGGCTTGGAGGGATCGTCCTTACAGGCATCGCAGGCGGTGTAGGTCCCGTAGTCGAGGATCGTCTGCTGGCTGTTCGCGTCGCCGCGCCGCTCGGCGTAGGGCGCGCCGAAATGCGTGTTGTTGGCGGTGTCCGCCTGCAGGCTCTGGATGAAGCCGTTCTTGAAGTCGTCTGTGAGATCGAAGCTTCCCGCGTGCTCCACCGCGCCGTCCGGCTCCGTCAGGCGGGCGTTGCCCTCCGCGCGGATGCGTCCCGTGCCGCGGTCGTAGGTGACGCGATCGGCCTCGAGCAGACGACCCTTGTAATAAATCTGAACGTTCCCCCGGGCGGAGACCGTGTTCTTGGTCTCGTCATAGACGAGCTCGCGAGCCTCGACGACCATGCGCGGCTCGGGAGAAGCGCTTTCGCCGCGCGCCGCGACGGGGGCGAGGAAAGCCGAGCCCAGGAGGATAAGGGAAAGCAGGCGCGCAATACCCTTCCCGCAGCCGCGAGTCGGCCCAGGCTCGCACCCGGCCTGCGCCGGGCGTCGCGAAAAGGCGCGCGAATTGTCCATCACCCGTCTTCCGAGTGAAGAAGCGACAATGTGCCCAACATGCTACCCACCAACGCCGGCGACCAGGCGGCCAGCGAGGGACTTATCGTCCCTGCGCCGCCCAGATCGGAAAAGACCTCTGTCAGGATATAAAGCACGAACCCGGCCATAACGCCACCCGCGAGGGTCCTCGCGATCCCACCGAATCGAAAAAATCTTAATGAAAATGAAGCGGCTATCAAAACCATGGCGACGAGGAGCAGGGGGCGGGCCAGCAGGCGCTGGAACTGCAGCATATAGCCGCGTGCGTCGAGGCCGGCTGCGAGCGTGCGTTCGGTCAGCTCCGGCAATCCCCAGAAGGGCACGCCCTGCGGCGGCGCGGTCGTCTTGGCGAGCTCCTCGGGGCTCAAATCCGTGGCCAGCACATAGTTTTCGTAGGCGGCGGTGGGTTCGCCCGGCGAGGTGACGCGCACGCCCGTCAGCAGCCAGGCGCCGGGCTGCAGCTTGCCGTGGACGGCCTCGATGCGCTCGAGAAAGGAGCCGTCGGGCGCGTAGACGTCGACGCTGACGGTGTCGAGCTCGGTCAGGCCCGTGGTGGCGTTCATGGCGTGGATGATCGCCAGCCCGTCGACGCTGTGCTCGCGCAACCACACGCTGTGATCCAGCCGCGTGCTGCCCGCGACACCGAAAAGCTGGAACTCCAGCAGATCGGACCGCTGCTTCAGCGTTGCGGAAAGCGGGTTGTAGAGCGTGACCGAAAAGACGCCGAGCAGGAAGGCGACAATCACCGGCGGCGCGAGAAACTGCCAGACCGAAACGCCGGCCGCCCGGGCGACGACGAGCTCCAGCTTGCGGGTGAGATCGACGAAGGTCGCCATCGCCCCGAAAAGCACGGCGAAAGGCAGGATCGACTCGGCTGCATGGGGCGCCCGCATGATCGACATCAAGGCGACCATGCCGGTCCCGACGTCGGGATTGTCCCGGGTGCGGCGCAAGAGCTCGACGAAGCCGATCACGAACATCAGGCAGAAGATCGTCAGGAAGATCGCCACGATGGTTTTGAGGAAACGCTTGGCGAGATAGATGGAGAGCGTCGCGCCGATCATGTCCGCCCTGCCCGCGCCGCTTCCGCGGTCTGCATAGGGGATGCTGCGAAACTCATCGACATCGAGCGACCCGTTGCGCGGACTTACAAACCTTCGCCGAAACGTCTCTCGGCGCGGCGCGTCCGGGGGACCGCCATGCGCCCCCGCGCGCGGTTCGAGGGAGCTTTGCGCGCCCAATAAAGAAGCATTGCGGCGTTTTCGCGGGAAGCGGCCGCGGCGCCGAATTGACCGCGCGCTTCCCAAGCGACAATAGTGCGAAACCTATCCTTTTTGGCCGCGTCGCAACCTGTTTGACGACGCCGCGAGTCACGCGAGACCCCCATGTCAACTGATATCAAGCTCGAGCTCATTTCCTTCGACGATGCGAAGTCCCGGATCGCCGCACCGGAGGAGCCGGGGCAGCCGCGCGCCCTCGTCGCCTTTGCGGGGACGGATCTCGCCCTGGGCGAAGTTGCCAAAGCCCTCCTTGCGGAGGCGCAGCCGCAGATCGAGCGGGCCGCGGCGGCCGCGAAATTCACCGGCAAAAGCGGCTCGGCGCTGGAAATCCTGGCTCCGGCAGGCCTGCCCGGCGCGTCGCGCCTGCTTCTCGTCGGAGTCGGGCCCGCTCAGGGCGCGGAGGGCGAGAAGCCCAAGGTTTTCGACGACTTCCTGGCGCTCGGCGGCCAGACGGCCGGCAAGCTCGGCGCGGGCTCTCGCGCGGTGGCGCTCCTCGATTTCCCGCAGCCGCCCGCGCATCCCCTCAACGCCGCAGGGGATGTGGCGCTCGGCGCGCTGCTGCGCGCCTATAAGTTCGAGCGTTACAAGACGAAGAAGAAAAAGGACGCCGCCGAGCGCGAGGGAGCAATCGAGATCGCGCTTGCGGTCGCCGACAAGACCGCGGCCGAGCCCCTCGTCCTCGAAGCCGAAGGCCTGGCGGAATCGGTGACGCTCGCCCGCACGCTGGTCAATGAGCCGGCCAATGTGCTGACGACGACCGAATTCGCGCGGCGCGCAACGGGGCTCGCCGAATTCGGCGTCGAGGTCGAGGTGCTCGACCAGCAAGCCATGGCCGGGCTCGGCATGCACGCGCTGCTCGGCGTCGGACAGGGATCGCGGCAGGACAGCCTCCTCGTCGTCATGCGTTGGAACGGCGGCGCCGCCGGTGCGCCGCCGCTCGTCTTCATCGGCAAGGGCGTCGTCTTCGACAGCGGCGGCATATCGATCAAGCCCGCCGCCTCGATGGAGGACATGAAGGGCGACATGGCGGGCGCCGCGGCGGTGACCGGTCTGCTGCGCGCGCTCGCCTCGCGCAAAGCCAAGGTCAACGCCGTCGGCGTGCTCGGGCTCGTCGAGAACATGCCGGACGGCGCGGCGCAGCGCCCCGGCGACATCGTCAAATCCGCCTCGGGTCAGACGATCGAGATCATCAACACGGACGCCGAGGGGCGGCTCGTGCTCGCCGACGCGCTCTGGTACGCGAAGGAGAAGCTGAACCCGGCCTTCATGATCGATCTCGCGACCCTCACCGGCGCGATTCTCGTCGCGCTGGGGCAGGAATATGCGGGACTGTTCTCCAATGACGACGCGCTCACCGAAAAGCTCCTCAAGGCCGGCGAAGCGACGGGCGAGAAGCTGTGGCGCCTGCCGATGGGACCCGCCTTCGACAAGCTCATCGATTCGCGCTTCGCCGATATGAAGAACACCGGCGGGCGTCACGCCGGCTCGATCACCGCGGCGCAGTTCCTGGCGCGCTTCGTCGACAAAGTGCCCTGGGCGCATCTCGACATCGCCGGCACGGGCATGGGCTCGCCTTCCAGCGACCTCAGTCAGAGCTGGGCCTCGGGCTTCGGCGTGCGCCTGCTCGACCGGCTGGTGCGGGATAATTACGAGAGCTGAGGTCACAAGCGAGTCGCAGGCGTTGCGGTGCATAGGCACGACCGCCGCGCCACAACTCGTCTGGCGTCGAACGCGAGCGCGCGATATATAGTGTATTTAGTTCAGTGTTGGAGCGGCTCCATGACAACCATGATCACCGAACTTTACGACGCTCTCAAGGAGGCCGGCGCCTCCGACGAAAGCGCGCGCAAAGCCGCCGAGGTAATGGCCGCATATGAAAGCCGCTTTTCCAAGATCGATACGGATTTGACGGTCTTGAAGTGGATGGCCGGCTTCAACCTCGGCGCGACGATGACGCTGCTCTTCCTGGCGCTCAAGCATTGAAGAAGACAGGGGTGACGGCTCGGCTCAGAACCGCCCCGGCCGGTAGGGCGCAGGATCCGTAAAGGGCTCCTCGCCCGTGATCAGCTCTGCGATGAGGCGCCCGCAGACGGGACCGAGCGTCATGCCGTGATGCTGGTGACCGAAGTTGAACCAGAGCCGCTCGTGATTGGGCGCTCGGCCCACGATCGGCAGCATGTCCGGCAGGCAGGGGCGGCATCCCATCCAGGGCTTCGCGTCGAGGCGCTCGCCGAGCGGCAGGAGCTTGCGCGCGTCGGGCTCGGTCAGCTCGATCTGCACTGGCGTGGGCTCCGCGTCGCGGCGCGCGAATTCGACGCCCGTCGTGAGCCGCACGCCGCGCGTCATCGGCGCGAGCACATAGCCGATATCGGAGTCGAGCACGGGATGGGTGAGCGTCGCCCCATCGCGCAGCGCGTAATGCATGTGATAGCCGCGTTTGACGGCGAGCGGAAAGTCGTAGCCGAACTCGGAATAGACGAGGTCGGACCAGGGCCCGAGCGAGACGAGAAGATCGCGGGCGTGAACAGCGCCGTCGTCATGCGTCGAAAGGCTCCACAACCCGTCCTCGCCCTCCCGCAGGCTGCGCGCATCGCCTTGCAGGAAGCGGCCGCCCCGCTTGACGAAGAGATCGGCGTAGCCCTGCACGACGCGGCTCGGCTCGTCGACCGAGGCCGTATCGAGATAATGCACAGCGCCGACGGCGCCCGCGAGATGCGGCTCGAGACGGGCGAGCCCGTTCTCGTCGAGAATGTCGATCTTCAGCCCGAATTCCCGGAGCTTTTCTGCTTCAGTGACGGCCTCCGCGAGTGTCTCCTCGCTGCGGTAGAGCTTTATCCAGCCGGTCTTTCGCAGCTGCCCCAAGACCTCCGCCGGCCCCATGAGCGCTTCGTGCTCGATGAGGCAGCGCTCGATCAAGGCGCGCTGCGCCACGCCGATTTTCTCGAGGCGCTCCGGCGCGCTCTCCTCATAGTAGCGATAAAGCCAGGGCGCCATCCCCGGCAGCGCGCTCGCGTGATAATGCGCCTCGGGGAGCAGATTGAGCGCGTAACGCGCCAGCTTGTTGAGTTGACGCGGGAAGACGCGAGGATAGATCGAAGAGCGCTCGATCAGCCCCGCATTGCCGAAGCTCGTCTCGAGCCCCGCCGCGCCATGGCGGTCGACCAGCACGACCTCGCGTCCGCGCGCCTGCAAATGCAAGGCCGCCGAGACGCCGACCATGCCGGCGCCGAGAACGACGACATCCGCCCTGAGCATGCGTTCCTCCGCGCTGGACCTTCATAGCATAGAGCGGCTCGCCGCGGGCGCCTTTTGCGAAAGGCGCGCCGAGCGCCATGGCGACGCTTGCAATTTCTCCGCCAGGGAAGCGCGGTCGGCCGGGACGAGCTTTTCTCGCATTGGCGCGGGGTGGCCGTTTGACAAATGGCCGAAGCGGCGTCTACCAGAGCGCGCGCGCCGCGACGGGTATATTGAACCGTGCCCGCCCCGTCGCAAATCCCCTCGATCGCCCTCCTTTCGCGGGAGGAAACGAGGTCCGAAGGCCCCTCCCCTCGCGGGAGCGCGCCGGGTCAGGCGAGGGCGGCGCGCCGGATAGAAGCCCGCTCTTTCGGAGTTGAGCGATGAAGATTCTGGTGCCCGTCAAGCGGGTCGTCGATTACAACGTCAAGATAAGGGTCAAGCCTGACGGCTCGGGCGTCGATCTCGCCAACGTCAAAATGTCGATGAATCCCTTCGACGAGATCGCCGTCGAGGAGGCGCTGCGCCTTAAAGAGGCAGGCAAGGCCGCTGAGGTCGTGGTCGTCTCGATCGGACCGGCGAAGGCGGACGAGACCTTGCGCACGGGCCTCGCCATGGGCGCCGACCGCGGCATTTTGGTCAAGACCGACGAGACCGTCGAGCCGCTCGCCGTGGCGAAAATCCTCGCCAAAATCGCCGCCGAAGAAAAGCCCGGCCTCGTGATTCTGGGCAAGCAGGCGATCGACGACGACAGCAATCAGACCGGCCAAATGCTCGCCGCTCTCCTGGGCTGGGGCCAGGGAACCTTCGCCTCGAAGGTCGAGATCGCAGGCGAGAGCGTCTCGGTGACGCGCGAGATCGACGGCGGCCTTCAGACCGTCTCGCTCAAGCTTCCGGCCGTCGTGACGACGGATCTGCGCTTGAACGAGCCTCGCTATGCGAGCCTGCCCAACATCATCAAGGCCAAGAAGAAGGAAGTGGCCGTGAAGACGCCGCAGGATTACGGCGTGGACATCACGCCCCGCCTCGAGGTTCTCTCCACCGCCGAGCCGCCGAAGCGCAAGGCGGGCGTCAAGGTCGGCTCCGTTGCGGAGCTCGTTTCAAAGCTCAAGGAAGCGGGAGTTATCTAAGCCATGACGATCCTCCTTCTCGCCGAGACGGCGGGCGGCGCGCTCGCGCCCGCGACCGCCAAGGCGCTCACCGCCGCCAAGGAGATCGGCGGCGCCGTCCACGTGCTCGTCGCCGGCCCCGGTCTCGAGGCCGCCGCGGCGGAAGCGTCGAAGCTTGCGGGCGTCGAGAAAGTCCTGCTCGCCGACGCCCCGCAATACGACAAGGTTCTGGCCGAGCCCGTCGCCGCGCTGATCGTCTCGCTCGCGCCGGGCTATGACGTGATCCTCGCGCCCTCGACCAGCACGACGAAAAACGTGCTGCCGCGCGTCGCGGCGCTGCTCGACGTGGCGCAGGTCTCCGACATCGTGAAGGTCGTCGCCGCCGACACTTTCGAGCGGCCGATCTACGCCGGGAACGCCATTCAGACCGTGCGGGCCAAGGACGCCAAGAAGGTCGTCACGGTGCGCACGACCGCTTTTGCTGTTGCCCCCGAGGGCGGCTCCGCGCCGGTGGAGAAGATCGCCGGCGCCGCCGATCCCGGCCTCTCCGCGTTCCAGAGCGAGGCGCTCGCCAAATCCGAACGCCCCGAGCTCACCGCCGCGAAGATCATCGTCTCGGGCGGCCGCGGGCTCGGCAGCGCCGAGAATTTCGGCAAGATCATCGAGCCCGTGGCGAACCGGCTCAACGCCGCGATCGGCGCCTCGCGCGCCGCGGTCGACGCGGGCTATGCGCCCAATGATCTGCAGGTCGGCCAGACCGGCAAGGCGGTCGCGCCGGAGCTTTATGTCGCTGTGGGCATCTCCGGCGCCATCCAGCACCTCGCCGGCATGAAGGACAGCAAGATCATCGTAGCGATCAACAAGGACGAGGAAGCGCCGATCTTCCAGGTCGCCGATTTCGGCCTCGTCGCCGATCTCTTTAACGCGCTGCCCGAACTCGACGCCGAGCTCGCCAAGCTCGGACGCTAAAGGAGCCAGCGCGGCGAACTCGATGCGGAGGCGAACCGCGCCCCCGCATCGCCCGCCCCGCAAAGGGGCCAGCTTTTATTGCTTTTTTCAAGAAGAACGGTTTTCACGCGAGGCAAAGCCGCGCTATATTGCAGTGCATGAAACTTGGTAGTCCGCTCCGGGAGCGACGCAAACATGGGTCTCGAAATTCGCAAGATCGGCGTGATCGGCGCAGGCCAGATGGGCAAAGGGATCGCCCAGGTCTGCGCGCTGTCGGGTTTTGACGTCGCCTTGAACGACATCGGCGAAGAGCGCATCGCCAACGGGCTGAAGGATATTGCGTCGCAACTGCGAAAGTCCGTCGACCGCGGCGCCATCGACACGGCTGCGGCGGAGAAGGCGGTCGGGCGGATCGTCGGCGCCCCGACGGCGAAGCACTTCGGCGATGTCGACGTGCTGATCGAGGCGGCCTCGGAGAACGAGGACGTCAAGCGAAAGATTCTCTCCGAATTCACGCCCTTCCTCAAACCGGACGCGATCGTCGGCTCCAATACCTCCTCGATCTCGATCACGCGGCTCGCCGCCGTCTCGGGCCGGCCGGAGCGCTTCATCGGCATTCACTTCATGAATCCCGTGCCGAAGATGCAGCTCGTCGAGGTCATCCGCGGCATTGCGACGGACGACCGGACCTTCGAGGAGACCAAGGGATTCATCCTCAAGCTCGGCAAGACGATCACCGTCGCGGAGGATTTCCCCGCCTTCATCGTCAACCGGATCCTGCTGCCGATGATCAATGAGGCGATCTACACGCTTTATGAAGGCGTGGGCTCGGTCGAGGCGATCGACACCGCGATGCGTCTCGGCGCCAATCATCCGATGGGGCCGCTGCAGCTTGCCGATTTCATCGGTCTCGACGTGTGCCTCTCGGTCATGCAAGTGCTGCATGACGGCCTGGCCGACTCGAAATACCGGCCTTGTCCGCTGCTCGTGAAATATGTCGAGGCCGGCTGGCTCGGCCGCAAGACGCAACGCGGCTTCTACGACTACCGCAGCGGCACGCCCGTCGCCACGCGCTGAATTCCTCCTTTGCTAAGGCGTGATCCCTAGCGTCCGCGTTTCCTGCGCGGCGCATAAGGAATCTTCGTGCTCGACGCCCTCCTCACCTGCGCCACGGCGCTTTTTCTGAGCCATTTCTGGTCGCAGTGGCGCTATCGATTCTTCGACTATTTCTGCGCCGTCGCGGCGATCGCCGGCGCCTTCGCCCTCCCCGCGCTTGCGGAACGGATCGCGCCAGCGCTCGCCGATCTTGGAATATTGGCCTTTGACGCGGGCGGCGCGCTGCTCGGCTGTCTCGTCTATGAGGCCGCCGCCTGGCGTCGGGGTTAGCGCGCTCAGACCTATCGCTTCACTTTCGCCAAGAGCTCGGGCCTTCGCGTGCGCGTGAGCTCCAACGACTTCTCCTGGCGCCAGCGCGCCACCGCGCCGTGATCGCCACTCAGCAGCACGGGCGGAATCTCCAATCCGTCGAAAAGGCGCGGACGCGTGTAATGGGGGTATTCGAGCAGGCCGTTCTCGAAGCTCTCCTCCTCGCTCGAGGCCTCTTCGCCCATGACGCCGGGAAGCAGACGCACACAGGCGTCGATGAGCGCCATCGCGGCGATCTCGCCGCCCGAGAGAATATAGTCGCCGATGGATATTTCCTCGAGACCGCGCAGGGCGATGACGCGCTCGTCGACGCCCTCGAAGCGCGCGCAGAGGATCAAGGCGCCCGGCCCTTCCGCCAGCGCCCGCACGCGCGCCTGCGTGAGCGGCGCGCCGCGTGGGCTCATGAGCAGGCGCGGACGCGCATCGTCTTCGGCTATGGCAGCGTCGAGCGCGGCGCAAAGCACGTCGGCGCGCATGACCATGCCCGGGCCGCCGCCGGCCGGCGTGTCGTCGACGGCGCGGTGACGTCCGACGCCGTTCTCGCGAATCTGCCGCGTCTCCAGGCCCCAGACGCCGCGCGACAGCGCGTCGCCGGCGAGCGACAGGCCCAAGGGACCCGGAAACATTTCCGGAAACAGCGTGAGGATCGTCGCGCGCCACATGCGCCATTCTCGCATGGCGGCGGCGCAAGGGAAAAGGGGACGACCTCCCTTCAGCGTTTGGGGACCTCGCGCATCCTTCCCAGAGCGTGTAATTTCCCTCCCAACGCGCGCGCCGCGCCGGCGGTCGCGATCAAGGAAAAAAGGCGAAGGGGAAGACCATGGGAAGGCTTGGCGCATTCATCAAATTCCTGGCGCTCGTCTCGCAGGCGATCTTTCTGCAATTCATTCATGTCGTCGGGCTTGTAGCCTTCGTCGCCGCGGCGGCGCTCGGCTGGTATCGCAAACCGTCATGGTGGGTGCCGATCCTCGCGGTCGCGCTTGGGGTCGCGGCGGATAAACTCTTCAGCGGCGACGTGGCGGGGCTTCTCGAAAAGGCGCACAAGGCCGAGGAGCGCGGCGGCTTCCTGATCGTCGTCTATTTCGTGATCTGCGCGGTAGGCTATGTCGCCGGCGCCTATGGGCGCGCCCATTTCTTCAGCGACGCGCAGGCGGCTCCGGAAGCGAAGCCCGTCTCGAAGCTGCGCAGAAGGAAGTGAACCATCCGCGCCCGCAGCCCAAGCGCTCCATGAGCGCCGGCCTGCGGGCGCTTTAAACTCAGAGCCCCTCGAACAGCGCCGTGGACAGATAGCGCTCGGCGAAGGAGGGGATGATCACCACAATGTTCTTGCCGGCCGCCTCGGGCCGTCCGGCGATCTCGAGCGCCGCCGCCACGGCTGCGCCGGAGGAGATTCCGCCCGGCACGCCTTCGAGGCGGGCGAGCTGCCGCGCGGTCTCGAAGGCGGTCTGGTTGCCGATCGTGATAATCTCATCGATGACGCCGCGGTCGAGGATCGGCGGCACGAAGCCCGCGCCGATTCCCTGGATCTTATGCGGTCCCGGCGGCCGCCCCGAGAGCACCGCCGAGTCCTCAGGCTCGACCGCGACGACGCGCAGATCCGACTTGCGGGACTTGAGCGCCTGGCCGACGCCGGTGATCGTGCCGCCGGTGCCGACGCCGGAGACGAAATAGTCGACGGCCCCCGCCGTGTCGTTCCAGATTTCCTCGGCCGTCGTGAGCCGATGGATTTCGGGATTGGCCGGATTCTCGAATTGCTGCGGGATGATCGATCCGGGATTCTCCGCGGCGAGCTCGCCCGCCTTGGCGACGGCGCCCTTCATGCCGAGCGCGGCCGGCGTCAGCACGAGTTCCGCGCCGAGCAGCGCCAGCATCTTGCGGCGCTCGATCGACATCGACTCCGGCATGACCAATATGAGACGATAGCCGCGCGCCGCCGCGACGAAGGCGAGCGCAATGCCGGTGTTGCCCGAGGTCGGCTCGATCAGAACGGTCGTCCCCGGCGCGATACGGCCGCTCTTCTCGAGCGCTTCGATCATCGCGACGCCGATGCGGTCCTTGACGCTGGCGATCGGATTGAAGAACTCGAGCTTGGCGAGAATATTGGCCTTCACGCCCTTTTCGGCCGCGATCCGGTCGAGTCGCACGATCGGCGTGTCGCCGATGGTCTGCGTGATCGAATCGTAAATGCGGCCGCGCCCTGGCTTGGCCGGCGGCGCAAATTGGGGAAGCTTCGACATCGAGTTGCTCCTTGAATCGCGGTGGCCCCCGGGTCGCGCGCGCGAGGCGGGCGCGAATCCACTGGTCTCTGGGCCGTAAACAAGGCTTGCTCAATTTCTCGCACGCCGTCAAATGGCGCGACGCCTTACCTTTGAGCAGCGGAATGCGATGAGCCCCGACAACATCGTTTTCGAGACGCGCTTCCCGCCAGATCAGGGGCCGCAGCCGGAGGCCGTCTCGCCGCTGACGCGCCGCCTCGTCGCGCCGAACGACGGTCCTTTCACCTATACCGGGACCTGCGCCTATATCGTCGGCTCGGGCGATGTGGCGATCGTCGATCCGGGCCCCGAGAACGATGAACATGTCGAGGCGCTGCTCGG
>Ga0265331_10002414_pt1 | contig 12672 bp, 5 predicted proteins | sample 41923metaG_FD_202088 | JGI IMG/M metagenome (GOLD analysis project Ga0265331, IMG submission 202088) | Rhizosphere microbial communities from Carex aquatilis grown in University of Washington, Seatle, WA, United States - 4-19-23 metaG | ecosystem: Host-associated > Plants > Roots > Rhizosphere >...
TGAGCGTGGCGACGGCCGGACCGTCCCAGCCGGGGACCTGCTGGCCCCGCGCCCCCGGGTCGGCCACGCCTCCCCGGCCGTCGGGACCATGACAGGCAAAACAACCGAGGCGGTTGGCAATCGCGCGCCCCCGCAGCGCCGGAGTGGATTCGGCCTGGCGGTTGAGGCGGGCGGCGAGCACGAGGGCGGCTGCGCCCAGCACCAGGCCGCCAAAGATGAGCCATCTGGTGCGGGTGGAGCTCACGCGTTCCAGGGAAAAAAGCAGCGGCGGGGAGGTTGTCCGGCGGGCAACATAAAGCGGGGTATTTGATGGTCGCAGAAGTTGCTGCCGGACGCTCCGCAGCGATTGGTTGGCATGGCGCGAACGTTGTGGGCAACTCGCCCCGCATCCCCGGCACTTCGCCCCAACGTCCCGAAATCTCCTCGGGAAAGCGACATTTCAGACGCGCCGCCGATGCTTTGTTTTTGGCGGATACTCGGCATATTTTGTTTTCGCCGAACGCGCCCTTGCCTCGCGGGGAACAACGCGGGACAATCGGCGCATCCCCTCAATCTCGTGTTGTCCTGGCTTCGCCCGATCTTCTTTTCCCTGATTGCGTTTTTCGTCGCGATTTCGGCGGGCCCATCCGCGGCCGCCGAACCCGCGGCCGCAGCCAAACCCAACCGGCTGCTCAACGAGAAGTCGCCGTACCTGCGGCAGCACGCCTACAATCCCGTCGACTGGTTTCCCTGGGGCGAGGAGGCCTTCGCCAAGGCCCGCCGGGAGAACAAGCCGATCTTTCTCTCGATCGGCTACGCGACCTGCCACTGGTGTCACGTGATGGAGCGGGAATCGTTCACCGATCCGGCCGTCGCCGCGCTGCTCAACGCGAATTTCGTGGCGATCAAGGTCGATCGGGAGGAGCGGCCGGATCTCGACCGCATCTATCTGACCTTTGTCCAGGCTTCGACCGGCGGCGGGGGCTGGCCGCTGTCGGTCTGGCTGACGCCCGAGCTCAAGCCGTTTTTCGGCGGCACCTATTTTCCGCCTGAAAGCCAGCCCGGGCAGCCGGGGTTCAAGACGGTGCTCACCCGTCTCGCCGGGATGTGGAAAAACCAGCGCGACGAACTGGTCGGGCGCTCGGAACAGATCGTGGCGGCGCTGGCGGCCGACACGCGGGCCGATCCGGCGACGGCCGCGCTGCCGGTGGCCGCCCTGCGCCGCCGCGCCCTGGCGGCCACGCGCGACACGTACGATGCTGAACGGGGCGGTTTTTCCGCGGCACCGAAATTTCCGGAGCCGCCCCTGCTCGAGTTTCTTCTCGACGTGCAGGCGATCTCGGCGGACCCGACCGAGCGGAAAGAGACGCTCGCCATGGCGCTCAAAACCCTCCGGGCCATGGCGGCGGGCGGGCTGCACGACCAGCTGGGGGGCGGTTTTCACCGGTATTCCGTGGATGCAGACTGGCGGGTGCCGCACTTTGAGAAGATGCTGGTCGATCAGGCGCAACTCGTGGGCGCGTACCTGTCTGCGTGGCAGATTTCCGCCGATCCCGTGCTCCGTGATGCGGCGCGGGACACGTTGGAATACGTCCGGCGCGACCTGACCGACCCGGCCGGCGGATTCTATTCGGCGGAGGATGCGGACAGCGAGGTGAGCCGGGAGACAGGGGCGGCGAGCGGCGATCGCGCCGAGGGCGCGTTCTATCTCTGGACCGCCCGGGAAATCGAGCGGGCGCTCGGCCCGCACGATGCCGCCGTTTGCGATTTCGCGTTTGGGGTCGAGGCCGGTGGCAACGCCGGACCGGAGTTGGCCGGCCGGAACGTACTCTACCGGGCGCATCCGGCCACCGAGTGCGCCGCGAAGTTCGGGCTGGGCGAGGATGCGGCCCGCCAGCTCCTCGCCAGCGCAGTGCTCCGCCTGCGCGAAGCCCGGGCCAGGCGTCCGCGACCGCTGCGCGACGACAAGGTGGTCACCGCGGCAAACGGGCTGATGATTTCGGCGTTCGCCCGGGCGGCGCAGGTATTCGATGATCCGGCCAGCGCGGAGACCGCGGCGCGGGCGGCGGCTTTCCTGCGGGCCCGGCTTTTCGACGCGAAGACCGGCCGGTTGGCCCGCAGCTACTGCGCCGGCCGGTGCGACGAGCGCGGCTTCGCCGAGGACTACGCGTTTTTGATCCAAGGGCTGCTCGATCTTTACGAAACCACCTTCGACCTCCAGTGGCTGGAGTGGGCCGTCCAGCTTCAGGGAAAACAGATCGAACTTTTCTGGGACCCCGCGGCCGGCGGATTTTTCGCCAACACGACCGATGACGCCAGCGTCCTGCTGCGTTTGAAGGAGGATAACGATGGGGCCGAGCCGTCGTCGAATTCGGTCGCGGTGCGCAACCTCGCGCGGTTGGCCGCGATGTTGCACCGCGATGACTGGCGAGACCTGGCCGCGCGCACGGCGCGGACCTTCGGGCCGCAATTGGACCGGGCGCCGCTGGCGATGCCGCTGCTGCTGGCCGCGGCGGACTGGCTCGAAACCTCGCCGCAGCAGGTGCTCATCCAGGGCGACCCGGCGTCGCCCGCGACCGCGGACCTGGTGGACGAGGTCTGGCGGCGTTTCCTGCCCCGACACGTATTGGTGCGCATCGACCCCGCGAGCCGGGCGTTTTTTTCTTCGAAACTGCCGGTGGTCGCGGATTTGCCGGCCATGGTACCCGGCATGGCCACGGCGTATCTCTGCGAAAATTTCACCTGTCAGCTGCCGACGCACGACCCGGCCGGGCTGGCCAAGCTGCTCACGCCCGGGACTCCGGCCCGCTGAAGCACGGGAGTGGCGGCCCGCGACCGAACGGGCTCGGCGGGGGCAGGACGGGCTGGGGTGGAGTGCGGCGGAAACGGGGCGAGTTGCCTTCAATGTTCGCCGGTTGAAGACCAATTTGTGCGCAGCTTGCGGGCGCCACCCGCTGATAGACTGACGCGTATTTTTCACCCTGCGCAGTCCCCTCCGTGTTTGCGCGCCGCAACCCCGCGGCCCGAAACCCCGCGTTTCCCCATGAAGATCCTGATCCCGTTGCCCCGCGTCGCCCTGTTCGCCCTGGCGCTCGCTTCCTTGTTTGCGACCCAACCTGCTCCGGCTGCGACCCCCGGCCTGCAGTCAATTCCCTTCGCAAAAAAAAGCGGGACTGGTGAAAAGATGACCTTCACCGCCATTCCCGCGAGCGAATCCGGACTGATCGTGGAAAATCCCTACGACGATCCGGCGATGTGGGGCGACCGCTACCAGGAGTTCTCGACCGGAGCGGTCGGCTCCGGCCTCGCGGTCGGGGATCTCAACTGCGACGGCACGCTCTACCTTTTTGTCGCCAACAAGACGCGCCCGAACCAGCTCTTCCGCCAGGTGGCGCCGTTCAAGTTCGTCGACGTCACCGCGGAGGCCGGCGTGGCCGGGCCCGCGGCGGCGAACGGCGTGGGCTGGAAAACGGGGGTGACGATGGCCGATTTCAACAACGACGGCTTTCTCGACATCTACGTCTGCCGCTACAACGCCCCGAATCTGCTCTACCTGAACGACGGCCACGGGCACTTCAAGGAAGTCGGGCACCAAGCCGGGGTGGATCTCGTCTCGGGCAGCGTGGTGGGGGCGTTTGAGGATTACGATCGCGACGGGTTGCTCGATCTCTTCGTCCTGACGAACGTGCTGGACGCAAGGCGTTCGCCCGACGGTGAGGTGTGCCATCTCTACCACAACCGCGGTGACGGCACGTTTGAGGACGTTTCCGTGAAGACCGGAATCTCGCACGAGCCGGCCCACGGACATTCCGCGACGTGGTTCGACTACAACGGCGACGGGTGGCCCGACCTCTACGTGACGAACGATTTCGCGGCGCCGGACCATTTCTACCGCAACAACGGCGACGGCACGTTTACCGACGTCCTCGCCACCGCGATGCCGCACACGACGTGGTTTTCGATGGGATCGGATTCGGCCGACATCAACAACGACGGCCGGCCCGACCTGTTCGTGGCCGAGATGGCCGGCACGACGCATTTCAAATCGAAGGTCGCGATGGGCGACATGGGCGGGCTCGTCAACTACATGGACACGCTCGTCACGCCGCAGTACATGAAAAACGCGGTGTTCCTGAACTCCGGCACCGACCGGTTCTACGAGATGGCGAAGATGACCGGGCTCGGCAGCACGGACTGGAGCTGGTCGCCGCGTTTCGAGGATCTTGACAACGACGGCTGGGTCGACCTCCACGTGACCAACGGCATGGTGCGGCCATTCATCGACTCCGATCTGCTCAACCAGATCAAGAAACTGCAATCGCAACGCGAAATCATCGCGTTGATGAAGGGCCGCCCGCCGCAGAAGGAAACGCATCTGGCCTTTCGCAACGATCACAATCTCCACTTCACCAAGGTCCAGAAGGACTGGGGCCTCGACCACACCGGCGTCAGTTTCGGCTCCGCCTTCGCCGACCTCGACAACGACGGCGACCTCGACCTCCTGTACGTCAACTACGACGACACCGTCAGCCTTTACCGCAACGATTGTCCGGCGGGCAACAGCATCGAGGTGCAGTTGAAGGGCACGACGAGCAACAAGTTTGGCGTAGGCGCGCAGGCCCTGGCCCACACCGAACAAGGCCTCCAGACCCGCCGCATCACGGTGGCGCGCGGCGTACTGTCCTCCTCCCAGCCGATCATGCATTTCGGTCTCGGCGCCAGCACGGGCGTGGCCGAGCTCGAGATTCGCTGGCCGAGCGGGAACGTGCAGAAATTTCAAAATCTCGCCGCCAACTGCCGGTACGTTGTCACTGAGCCGGCAGGTCCGGCGCAGCTCCCGCCCGCGGTGACGGGCCGCCCCGTCGACCACGGCGTCTTCGCGGATCGCGCAATGGAAATCGGCGTGGACTACGTGAACCTGGAACGCGTCTTTGATGACATGAGGCGTCCGGGCCAGTCGCTCCTGCCCAACCGCATGAACACCCTCGGCGAAGGCATCGCGTGGGGCGACGCCAACGGGGACGGGTCTCCCGACATCTTCTTCGCCGGTGCCGCCGGCCACGGGAGCGCGCTCTACCTCAACGACGGTCACGGCCATTTCTCCCGCTCGCACCTGCAGCAACCCTGGGACGACACCATCGAACGCGAGGCGATGTCAGCGCTGTTCCTCGACGTCAGCGGTCACGGGGCGATGGACCTGCTGGTGATCAGTGGCGGCGTCGAGGCGGACAAGGGTAGCGACCTGCTCCGCAGCCACCTGTATCTCAACGACGGCCACGGCAAGTTCACCGAGGCGCCGGCCTCGCAGTTTAACCTGCCGCCGATTTCTTCCTCCGTTGCCAGCGCTGCGGACTTCGAACACCAAGGCAAGCTCGGCGTCTTCATTGGCGGACGGGTCGTCCCGGGCCAGTACCCCACCATGCCCGATTCCGTACTGCTCGCGAACCGCGACGGGAATCTCGTCGACGTCACCGACCAGGCCTGCCCGGCGCTGCGCCACCTCGGCATGGTCACGTCCGCGCTCTGGACGGATGCGGACGGCGATGGCTGGGTCGATCTGCTGGTGGTGGGCGAATGGATGTCGCCGCGGCTTTTCCACAACAACCATGACGGCACCTTCGCCGAGGTCACCGAGGAGGCCGGACTCGCTGGTTATACCGGCTGGTGGAATTCGGTGGTGGCGGCCGACGTCAACGGCGACGGTGCCATTGACTTCATCGCCGGCAACGTCGGCCTCAACACGAAGTACAAGGCCAACCGCGATCATCCCACCGGGATCTACTACGTCGATTTCGAGGGCAACGGCAGTCCACAGATCATCGAAAGCGAGTACGAGGGCGACAAACTTTACCCCGTGCGCGGTCGGAGCTGCTCCTCCAAGGCGATGCCGAGCCTGAAGACCAAATTCCCGACGTTCCATGATTTCGGCGCCGCCCTGCTGCCCGACATCTACACTCCGGAAAAGCTGGCCGGCGCACTGCACCTCACCGCCACGCAGCTCGCCTCGGGCGTGTTCATCAACGACGGCCACGGGCATTTCACGTTCCACGAGCTGCCGCGAATCGCGCAGGTCTCGCCGATCTTCGGTCTCGCGGCCGTCGATTTCAACGGCGATGGGAACGTCGACCTCGTCGCGGCGCAAAATTTCTTCGGTCCCCAGGTCGAGACCGGCCGGTTCGACGGCGGACTCAGCCTGCTGTTGCTCGGCGACGGCAAGGGGAATTTCACCCCGGTGGACCCGGCGGAAAGCGGCATTGCGATCAGCGGCGAGGCGCGCGGCCTGGCGGTCGGCGATTGGAACCAGGATGGCTGGCCCGATTTCCTGCTGACGCGGGTGAACCAGAACGCGATGGCGTTCGCCACCCGGCCCAATCCGGCCGGACACTCCTTTGCGGTCAAACTGGTGGGCGCGACCGGCAACCCGGATGGGATCGGAGCCCGCATCACCGTGCGCTACCGGAAAGGCGCGGTGCAGGCGGCCGAACTTTATGCGGGTTCGGGCTACCTGGCGCAGTCCGAACCGCTCGCGTTTTTCGGCTACACGACGGCCAACCCGCCCGAGACCATCGAAGTCACCTGGCCCGACGGCACACGGACGACGCATCCGTTCCAGCCCGGCCAGCCGCGCCTCGTTCTCCGGAAAGGTTCATGAGGCGGGCTATGCGGCGATAGTGGTAGGAGCCTGCTTGCAGGCGACTTTCAGGAAGTGGCACGGGTCTCCCGACCCGTGATGATCAGAACACGGGTCGGGAGACCCATGCCACCAAGAATCGCCTGCAAGCAGGCTTCTACAAAAGGGTGAGGTGCCCGACCTCCGGATCAGCGCTCTGAGGGCCGGGCCCATTTTGACGGCCGGTTTCAACCGGTCGGGCGGAGCGGCCCTCTCCGCCGCGGCGCATCGACGAAGCTCAAGGCCTTGAGCTTGTCGAAACGGCGCACCGGGCCGGTGCGCCCTACCTTTGGAGGGAAGGCCGAACCCTCGGGAATGGTGGGGACCAATTGCGCGGTTGCGATGGATTCGTGACGAAACGGCACGGAAACGGCTGCCGATCGGACATGACCAGGTTTTTCCGGATCGCCCGGTTGTTGCGATCCTCGGTAGTTTTGCTCGCGCTGCCGAGTCCGGTGGCCCGGGGCCTGGAGCTTCTAACCGCCCGCAGCCTGCCTTCAGATCTCGTCGTCCGGGGCGGATTGGACGGGGTGCCGGCCGGCGAGGAGCGGTTTGTGACATGGGCCGATTTGCGCCGCCTGCCCGTGCACGAGCTGACGCTGTCCGCCGAGTTCTTCCCGGGAGAGCAGCGGGTGACGGCGGTTTTCCTGGAAGACGTGATCAAGGCCCTGCCGGTCGCCCGTGGAACGGATACGATCCTCGCGACGTGCGGGGACGGCTACGCGGCGGTGTACCGGTTCGATTTTGTCGACCGCTGCCGTCCTTTTGTCGTTCTGGAGATCAATGGACTGGGTCCCGAAAAATGGCCGCCGCCGGGCCTGGCGTTCAATCCGGCGCCCTATGTCATCTCCGTGTCCGCCGGGGTTGCGCCGGCGGTGGCCGAGCTGAGGGATCCGGGGCACAAGAAACCATGGGGAGTCACAACCTTGGAATTGGCCATGTTTGCCGATAAATTTCAAGGAGCACTGTCCGGGCCGTGGGCCGCTCTCTCCCTCCGGGCGGAGCAGGGCCGGGTGCTCTGGGTCAATTCCTGCGCCTCCTGCCATATCGGGCCGGGCGGGGCTTTCGGCGGAACGAAGAGCGGGCAGCCGTTTCTTGTCCTGCAGACGCTGGCGCGGTGCGAGCCGGCGTTTTTCAAGCTTTATGTCCGGGACCCGAAAAGCGCCAATCCCTCCGCGCACATGGAGGGTCATCCGCACTACCGCGAGGAGGAGCTCGAGGCGTTGAGCGCGTTTATCACCGCGGAGCCGCGGAAATAGGGCGGAACGGGCAGGCGAGTGAGCGCGAGTGCGGCCGCGGCCAAAAGACCCGCGCGGCGCAGCTCGCGTTTGGCGGACCACCGGACTTTCGTTCAAAATCGCCACCCGGACTCAGCCGGACTCGTGCAGTCGGAACCGATGTCCCGGCGAACTTGCTCTCATGAAAGGTGGAGCCCGACCTCCGGGCGGGCTGATGCTTTCACGCAAAAAAACCGGCCTGGGAGGTCCGGTTCCACCTCATCTCAACGGCACGACTCCGGCTCAGATTGCAGTCTGTGGGCGGGGTGCCCTCACCCCGCGGGTTTCAGCCTTCGCCGCGGATGTATCGCGGGGTGAGGGCACCCCGCCTACAATTGGCGCAGGCCCAAACGGAGGCGCGCCCGGGCGTTGCCAAAAAAAAGAGGAGCGCGTGGGCCCCTCTTTTTCCCGAAGACCGGTCGTGGCGCTGGCGATCAAAGATGGTAGCGGAGGGTGAGCGAAGCGGAGATCGGTTTGCGGACAAAGATCACGTCGTTGCCGGCGAAGCTGACGTCGATCGTGTCCAGCACGCGTTTGTTGGTGATATTGGTGACGTTCAACCGGAAGTCCCAGTTCTTGTATTTGTAGTAAAGATAGCCATCGAGCTGGTACTCGGCGGGGATCACGAGCGTGCCCTGGTCGTTGGCGTTTTGCCTGCCCACGATTTGCGGACCGATGCCGAATCCCAGACCGCTGGCGAATTTGTAGTCGACGAAAATATTCCCCAGAAACCGCGGCACGCCCGGGGCGTCCATCCGACCACCCGGCGGGCTGTAGTTCTGGTAGTTGGTCGCGCCGAAGCCGGTGCCCGTCGTGCCGTCGATGGCCATGGTCGTCGGGTACAGATCGAGGTAGTTGCCGGACTCCTGAAAGAAGGCGTTGCCGAAAGCGGTCGCCTGCTGCAGGGTCGCGTTGGCATTGATCGAAAGCGCTTTGCTCGGCTGATAGACGGTGTCGAGCTCGAGGCCGTCGTCCCGGATCTTGTAGTCGGGTCCGCCCAGCTGGGCGCCTAGCTTGATCTGTTGAAAAAGCGCCGCGCCAAAATAGAGCGTGTTGTGCAGGAAGGTTCCCTTGTAACCCGCTTCGTAGAGCGTGCTCTTGGTCGCCAGCGACTGATGCAGCTGGTCGATCAGGCTCCCGGAATCGAACGAGCTGGCGTGCACGCCGCCAAAATTCGCGGCGCCGAGGACCGCGTTGACGTGGTCATAGCTGACGTAGAGCGACTGCGTCGGCACCGGTTTGTAGACCAGGCTCGAGAAGTAGGATTGGTCGGTATCATGCCCGGACACGCTGTAAATCGATCCCTTGGGGAGGTAGACCGAGGGCGAAATCGGATAGTAGCCTTCGAAATTGGCGAAAGGCCCGGCCAGGCCCACCTGGATCAGCGGCGGATTCGCCGTGTCCGCCTTGATGTAGTCGGCGCGGTATCCGAGGATCGCGGAAAACTTCGAGGAGAACTTGATGTCGTCCTGGAGGAACGCCGCCGAGTCGTAGAGGTGCGTGTCCTGCATTTCCTGGCCGGAGCTGAAACCGGGGTGACCGGGCACCTGCAGGCCGCCGCCCCAGGTGTTTCCTTCCAGCGCATAACCCGGATAGTAAACCTGCGAGAGCGGCTGAGAGATGTCGTAGTAGCCGAACGGCTCGGTCGTGTAGTCGTCGTACGCGATCACCTGGCTGTAACGGAAATCCAGACCGGTGGTCAGGTGCTGCTCCATCCCGCCCATGTTGATAGTGTCGTGGAATTCCAGCCGGTCCTGGATCGATTCGGTCCGTGGCACATACTCGTCGTAACCGTAGGTCTCGTACTTGTCCGACTGCCCGAGGGCAAAATAGGTCAGATTGACGATGCTGGCGTCCGTCGTCAGATTGACGGTGGTCTTCAACTGGGTCTGGAAAAGCTTGGCGCGAGCGGTGTCCTGCGGCCCGACCAGCGCGTCGTAGCCGGGCAGCTTGACCGTTTTCGCCGTGGCCTGGTCGACCACCACGAACGAGCCGTCCGGCTCCGTGCCGAATACGCTGCCCGGCGCCTGGTTCGGGGTTGTAACGATTGCGTAGCCAAAATAAGCGTACGGACCGGTGGTGGAGGGACTGGCGGGGCCGCTGATATAGGTGCCGTGATCGATGAACTGCTGGGTCACACGGTTCGCTCCGGTGATTTCGTTCGTCCGGTCCGAGTACATCTGCGCCCACCACTCGAACTTCGTCGATTTGGAGAACAGATAATCCAAGGCGACGAACAGGTCCTGCGTTTCGTTCTTGGCGTTCAGATAATATTGGTCGCCGAAGCGGCTGAGGTAGCTGACGCGATAGGCCAGCTTGTCGGAGAGCGGGCCGCCGAAATCCAACGTGACCTCGGGATTGGAGTAGGAGTGCCCGCTCGTCCAGTAGCCGAAGGTCGTCGTGACATCGAAGTGCGGCCGGTCGAAATACGGTTCCTTGGTCACGAAGTTGACATAGCCGCCCGCGCCTTCCCCCTGCGGGCCGTACACGGCGGAGCCGGGGCCCTTGACGATGTCCATCGCCTCGACGCCGTTGAAGCTGAGCGGGGTGCTGTTGCGGGAAAAGGGAATGATCTGGCCGTTGACGTAGACCTGGCCGAGATCGCCGCGAATTTGCGGCACGCCGGGGATGCCGTACTGCGCGGCCGAGTAGACGCCGGGGGCGAACTGCATGAAATCCATCGCGTTCTTGACCATGCGATCGTCCATCCAGGCCTTGTTGACGCTGGAGACGGACCGCGGGGTGTCGAGAATGCTGCGATCATCGCCGAAGACGCTGCCGATCGGGCGGACCGTCGGCAGAATCTGGTTTTCGAGCGGCACGTCGGAGACGGTGAATTTCTCGAGGACGGTGGTGCCGCCCGAGGTGTCGGTGGCGGAGGCGGGAGGCGGATCATCCGCCCGGAGCGCCGGTGACAGGGCGCCAAGAATCGGCACCAGGGCAAGAAAGCGCCTGGTGCGGGTTAAATTGTATTTCATGGTTTGCGTGGTGGTCGGGGAATTTTGGCTCAGCACAACTTATGCCACTGATCGGCCCGCGGTTCCGGCTCGCCGTCGGGGCGGAAGTATTTCCGCGGCGCCTGCCGGACCCTCGTTGCAGCCGCAATGAGCATGATTTCTACGTTCCACCGCAACACGGGATTTTGGCGGGCCAATTTTCATGCCTGAGGGTGACAGTCGGCACGGTCTCGCGTGGCTTCGCGGCGATCAAACTACCGGGCCTCGCCGGGCAAAAAGCCCGGATCGAAGACGTCCTCGACCTTCAGGGGCTGCGTGAGGATGCCGATGGCCGTGAGCTGCTCGATCAGCTCCTGCACCCGCGCCGGGCGGATCTGGCCGTACGTTTCGCCGCGCGCGGGGTCGCCCGCCACCAGCTGGTGGGTGCGCATGGCCTCGACGCTGAACGCGATGAAATCCGGGAGCATCTGCTTGTTCAACACGCCGATCATCCGGTCGGTCTCCGTGCGGTCGCCTTCCATGTAGTCCCGCCAGCCGCGGATCGACGCGGCGGTGAAGGCTTGGACCACCGCGGGATGTTCCCGGGCATATTGCCGGCTGGTGAACCAGACCCGGTAGGGCGAGAAGCCGGAATCGGACAGCAGCAGCGTGCCGACCCTGGCGCCCTGTTTCCGGACGTAGTAAGGCTCGTTCGTGATGAAGCACTGTTGCACGAAATTGTTGTCGGCCAGAAAGCGGCTCATGCCGAAGTCGCTGGGCGTGATCGAGAGCCTGATGCCGAAGGTGCGCTCGAGGACCGGGATGAAGTTCGAGCCGGGCACCGCCATGAGGTTGCGCCCGTCGAGATCCTTGAACGTGCGGATGCCGCTTTCCTCGTGAAACATCAGCGCCTGGGGGTCGCGCTGCATGAGCGCGCCGACCATGACCAGCGGGACTCCGCGACTGACAAAGACGATGACATCGTCGCTCCGTCCAATCGCAAATGAAGCCCGCCCCGTGGCGACGATCTCTTGCGGTCGCACGCTGGGCCCGCCTTGGTCGATTTCCACGTCGAGCCCCGCGTCGCGGTAGTAGCCCTTGACGAGGGCCTGATAAAATCCGCCGTGTTCGGGCTGCGCAAACCAATCGGTCTGCAGGATCACCTTCGTGAGGGTCGGGCCCGGCCGACCCGCGGCGTCTGCCGCAGGCGTGGATTCCGGTTTGCCGCACCCGCCGAGAAAAAGTGGGAGCAGGAGCGGCAGCACGGCGGCCACCGAAAGGCGTGGGAACGGGCGCATGGTGGATTCCCGGTAAGCTGGCAGTGTGCCGGTTTCTCGCGGAAGCGCCGGATCATTCCCGCTTCGCGATCGACTCATGCCAGTTGCGGAGCAAAAACCAGTGCAGCCAGTTCACCCCGCCCACGAAGATGAAACCCATGACACAGGCCACCATCCCGGTGGCGAACAGGGCCGGGGTGTTGAGCTGGGAAAAATACGAGATCGTCATGTAGCCGATGCCCCCGACGCCGTCCTTCGCGCTTCCCGCGAGAAAATCGCCGACGATGGCGCCGATCGGGGCCAGCGTGCCCGCGATCTTCATGCCGGTGAGAAAATACGGCATCGCCGCCGGAATCCGCAGGTAGCGGATCTCCTGGATCCGGGTGGCTTGGCACACCGTGAAAAGCTCCTGGAGATTCCGGTCCACCGACAGGAACCCCATCGTGGTGTTGGCCACCACCGGGAAAAAGCCGATCATGAAGGTGATCGCCACGATGCTCGGCAGCCCCTGCCCGAGCCAGAGGACGAAAATC
>Ga0265331_10002417_pt1 | contig 12665 bp, 11 predicted proteins | sample 41923metaG_FD_202088 | JGI IMG/M metagenome (GOLD analysis project Ga0265331, IMG submission 202088) | Rhizosphere microbial communities from Carex aquatilis grown in University of Washington, Seatle, WA, United States - 4-19-23 metaG | ecosystem: Host-associated > Plants > Roots > Rhizosphere...
CCCTCCCACCGCCGATGGCGGCGGGTCCCTCCCTCTCCCGCGAGGCGGGAGAGGGGTCAATCCTCGCAGTTTCACCCTGCCAATAACGAGATGGAGCGGATTGACCGCTCCATCGCCGCCAGGCCCGAGCAGAACAAACAACGCGACGCACTTATCTACACACGTCGCCTAAAGGACGCGGCCGGCGCAGAGGGGAGCTGCGCCGGCCGCTGGAGACCTCATCGAGCCGCCCGGAGGGGGGGATCCGGTTCGGCAGTCCCGACGGGTCTGCAATGGTGTGATTTAGGCCGAGGATTATGGCGATTTCATGGGCGATGCCGACGGACGTTTTACCCATCTCCAAAGGGTGATATCTTCGCGCCCTCGACCTTCACCCGAGAGGATTTTGCCGTGCTCGAAGCCTATCGCCAGCATGAAGCCGAACGTGTCGCCCTGGGCATCCCCGCCCTGCCCCTGTCGGCCGCCCAGACCGAGGCGCTGATCGGCCTGTTGCGCAACCCGCCCAAGGGCGAGGAGAACGCGCTGATCGACCTCGTCACCTACCGGGTGCCGGCAGGCGTCGACGATGCCGCCAAGGTCAAGGCGGAATTCCTCGCCGCGGTGGCCAAGGGCACGGAGAAATGCCCGCTGATCTCCAAGGTCAAGGCCACCGAACTGCTCGGCACCATGCTGGGCGGCTTCAACATCAAGCCGCTGGTCGACGTGCTGGGCTGCCCGGAATGCGGCGCCGCCGCCGCCAAGGCGCTGAAGGCGACGCTGCTGGTGTTCGACTACTTCCACGACGTCAAGGCCCTGGCCGACAAGGGCAACGCCAACGCCAAGGGCGTGCTGCAGTCGTGGGCCGACGCCGAATGGTTCACCTCGCGCCCGGAAGTGCCGAAAAGCTTGACCGTGACCGTGTTCAAGGTCACCGGCGAGACCAACACCGACGACCTGTCGCCCGCCCCGGACGCCTGGAGCCGCCCCGACATCCCCGCCCACGCCCTGGCCATGCTGAAGAATGCGCGCCCCGGCATCGAGCCGGACGAACCGGGCAACCGCGGCCCGGTCAAGCAGCTGGAGAAGCTGAAGGCCAAGGGCAACCTGGTCGCCTATGTCGGCGACGTGGTCGGCACCGGCTCGTCGCGCAAGTCGGCGACCAATTCGGTGCTGTGGTGGACCGGCGAGGACATCCCCTTCGTCCCCAACAAGCGCTTCGGCGGCGTTTGCCTGGGCAGCAAGATCGCGCCGATCTTCTACAACACCATGGAGGACGCCGGCGCGCTGCCGATCGAACTCGACGTCTCGGCGATGGGGATGGGCGACGTGGTCGAGCTGCGCCCCTATGACGGCAAGGCGCTGAAGGACGGCAAGGTGATCGCCGAATTCACCGTCAAGTCCGAGGTGATCTTCGACGAGGTCCGCGCCGGCGGCCGCATTCCCCTGATCATCGGCCGCGGCCTGACCGCCAAGGCGCGCGAGGCGATGGGCCTGGCGCCCTCGACCCTGTTCCGCCTGCCCAAGGCGCCGAAGGACAGCGGCAAGGGTTTCACCCTGGCCCAGAAGATGGTCGGACGCGCCTGCGGCCTGCCCGAGGGCAAGGGCGTGCGCCCCGACACCTATTGCGAGCCGCGGATGACCACGGTGGGGTCGCAGGACACCACCGGGCCGATGACCCGCGACGAGTTGAAGGACCTGGCCTGCCTGGGCTTCTCCGCCGATCTGGTGATGCAGTCGTTCTGCCACACCGCCGCGTATCCGAAACTGGTCGACGTCAAGACCCATCGTGAACTGCCGGGCTTCATCTCGACCCGCGGCGGCGTGGCGCTGCGACCCGGCGATGGTGTCATCCATTCCTGGCTCAACCGCCTGCTGCTGCCCGACACCGTGGGCACCGGCGGCGATTCCCATACCCGCTTCCCCATCGGCATCTCGTTCCCCGCCGGCTCGGGCCTGGTCGCCTTCGCCGCCGCCACCGGGGTGATGCCGCTGGACATGCCGGAAAGCGTGCTGGTGCGCTTCAAGGGCCGGATGCAGCCCGGCGTGACCCTGCGCGACCTGGTCAACGCCATCCCGCTCTACGCCATCCGCAAGGGTCTGCTGACGGTCGAGAAGCAGGGCAAGAAGAACGTCTTCTCCGGCCGCATCCTGGAGATCGAGGGCCTGCCCGACCTCAAGGTCGAACAGGCGTTCGAGCTGTCCGATTCGGCGGCCGAGCGTTCGGCGGCGGCATGCTCGGTGCGGCTCAGCCAGGCGCCGATCATCGAATACATGCGTTCGAACATCACCCTGATGAAGTGGATGATCGCCAACGGCTACCAGGACCGCCGCACGCTGGAGCGGCGGATCAAGGCGATGGCCGCGTGGATCGCCAAGCCCGAATTGTTGGCCCCCGACGCGGATGCCGAATACGCCGCGGTGATCGAGATCGATCTGGCCGACATCAAGGAGCCGATCGTCGCCTGTCCGAACGATCCCGACGACGTCAAGGTGCTCTCCGAGGTTGCCGGCAACAAGATCGAAGAGGTGTTCATCGGCAGCTGCATGACCAACATCGGCCATTTCCGCGCCGCCGCAAAGGTGCTGGAAGGCAAGAGCGACATCCCCACCCGCCTGTGGGTCGCCCCGCCGACCAAGATGGACGCCATGATCCTCAACGAGGAGGGCTATTACAGCGTGCTCGGCAAGTCCGGCGCCCGCATGGAGATGCCCGGCTGCTCGCTGTGCATGGGCAACCAGGCGCAGGTGCGCAAGGGTTCGACGGCGATGTCGACCTCGACCCGCAACTTCCCCAACCGCCTGGGTATCGACACCCAGGTGTACCTGGGCTCGGCCGAACTGGCGGCGGTATGCGCGCTGCTGGGCAAGATCCCGACAGTGGCCGAGTACATGGAGAAGGTGGCGGTGATCGCTCCGAAGGCGGCCGACGTCTACCGCTACATGAACTTCGACCAGATCGCCGCGTTCACCGAAGTGGCCGACACCGTGACGGTGTGACGGACGGGCGCCCCGCCCGCAATTGCGGCGGGGCGCCCGCTACCCATATGGATGGCCGACCATGGCGGCGAAACGATGACCCGCAGCAAGCGCAGCCTGCGGGTGGAGGCCGAGGACGCCTTGATCCGTGGCCGCATCGCCGCGGTGTTCAAGGCGCGCGACTGGGAATTGCTGGAGGAGATCGCTCGCGTGGCCGCGGCCGACGCCCCCATCGCATTGGCGATGGAGGACCCGGCGATGTTCGCCACCCTTCGCCAGGCGATCACCCGCTACCACCTTCGCGGCTGGTCGGAGATGACGCCCGAACGGGTGCGCGAGGTGGCGGCGTCCGTCAAGCCGGCTTAGGGGCCGCCTGTCGCGGCGCCGTCAATCCGCGTTCTTCGCCGCCCGTTCCGCCTTCTTGCGCTCGTTGGGATCGAGGATGGATTTACGCAGGCGGATCGACTTCGGCGTGACCTCGACCAGTTCGTCTTCCTCGATATAGGCGATCGCCTGTTCCAGGCTCATCCGCCGGGGCGGGGTCAGGCGCACCGCCTCGTCCTTGCCGGCGGCGCGGATGTTGGTCAGCTGCTTGGCCTTCAGCGGGTTGACCTCGAGGTCGTTGCCGCGGGTATGCTCGCCGATGATCATGCCCTCGTAGGTCTTGATCCCCGGGACCACGAACATCGGGCCGCGGTCCTCCAGGTTCCACAGGGCGTAGGCGACGATGTCGCCGCTGGCGTTGGAGATCAGCACGCCGTTGCGGCGGCCCTCAATGGCCCCCTTGTAGGGCGCGTAGCCGTGGAAGATGCGGTTCATCAGGCCGGTGCCGCGGGTGTCGGTGAGGAACTCGCCGTGATAGCCGATCAGGCCGCGCGACGGCGCCAGGAAGGTGATGCGGGTCTTGCCGCCGCCGGACGGGCGCATGCCGATCATTTCGGCCTTGCGCAGGCTCATCTTCTCGACCACCACGCCCGAATAGTCCTCGTCGACGTCGACCACCACCTCCTCGATCGGTTCCAGCTTGGCGCCGGAATCGTCGGTCATGAATAGCACCCGGGGACGGCCGACGGACAGCTCGAACCCTTCGCGCCGCATGGTCTCGATCAGCACGCCGAGCTGCAATTCGCCGCGGCCGGCGACCTCGAAGGCGTCCTTGGCCCGGGTCTCGCTGATGCGGATGGCGACGTTGCTTTCGGCTTCGCGAAACAGGCGGGCGCCGATGACGCGGCTGGTGACCTTGTCGCCCTCCTGCCCGGCCAGGGGCGAATCGTTGACCGCGAAGGTCATCGCCAGGGTCGGCGGGTCGATGGGCAACGCGTGCAGGGGCTCGGTCACCGTCTGGTCGCAGATGGTGTCGGCGACGGTGGGCTTGGACATGCCCGACAAGGCGACGATGTCGCCGGCTTCGGCGCTGTCCACCGCGATCCGCTCGATGCCGCGGAAGGACAGCACCTTGGTGATGCGGAACTGTTCCAGCAGGGTGCCGTCGTGCGACAGCCCCTTGACCTGCATGTTGACCTTGGCGCGGCCGGAATGGATGCGCCCCGTCAGCACCCGGCCGAGATAGGGGTCGGCCTCCAGCGTCGTCGCCAGCATGGCGAACGGACCGTCGAGATCCCGTTCCGGCGGCGGAACGTGTTTGACGATGAGGTCGAACAAGGTGGTCAGGTCCTTGCGCGGGCCTTCGAGGGTGGTGTCGGCCCAGCCGTCGCGGCCGACCGCGAACAGGGTGGGGAAGTCGAGCTGGTCGTCGTCGGCGTCCAGCGCCGCGAACAGGTCGAAGACCTCGTCGTGGACCTGGTGCGGGCGGGCGTCGCCGCGGTCGACCTTGTTGATCACCACGATCGGGCGCAGGCCCAGGGACAGCGCCTTGCCGGTGACGAACTTGGTCTGCGGCATCGGCCCTTCGGCGGCGTCGACCAGCACCACGACGCCGTCGACCATCGACAGGATGCGTTCGACCTCGCCGCCGAAATCGGCGTGGCCGGGGGTGTCGACGATGTTGATCCGCACCCCCTTCCATTCCACCGAGGTGCATTTGGCAAGGATGGTGATGCCCCGCTCGCGTTCGAGGTCGTTGGAATCCATCACCCGCTCAGCCACTTGCTGGTTTTCGCGGAAGGTGCCGGATTGCTTGAGCATGGCGTCGACCAGGGTGGTTTTGCCGTGGTCGACGTGGGCGATGATGGCGATGTTGCGCAGGTCCATGGGGCTTTCGTTACGAAAGGGGATCGACCGCTCCGAGACGCTCGCGGGCGAGATCGGCGAGCCGGCGTTCAGGCCTGGCACCGATATGGGAAATCACTTCGGCGGCGGCGATGCCGCCCAGCGTCGCGCATGCCGCCAACCCGCGGCGCTGGGTGAAGCCGGCGAGGAAGCCGGCGGCATAGAGGTCGCCGGCGCCGGTGGTGTCGACCACCTGGTCGATCGGATCGGCGGCGACGACGATTGTTTCATCGGCGGTGACCACCACCGAACCCAGGGCGCCGCGGGTGATCGCGGCAATCCGGCACTGGCCGCGGATCGCGCGCACCGCCGTGTCGAAATCGGCGGCGCGGGTGAGCGCCAGCAATTCCGCCTCGTTGGCGAACAGCAGGTCGACGTGGCCGGACACCAGGCCTTGGAAATCGCCGCGATGGCGCTCGACGCAGAACGGGTCGGACAGCGACAGTCCGACCAGGCGGCCCGCCTTGTGGGCGAAATCGGCGGCGGTGAGGAAGGCGCGCTTGGCCAGCGGCGGATCGTAGAGGTAGCCCTCGAGATAGGTGACCTCGGCGGCGGCGATCACGCTCTCGTCCACATCGGCGGGGGTGAATTCGACGCAGGCGCCGAGATAGGTCAGCATGGTGCGCTGGGCGTCGGGGCTGACCAGCACGAAGCAGCGCGCCGTGGCGGTGCCGTCGGCCGCCGGAAGGGTGGCGAAATCGACCCCGGCGTTGCGGATGTCGTGGCGGAACACCTCGCCCAACTGGTCGGCCTTGACCTTGCCGAGATAGGCGGCGCGTCCGCCCAGGCTGGCAATTCCGGCCACGGTGTTGGCGGCCGACCCGCCCGAGCATTCGATGCCGGGCGGCAGCTGGGCATAGATGCGCGCGGACTCGGCATCGTCGATCAGGGTCATCACCCCTTTGATCACGCCCAGCTGGTCGAGCAGGGCGTCGTCGGCGTGAACGAGCACGTCAACGATCGCGTTGCCGATGCCGGCGACGTGGTAGCGGGTGTCCGGCATGGAGGAGAAGGGTCCCTTGTTGTGCGGGGTCGGCGGCGCAGTATAGCCGCCGCGCCGGCCCTTACAACTCAAAACCTCGCCGCCTGCCCCTTTGCCCGCGCCCGTCCGCCGTGGTTGAATGGCCCGATGATCGCCGCTTTGCTCAAGGCCCTGGCCCAGTTGTCCGATCCGCGCCTGCGTCGGGTGCTGGCGTTCGGGGTGGTCGCCACGCTGGCCGCCTATGGCCTGCTGGTGGCGGGGTCGTGGTGGGCGCTGTCCCGGTCCAGCTGGTTCACCAGCCAATGGGCGGAGACGGCCAGCCACGTTCTGGCCGGGCTGCTGGCCCTGCTGCTGCCGCTGCCGTTCTTTCCGGCATTCGCCACCGTGGCGATGAGCTTCCGCCTGGAGGCGGTCGCCGACGCGGTCGAGGAGCGCCATTATCCCACCGTCAATTGGCCGCGGCCGCAGAAATGGGCCGAGGTGCTGGCGATCACGCTGCGGTTCCTGGCGTTGACTGTGGCGGTCAACCTGCTCGCCCTGCCGCTCTACGTCGTCACCCTGCTGTTTTTCGGGGTGGGGATGTCGGCGGTGACCGGCAGCTACCTGCTGGGGCGGGAATATTTCGAAGTGGTGGCCGGCCGCCGCCTGTCGCCCGAGGAAACGCGGCTGATGTTCCGCAACCGGCTGGGGACGCTGTGGCTGGGAGGCCTGGTGATCTGGCTGCTGTTCTGGATACCGGTGGTCAACCTGGCGGCGCCGGTGATCGCCACCGCCTTCATGGTTCACCTGTTCCAGGCGTTGCAGCCCCAACCTTCCAGAGTATAATCCCTCCCGTTCGGGAGGGGATTCCATGTACCGTCGCTCCGCATTCCGGCTGGCCGTCGCCGTGCTGCCGCTCGGCCTTGTCGCCGCTTGCGCCGGCGCGCCCGACCATGGCCGCCCGCCCAAGGCGATCGCCGCGCTGTCCGCCCCGGGGCAGACGGGGGCGCAAGCGGCCCCGGCCGAGGCCGGCGGACCCGCAGTCTTGCGCGGGCTGTCGCCGGCCGAGGTCAAGGCCGTGCTCGGCGCGCCGGGCTTCCAGCGGCGCGACGCGCCGGCCGAGATCTGGCAGTACCGAGGCCGCGGCTGCACCCTCGACCTGTTCATCTACGACGTCGGCGCCGGCCAGAAGGTCGACCACTATTCCGTACGCAGCGCCGCCCCGGTGGCCGACAAGGATTGCTTCGACGCCCTGGTGGCCGAGCGCCGCGCCCTGTCGGGAAGCTGAGGTCACTCGACCCGGCAGGCCTCGGCAAAATCCAGGCGGGGGCCGCGGGGGAACAGGCCGGTGGGGTCGCCGTAGCCGATGTTGATGAGGAAGTTCGAACGCCAGTTGCCGCCGGCGAAGAAGGTGGCGTCGACCATGCCGTTGTCGAAGCCGCTCATCGGCCCGCAGCCCAGCCCCAGCGCCCGGCAGGCGAGGATGAAATAGGCGCTCTGCAGGGTGCCGTTGCGGAAGGCGGTGGATTCGATCAGCTTCTCGTTGCCGACGAACCACGAGCGCGCGTCGGCATGGGGGAACAGCCGCGGCAGCAGCTCGTGGAAGGCCTGGTCGTAGGCGACGATGGCGGTCACCGGCGCCGCCATGGTCTTCTCGACGTTGCCCGGCGCCAGGGCCGGCTTCAGGCGCTGCTTGGCAGCCTGGCTGCGGACGAAGACGAGGCGGGCCGGCAGGCAATTGGCCGAGGTCGGCCCCATCTTCGCCAGATCCCAGGCCTGGCGCAGCACCTCGTCGGGCACCGGCCGCGGCAGGAATTTAGAATAGGTGCGGGCCTGACGGAACAGCACGTCAAGCGCCTGGTCTTCCACAATCGCCGTCATCGTCGTCGTCCTCGTCCGGAATAACTCTCCGGCACATCGGGGTGGTTCGAGAGGATGGCAAGCCCCCGATCAGCCCACCGTCTTGTCCGGCCAGGCGCACAGGTCGCGCACGACGCAGTGCGGGCAGTCAGGCTTCTTGGCCTTGCAGGTATAACGGCCGTGCAGGATCAGCCAGTGGTGGGCGTGGTGGCGCCGGCCCACCGGGGTGACCGCCAGCAGCGTCTCCTCGACCTCCGGCGGCGTCCTGCCGGGCGCCAGGCCGGTGCGATTGGCGACGCGGAAGCAGTGGGTGTCGACCGCGATGGTCGGCTCGCCGAAGGCGACGTTCAGCACCACGTTGGCGGTCTTGCGCCCGACCCCGGGCAGCGCCTCCAGTGCCGCGCGGTCGGCCGGAACCCGGCCGCCGTGGGATTCGACCAGGATGCGCGACAGGGCGATGACGTTCCTGGCCTTGGTCTTGTACAGGCCGATGGTCTTGATCGCCTCGGCCAGGCCGTCCTCGCCCAGCGCCAGCATCTGCGCCGGCGTCGCGGCGCGGGCGAACAGCGGCCGGGTGGCCTTGTTGACGCCGACGTCGGTGGCCTGCGCCGACAGCACCACCGCCACCAGCAGGGTGTAGGGATCGGTGTACTCCAGCTCGCTCTTGGGGTCGGGCATCGCCCGCGCCAGGCGGGAATAGAATTCGTCGATCTCGGCGGGGGTCATCCTGCGGCTCCGGTGGATTCGTTCGGCGAAAAGAGGAACTCTCCCGCGGGATCGTGGGCGTGGAAGCGACGCCTGGCCAGGGGGCGCGAATTGACCGCATAGCAATAGGTGCAGCCGTGCGGGCAGGTGTCGTATTCGCCGATGTCGCGGCTCTCGAAGCACAGGCAGCCGGGCCGGTTGCCCTTGAGCTTGGCCCGCACCGGCCGCGGCGCGCCCCACAGGCGGGCGACGTCCTCCAGCCGGCGGGCGTCGACGCAGGCGGCGCCATCGGTGCCGTCGACCGTGTAGGCCTCCTGCGAGCACACCGTCAGCCTCAGTCCCCGCTCGGCCGCCAGCGCCGCCAGATCCGCCGCCAGGGCGCGCTTGACGTCGGCGGGCGGGTCCCACCAGGTGAAACCGTGAGCGCGGGCGGCGGCGGCCAGGTTGCGGGCGGTCTTGCGGTAGATGTTGGCGAAGCTGGTGACGCATTCGTCGACCGCGCCGGCCAGCGCGTCGGCCAGGCGGGCGAAGCCGTCGCGGTGGAACCCCTCCGGCGTCAGCGACGAGAACACGATGGGGTCGTAGCGCCACACCACCGCCCGCGGCCCATACGCGCCGGCCAGGCGGCGGATGGTGTCGACGGCGCGCGCGGCCTCGACCACCGAGGTCTCCAGCGCGCGGGGGTAGCCGGTGACGGTGTAGTGGACGATGAAGGGAATGCCGGCCGCCCGCACCTCGGCCAGCGCCGGCAGGAAGGGCTCGGCGTTGCGGGTCCAGAACACGAAGCCGTCCACCCCGGCCCTGAGCGGCACCGATGACACCTGCCGCCCGTAGGGATTGACCACCTTGGCGAAGCCGGCGCGGAAGCGGTTGACGAACCACGCGGCGTAGAAGGCGGGGATGTCGGTGCGGTAGCTGGCGGAAACGATCATCAGGCCATGCGATGGGATTCGTGGTGGCGGATGACTTCCTTGATGATGAAGGCCAGCAGCTTCTCGGCGAAGTCGGGGTCGAGATGGGCGCCCTCGGCCAGTTTGCGCAGGCGTTCGATCTGCACCGCCTCGCGCGTCGGGTCGGCGCTGGGCAGGTCGAGCTGCGCCTTCAGGGCGCCGACCTGCTTGGTGCACTTGAAGCGCTCGGCCAGAATGTAGATGAGGGCGGCGTCGAGGTTGTCGATGCTCTGGCGGAGCGTTTGAAGCTCGGGATTGACGGCCGGGTCTGCGGCGGGCATGAGTGTTCTCCGGGCGGAAGCGCTGGAACAGACGGTCGCATTGGACGGCCTCGCGTGCAAGAGGGCGCATCACGTGAGTTGCGCCCCTTCCAGCCCACCCTATATAACGCGCAGTGCGGCGGAGGCGGTGATGCGCCCCCCGCCGAAAGAGCGAAGGGGGTCTTTGCGGTCGCTCGCCAAGGATCGCCTGGACCGGCCGGCAAACGAGAGGACTGTCATGAGCAAAGTCATCGGCATCGACCTGGGCACCACCAATTCCTGTGTGGCGGTGATGGAGGGCAAGAACACCCGCGTCATCGAGAATGCCGAGGGCATGCGCACCACACCTTCGATGGTCGCCTTCGCCGAATCGGGCGAACGCCTCGTCGGCCAGCCGGCCAAGCGCCAGGCGGTAACCAATCCCAGCAACACCCTGTTCGCCATCAAGCGGCTGATCGGGCGGCGGTTCGACGACCCGATCACCAAGAAGGACATGGCGCTGGTCCCCTACAAGATCGTTCCCGGCGACAACGGCGACGCCTGGGTCGAGGTGCGCGGCAAGAAGTACAGCCCCAGCCAAAGCTCGGCCTTCATCCTGATGAAGATGAAGGAGGACGCCGAATCCTATCTTGGCGAGAAGGTCACCCAGGCGGTGATCACCGTGCCGGCCTACTTCAACGACGCCCAGCGCCAGGCCACCAAGGACGCCGGCCGCATCGCCGGCCTCGAGGTGCTGCGCATCATCAACGAGCCGACCGCGGCGGCCCTGGCCTACGGCATGGAGAAGAAGGGGACGGGCACCATCGCCGTCTACGACCTCGGCGGCGGCACCTTCGACATCTCGGTGCTGGAAATCGGCGACGGCGTGTTCGAGGTGAAGTCCACCAACGGCGACACCTTCCTCGGCGGCGAGGACTTCGACGCCCGCATCATGGATTACCTGGCCGACGAGTTCAAAAAGGATCAGGGCATCGATCTCAGGAACGACCGCCTGGCCCTGCAGCGCCTGAAGGAGGCGGCGGAAAAGGCCAAGTGCGAGCTGTCCGCGGCGATGCAGACCGAGGTCAACCTGCCCTTCATCACCGCCGACCAGACCGGCCCCAAGCACCTCAACATCAAGCTCACCCGCGCCAAGCTGGAGGCCCTGGTCGAGGATCTGGTCTCCCGCACCGTCGAGCCGTGCAAGGCGGCGCTGAAGGATGCCGGGCTCAAGGCCAGCGACATCGACGAGGTCATCCTGGTCGGCGGCCAGACCCGCATGCCCAAGATCCAGGAAGTGGTGAAGGAATTCTTCGGCCGCGAGCCCCACAAGGGCGTCAACCCCGACGAGGTGGTCGCCGTCGGCGCCGCCATCCAGGGCGGCGTGCTCAAGGGCGAGGTCAAGGACGTCCTGCTGCTCGACGTCACCCCGCTGTCGCTGGGCATCGAGACCCTGGGCGGCGTCTTCACCCGCCTGATCGACCGCAACACCACCATTCCGACCCGGAAAAGCCAGGTGTTCTCGACCGCCGAGGACAATCAGACGGCGGTCACCATCCGGGTGTTCCAGGGCGAGCGCGAGATGGCCCAGGACAACAAGATGCTGGGCCAGTTCGATCTGGTCGGCCTGCCGATGGCGCCGCGCGGAGTGCCGCAGATCGAGGTCACCTTCGACATCGACGCCAACGGCATCGTCAACGTCCAGGCCAAGGACAAGGCCACCGGCAAGGAACAGGCGATCCGCATCCAGGCCTCGGGCGGGCTGGGCGAGTCCGACATCAAGCGGATGGTGCAGGAGGCCGAGGCGCACGCCGCCGACGACCGCAAGCGCAAGGATACCGTCGAGGCCCGCAATCATGCCGACGCCCTCATCCACGCCACCGAGAAGACGGTCAAGGAAGCCGGCGACAAGGCCTCGGCCGACCTCAAGTCCCAGGTCGAACGGGACATCGAGGCGCTGAAGGCGGTGATGGATTCCGACGACCCCGAATCGATCAAGGCCAAGACCGACGCCCTGGCCCAGAACGCGATGAAGCTGGGCGAGGCCATGTACAAGGCCGAGCAATCCGCCAATCCCGGCGAAGGCCCGCAATCCGGGGGGCCGTCGGCCGGCGGCAAGGGTGACGACAAGGTGGTGGACGCCGACTTCGAAGAGGTAGACAAGAACAAGTGAGCCGGCCGCCAGCGGCTGCGTTGCGGATCAGAAACGAAATGCTTCGGCGCGGACGCCCCGGAGGGAATGGTCTCCCTTCGGGGCGGAGCCGTGTAAGCCTGGATGATGAATTGGCATGAGCAAGCGCGATTACTACGAGATTCTGGCGGTAGCCAAGACGGCGTCCGCCGACGAATTGAAAAAGGCCTACCGCAAGCTGGCCATGCAGTTTCATCCGGACCGCAACCCGGACGACCCTTCGGCCGCCGAGAAGTTCAAGGAAATCAACGAAGCCTACGACGTCCTCAAGGACGACCAGAAGCGCTCGGCCTATGACCGGTACGGCCACGCCGCCTTCGAGGGCGGACGCGGCGGCGCCGGTGCGGGCGCCGGCGGCTTCGACTTCAATTTCGGCGGCGGGGGCGGCTTCTCGGACCTGTTCGAGGAGATGTTCGGCGAATTCATGGGTGGCGGCGGGCGCCGCGGCCAGGGCCAGGGCCGCGGCGGCGACCTGCGCTACAACATGGAAATCAGCCTCGAAGACGCCTTCAAGGGCAAGTCCGCCAACATCACCGTGCCGACTTCGGCCCCGTGCGACGATTGCAAGGGCACCG
>Ga0265331_10002422_pt1 | contig 12651 bp, 21 predicted proteins | sample 41923metaG_FD_202088 | JGI IMG/M metagenome (GOLD analysis project Ga0265331, IMG submission 202088) | Rhizosphere microbial communities from Carex aquatilis grown in University of Washington, Seatle, WA, United States - 4-19-23 metaG | ecosystem: Host-associated > Plants > Roots > Rhizosphere...
GATGCGCGAAAAGCTCAAGGCCAACGCCCACCCGCTTTACCTTCCGATCGGCAAGGAGGAGAATTTTTCCGGCCTGATCGACCTCGTGCAGAACCTGGCCTACATTTTCGAGGACAATCCGAAGGATCCCCTCGGCCTCAGCCCCGTGACGTCGCCGATCCCGGCGGAATACGCGGAGCAGGCGAAGGAATATCGCGAGAAGCTGATCGAAGCGGTGTCCGATTTCGACGATGTGATCGCGGAGAAGTTTCTCAGCGGTGAGGAAATCCAAACGGAAGAGCTCATTCTCGCGGTGCGGAAAGCCACGGTCTCGATGAAATTTACGGGCGTCATTCCCGGCTCCGCCTTCAAGAAGAAGGGCGTGCAGCGCCTGCTGGATTGCGTCGTCAATTACCTCCCGAACCCGCTCGACCTGCCCCCGATGAAGGGTCAGGACAGCGACGGCAAGGAAGTCGAGGCGGTGGTCGACGACAAGGCCAAGCTGGCCGGCCTGGCCTTCAAGCTCTGGACCGACCCCTTCGTCGGCAAGCTCGTGTTCTTCCGGGTCTACACCGGCAAGGTGGTTCGCGGCATGTCCCTCTACAATCCGCGCACGCGCCGCTCGGAGCGCTGCTCCCGCCTGGTGCTCATGCGCGCCATGGATCGCGAGGAAATCGAACTGGCGTACTCCGGTGACATCTGCGCGCTCGTGGGCGTGAAGGAAGTCATCACCGGCGACACCCTGTGCGACGAGGATTTCGACATCCGTCTCGAGCCGCCGTCCTTCCCGGAGCCGGTCATCGCGATGTCCATCGAGCCGAATTCGAAGGGCGACCAGGAAAAGCTCGGCGTCGCGCTCCAGCGCCTCGTGGCCGAGGATCCGACCCTGCGCGTCAAGACCGACCAGGACACCGGCCAGACCATTCTCGCCGGCATGGGCGAACTGCATCTCGAGATCATTCTCGACCGCATGAAGCGCGAATTCAAGGTCGAGGCCACCTCGGGCAAGCCCCAGATCGCCTACCGTGAAACCATCAAGGGCCGCGCCGATGGGGAAGGGAAGTTCATCCGTCAATCCGGCGGCAAGGGCCAGTACGGACACGTCTGCATCAAGATCGAGCCGAATGGCAAAGGGAAGGGCATCGAGATCATCGACGAGATCGTGGGCGGCGCCATTCCGAAGGAATTTATCAAACCGTCCATCTCCGGCATCCAGGAAGGCTGTAACAACGGCACCGTGGCCGGTCATCCGGTGGTCGATGTCATCATCCGGATCGTGGATGGATCCTTCCACGATGTCGATTCATCCGAACTGGCGTTCAAGATGGCCGGAATCTTCGCCTTCAAGGATGCGATGAAGAAGGCCGATCCGATCCTGCTCGAGCCGATCATGGGCGTCGAAGTGACCACGCCGGAAGAGTACCAGGGTGATCTGATGGGCGACATCAATCGCCGCCGCGGCCAGATCCAAGGCATGGAAAACAAGAACGGTGCCTGCATCATCGCGGCGCATGTGCCGCTGGAGACGCTGTTCGGCTATGTGACCGACATCCGCTCGCTTTCCAAAGGCCGGGCGAGTGCTTCGATCACTCCGTCCCATTTCGAGGAAGTTCCAAAATCCCTCCTGACCAAAATCGTGGAGAGCTCCAGCAAAGCCCCCGCTCGCACCTAACCCTGTTCTTTATACCGTCATGAAAGGCCAACGCATTCGCATCAGACTCCAGGGCTACGACTATCGTGTCATCGATCAGTCCGCGCTGGAGATTGTCGAGACCGCCAAGCGCTCCGGCGCCCGCGTCTCCGGTCCCATTCCGCTTCCCACCCGCATCGAGAAGGTCACCGTAAACCGCTCCCCGCACGTCGACAAGAAGTCGATGGAGCAGTTCGAGACCCGCACCCACAAGCGCCTCATCGACATCCTTGAGCCGACCGCCCAGACGGTCGACGAACTCAAGAAACTCAACCTGCCCTCGGGCGTCGACATCACCATCAACGTTTAACCGCACAACTTTCAGACAGCAACTTTAGCAGCCCACCGGCTGGCCCCGCCACCGGTTTGCTAATGTAGGTCTAAACCAAACGGAACCCTCCACCTACCACTTAGCCTATGATCTCTACTCTTTTAGGCAAAAAAATCGGAATGACGCAGGTCTACGACGCGCAAAACGTCCTGGTCCCTGTCACCGTTGTCGAAGCCGGCCCCTGTCCGGTTATTCAAGTCAAGACCGTCGCGACCGACGGCTACAACGCCGTGCAAATCGGCTTCGGCGCCCAGAAGCCGAAAAACGCCTCCAAAGCCGAGGCCGCCCATGCGAAGAAGGCCGGCCTCGAGTCGACCCCGCGCGAACTCCGTGAGGTTCGCCTCACCGAGGCGTCCACCCTGAAGGCCGGCGACGTCGTCACCGTCACCGCCTTCACCGAAGGCCAGATCATCGACGTGATCGGCATCAGCAAGGGCAAGGGCTTCCAAGGCGTCGTCAAGAAGCACGGCGCCGCCGGCGGTCCCGCCGCCCACGGCTCCATGTTCCACCGCCGCATCGGTTCCATCGGCATGCGCCAGACCCCCGGCCGCACCTGGAAAAACCAGTCGATGCCCGGCCACATGGGCAGCGAACGCCGCACCGTGCAGAATCTGCGCGTCGTCAAAATCATTGCCGACAAAAACCTGCTGCTCGTGAAGGGCGCCATTCCCGGCGCCAACGGCGACGTCGTTCTCGTCCGCGCCGGCAAGAAGGCGCCCAAAGCCTGAGGAGAATCACCGATATGAAGCTCAAAGTTTACAGTTCCGACGCCTCGAACAGCAGTGAGAAGGAATTCTCCCTGCCGACCTTCGAAGGCGACAAGGGCCTCCAGGCCGTCAAGGAAGTCGTCGTCGCGCATCGCGCCAACGCCCGCCAGGGCACCCGTTCCACCAAGACCCGCGGCGAAGTCCGCGGCGGTGGCAAGAAGCCCTGGAATCAGAAGGGCACCGGTCGCGCCCGCGCCGGCTCCATCCGCTCGCCCCTCTGGAGCGGCGGTGGCGTCGTGTTCGGCCCGCGCCCGCGCGACTTCTCCAAGAAGATCAACAGCAAGGTCAAGGCCCTCGCCTTTTCCCGCGCTCTTTTCGACCGGGTCGTCGCCGGTGACATCGATGTGATCGAAGCTTTCTCACCCGCCCAGCCCAAGACAAAGCTGATCGGGCAGGTCGTCAGCCGCATCGCCCCCAAGGGCAAGGTGCTCCTGGTCGACGCCCCTTTCACCGCCGAGGCGAGCCGCGCCGCGCGCAACCTTCCCCGCGTCACCTTGCAGGAGGCCGCCAAACTCAACACCCTTGATCTGGTTGCTTATACCAAGATCGTCGTTTCCACCAAAGCCCTCGAGCAGATCATCGCTCGCGCCACTGGAGGTCAGTCATGATCAGCCCCGACAAAATTCTCAAAAACATGCGCCTGACGGAGAAGGCTTCCAAGCTGTCCTCCAACTACGGCCAGTACGTGTTCGAGGTCTATCCTTCGGCCACCAAGTACACGATTCGCGAGGCGGTCGAGCAGACCTTCAAGGTCACGGTCACGCGAGTGAACGTCATGAACATCAAGGGCAAGCCGAAGCGCACCCGCCGCGGCCTCGCCAACACCGCCTCCGACTCCAAGCGCGCCATCGTCACCCTGAAGCAGGGCGACAAGATCGAGCTCGTCTAAGGAATCCACCACCATGGCACTCAAATCCTTCCGCCCCCTTACCGCCGCCCTCCGCTTCACGACCCTGAACCGGCCGGACGACATCACGGACAAGCGCCCCGAACGCTCCCTGGTCGAGCACAAGCACAAGTCCGGCGGACGCAACGTCTACGGCCGCGTCACCTCCCGCCGTCGCGGCGGCGGCCACAAGAAGCTCTACCGCATCATCGATTTCAAGCGCACCAAGCTCGACATTCCGGCCAAGGTCCAGGCGATCGAATACGATCCCAACCGCACCGCACTGCTCGCACTGCTGGCCTACGCCGACGGCGTGAAGGCCTACATCCTCGCCCCGAACGGCCTGAAGGTCGGTGACACCGTGTACAGCGCGCTGAAAACCGATTCCAACGATTTCCGCCCGGGCAATTCCTTCCCGCTGGCCGTCATCCCGCCAGCCACAAAAATCTACGCGGTGGAAATGCTGCCCGGTCGCGGCGCCCAGATGGCCCGCTCCGCCGGCACCTCCGTCGAACTCGTGGCCGTCGAACACGGTCTCGCCCAGCTGAAGCTGGCTTCCGGCGAAATCCGCCAGGTCGATGCGAAATGCCGCGCCACCATCGGCGAGGTTTCCAACGCCGACCACGGCAAGCGTTCCCTCGGCAAGGCCGGCCGCAACCGCTGGCTCGGCCGCCGCCCGCGCGTGCGCGGCGTGGCAATGAATCCCGTCGATCACCCCAACGGTGGCGGTCAGGGCAAATCCAAGGGCGGCGGCGGACGCCAACAGCTCGTCTCCCCGTGGGGCCAGCTCGCCAAGGGCTTCCCGACCCGCCGCCGGACCAAGCTCTCCAGCACCTTCATCCTGACCCGTCGCAACGGCCGTCCGCCGCGCGGCAAGAAGTAATCTTTAACGACTTCGCACCATGGCACGTTCCATCAAAAAAGGGTTCTTCGTCGATTACCACCTCCTGGAAAAAGTCCAGAAGGCGGCCAAGATCACCGGCACCCGCAAACCGGTCCAGACCTGGTCGCGGCGTTCGACCATCACGCCCGACTTCGTCGGCCAGACTTTCAGCGTTCACAACGGCAAGGCCTTCATCCCCGTGTACGTCACGGAGAACATGGTCGGCCACAAGCTCGGCGAATTCGCCCCGACGCGCATCTTCAAGGCGCACGGTGGCATGACCCGCAAGGAAATTTAAGGCCCGCGCCCAACCGGAATACCACCATGGAAATCCAAGCTCTCACCCGCAACGCCCGCATGTCGCCCAAGAAGGTGCGCGAAGTGGCCAACGAAATCCAGGGCCGCCCCGTGCGCGAGGCCCTCGACCTGCTCACCCTCATCCCGCGCAAGTCCGCGCGCCTCCTCGTCAAGACGCTCAAGAGCGCCATCGCGAACTCCGAGAACAACCACAACCTTTCCGCCGACAAGCTGTTCGTGCACCGCGCCCTCGTCGAGAACGGCCCCGTGCTCAAGCGCTTCAAGGCCGGCGCCCGCGGCTCCGCCAAGCCCCGTGTCAAGCGCATGTCGCACCTCCGCATCGTCCTCTCCGACAGCCAAGCCTAACCACTCTCCACCATGGGACAAAAAACCAATCCGATCGGTTTCCGCCTCGCTGTCCGCCGCAACTGGCAGTCGCGCTGGTTCGCCCGCAAGAAGGATTTCGCCAAGCTCCTCCACGAGGACCAGATCATCCGTGACACCCTCATGGAAAAACTCAAGCAGGCATCGGTCCCGCGCATCTTCATCGAGCGCGCCGGCAACCGCGTCCGCGTGAAGATCTTCACCGCCCGCCCCGGCATCGTCATCGGCAAGAAGGGCCAGGAGGTCGAGAACATGAAGGTCCAGCTCGGCAAACTCACCGGCAAGGAGATCCTCCTCGATATCCAGGAGGTCAAGAAGCCCGAGATCGAAGCCCAGCTCGTGGCCGAGAACGTCGCCCTCCAGCTCGAACGCCGCGTCGCCTTCCGCCGCGCCATCAAGAAATCCGTGCAGATGGCCATGTCCCTCGGCGTCGACGGCATCAAGATCCAGTGCTCCGGCCGCCTCGGCGGCGCGGACATCGCCCGCCGCGAATGGCAGCGCCAGGGCCGCATCCCGCTGCACACCCTGCGCGAGAACATCGATTACGGCTTCGCCGAAGCCCGCACCGTCTGGGGCAAGATCGGCGTCAAATGCTGGATCTGCAAAAAGGACGAGTCCAACTAACCGCCCCCTGATCCGAGCCTCTGGCTCAACCCTCCCATGGCAAGTCTTCAACCCTCCCGCACCAAGTACCGCAAATGGCAGAAAGGCTCCCGCTCGGGCAACGCCAAGCGCGGCAATACCCTCGCTTTCGGCGAGTTCGGCCTCCAGTCCCTTTCCCGCGGTCCCATGACCGGCCAGCAGATCGAGGCGGCGCGCGTCACGATCGCCCGCCACCTCAAGCGCAAGGGCAAGCTCTGGATCCGCATCTTCCCGCACAAGCCCGTCACCAAGAAACCCGCCGAAGTCCGCATGGGCCAGGGCAAGGGCCCGGTCGAATTCTACGTCGCCGTCATCAAGCCCGGCGCCGTCCTCTTTGAACTCGCCGGCGTGCCCACCACCATCGCCCGGGAGGCCTTCCGCCTCGCCGACGCCAAGCTGCCCTTCCGCTGCCGTTTCATCGTGCGCGAAGGCGTGGCCCTCTAACCGCCAGGAGACCGACCCATGACGACCAAGGAAATCAACGAACTCGCCCCCGCCGAGATCACCACCAAGCTCCGCTCCACCCGCGACCAGCTCCTCCAGCTCCGCCTGCGCAAGCACACCGGCCAGGTCGAGAAGCACCATGAGATCCGCGTGCTCCGCAAGGACATCGCCCGCCTCGAAACCATCCTGACCGAGAAGAAATCCAAGCCGGCCGCCGCCTGATTCATTTTTGATTTTCGATTCTCGATTTTCGACTGAGCGTCCGCGCCGAAACCGAGTCCCGAAAGTCGCCGCGAAATCGAAAATCGAGAATCCCCGAATCTAAAATTCCCATGTCCACTCACCAACGCCAAAGCGCCCGCAAGACCGAGATCGGCTTCGTCAGCTCCCGCATGGGCGACAAGTCCGTCAAGGTCACCGTCCCCTACAAGACCCCGCACCCGCGCTACCACAAGGTCATCAATCGCAAGACCGTCCTCCACGTCCACGACGAGAAGAACGAGGCCAACGTTGGCGACAAGGTCCAGGTCGCGGAAACCCGTCCGATCAGCCGCCTCAAGCGCTGGCGCGTGGTCAGCATCATCGAGCACGCCGTCACCGCCGCCGCCGCCGTGTCCGAGACCGATGTCGCCCAGGCCGTGCCGACCAAGACCACCCGCGTCGAGCCCGCCAAGGCCTAACCCCGCACCGGAGATACCACCATGATCCAGATGCGTTCCATCCTCGATATTGCCGACAACACCGGCGCGCGCCGCGCGTCGATGATCGGCAAGATCGGCCATCCTTCCCGCTACGCCCACGTCGGTGACATCATCACCGTCAACATCAAGGAGAGCAGCACCGACGCCACCGTGAAAAAAGGCGAGGTCGTCAAGGCGGTCATCGTCCGCACGAAGGCCCCCCTCCGGCGCGCCGACGGCAGCTACCTGCGCTTCGACAGCAACGCGATCGTCATCATCGGCGAGGATGGCAATCCGAAGGGCACCCGCATCTTCGGCCCGGTCGCCCGCGAACTGCGCGCGATGAACTACATGAAAATCATTTCGCTCGCCCCTGAGGTTCTCTGATCATGCAAAAATTTCACATCAAACGCGGCGACTCCGTCACCGTCATCGCTGGCGCCCACAAGGGCAAGTCCGGCAAAATCCTCGAAATCCTCCCGGCCAAGAGCCGCGCCGTGGTCGAGGGCGTCGCCATGATCAAGCGGCACCTCAAGAAGTCCCAGGAGAATCCGCAGGGCAAGATCGCCGAGCGCGAGGGTTCGATCCATGTGTCGAATCTCATGCTCCAGACGCGCTTCGACGCCTCGAAACGCGCCAAGAAAACCGCCGAGGCCCAGAGCTGAATCATCCCATTCCGCCGGCTTGGAAACCCGGTAACATCCCATGAGCAAGACCGTCCCCCCCCTGAAGAAACACTACGTCGAGACCGTGATCCCGGCGCTCGTGGCCGCCCGCGGCTACAAGAACAAGCACCAGGTGCCGAAACTCACGAAGATCGTTCTCAACTCCGGCATCTCGTCGGAGGCCGACAAGAACATCATCGCCGACACCCAGCGCGACCTCTCCGCCATTGCCGGCCAGAAGGCCGTGCTGTCCAAGTCGCGCAAGGCCATCGCCAATTTCAAGCTGCGGCAGGGCCAGTTCGTCGGCGCCCACGTCACCCTGCGCGGCGAGGCCATGTGGCACTTCCTCATGCGCCTGCTGGCAGTGGCGCTGCCGACCATCCGCGACTTCCGCGGCGTGCCCAACAAGCTCGACGGCCAGGGCAACTACAACATCGGCATCACCGACTTCACCATCTTCCCCGAGATCACCCTCGAGAACAACAAGCGCCAGATGGGCCTCGATGTGACCCTCGTGACCACCGCCGAGAGCGACGAGGAGGGCCGCGAGCTCCTCAAGCTGCTCGGCATGCCGTTCCGCCGCATCGAGCCCGCCGCCACGAAGTCCACCGCCGCCTAACCTCTCCCGCCATGCCGAAAACTTCCGCCATCGAACGCAACAAGAAGCGCATCCGCCTCACCGAGAAGTTCGCCGCCAAGCGCGCCGAACTGAAGGCGATCCTCGCCAACCCGGCCACCACCGACGACGATTTCCACGCCGCCCAGCGCAAGCTGCAGCGCCTGCCGCGCAATTCCTCCAAGACCCGCGTCCGCAACCGCTGCTCCCTGAGTGGCCGCCCGCGGGGCTACCACCGCAAGTTCGGCGTCTCCCGCATCACGCTGCGCGAGCTCGCCCTGTCCGGCAAGATTCCCGGCATGACCAAATCCTCCTGGTAAACCCCTTGGCCCACGGGGGTCGGATATGACCCGCGCGGCCGCAAGCAACAACATCCATCCATGACCGATCCGATCAGTGATTTCCTGACCCGCCTCCGCAATGCGTCGAAGGCCGGCCTTGCCGAGTGCGTCAGCCCGCATTCCAAACTCCGCGAAAGCCTCGCCGGCATCCTCAAGACCGAGGGCTTCGTGCGCGATGTCTCCACCGGCACCGACGAACGCGGTCACAAGACCATCGTCGTGACCATGAAGTATGTCGACAACACGCCCGTCATCACGGGCCTCAAGCGTTCATCCACCCCCGGCCGCCGCCTTTATTTCAGCTACGGCGACCTCCCCCGCGTCCTCAACGGCCTGGGCATCGCCATCGTCTCGACGTCCAAGGGCCTCATGAAGGACCAGGACGCCCGCCGCAGCAAACTCGGCGGCGAACTCGTCTGCACCGTCTGGTGAGGAGCCCAATACCATGAGCAGAATCGGCAAACAACCCGTTCAGATTCCCGACAAGGTCAAAATCGACATCAAGGGCACCACCGTGTCCGTCGAAGGCCCCAAGGGCAAAGTTTCCAAGACCTTCGCCCCCGTGGTGAAGATCGAAAAGAAGGACAATTTCGTTGTCGTCTCACCGACCGAGGAGACCCGTTTCTCCCGGGCGATGTACGGCACCGCCCGCTCCGTGATCGCCGGCATGGTCAAGGGCGTCAGCGTCGGCTACCTCAAGGAGCTCGAAATCCAGGGCGTCGGCTTCAAGGCCATCCTCAAGGGCAAGCAGCTCGACCTCGCGCTCGGCTACTCGCATCCGATCCTGCACGACATCCCCGAGGGCATCAAGGTCACCGTCACCGACGGCACCAAGCTCAAGATCGAGGGCGCCGACAAGCAGCTCGTCGGTCAGGTCACCTCCGAGATCCGCGCCTATTACCCGCCGGAACCCTACAAGGGCAAGGGCGTCCGCCTCGTGGGCGAACACGCCGAACGCGTCCGCCGCAAGGAAGGCAAGACCGTCGCCTAACCCCGCAACCTTTCAGGACGTATCACCATGTCTCAAACCATCCGCAAGGCCCAGCTTCTCCAGAAGCGCAAGTGGCGCATCCGCAAGACCGTCACCGGCACCGCCGTGCGCCCGCGTCTTTCCGTCAAATTCTCCGGCAAGCACATCTACGCCCAGGCCGTGGACGACGCCGCGGGCCGCACCCTCGTGTTCCTTTCGACCCTCGATCCCGAGGTGCGCAAGTCGAACGTCAAGGGCAACGTCTCCGGCGCCAAGAACCTCGGCGTGGCCTTCGCCGTCAAGGCCAAGGCCGCCGGCCTCACCGCCGTCGTCTTCGACCGCAACGGCCGGCCCTATCACGGTCGCGTCAAAACCTTCGCCGATGCCGCCCGCGAGGGTGGTCTCCAATTCTAAAAACCGCCCATGGCAAATAACAACAGATCCTATTCCGCCGGCCCCGCGTCCAACAACGCCGAGCCCGGCATGATCGAGAAGGTCGTCTATATCAACCGTTGCGCCAAGGTCGTTAAGGGCGGCCGCCGCTTCAGCTTCTCCGCGCTCGCCGTCGTCGGCGACGGCAAGGGCCGGGTCGGCATCGGCTACGGCAAGGCCAACGAGGTCCCCGACGCCATCAAGAAATCCACCGAATCCGCGCGCAAGCGCATGGTCCCCGTCAAGCTCAAGGGCGATACGATCCCCCACGAGGTGCTCGGCACGTTCGACGGCGGCAAGGTCTTCCTCCGCCCGGCCACCCCCGGCACCGGCCTCATCGCCGGCGGCGGCGTCCGCGCCGTGCTCGAAGCCGCCGGTGTGCACAACGTCCTCACCAAGTCGATGGGTTCCAAGAACCACATCGCCGTGGTGCACGCCACGCTCAACGGCCTCCGCCAGCTGCGCATGGCCGAGGATATCAAAGCCGCGCGCGCCTGATCCTTTCGTCATAATCCGAGTCGTCCGTCCACTGCGACGGGCGGCGCCCAATCCAGGAATCCAAGAAAATGCGTCTTCACTCTCTTAAAAACGTCCCCGGTGCGGTGCACCGGCGCAAACGCGTCGGCTGCGGCGAGGGCAGCGGCCACGGCAAGACCTCGGGCAAGGGCGGCAAGGGCCAGACGGCCCGCTCCGGCGGCTCCATCCGCCCCGGTTTTGAAGGCGGCCAGATGCCCCTCTACCGCAAGCTGCCACACCGCGGTTTCAACAACTACGAATTTCGCACCACGTACGCCGTGGTCAATGTCGGCGATCTCGCCCGCCTCGACGCCTCGGTCACCGAGGTGAACATCGATGCCCTGGTCAAGGCCGGCCTCATTCGCGCCGACGGTGCGCTGCTCAAGGTCCTCGGCGACGGCGAGCTCGCCCGTGCGCTCAAGGTCACCGCCGCCAAGTTCACCGGTTCTGCCAAGGCCAAGATCGAAAAGGCCGGCGGCTCGGCCATCGTGGGCTGACCCTCGTGATTTTGGATTTTCGATTCTCGACTTTCGATTGATCGGTCGGAGCGAAAACTGAATCCAAAATCGAGAATCCAAAATCCAAAATCTTCCCCGTGTTCTCCGCCTTCACCAACTCCATGAAGATTCCCGAGCTGCGCTCGCGGATTCTTTACACGTTGGCACTGCTCTTTGTGGCACGTGTCGGCGCCCACATCCCGCTGCCGGGCATCGACCCGAAGCCGCTGCAGCTGTTCTTCGCCGACCAGACGGCGAATGGCAGTGGCGCGCTGGTCGGTCTCTACAACATGTTCACCGGCGGCGCGCTCGTGAAGGGCGCCGTCTGCGCCCTGGGCATCATGCCCTACATCAGCGCCTCGATCATCTTCCAGCTGATGACCGCCGTCGTGCCGGCCCTCAGCCGCCTCCAGCAGGAAGGCGACGTCGGCCGCCAGAAGCTGACCCAGTACACCCGCTACCTGACGGTCGTCATCTGCTTGGTCCAGGGCGTCCTCCTGATTCTGGCCCTTGAGAATCCCGCCAAATTGTTCTCCGGCTTTGATGTAAACCATTACGGGCCGATTGTCATCGTCGGGAAGACAGGCTTCCTCATCCAGTCCACGATCTTCATGACCGCCGGCACGCTGCTCCTGATGTGGCTGGGGGAACAAATCACCCAGCGCGGCATCGGCAACGGCGTCTCCCTGCTGATCACCATCGGCATTCTCGCCGACGTCCCCGGCGCCGCCTACAACACCTATCAGCTTTTCTTCGCCCCGGTCGGCACCGCCAGCCTGGGCCTGCCGCAGGCGATCATCATGACCGTGCTCTTCGTGGTGGTGATTGCCGGCATCATCATGGTTACCCAGGGACAACGGAAAATCCCCGTGCAGTACGCCAAGCGCGTCGTCGGCCAGAAGGTTTACGGCGGCCAGAGTTCGTTCCTGCCGCTCAAGGTCAACTACTCGGGCGTCATGCCCGTGATCTTCGCCAGCGCGATTTTGCTCTTCCCCGTCCAGATCTTCCAGACCATGGGCGCGGCCTTCGACATCAAGTTCCTTATCGAGGTGGCCGGCCTGCTCACCCGCGGCAGCCCGATCTACTACGCCTGCTTCGCCTTGCTCATCCTGTTCTTCAGCTATTTCTGGGTCTCGGTCATGTTCAAGCCTATCCAGGTGGCCGACGATCTGAAGAAATACGGCGGCTACATCCCCGGCGTGCGCCCCGGCGAGCCGACAGCCAGCTTCCTCGATTTCATCATGACGCGCCTGACGCTGGCGGGCGCAATTTTCCTGACGATCATCGCGGTCATTCCCGACGGTTTGCTCAACTTCTTCCACGTTCCGCCGCGCGTCGCCTATTTCTTCGGCGGCACCGGCATGCTTATCACCGTGGGCGTCATCCTCGACACCATGCGCCAGGTCGAAACCTTCCTCCTGCAGCGCCATTACGACGGATTTCTCAAGAAAGGCCGCATCCGGGGTCGCAGCACGACCTCGCAAATGGCGCTGGGCGAAGCGGCCTCCGACAAGACGGTCATGCAACTCGTTGCGGTGATGGCAGTTATTCTTCTCGTCGGCCTGACTGCATGGGCGGTCCGCCGTTTTGCTCTTTAACACTTTACTTCATTGCAAAGGGCTGAACACTCA
>Ga0265331_10002423_pt1 | contig 12649 bp, 8 predicted proteins | sample 41923metaG_FD_202088 | JGI IMG/M metagenome (GOLD analysis project Ga0265331, IMG submission 202088) | Rhizosphere microbial communities from Carex aquatilis grown in University of Washington, Seatle, WA, United States - 4-19-23 metaG | ecosystem: Host-associated > Plants > Roots > Rhizosphere >...
GCGATGCGCGGCGCCTGCCGTGGGCGGACGATTCGTTCGATCTCGTTTCCCAATTCGTTCTCTTCACATCGATTCTGGACGGCGCCGTTAAAAAGCAAATCGCTCGTGAAATGTTGCGTGTGGCCAGGCCGGGCGGCGCCATCCTCTGGTTCGATTTCAGGTTCAATAACCCCTGGAACGGCAGTGTGTGCGGCATTGGCAGGAACGAGATTCATTCGCTCTTTCCGAATTGCGAGATTAAATTGCGCCGGGTCACGCTTGCGCCGCCATTGGCGCGCGCGGTCGTTCCCGTTTCCTGGATTGCCGCTTCCTTGCTGGAAAAGATTCCATTCCTGCGCACCCACTATCTTGGAATTATTCGTAAGCAGTCGGAATGATCCAGGGACGAATTGCGAATGCCAGGCCCGAAGATCCGATTTTTTCCACGACCGAATTACTATTTTCCTTACGCCAAGGGAGGTTCTAATGCTGCTTTCCGTGGTCATTCCCGTTTATAACGAAGCGGACGCTCTCCCCTCGCTTTTCCGCGCTTTGTATCCTGTTCTGCGAAGCATGGATTGCAAATATGAACTGATCCTCGTGAACGACGGCAGCGAGGACGAGACATTTCAGGTCTTATCGAATGCCGCAGCCCTGGATCGCCAGGTGAAGGTCCTCGGATTTAGCCGCAATTTTGGCCATCAGGCCGCAATTACCGCGGGAATCGATTTTGCCTCGGGCGATGCCGTGGTGGTGATGGACGCGGACCTGCAGGACCCGCCGGAAATTCTTCCCGAGATGTTCGATTTGTTTCGGAGCGGTTATGACGTGGTCTCGGCCCAGCGGACCCAACGAGAAGGAGAAACTATATTCAAGCGGGCGACAGCAACGATGTTTTATTGGGTGATGGAGCGCATGGTGGATGAACGGATGCTTCCGGAAGTTGGGGATTTCCGGTTATTCAGCAGGGCGGCGATTGTCGCGATCCGCAACTTCCGCGAGCAGCACCGCTTCATGCGCGGGCTCGTCGCCTGGCTGGGATTAAAGGAAATCGTTGTGCCTTTCCGCAGGCACGAACGTTCCGAGGGAACCACAAAGTATTCCACCATGAAGATGCTGCGTTTCGCGTGGACCGCGATTTCATCGTTCTCGGCTTTGCCGCTGCGCTTTAGCCTGGTTGCCGGGCTGTTTGTGGCATTGGGCGGATTCGTTTATTTGATTTATACGCTCTACGCCGCGATCATCCTCAGGGCAACCGTGCCCGGATGGACGTCCCTGGTCGCTCTCCAGGTTATTTTTTCTGGGGCCACTTTGACTGCTATCGGCCTGTTGGGAGATTACGTAGCTCGGATATACGAGGAATCCAAGGGCCGTCCCCTCTACGTGCTTGGCGAGTTGATCAATGTCAGGCAGCCGGAGGGGGCGATTCCGCGCGCGATTGTTCTTCCCGCTCGCGGATTGTCCGTCGAACTGGTTCCCCCAATCGTAGTTTCAAAAAACAGGGAATTTGAGAAAGTCAAGCATGCAGGCAGAGCTTGATGCGCGCAGGACGGGAGACGCGGACGAAGTCTCGACGGTCCTTTCAGATATCTCTCATTCGGTGACACGGTGAAGCCTTTTTCCGCATATCCATCTGGTGACCTGCTATGAGCACGCGCGCGAATGCGAATGCCGTGACGACTGTCCCCGCGCTCGCTCTGTCTTCGACATCGCCGGTTAGTCAAATTGAGTTTGCAACGCTGGCGATTCTTTGCGGCGTGTTGGCTGCTGGAGCATATTTCTGCTTTCCTCTTTACGATGACGGATGGCTTGCGCTTGTGCTTCGCGAATCCGGCCCCCATTTTCTGGCGCAACATATGGGCGATCGCCCTGTTTTTGGTTTCCTTTTGGAACAGGTAGGGCGTTTTGGCGCCGCGAATCGATTCGTATTTGTTCTCCTGAATTCCGGCTTATGGCTTACGTTTGCCGTTGAATCCGGCCTTCTTTTCCGTAGGTTGTTTCCTGAACTTGGAAATTACTCCGTGGTAGCCGCCTGTTTGACGCTTGCGCCGATTGTACTCCAAACGCAACTTTCGACAGCCTTGGTCGTAATTCCCGCAAATCTTGCGACGATATTCGGATATGCGGCGATTCTGCTTTTGCTTCAGCAACGCCCGGCGAAGAAATCGAACAAGCTACTGATTTTAGGCGTCGCTTCGGCGCTCGCGGCTTTTGGAGTCGTGCTGAGTGAATACGGGGTGGCCACAAATCTGGTGGGATGCGCACTTTTAATCGGAATGGCTCTGACGCGACCGGGGTCCGTTGGGGGCGTTCGACGTCAACTTCTTATTTCCGCCGGCTGGCTTTTCGGCTTGACGGTGGCAGCTTATCTGATCTTCGCGAAGACGGCGGATTTCAGTACTCGTCCAGACGTCGCTCCGGGGCAATTGGTTCAACGGGGTGCGGCGAAGTGGCTGGGACTGCCGTTCGAACTCGTCGCGGGTACATGGCATGCTGTCGTCGGCGCATACGCTGTCGCGTTGGGCAGCGTCACGGTCGCGTGGGATAGCAAATCGACACTGGCGGGCGTGTTGTTTGGATTCCTGATCGCGATTCTGGTCTACTTTGCGACCCAGGGGCCCGAGCCCGAGACAACATTCGGCGACCGGACGGGGCAATTATTTTTCAGGCTCATGGTTTTTCTTCCGGCCATCTTCATTGGCCTGCTCCCGTTCAGCGTTATGGGGCGTCCCACCGTGCTTCTGGAGTTTGGGTCACGCTTCAGAATTCCCGTCATGCCGGTGGCCGCTGCGATTACTGTCGCACTGGCAATTACATTGGTTCGACGCCCGTTGCGGTGGATACCCGTCATGATGTTCGGTTTCATCGTTGGGTATGCTTCATGGACCTTCACGTACTCGGCGATTCAGCAAAGCCGGGCGATCTCCGCGCTGCGGGTGGCGCTCCGGCCCTACGTAGCGCAAAGCGGCGGCTACACCGTGGCGGTCGTCCCGTTCGACAGATTCGAAACCGAACTCACGGCCAACATCGCCGCCGCATGGCCTGTCGAGATGGAGAAAAAGCTCTGGGTGGTGGGCGAAGGCCCTGCCCGCAGCGAGTTCGGAAACCGCAGCGACTGCCATTCCAATACATCGATAGACGTCAACGTCCGAGGCCTGACCCGGATGGGGAAACTGGACAACCTTCTGTGGTTGGACACAACGGCGGGCAAGCCTGTTTCGATTGAACAGTATTGTACTTCTGCAAAGTGAAACGAAATTCGGTCAAATCTGAATCCTAGTTGGAGGAGTTGCCATGAATCAGCAGGTTGGAATCGTTTCACCACAGACGCGACAAGCCCATTTTCATACAGAATCGCAAACGCCCGTTCTTCACAGCAAGCCGGCGAACAGAGCAGATGAGATTCGTTCGGCCAATCATTTTGACGAAGGCGCGCGAACTTATGCGGCAGCCTACAATGACCGCGCCAGTTACGGTCATTCCTTTCGCGCGCGCCGTTCCACGGCGAAGGAGCTTCTCGGCGGCGGCAACCTCGGCGACCTTCTGGATGTGGGCGGCGCCTCCGGCGTTTATTTCGACGCGCTGAAGTCTCAAGTGAAGTCCTATCACATCCTCGATGTCAGCCCGCTGATGATCTCCGAGGCGCAGAAAATAAAAAGTGAAACCGTGCCGTTGTTCTGTCATCTGGCCTCCGCGTATGATTTGCCGTTTCCGAACCATCAATTCGATACCGTCTTGGCAATGGGGGTCCTTGAGTATTTGGATCAACCGTGGAAGGCCCTGGAAGAGATGGCGCGTGTCACCAAAACGGGCGGCGTGATTGTGGTGTCCTACCCGAATGCTCAAAGTCCCATGAGGCGCATGACCCAATTTCTTTATAAAAAGTTTCACAAGGGCGATCCATTCGCAGGGTCGCTTCTGTTCTCGGTCGATGAAGTGGGAAAAGCCACTGCCGCATTAAAATTGAAAGAGGTTCGAATCCGGGGGTATAACGCGCAACTGATTCCTTTTCCCTTCACATGGCGGTTGCGGCGGTTCTCTTACTATCTCGCTGAATTCCTTGAACCGTTGCTGGGCCGTTTCGGGAATTTGTGGGGATCGAGCTTTAATATTAAGTATGAGAAGCTCAGCGAATAAATCGTCTCGTCCTTTTAACCTTCAAGTTTGCACTCGGCAAAACACATTCAGGATAACCGATGCTTCGAATCGCGATATCGTTTGACTATGACTCCCCAGCAGGCTACCGGCAATCGTTTCACATGCGCGATTTCCCGGGGAACGCGGATTATGAGGGGACTCAACTCCTCTTAAACGTCCTGCGCAGGCACGGGGTAAAAGCCAGCTTTGGAATCGTCGGCCAGGCGGCTCTTCCCGGCGAACCGCCGGATCAATGTCAGGATCAAATCCGGGAGATTCACCGGGCGGGGCACGAAATCGCATCGCATTCGATGACGCACCGCTTCATTCCTCCGATGCGCGACGAAGAATTGTTCGAGGAAGTATCCTCCAGCAAGGGCGCTCTCGAGGCCTGTATTGGCGCTCCGATTCAAGGTTTCATACCTCCCTTTAACCGCCCGTCGCATTTCCCGGCGGCCGGAGCGTTCAGCATTTCGGAGGTTCTGGGGCTCGATGGACGAGGGCGGGGGCGGCAAAGTATCGGCACAATGTTAAAAACGCTGAAGAAGGCGGGCTTTGGCTGGAGCCGCGTCAGTTTTCAAAGCAAGTGGACACAGTTGAGCCGCCGATTTGGAACCGCAAAGGATCACCCCCCGGTGCAACCGTTTGTGCATAGCGGCATTGTGGCGATTCCGCTGCACGAAACCGGATTTGGTTTTGCCGCTCGAAATCTGATTCGAAAGTGGATCGGCGCCAATCACGTTCTCACTCTCTACGGCCATCCCAACCAGGCGCTCTCAGCCAATCGTCAGAACGTGAAGGAACTGGACGGGCTGCTTTCCGAGTTCAGTTCAGATCGCAAGGGAAGGGCTCTCGAATTCAAAACCATGGGAGAGATTGCCGGAATGATCCACGCGCATGAAGCCGACTCCAGAACCAAAGAATCGGACCTTCAAAAGGCGCAGGACAGCGTGCCGCGTATCGTGAGTGTGGTGCGATCCTTCACGAAGACCTGAACTCTGGAACCATGGTTCCCAGCTTTCGGTGGAACAGGGCAACGAAAAATTTATGCGACTTTTGTTGAGCATCCTTTGCTGCCTCATGTTTGCCAATCTTGCGGCCGCAAACGATCACTTTGCCGCGCCAAACGGAAAACCCACAGGCGATGGCTCCCTCTCGAACCCCTGGGATCTGGATACCGCGCTTGGATCCCCCAGCAGTTCGCAACAACCGGCGGCAGTGAAGCCCGGCGACACGATCTGGCTTCGTGGAGGCACGTATATTCCCGCCACAGACAACGGTTACCTTAGCCATGTAACAGGAACCCCAGGTTCTCCGATCATCGTGAGGAACTACAACGGTGAACGCGCGACGCTCCAGGCGGGAACGAATGCATTTGTTCTCGCGATCTATGGCTCCGATACGTGGTACTGGGGCCTCGAGGCGACCACTGCGGGCGTCAGCCGCACGGCCAGCCAGCCGGGATCATTCAATAACCCGCTGGCGTTTGGAATCGCAGTCTATGGACCCAGGATCAAAGTGATCAATTGCATTGTGCATGACACAGCGCAAGGTTTCAGCGCCTATAACTCCTCGCCGAATTCGGAAATCTACGGAAATCTTTCTTATTACAACGGTTGGATGGCTTCGGACCGAAATCACGGCCACGGCCTATACCTGCAGAACATTTCGGGCACGAAGCTGATTATGGACAATTTTGTTGGGGACAACGCGGACGAAGGAATCCAGGCGTACGGAAGCGGAGGCGCCAGCGTTACAGGAATCACGATCCAGGGAAATACGCTCTACAACAGTTCGAGCTGGCCCGCGCCGAATTATCAATACAATTTGGTCATGGGCGGCGGCCAAACCGATACAGGGAATATCATCACCGGGAATATGAGCTTTTTTACCCCGTCCGCCGATTACGGTTTCGTGAACATCGGCCAGTACACGCCGGGGAGCAACCTCACCGCTACGAATAATGTGTTCGTCGGGGGGTATATTGCCGTCGCGGTGGAAGGCGTTGCCGGACCGTTCGTCTTCACCGGGAATAAAATCTATACCCGGCCTACCGCGACGCGCGAAATTACGCTGGGACAGTACGCCAACCAGACGCCGCCACTCGCAGGCTACACCTGGGACAATAATCAATATTTTGGCCTCAACGTTTTCTTTCACGGCGCCTACGACGGTTCGAGCGAGAGCGGTTCGAACATGCCGTTCGCGGCATGGCAATCCAGCACGAACCTCGACGCTCACAGCACATTTTCGACAAGCGCGCCGACGGGCGAATGGATTTATGTCCGGCCGAACAAGTACGAAATGAAACGCGCGAACATAACCATCTATAACTGGGATTCGACACCCTTCGTCAGCGTGGACCTCTCCAGCGTGCTCACGGTCGGCGATCAATTTGTAATTCAGGATGCGCAGAATTTCTTTGGTGTGCCGGTCGTCGCCGGGAAGTACGCCGGAGGCATGGTTTCCATCCCGATGACAAATCTTCCGAAGGCCGCTCCCGAGGGATTTGCAGCCCCGGCGCATACGGCGCCGCTGCTTGGAACGTTCGTAGTTTTGCCCGTAGGCACGGTCGCGGCATCGGCAAAACCCGCCCCGCCGGTGGTTACAGGCGTGACAGTGAAATAACGGCGCCGCGCGCCGATCGAGGCCGGCTCACTTTTGTTCCGTTCCCGCATGATTTTTTTAGCTCTCTGATTCTTGAACCTCCAAACAGCCAAACAGCACGAAATTTGTTTTCCAAATCTCCCATGAGGTGCGACCAAATGCGTTATCTAGTGACGGGCGGGGCAGGATTCATCGGTTCCAATACGGTGGATGAATTGGTCAAGTGCGGCCATGACGTGGTCGTTCTGGACAATCTTTCCACGGGCAAGGAATCCAATCTCGCCGGCGTGCGAGACAAGATCGAGTTCATGGAAGGAAGCATTACTGACCCGGAGGCCGTTCGTGCGGCCTGCAGGGGAGTCGATTACGTCCTGCATCTCGCTGCGCGCACTTCGGTGCCCCGCTCGATGAAGGAGCCGGTTGAAACCAATTACGTCAACGTGGATGGCACGCTGAACGTCCTGCTGGCGGCGCGCGACGCAAAGGTAAAGCGCGTTGTGTTCGCCGCGTCCTCCTCGGTCTACGGGGAAACAACCACTCTCCCCAAGCGTGAAAGCATGGACCCGGCGCCAATCTCGCCCTACGGCGTAACGAAATTGATGGGGGAGATTTATGGACGGTTGTTTAACCGTGTGTATGGACTTGAGTTCGTGGCCCTCCGTTACTTTAATGTGTTTGGACCGCGGCAGGATCCCAACTCCGCATATTCCGGAGTTATCTCGAGATTTAATGCCGCCTTTCTCGATGGCGGAGAACTCAACGTTTATGGAGACGGAGAACAATCCCGCGATTTCACATTCGTTGCGAATGTGGTTCAGGCGAACCTGCTGGCCTGTTCGGCGCGGGACGCCGCCGGATTGGTATTCAATATTGGTACGGGCAACCGGTATACCCTGAACCAGATGCTGCAAATGTTGGCGAGCATCAGCGGGCGATCTGGCAACGCGAAATATTCCAAGCCGCGCGAAGGCGATATCCTCCACTCTCAAGCGGACATCACGGAGGCGCGCACTCGATTGGGTTACAGTCCTCGAGTTGAATTTGAGGAAGGTCTGCGGAGGACCTGGGAATGGTTTTGCGCCACTTCGATCACCAAACCATTGGCCGTGGGAGCTGCGGCGGGTTCAGCCTATGGCCGGGGAGCGAGTCATTTTACGGGGGAGCCGGCTACCAGTACGGCAAACCTGGAACCCGTTGAGATTCATTTACGCTGAACGATGGAAGGGCGGATCGTTGGGACCGCCCTCCACTCCGTGAAATTTTAAGCAGTTTGGGAATTCTCTTGGCGGCCAGGGAAATACGTTAGGGCATTAATTACAAAAGGGTTAGCGGCTTTAAAAGCGGGTTGATGGTATTTCCGTACAGACTTTGTCGGGAGCCGGATCTTCGTCCACTGACTTTAAGGCGTTTATTTTAGCGGCCAACGGCCGCCTGCCTCATTAAGGCTATTTTTTCGACCCCCGCCAATTCCTCTCGAGCATCTTCTTCCTGACGCAGGCAAGAAAGCACAAGTTCCACGCGGTTTGAAACCCCCAATTTTTCAAAGACTCTGAACATATAGTTCTTAACGGTGTGCTCGCTCAGCACCAATTGCTTGGCGATTTCACGGTTCGAGAGTCCTTCAACGGCCAGGCGAACCACGGCCGCTTCCCGTTTGGTAATTTGTTTTTCCACCGTCGGATGTATCGATGCATTCTTGGAGGACTTGACGAAGGCATCGAGGACGTGGCGCAACTGCTGTACGTTGGCCCAGATCTGTCCCTGAGAGATGACCTCGACCGATTTGCACAACAGTTCAAATGGATCGTTCTTGGAGAAAACTCCGTCGGCGCCATACCGGAACGATTCGACCACCAGTTCAGGTTCCGGCGATCCCAAAGTAATCAGACGCCGTGTGCTGGGGTAGGCCTTTCGCATGACCGGCAGGATCCGAATCCCCGCCTGGGGACCGTCCTGCAGCTTGGAACTGATGATGGCTACATCGGGACGATTTTCATGAAGTGCAGCGAGAATTTCAGACGTGGCGCATGTTGAGGCAACTACCCGAAACCTGTTGCGGACAGAATAGAACGCCTTGACCAGCAGGTCACCGTACATTTTCTCCGGTTCAGATATAAGAATACTAATTTGCGGACGCATCATTTTCATTCCTGGGTTGGGCAAGGATGAAACGGCTCGCGGAGCAAATTATCTCCCTGCCGTGAGACCCAAAACAAATCTTGGTTTTCAGATTCAGGAAAACCATTTAAAAACAGCAAAATCAAGGATATTCAAATTCAGTTGAGTCCTCCACTCGAGGAATCCTAGCGACCTAACTGATTTGGTGCAATCGGGTGATCACCTTAGCCAGCATTTGTTAGCGCTGCGATTGGAAAACCCCACCACAGCTAGATTAAGAAAGATTCAGAATTGAGTCTGTTCAATACTGCACAGTTCAATTCTGAGCAAATCGATTCCCTTCGTTGTTGGGCATCCTTAATCATATGTCGGCTGGTTTGCCTGCCTCTTTTTTCATCATTTCTCCTGGATTTCTCTAAATTAGGTCACTCGGGAAGGAGAAATGTTCGCGTGGAATCTCAACTCGATCTAAGTTACCAAATTATATTTGCAGCATGATTAAGATTGGGTCAATGTACAAATCTAAGAGTTCGAGTGGAAGGCTGTGTTCTAGTGGCCCACTTCGTTCATGGCATGCGCGGTCTTCACCATCGTAAAGAATTCTTCCGCCAATCCCTCCGCACCAAATCTTTGGAAGGCGCGATTTTGCAGGCGCTTTAGATTTTCTTCCGAACGTAATTCGCCTCTACATATCCTCAATCGATTTGAAAGCGCTCCGGATCGTCCTAAATCCACGAAGCTTTCATCGCCTTCCAGAACGTACTCTCCTCCGGGATGCGGGTGGCATATGACGGGAAGTCCCGCCATGACCGCTTCAATCAAGGCGCTGGAGAGCCCTTCCGACAAGCTGGGCAAAACAAACACGTCCGAGAGATAAAGCGCCCGGTGGACATCCTCAGGCGCCAGCGTAAACCAGCGCACATTTTTTCCCAATTTTTGTGCGGCCAGCGCCTTCAGGGATCGGGTCTCCGCCTCGGGATGCCCGCAAAGCAAAAGTTTGGCGTCGGGGTCGCCCAGCGCGGCAACTTCTTCAATCAGGTAATCGAGCCTTTTCTGATAACGATTCCATGCGGCAACGCAAATAACGATCCAGTCGTTGTCGCGGAAGCCGAAGTTTCGTCGTAGTTGTTCGCGCGATTCAGCCGGCGTTTCGTAGGAAACGCAATTGGGCAGGAGAAGCATTTTGTGTTCACCGATTCCGAAGCGCGCCGCCTCCCGGTAGGAGTCCGGATACAGGTGTTGAATGAGATCGAAATCCTTGTAACTGGCAGGTTCCAGCCCGCCGCCCTGGGCAAAAATAATTTTATATTTAAGGCCAAACATTTTGCGAATTGCCAAAAGAAACCTGCCCAGTGGTAATTCCTTTGTCCAGACGACATCCGGTTTCCACGAAAGCAGCCGGGGAAAAAGGCCGATTCCAAAGCTGGCTTGTTCCACGCGGTTGCAGAGTTCCCAGAAGCGTTTTTCATTCAAGACGTTAAAGACACCCAGGGGAGAATCCAGCAGGGAATTGCGGGGTATGTTCCAAACACGCTCCGCATCCGGATAAGCGCCGCCGCTGAACACTTTCAGGTCGAGTCTTTTATCGGACGAAATCGCTGCCTGCCAGCGCGACGTGGTGATTTCAAATCCCCGTTGAACTCGTCCTAATCCGCAGCTGATCAGGGCCAGCTTAATCGGTGTTGACGAACAGCCGGTTTTTAAGGAAATGCGCGATGGGGTGGGACCGGCTTCGCGCTTCGATACCAGCAGTTGTTCGCAATTCATTTTGGTTTCAGTATAGCGTTTTTATGAAGTGCTGCAGCCGGAATAGGCCGGGATGTTTTCGTAAAAAGCATTTGTTGAGTCGTTCGCTACTGCCATCCATCCAGCCTGCACGGTTTGCCTCAACCCATCCAAAGGATCATTTATCAATCTCCATTGACGGCTCCATTGACGGCTCCATTGACGGGTTAGCGATATGAGTCTGGTCCGCTTGACACTCCCGCCAAGCCCTATATATTACGGGCAGGTGTACGGCATTTCAGGAATCCGTCCGGACAACTTGCGGCTGCATGAAAGGGAGTCGCCACGTAGCCGGGCATGAAGGCGGAATTGTAACCAGGATTGACTTGTCGTCTGGAATTGCTCCCCGCGCTGGTTCCTTAGGATTTATAATAAGCCCTGGCGAATGAGCGACAGTCTGAACAACCAGTTAAGAAGAGGACATGTGATGACGAAATGGAAGTTGATCGTTTTGAGGTCTTGGATTGTTGCTCCGCTTCTATTCGGCCTGATCCTGCTTGTCGCGATCTTTCGGACCGAAGCGGCCCCGCAGGGGAACGCGGCGGCGCGGGCGGACGCGAGCAGGGTAATGATCGATGCGGACGACATCGGCGGCGTGGTGACCAGTGCGAAGGGCCCGGAGGCCGGTGTGTGGGTGATCGCGGAAACCACGGACTTGCCCACCAAGTTCCGCAAAATCGTTGTCACCGATGACGCTGGACGCTTTGTTTTGCCTGATCTTCCGCAAGCCAACTACAAAATCTGGGTTAGAGGTTACGGCCTGGTGGATTCGAAAGCCGTGGAATCGATGCCGGGCAAGACCTTGGCATTAAACGCCGTGATTGCGCCCACTCCCCAGGCGGCCGCGCAATACTATCCGGGCGACTACTGGTTCTCGCTGATCAAGATGCCGGCAAAGAACGCCTTCCCTATGGCGATTCGCTCCAGCGATACCAGCCTCGTCGGAGAGGAATCCGACACGCCGGGAAATTTTGCTCGATCGAAGGATACAGCGATTGAGAATCAGGCTCACTATGCGTTCCTGCTGAAGAGGGGCTGCGAGGTTTGCCACCAGATGGGCGACAAGGCCACGCGCGAAATTGAGCCCGGGCTGGGCGCATTCGATATCCCGACGCAGGCTTGGGAACGGCGACTGATGTCCGGGCAAGTGGGAATGCAAATGACCAACGCTCTGGACAGTTTCGGACACGACCGCGGGCTGGCCATGTTTGCAGATTGGAGCACACGGATTGAAAAAGGCGAGGTGCCTCCTGCACCGCCGCGGCCACAGGGAGTCGAGCGCAATGTTGTTATTTCCCTTTGGGAGTTTGGTACCGACAAATCATTTTTTCACGATGTGGGCAGCAGCGATGACCGCCACCCAACGGCCAATGCCAACGGGCCGATCATCGGCACAGACTTTTCGGGGAATGCGCTCTTCGTTCTGGATCCCGTGAAGAACGTGAAATCGATGGTCCCGATTATCCTGCGCAATGAAAATGATCGAGCGCTCCTGAAGCCCTTTACGCCGCAGACCGTAATCGCGTCGTCCCCGTATTGGGGCGATGAACTCATTTGGAATGATCGGGTGACTTCCGCGCAACCGCGCCTCGACAGCAAAGGCCGCTTCTGGTTTCATTCGCAGACGCGCGCCGATTTGCCCGATTGGTGCAAATCCGGTTCGAACAATCCTTACGCTAAAATTTTCCCGATCCCGGATGGCACGGTCGCAAGGGGCGGCACTTTTTATGATCCCAAAACCGGCAAGTTCGGTTCCGTGGATACCTGCCTCCCATCCGGACATATGGTATTCGCCGATGACGCGGATGAAACGCTGTATTACGCGAGCACGCCCGGCGTCGGCCCTGATCACCGTGGCGGACTGGGTTGGATCAAGACAAGGGTCTGGGACCAGACGCACGATTCGGAGAAATCGGTCGGCTGGTGTCCTGCGGTGATTGATTACAACGGAGACGGGAAAACAGGCGCTTTCACCAGGCCCGACGAACCGGCCGATCCGAAGCTGGATCGCGAAGTCCGATGG
>Ga0265331_10002426_pt1 | contig 12637 bp, 11 predicted proteins | sample 41923metaG_FD_202088 | JGI IMG/M metagenome (GOLD analysis project Ga0265331, IMG submission 202088) | Rhizosphere microbial communities from Carex aquatilis grown in University of Washington, Seatle, WA, United States - 4-19-23 metaG | ecosystem: Host-associated > Plants > Roots > Rhizosphere...
GTCGACCTATGGTCACTGAACGATCGAGAAATCGATCTGTTCCGGCTGCAGCATTGCGGGTTCATCTTTCAGGGCTTCAACCTGTTCGGGGCGTTGACTGCGCTAGAAAATGTCATCCTGCCGCTGCAATACCTGCATCAGCACGGCGATACCGCACGCAAAAAGGCACAGGATGCCCTGGCGGAAGTCGGACTGGCCGACCGCATGCACCTGCGCCCGGCGCAGCTTTCAGGCGGCGAAAAACAACGCGTGGCCATTGCCCGGGCACTGGTCAAGAATCCGCAACTGATGTTCGCTGATGAGCCCACCTCGGCACTGGACGGCGCTAACGGGCAGATCGTGATCGACCTCCTCAAGCGTATCGCGCGCGAGCACAATGCCACCGTGCTAGGCGTCACCCACGACCCTCGCCTGTTCAGCCACGCTGATCGCGTGATCACGCTGGAAGACGGCATTGTAGCCAACGACAACCACCGCAGCACATTCAAGGCGCCGATTGGCGATATGATTGAACATGCCCATGCATAAGAAAAACATCACCTCACGCACCCTGGCACGCTACACGCTCACCTTGATTGCCTTGGCAGGCTTGACGCTCTGGATCTTGTCACCGGAAACGCCGACAGCTCAGGCCGCGCAACGCGCACCGGTCACCTCGCCCTACGTGGCCACCGCCAAGGGGCGTGTTGACGTCAAGGGGGGCGTATTGCGCCTGACTGCACGGAGCGAAGGCATCGTACAAAAAGTGCTGGTTGAGGAAGGTGATACGGTTAAAGCCGGGCAACTGCTAGCGCAACTGGATGATCAGCAGGCCCGCGCAGCCGTCGATCTCGCACGCGCAGAACTCGAACAGACACGTCGCGCGCTGCCATCACTCGATGCCAAGCGGAGTTTGGCGGAGCGCGAGGAAGCGCGCCTCATACCGCTGGCCGCCGACAATACGGTAGCCAAGCAGGAACTGGATCAGGCCAGCGATCAGGTCAAGCTGGCAAGGGCTGAGCTCGCCGCAGCCAATGCGGCCGTGGATACCGCGTCGCAGCATGTCAAGCTGGCCGAGTTGGAAGTCGAGCAGCGCACGCTCCGGGCCCCTGTGGATGGCCTGATTGTCCGCCTGCAAAGCCGCATGGGCGATGTCGCAAATACGCAAAACACACTGTTTCTTCTTGCACCACACGTACCGAGGGTGATCGTGGCCGAGCTGGAAGAGCGCTTCGTGCCTGACGTCAAATCAGGGCAAACAGCCGAAGTCATTCTCGAAGCTGACGAAACGCACAAATTCACTGCCCGTGTATTGCGCGTCGGGCGCATGGTGGGGGCGCGTACCCCGAGCGATGATCCTCACGAACGGCAAGATGACCATGTAGTTGAGTGCCTGCTGTCGGTGGATGCGCCGAACCTGCTGATTGGTCAACGTGTGATCGTGCGGATATTCAAATAATGCTGCGTTGTGCCATTTGGTTGCTGCTGGTCACCCTTGGCGGGTGCACGACGACCAGCATGCAGCCGCCACCCGTCGAAAAGCCGCTGCCGGAAGCTCCGCAACAGGCATCCGTGCCAACGGCATGGAGGCATTCTTCGACCACAGAGGAGGCCTTCCCCGCGCCTTGGTGGAGTCTACTGAACGACCCGATACTGGATGACCTGATCGTCCAGTCCCTGATCAACAATCCCGATATCCGGATTGCTGAGGCACGACTCAGCACGATCAGAGCCAATATTGCCGAGGCCGACGCCAATGAAAAGGTCACGGGCGATTCGATTCTGAATGCGGCAGAAAACGATGCCCATGCTGTTCAGTTGGAAGTCAGCCACGCCATGACCATCGCCTATGCCGATGCGCGCCTAGCCGAAAAACGGAAGGAACTGCTGCTGCAACGCATGCAACTAGCGCGCGACCTGACGGCACGACTTAACCGTAAACTCCAGGCCGGCCTCACTAACAGCCGCACTCTGCGCGAGGCAGAACAGAGTGAAATTGAAACACGGCAGGCAGCAACACGGGTTCATCAAGACTTTCTACATGCAACACAACGCCTGGCGCTACTCTCCGGCGTCACTCCAGTCGAATTCACATTGCCACCAAGCGGGCAGTTTTTCAGCCACAGGTTGAGCGTACACCCCGATGCGCCAAACATTGTCATTAAACGTCGGCCGGATGTACAGGCAGCTTGGCAGCGCTTGCTTGCTGCCTCATCCAGCGAAGCTGAAACAGATGACGACATGCCCCTGACAACGCAGGTCGAGCAGACCGATAGTACGCAATCGGTTCGCGAGGCGCTGTATCGCAAAAGCGTGCTGGCCGCGTTGAACGAGGTCGAGACCGCATTAGCCGATTGGCGTTCAGCCAATACAGTGGCCAAGTCAAGCCAGGATGCACTTGATATTCAGGTGGGCAATCTGCGCGACACTGAGCGTGAATTGGCTTCGGGCCGGATCAGCCAGATCGAGTTGCTGAAAGCGCAGGTGCTGGAAAATATTGCCATCGAAAACGCACTTCTCGCAATGCACGCACAACGCATCGCTTTTGCCGCGGCACAACTTGCGCTGGCGCGGGATTGATCACTCATGCGTGTGCTTCAGGTTGAGGATGATGCCGTATTGGGCGATGCCCTGCTGAATTCCCTGACGCGTGCTGGTTATGCGGTGGATTGGGCAAGAAGCGGAACGGAAGCCGATGTTGCCTTGCAAGATCAGGTTTACGATGCCATCGTCCTCGACCTCAATCTGCCAGGCATGGATGGGTTTGAAGTATTGCAACGGCTGCGCAGCCGGCGTTCGGATACGCCAGTGATGATTCTTACCGCGCGCGATGCACTGGATGATCGCGTCAAGGGTCTGGATCTTGGCGCAGACGACTACATGCTCAAGCCTTTCGACATGCCGGAGTTTCTCGCCCGGGTACGCGCCCTGTTGCGTCGCGGTGGTGCGGCCACTTCCAATGACATCGAATTCGGCAGTCTGACCTACGATATGTCTACTCGCGTTGTCACGGCTGGTGGTCAGCCACTCAATTTTTCTGCGCGTGAAATCGGTGTACTCGAAGCCCTGCTCATGCGAGCCGGCAAGGCTGTCACCAAAGAAGCCCTGATGGAAAAACTGTGTAACTGGGATGAAGACCTGGGCAACAATGCCATTGAAGTCTATGTGCACCGTCTGCGCAAGAAGCTCGAACCCTATGGCGTTGAAATCCAGACCGTGCGTGGGCTGGGATACATGATCGGCCATCCCGGATGAATGAACGGCATCACTCGCTCCGCCGCACACTGCTGACCTGGCAACTGGCGCCGCTGCTGGTGATGCTGATCGTCGGCACCGCCGTCGTATACCGTCTGGCGCTTGGTTTTGCAGAACGTGAATATGATCATGCGCTCTATGACTCGGCCTTCGACATCATGCAACTGCTGCGGAAATCTGCTGAAGACAGCGGGCAGATTCACCTGCCCAATTCAGCGAGTGACCTGATTCTTGCAGATCCGGTCGACGAGAATTATTACAGCGTCCTTGATGCACAGGGACACCTGATCATCGGCGATCCTCGTCTGCTTTTACCGACCAGCAAAACAAAACTGCAGAATGACACTTTGTATTACACCAGTTCACTAGCCGGAAAACCGGTTCGCATTGTCTCAACTTCAATCAACCTGCCATTGAACGGGCAACAGCAGCTTCTGCACGTCCAAGTTGCAGAAACGCTCAACAAGCGGTCAAGACTGGCGGACCAGATTCTGTCGAGTTTCGTGGTACCGCAGATCATCCTTATCGCGATCTCTGCAACGCTGGTCCTGTTCGGCATCAGGCGCGGGCTGAAGCCGCTTGAAGATGTGCGAAACGCCATTGCGCATCGTTCTTATCTCGACATGCGTCCGGCGCCGACCAGCAATGTTCCGATAGAAGCCCTGCCGCTCATCGATGAAATCAATGGCCTGCTCAAACGCCTCGACACTGTATTCGAGGGCCAAAAACGATTTACTGCCGATGCCGCCCACCAACTGCGCACACCACTTGCCGGGCTGGCTGCCCAGACTGATCTCGCGCTGGCGCAGGATAATCCCGCACCGACCACCCACGCCTTGCTGCAGATCAAAACGGTGTCGAAGCGACTCAACCATCTCATTCATCAACTTTTGCTGCTTTCCCGCAGCGAAGCGACCGGGAACAATACACTGTTCAGTTCCATAGACCTGCGTGAACTGGCTCGTGAAATCGTGCTTGAAAGTGCACCGCTGGCAGCACAGAAGAATATTGACCTGGGTTTCGAAGGCGATGAAACACCCATCATCGTTCAGGGAAACCGGCAACTGTTGCAGGAGTTACTGTTGAATCTGGTGGATAACGCAATCCGCTATACACCGGTTGATGGACGCATCACAGTACGGGTTGCATCAACGCCAAACCCTGCGCTGTCAGTGGAAGATAACGGGCCTGGAATCCCGCTGATTGAACGAGATCGCGTCTTTGAACGCTTTCACCGGGTTGATCGCGCCAATGCATCAGAAGGGACCGGGCTTGGACTTGCGATCGTGCAGCAGATTGCCAAGGCACACGATGCAACGATTACATTGAATGAGGCAAGGGATGGACATGGATGCCTGTTCCATCTCAGCTTTCCCGCGCAGGCCATCGAAATTGACCGGGCCTGAGTGAGCCGCTGACCGTCCTCAAGCAGGGGGCGTCCACGCCCCTTGTAAATGTTTTTCTGCCCAGAACAGGGCAATCATTGTTTTGCCGTCGGTAATCTCGCCACGCTGCATGGCTGCCATGGCCTCCCCCATCGTCAGCGTGAACACCTCAAGCGTTTCATCATCATCACGACGATGAAGCCCCGCCCGCAAGCCAGTCGCAAGATAAATCAGAATACGTTCGTCTGAATAGCCGATGCAGGGATGAAGGGTTGCCAGATATTGCCAGTGCTGCGCGGTATACCCGGTTTCTTCGAGTAATTCACGCTTGCCGGTTTCCAACGGATCTTCCTGCGGATCGATCTTACCGGCCGGGAGTTCAATGAAGGCACGGCGTAACGGATAACGAAACTGCCGTTCGAACACCAGGGCGCCATCGTCCAGCACCGGCACCACCAGCACCGCACCAGGATGTACGATGTATTCGCGACCGGTTTCAACACCGTTGGGTAGCGCCACGCGGTCGCGCTTTACCTGAAGTAACTGCCCGTGGAATACAGTTTCAGAAGCGAGTTCGGTTTCGGTCAGACTATCGCTCATAGCGATGGGCAATGGCGTCAGCAATCAGTCAACTGATTACTTTTACTCACTCAACACTTTGCGCAATTGCATACGCACTGAGATCCATCAGCCACTCAGGCATCAGGCCGATCAACAGCACCAGAATGCCATTGACGCTCAACACCAGCGCAACATCAAACGACGGCTTGATTGGTGTATGGTCCAGCGGTTCGTCAAAATACATCAACTTGACGATACGCAGGTAGTAAAAGGCACCGATTACCGCCATCAGCACCGCAAAAATAACCAACCCAACAAAGCCCGCCTGCAACGCGGCCTGCAACACTGCAAACTTGGCGTAGAAGCCCAGCGTCGGAGGCACACCAGCCATGGAGAACATCAGCAGCAGCATGATGAAGGCATACCATGGGCTACGCTGATTCAGCCCCTTGAGGTCATCCAGATTTTCCGCTTCGAAACCCTGACGGGAAAGCAACAGAATCATGCCGAAGGCCCCGAGCGTGGTCAGCACGTAGGCAGCGACATAAAACAGCGAAGAGGTATACCCGTTAATGCTGCCAGAGAAGAAACCAAACAGCAGAAAACCGATATGTGAAATGGTGGAATAAGCCAGCATGCGCTTGAGGTTGGTCTGCGCAATCGCGGTGATATTGCCGACCACGATCGACAACACTGCCATGATGATCAACATCCCCTGCCAATCCATGGCAATCGGTTCCAGCGCCTGCACCAGAAGCCGAATTACGAAGGCAAAAGCTGCGAACTTCGGCACCGAGCCAATCAGCAGAGTTACCGCAGTGGGTGAGCCGTGGTAAACATCCGGCACCCACATCTGGAATGGCACGGCCCCCAGTTTGAATGCCACGCCAGCAACGACAAATACCAAACCGAGGATAAGCACCGCGTGGTCTGGCGCGCCGGTCAACAATGCGCGTCTCACTTCGCTGAGTTCCAGCCCACCGGTCGCGCCGTAAATCATCGACATGCCATACAGCAACATGCCGGAAGCCAGTGCACCAAGCACGAAGTATTTCATTGCAGCTTCTGTGGCTCTCGGGTTATCCCTATCCAGCGCCACCAGCGCATACAGGCTCAGCGAAAGCAACTCCAACCCCATGTAGAGCGTCAGGAAATGACTGCCCGACACCATGATCATCATGCCCAGCACGGCAAAGAGAACCAGCGTGAAAAACTCACCCCGGTACATGCCTCTCAATGCAATGTAAGGACGGCTATAGACCAGCACCACGAAGGTGGAGAGTTCGATAAACAGTTTCAGCACGTCAGACAAAGGGTCATCCACGAACATGCCATTGAAAACATAACTGACGCCGGGGGTATGGGTGGTGACCGTGAACAATGCAGCGCCAAACAATGTCGCCTGGGTCAGTGCATAAGTAATGTAACGGTGACGATCACTCAAAAACAGATCCAGAAGCAAGATAGCCATGGCCATGCCCAACACAAGCAGTTCAGCACGTGCGGCAAGCAGATCGAACAGGATGGGATTATTCATGCTAAATGCTTCCAGGCAGCTTGCTATGCGCCAGATGCGAGAGCAGCTGGGTCACTGTGGCGTGCGTGATCTCAGTCAGGGGGGCTGGATACAAGCCGAATCCCAGCACCATCAGCGCCAGAATACCCATGATCAGAAACTCGCGCTTATTGAGGTCTTTCAGTTCAGCCACGTGCGCATTGGCAATCTCGCCATAGAACACACGCTTGACCATCCACAAGGTATAAGCTGCACCGAAAATCAGCGTCGTGGCAGCGAGGAAGGCATACCAGAAATTTTCCTGCATTGAGCCGAGAATCACCAGAAACTCTCCGACGAAACCAGAAGTACCAGGCAGACCGGTGTTGGCCATGGCGAACAGCACTGCAAACGCGGTAAATATTGGCATGGTGTTGGCAACACCACCGTAATCGGCGATCTGACGGGAGTGCATACGGTCATACAGAACACCTACGCTCAGAAACAAGGCACCCGAGACGAACCCATGTGAAATCATCTGCACGATGCCGCCTTCCATGCCTAGCGGGTTGAAAATGAACATGCCCAGCGTCACGAAACCCATGTGGGAAATTGACGAATAAGCGATCAGTTTCTTCATGTCCTGTTGCACCAGCGCAACCAACGCGATGTACACCACCGCAATCAACGACAACGTAATCATGACGCCCGACAGGTAATGCGCCGCATCCGGCGCAATCGGCATGGCAAAACGCAGGAAGCCGTATGCACCCAGCTTCAGCATCACTGCCGCCAGCACTACAGAGCCGCCGGTGGGCGCTTCGACGTGGGCATCCGGCAACCAGGTATGTACGGGCCACATCGGAATCTTGACGGCAAACGCCATGAAGAAGGCGATAAAGATGAATATCTGCACCGATAGCGGTAACGGCAGAGTGTAGTAATCGACCAACTCAAAACTGTTGGTGTGGTGGAACAGGTAGATAAACGCCACCAGCATCAGCAGTGAGCCCAGCAGCGTATACAGGAAGAACTTGATGGTGGCATAGACCCGGTTCGGCCCGCCCCACACGCCGATGACCAGGAACATCGGAATCAGCATCGCTTCCCAGAACACGTAGAACAGTACAGCGTCGAGCGCCGAAAAAACGCCGATCATAAGGCCGGACATGATCAGGAAGGCTGCCATGTACTGCGCCACCTTTTTCTGGATCACTTCCCAACCGGCGATGACGACAATCACTGTCGTGAAACTGGTCAGCAGAATCAGTGGCACCGCAATACCATCAACGCCTAGATGGTAGTTGATATTAAAACTGGGGATCCACCTGAAGCCTTCCTGAAATTGGAAGTCACCATCTGCCCGGTCGAATCGCAAGTATAGCGGCAACGTCACCAGGAAACTGGCAATGCTTCCAAGCAAAGCCAACCAGCGGGCGATGCGCGCATTTTTGTCGCTGCCGGTAAACAGCACCAGAATGCCCGACAGTATGGGCACCCAGATCGAAAGGCTGAGAATGTTATTTTCTAGCATTTAGGTCTTCATGAAGAAGGTCAGTAACAGGAACGCGCCGATGATCATGGCGAATGCATAGTGGTAGATCAAACCGGATTGCAGATGGCGAATGACTTGCGAGATACGTCCGACCAGCCTTGCCGTACCATTCACGAAGAAACCGTCGATGATGGTGACGTCGCCGATTTGCCACAGTTTGCTACCGATCAGGCGCGAACCACCTGCAAAGAATTTTTCGTTGAAACTATCAAATCCGTACTTGTTCTCGAGAATACGATTGATCAGCGAGAAACGTTGCTGGATGGCGGCCGGAATATCCGGGCGCTTCATGTAAAAGAACCAGGCCACCAGCACACCGGCGGCGGCAAACAGGAAAGGCAGGCTGCTCAAGGCATGCAGCGCCATTTCGCCCGCGCCTTCAAAGTGGTGTGCCAGCTCATGCATGACCGGGTGGGCTGCCAGATCAACGTAGATGACGCCTCGGAAGAATGAACCGAACAGCAACGGTTGAATGGCAACGTATCCAATCACGACTGACGGAATGGCCAGCAACACCAGTGGCACCGTGACCACCCATGGCGATTCGTGTGGTTTGTCATGAGGACCGAGTCCATGGTGATGTTCGTCGTGGTCGTGGCCATCATCATGATCATGGCCATGTGCAACCTGCATCCAGCGCTCGTGCCCATGGAACACCAGGAAGTACATGCGGAAGGAGTAGAACGCCGTCACGAACACGCCGGCCAGCACTGCAAAGTAAGCAAAACCGCTGCCGGGAATATGCGACAACTGCACGGCTTCGATGATCGAATCCTTTGAGTAGAAGCCGGAGAAAAACGGCGTGCCGATCAGCGCCAGTGAGCCGATCAGAGAGGTGATCCATGTGATCGGCATGTATTTGCGCAGGCCGCCCATGTTGCGGATGTCCTGATCATGGTGCATGCCCATGATGACGGAACCAGCAGCAAGGAACAGCAGCGCCTTGAAGAAGGCGTGTGTCATCAGGTGGAAGATGGCTACAGAGTAAGCAGAAGCACCCAGTGCCACCGTCATATAACCCAGTTGAGACAACGTTGAGTACGCCACCACGCGCTTGATGTCGTTCTGGATAATGCCGAGAAAGCCCATAAAGAGCGCAGTGATCGCCCCGATCACCATCACCGTGGACAGCGCAGTGGTCGATAGCTCGAATAGTGGCGACATGCGTGCCACCATGAAGATACCGGCAGTGACCATGGTGGCCGCGTGAATCAGGGCAGAAATCGGGGTTGGGCCTTCCATTGAATCCGGAAGCCACACGTGCAGTGGTACCTGTGCGGACTTGCCCATGGCGCCTACAAACAAGAGCAGGCAGATCACGGTCAGCAGAGACCAATTTTGACCGGGGATAATCTGCACCGTAGCATCGGCGAACTGCGGAGCCACCGAGAAGACCGCTTCATAATCCAGACTGCCGAGGAAGAACAGCACCATGCCGATCCCGAGCAGGAATCCAAAATCGCCAACGCGGTTGACCAGAAAGGCTTTCAGGTTGGCGTAGATTGCCGTCGGTCTGGTATACCAGAAGCCAATCAGCAGGTAAGACACCAACCCCACCGCTTCCCAGCCGAAGAACAGTTGCATGAAATTGTTGCTCATCACCAGCATCAGCATGGAGAAGGTAAACAGTGAGATGTAGCTGAAGAAACGGCTGTAGCCGGGGTCCTCTGCCATGTAACCGATGGTGTAGATGTGCACCATGAGCGACACGAACGTCACCACCACCATCATGATGGCCGTCAGGCTATCAATCAGGAAACCAACCTCGAATGCGGTATGTCCACTGGTCAGCCAGGTATACACGGCACCGTTGTAGACATGGCCGGCCAGCACATCCTGAAACACAATAGCCGACAATATGAACGAAGCGCCCACCCCGGTGATAGTGAACAGGTGCGCGGCGAAACGCGGCAACACGCGGCCGAACAGCCCAATGATCACAGCCGCCAGAAGTGGCAGCAGGGGAATCAGCAGATAGATTTTTTGCATGGAAGTCATTATCAGCGATCAGCCCTTCAGGCTCTGCATGTCATCAACGTTGATCGAACGCAGATTACGGAACAACACCACCAGAATCGCCAGTCCAATCGCCGATTCAGCTGCGGCAACAGTCAGGATAAAGAACACGAACACCTGTCCTGAGATGTCATTCAGGTAATGTGAAAAAGCGATGAAATTGGTATTCACCGCCAGCAGCATCAGTTCAATCGCCATCAGCAGGATGATGACGTTCTTGCGGTTCAGAAATATACCCACCACGCTGATGGCAAATAGCAGCGCACTCAGGATCAGGTAATGCGAAAGGCCGACACTCATGGCTGCTTCCCTTCTTCAACTTCAGGCAGTTCAACCTCTGCCGGCATGCTGACCATACGGATGCGATCGCTGCGCTTGACCCTGATCTGCTCGGCCGGGTCGATGAACTTGCTGTCCTTGCGACGGCGCATGGTCAACGCGATGGCCGCAACGATCGCTACCAGCAGCACCACGGCGGCCAACTCGAAGGGCAGCACGTAATCGGTATACAGTTGGCGCCCCAGTTCAGCAGTGTTGCTGTAATCCGCTGGATGCGGTTGCGGCGTGGCATAGCGCTCGGCACCAAAATGCTTCACGCCGAGGATGCTGACCATTTCCAGCGTCATCAGCACGCCTACCGGCAGCGCCACGGGCAAGGCCTCCCAGAAGCCTTCGCGCAACTTGTCGAGGTTGATGTCCAGCATCATTACCACAAACAGGAACAGCACCATCACCGCGCCGACATAGACCAGCACCAGCGCGATCGCGAGGAACTCGGCTTCCAGCAGCAACCAAATGCCCGAACCCGTAAAGAACGCCAGCACCAGATACAGCGCCGCATGTACCGGGTTGCGGGCCGTGATCACGCGCAGGCCGGCGAACAGCAGGATCGCGGCGAGTGCATAAAAAACGTAGTCTTGAAAAATCATCGATATCCCTTACCGGTACTTGGCGTCCGCATTGCGGTCCGCAGCAATCTGTTCTTCCAGCTTGTCGCCCACGGCCAGCAGCATGGGCTTGGTGTACAGCAGATCGCCCTTCTTCTCGCCGTGATAGTCGAACACGCGGGTTTCGACGATGGAGTCAACCGGGCAGGATTCTTCGCAGAAACCGCAGAAAATGCACTTGGTCAGATCGATGTCGTAACGCGTGGTGCGGCGCGTGCCGTCGTTGCGCTGTTCGGATTCAATGGTAATCGCCATCGCCGGGCACACCGCTTCGCACAGCTTGCAGGCGATGCAACGCTCTTCGCCGTTGGGATAGCGCCGCAATGCATGCAGGCCACGGAACCGCGACGACATCGGCGTGCGTTCTTCCGGATATTGCACGGTGATCTTGCGGGCGAAGAAATAGCGTCCGGTCAACTGCATGCCCTTGAGCAGTTCAAGCAGCAGCAGGCTTTGGAAGAGTTCTTTGATTCTGTTGATCATGTCTCTCTCCCCTTAATGGAACAAGTAAGCCAGCGGGGTTTGCATGAACGCACCGATCACCACGATCCACACCAAAGTCACCGGAATGAACACCTTCCAGCCCAGACGCATGATCTGGTCGTAACGGTAGCGTGGGAACGTGGCGCGGAACCACAGGAACAGGAAGAGCAGCCCGGCGACCTTGATCGCGAGCCACGGGAAACCATCCGGCAGGAACGACACCGGAGATAGCCAGCCGCCGAGAAACATGAGGGCGGCCAGCGTGGCGACCAGTATCATATTGGCGTATTCCGCCAGGAAGAACACGGCAAACGCCATGCCCGAATATTCCACGTGGAAACCGGCCACAATTTCCGATTCGCCTTCCGCCACGTCAAACGGCGCACGGTTGGTTTCTGCCACGGCAGCGATAAAATACACTACGAACAGCGGGAACAGCGGCAGCCAGTACCACTGGAAGAAACCGCCCTGCTGCGCCAGCACGATCTTGCCCAGGTTGAGGCTGTTGGCGGCCATCAGCACGCCCACCAGCGCGAAACCCATGGCGATTTCGTACGACACGATCTGCGCTGCGCTGCGCAGCGAGCCGAGGAAAGCATACTTGGAATTGGAGGCCCAGCCGGCGATGATCACGCCATACACCCCGACCGAAGTCATAGCCAGAATGTAGAGCAAGCCCGCATCGACATTGGACAGCACCAGATCGAGATCGAACGGCACCACCGCCCAAGCGGCTAGTGCAGGCGCCAGCACCAGCACCGGAGCCAGCAGGAACAGGAACTTGTTGGACGCCGTTGGCAAGATGATTTCCTTGAACAACAGCTTGATGCCATCAGCCAGCGGTTGCAGCAGACCGTAGTAGCCGACACGATTCGGCCCGATACGCACCTGCATGAAACCGATCACCTTGCGTTCGGCCAGCGTCAGGTAAGCCACGGCACCCATGATGGGGGCGACAATG
>Ga0265331_10002428_pt1 | contig 12626 bp, 11 predicted proteins | sample 41923metaG_FD_202088 | JGI IMG/M metagenome (GOLD analysis project Ga0265331, IMG submission 202088) | Rhizosphere microbial communities from Carex aquatilis grown in University of Washington, Seatle, WA, United States - 4-19-23 metaG | ecosystem: Host-associated > Plants > Roots > Rhizosphere...
TCTGTTCGAGCTCCACCTGCGAGGACTCGAGGCGCACCTGCGACTCCTTGAGCACCTGGCTCTGTTCGGCGAGCTCCTCGTTGGCGACGCGCAACTCTTCCTGCTGCGTCTGCAGCTCCTCGGACTGGCGTTGGGTCTCCTCGAGCAGCTCCTCGAGCTTGGTGCGGTCCTTAGAGGAGCGTACGGCGATACCTATCGACTCGTGCACGCGGCGCAGGAGCTCCAGGTCGGACGGAATCAGTGGCCGGAAGAAACCCAGCTCGATGATCGCCTGCACCACGCCGCTGTTGCTTGCCGGGGTAATCAACAGGCGACGCGGTGCTCCCTGCCCCAACGATGAGACCACTGGCAGATAGTCGGCAGGAACGTCCTCGACGGTGATCACCCGCCTTTCCTTCAGCGCCTGACCGGCGAGCCCCTCGCCGGGACGCAGCACCTCGATACTCTCGTGCTTACCGGGAGCCAGCGCGAAACCGGCAAAGCGTCGCAGGTGGCCACCCGGCTCACTGAGATAGATCGCGCCAACCTGGGCGTCGAGGTAGCGCGCCAGGAAATTGAGTACGTTGTCGCCGAGCACATCCAGGCGTTGCTCGCCCTGCATCCGCTCGGCCAGGCCGCTTTGCCCCGTCTGCAGCCACGCCTCGGTCTGTTGAGTCAGGAAATCGCGCGATGTCAGGAACCCAGCGGCAATGATCAGTATGAACAGTATGGCGGAGCCACCTGCGGTGATCGCGACGGTGAGCTCGCTCGCTTGCCGCTCTTGCTCCCTGCGCGAGGCAAGCACGACACGATCCTGCTCGAGAAATTGATCGATCACGTCGCGGACGCGATCCATCGTCAGCTTGCCACGGTCCGTCAATACGAGATCCAACGCCCCCTGGTGGTCGCCGGCGCGCTGTAAGTCGAGCGTCTTTTGCAACTCCGTCAGCTTATCCTGCGCGTATCGCTCGGCCTGGCCCAGCAGCTCCTGCTGCCGGGGACTGGACACGGTGAGACGACGCAACTCCTGCAATTGCGCCGGAATGGTGGCGCGCGCGGTGTTGTAGGGCTCCAGATAACTCTCGCGCCCCGTCAGCATGTAGCCGCGCTGGCCGGTCTCGGCATCCTTCAGACTGGAGAGCAAGCCGTTGACCTGCTGAATGACCTCGAGCGTGTGCGTCGTGAGAGCGGAGCTTTCCGCCTCATTATCCAGCGAGCGATAACCAAAAAACGCGATCAGCAGCACGGTCACGATCGCGGCGGCAAAGCCCGCGAACGTCCTGGGCGGCAATGCGGGACCGAAGCGGTTGAACCGCCGTGGGTTGGAGGGCGCAGCGGTGGTTTCGCTCATGATGGTGTCAGCGTCGTCGGTTGTTCTTGCCTCTGCGGCTCGGCTTGGCGTCAGGATGCGGCTTGACACGCCGCTCCCTGACGTAGGGATTCCGGTCGGTCCGGTATTCGATCACGACCGGAGTCGCGAACAGGTCATACTTCTTGCGATAGGCGTTCGCCAGGTAACGCGTGTAGGCATCCGGCACGGCGTCTGTCTGGTTGCCGTGAATGACGATGCGCGGCGGGTTTTTGCCGCCCTGGTGCGCGTAACGCAACTTGATGCGGCGACCATGTACGAGCGGCGGCTGATGCACCGTGAGGGCATGCTCCAAAGTGCGAGTCAGCTCGCGCGTCGGCATCTCCCGCATCGACGCTTCGTAGGCGCGAACGACCGACTGCACGACATCGCCAACTCCAGTGCCGTGTCGGGCGGAGATGAAGTGTAGCGGCGCGAATGGCACGAAATCGAGCTTCAGGGCCAGTTGCCGGTGGATAGTCTCGCGCTGCTCGAGCGGAATGCCGTCCCACTTGTTGATTGCGATGATGAGCGCCCGGCCCCGCTCGAGCGCCAGTCCCAACACGCTGGCGTCCTGCTCGGCGACGGTGTCATGTGCATCGAGCACCATGACGACGACATGAGCTTCGTCTATGGCTTGCAGCGTCTTGGCGACACTCGCGCGCTCGATGACACCTTCGACTTTCGAGCGACGCCTGACTCCGGCCGTATCGATCAGCACAAAATCGCGCTCGTCGCGGCGGAAAGGAATCAGGATACTGTCGCGCGTCGTTCCGGGTATGTCGCTTGCAATGACGCGCTCCTGACCGAGAAGCCTGTTGACGAGCGTCGACTTGCCAACATTAGGCCGGCCGATGATGGCAATACGGATGGCGCCGGCATCCGGGTCTTCCGCCACGGTCTGCGCCTCGAGGCCGGCGAGCACGTGCTCCATCAGGTCCTCGCAGCCCTGCCCGTGGGCCGCCGAGATCAGCAGCGGCTCACCCATACCCAGTGAATGGAAGTCGCCGCCCACCAGGTCCAGATCGAGCCCTTCTCCTTTGTTCAAGGCGAGCGTGACCGGTTTGCCCGAGCGCCGCAGCTCTCGCAACACGAAATGGTCCGCCGGAGTGAGTCCCTCACGGACGTCCGCGAGAAAGACCAGCCGGTCCGCTTCCTCTACGGCGCGCTCGGTCTGCTCGCGCATCTGGGTCTCGATACCGGTGGGATTTTCGACGAGCCCCCCGGTGTCAATGACGACGTAGGGAATAGGACCCAGTCGACCAAAGCCGTATTGGCGATCGCGAGTGAGTCCGGCGATATCCGCGACGATGGCGTCGCGGGTACGGGTCAGAACATTGAATAGCGTCGACTTGCCGACGTTAGGACGGCCCACGAGGGCGATGACGGGCAGCATAGGGTCACAGTCGCGGAGAGCCTGGGCGGCAGCAGGTGCACATTATCCGCGCGGGCTCCCCGGCCGTTGGTTTTATTGCGGATTAACGGGCGGCGTGGTGGCCGGTTCCGTCGGCGTGGTTGCCGGAGGCGCGCCAGCCGGCGCGGTCTCTTCCGGAACCTTGTGTGGCCCTGCCATCGCACTGCCGATCGGGGTCGTGCGATACGCGTTGATTTTGCCGGCATCGTTTATGACGATCACCATGTTGCCCGAGACGACGGGGGCGTTGCTCACCCGGACCTTACCGACCCGCTGACGAGCGGCGATCCCACCTGTCGCCTTATCCAACCAGTGCAGGTAACCTTTGTAGTCGGCCGTTACCACCGCGTTGTCGGTGACCGCAACCGCGGAGAGTCCGCGGTGCAATAGAGCTTTTTGCCGCCAGATCTCGGCGCCCGTGCGCGGTCTGATAGAGACGACTTCTCCATCTGCCATGGCGACGTATAAAGCGTCGTCATCGAGCGCGATACCACGATAGCTGGAAGCGTCGCGCTGCCACCAGACCTGGCCGTTGTCGAGGGCAAGTCGGGCCACACGGCCTTGGAAGCTGACGGTAAACACATCCTGCCCGAGGACGCGCGGCGTCGAATCGACATCGACGAGGCGCTCGAGCTCGGTACGGCCGTGAGGAGCCTGTACAGTCGCTTCCCACTGCACCGAGCCGTCCATATTGTTGACCGCGATGACCTTGCCGTTGTCGAACCCACATAACGTGAAGTCCCCGGCAATGACCGGCCGCGAGGTGCCTCGAAGCGACAGGCGAGGCACCTGCTGCTCCTGCGACCACAGCTCGTGACCGTCTTTCGGAGAGAGCGCGCGTAGTTTGCCGTCGACCGTGCGTACGGCGACGGCACGATCCGAGACCGCAGGAGCGGCGAGAATCTCGCCGTTCAGACGAACTCGCCAACGCACTTTGCCGGTGTCGGCGTCGAGTGCAACTACCTCGCCCTCGCTCGTACCGACCGCGACCAGGCCGCCACCTACGGCGGGGCCGCCGGAGAACGGTGTTTTCTTCAGACGCGTCCGCCAGTCGACATGACCCGTGGCGACATCGAACGCAATCACCTCACCCTTGTAACCAGCGGCGTAAACGTGCTTGCCTTCGACTGCAAGACTCAATCCGAGCCGCAACACTTTGGCTCCCTTATCGGGAACGGAGGCGCTCCAGACGTGATCGACCTTGAGCGTCTGTGCAAACGGCGTCAGCTCCGCAGGCTTATCGATCGATTTGTCTTTCGAGCAGGCCGCTATCAGGAGCGCCAGGGCCAGCAGGGTCCAGCGTTGCAGGAGGTATCGCATTTTTACTTGGTAACCTGGGTTTGCGCGGTCGGGGTCTTCGCCGCCGCGGCGGGCACGGGCGCCGCATCCGCCACGAGATCCGAGATTTTCAGGTCGAGCAGCGAATCGCTTCCGCCGCCAACCGTGTCCATGGTCTTCGCCACGCGGTATTCGGACAAAGCGCCTTTCTTGTCACCCTTTGCGAGATCCGCATCGCCCCGGACTTCGTGGAACTGGGCCACGAAGGAGCCGGGATCCACACCATTGAGCGTAGCGAGCGCGTCGTCCGGTTTTTGCTGCGAAATCTGCACCCGCGCCAGGCGAAGACGCGCCAACACTGCGAGCTGCTTGTCCTTGGAGTGCTGACTGACGGTCTCCAATGCGGCGGCAGCCTTGTCGAGCCGATTGGTCTCCACGTAGACCCGGGCGAAAGCGAGTCTGGCCTGGTCGACATAGGGGCTCGAGGAGTAATCCCTCTCCAACTCACCCAGCAGGGTCAACGCGCCCGACTCGTCACTACGGCCCAGGTCAGTCACCAGCTGCTGGTACTTGGCGCTCGCCTCGCCATTCACCTGGTCGACGTGACCGTTCCACCACTGGTAACCCCCGATAGCGGCCGCACCGACGGCCACGCCGGCGATGATCCAAAGGCCATTTTCACGGAACCAGGTTTTGACCGCTTCCCACTGTTCTTTTTCAGACAGGTAATCTTCCAAGGAAAACACTCCCCAGCGGCGCTGAGCGCCGATTAATCGCCCCCTATTTTAGGCCCCCACGCGTGCCAGGGCGGCCTTCACACCGGCCGCCAGCTCGGCGATCGGGCACTCGGTCTGACCTGCTTCCTGCCGCAAAGGTTTCACCCCGACCGCGTCCCGAGCGAGCTCGTCGTCGCCGACAATGAGAGCCAGCGCGGCCCCACTGCGATCGGCGCGGCGAAATTGCGTCTTGAAATTGCCACCGCCCAGATTCAGCTCGAATCGTAGGTTGGGTAGCTGGTCCCGCAGCCGCTCCACAATAGCCGGTCCGGCCGCCGTCGCCCGTACGCCGCTAACGACCACATAAACGTCGGCGGGTGCAGGCGCCGGAGCCCGTTGCGCCTGCACGAGAAGCTCAACTGCGCGCTCGACTCCCATCGCGAAGCCGACACCAGGCGTCGGGTCACCCCCTAATTGCGCGATGAGGCCATCGTAACGGCCGCCGGAGCATACGGCATCCTGGGCCCCCAGGGCGTCAGTAATCCACTCGAAGACCGTCCGAGTGTAGTAGTCGAGGCCCCGGACGAGGCGCGGGTTCACCGCATAGGCCACGCCTATGTCCTGCAAAGAACCACAGAGCGTCTCGAAATGCTCGCGGGACTCGGAATCGAGGTAGTCGGTCAGCACCGGCGCCGCGGCGACCAGTTCCTGCATCTGCGGGTTCTTGCTGTCGAGAATACGCAGCGGATTGCCCTCGAGGCGCCGCTTGCTGTCGGTATCGAGCCGGGTCTCGTGCGCACGGAAATACTCGACCAGCTTCGCTCGATACACGCGCCGCGATTCCGGCGTGCCGAGCGAGTTCATGTTGAGCTTGACCCGCTCGATCCCGAGCCGGCGCCACAGGCGTGCCGTCATGGCAATCAGCTCTGCGTCAGCATCGGGGCCAGTGAATCCGATGGCTTCGACATTGACCTGGTAGAACTGCCGATAGCGGCCTTTCTGCGGCTTCTCGTGCCGGAACATCGGGCCGATCGTCCATAGCTTGTGGCGCGCTCCGCGCAACATGCCGTTTGAAATCATTGCGCGCATCACACCAGCGGTCGCTTCGGGCCGCAGCGTGAGGCTCTCGCCACCCTGATCGGTGAAGGTGTACATCTCCTTCTCGACCACGTCGGTGAACTCGCCGATCGCGCGCTTGAAAAGCGAGGTGCTTTCGACAACAGGCGTACGGATCTCTTCGAAGCCATACTCCGTGAGGAGTTTGCGGACTGTGTCTTCGAGGTGTTGCCAAGCGCCGATCTGCTCCGGCAACACGTCGTTCATGCCACGGACTGGCTGTATCTGCTCTACCAACTCAATTTCCCTCTGCAGCGGGGACGGCGCGCCCATGCGCGTTGATAACGAAACGTACGCTCCCATCGGGCATGACAGCCGATGGAATAGACGCCGGGCGACCGTTGTATTCGAGCGCGACACCCGAGGCATTACCCAGGACCACGCGCAGGGGCGCAGGACCCTTTACCGTATGCGCCGACGATGCGGCACCCACGTCGTAAAAAAGACGTTGGCCAGAGGCGTCATAAACCTCGGCCCAGCTATCTGAGGCGAATTTTAGCGTGAGCTGGCCCTCCCTAGTCCGAGTCGTGGGCGGCGCTGTCGCCGAGGCGCCTGCTGCCGTCGACGGAGGCGCCGCCTTCGCCACCGCAGGGGTAGCTGTCACTGCCGTGTCGGTCGACACCGGAGCGCTCTTGGCAACCTTCCCACTCGATCCCGGCTGGCTTCCCGCCCCCTGTTGCTTTCGCCGTGACGCCTGCGCGGCGGGAGCCTGGCTTTCGACAGGTGCGGGCGGGGATGCTTCCGCACCCGCCGGCTCCGGTCCACTCACCGTGCCTGCCCCGCTCTGGGCACTTTCCCTAAGCGGCGTCGGCAGAGGCTTTTCACTCGGCGTGCTGACCAGCCACCACAGCGTGCCAATGGCCGCGATGGCCATGAGTGCAACAACCGCCGGCCCGGCCAGTTTGGTCACCTCGCTATCCTGTTGCACGCGAGAAATACGTGTCAGATCCGGCTGCATCGGCGCCGCGCGTGTGGACGCCGCATAGAGCTCCTGCAGCTCCGCCACCTGCTCACCAACGAGCTCGGCGTAGTGCCGCATATGTCCTTTGACATACACAGCGGCGCCGAGCGCTGCAAAGTTCTCGGCTTCGAGCGACTCGAGAATCCGTGGGTCGACGTGCATTTTCTCGGCCGCCTGCAGAATCGTCAGTCCCTTTTTCTCGCGCGCAGCCCTGAGCCGCGTGCCGATACCGGCGCGTCCGTCGCCGCCTGCTTGCGCAGCCATGAGATTCAGCCCGGGTTGTGTTCGAGATCGGCCAGCGCCTTCGCCTGGGTCGAGCTCGGGAAATCGAGACGCAGCTTACGGGAATAGAGTGCAACCGCGACCCGATCATTCTGCGCGTGCGCCACGCGTACACCGAGGAACAGCAGGTCCGGTGTCTCTTCGAAGGAGTTCAGGTAGCTGTCGACCTGCGCGCGCGCGTCGGACAGATTCCCTTGCTGGAGCTCGAGCTCACCGAGCTGGTAGGCCGCTTCCGCGAAATTCGGGCGGGTAGACAGCGCCTGCTTGAAATCCCTGATCGCCTCGGAATTACGCGATGCCGAGCGCAAGCAAACACCTGCGTTCGTGTAGGCCACCCACGGGGTGCGATATAGGGCGTTGCGCGCCACCTCCTCGAAACGTTTCACACCGTCGGTAGCGCGGCCGGCCTGGCAGAGGTAGACCGCGTAGTTGTTGTTGACGTCCGGATCGTGTGGCGCGAGGCGCAGCGCCTCCTTGTACTCGGAGTCGGCCTGCCCAGGCTCGCCCAGGCGATCGAACAGCATGGCGCGTGCACTGTGCACCTGCGGATTTTGCGGATTCTGCTTCAACGCACGATCGAGCTTCTCTTTCGCCAGCGGAATATCGCCCTGGCGCAGGTAGGAGATGCCGAGCTGGGTGTTGTACGTGGAGGCATCGGCTTGCTTCTTCTCCGCTTCCTTGTTGCTCGCGCACCCGGCAAGAGCGAAGCATGCGCAGGTTGCGACCACCCCCAACACGAACTTTGTTTTCCGTGCGCTCATTGCTGAACCGCCACCCCGAAGAGTTTGTTACCGAGACGCACGGTCGTGCGGTCAATCACCTTGCCAGCGAGCTGTCCGCAGGCCGCGTCGATGTCATCACCGCGAGTGCGACGGATCGTCGCCAGTACACCGCGCTGAATCAGCTCGTCGCGAAACTTGAATATGGCCGGCTGCGGCGAGCGCTGGTAGCGCGTCCCCGGGAACGGGTTGAAGGGAATGAGATTCACCTTCGCCGGATGGCCTTTGAGGAGAGCCGCAAGCGCACGCGCCTGCGCCGGGGAATCATTCACGCCATCCAACATGACGTACTCGAACGTCACGCTGCGTCCATTCTGCTCGTCGATGTAGTGCCAACAGGCCGTGAGCAGCTCGGCGATGGGGTGTTTGCGGTTGATCGGCACGAGCTCGCTGCGCAGCTCGTCATCCGGCGCGTGCAGCGAGACCGCCAGCGCCACGTTGGTTTCCTCGGCCAGCTTGTAGATCTGCGGCACGAGGCCGGAAGTCGACAGCGTCACGCGCCGCCTCGAGAGGTCGAAACCGTAGTCATCCATGAGGATGCGCACCGCCGGCACGACGTTGCGGAAATTCGCGAGCGGCTCGCCCATGCCCATGAGCACGACATTGGTGACGATGCGATCGCCGCCCGCCTCCCTGGTCTCATAAAAATTGGCTAATTCCCTCTTCGCAAGCCACACCTGACCCACGATCTCGGCGGTCGTGAGGTTGCGGTTGAATCCCTGTTGGGCCGTGGAGCAGAAAGAGCAATCGAGCATGCAGCCGACCTGCGACGAAATGCACAGGGTGCCGCGCTCTTTCTCGGGAATAAAAACCATCTCGAACGCCTGTGACGTGTCGGCGCTCAATTTCCACTTGCGCGTGCCGTCGGACGAGTGTTGCATCGTCACGATATCCGGCGTACGGATTTCCGCGCATTCCAGCAGTTGCGCGCGGAAATCCTTGGCCAGATCCGTCATGTTGCCGATCGAGCCCTCACCGCGCTTGTAGACCCAGTTCATGAGCTGGCGCGCGCGGAAAGGCTTGCTGCCGAGATCCGCCACGAACGTCTCGAGCGCAGCACGGGGCAAGCCCAGGAGGTTGGTTTTGGCGGATGACGTCATAACGGCGGCGCGGCGGCGTTCAGCCGCGCGAGTGCAACTCCGTCGTGCGGAAGAAATACGCGATCTCGACGGCAGCGGTCTCGGGGGCATCCGAGCCGTGAACCACGTTCTGCTCGATGCTCAGTGCGAAGTCCGCGCGGATCGTTCCGGGGGCGGCCTTCTTCGGATCCGTGGCGCCCATGATCTCGCGATAGCGGGCAATGGCGTTATCGCCTTCGAGCACCTGCACGACGACGGGACCCGAGGTCATGTACTTCACGAGATCCTTGAAAAAAGGACGCTCGCGGTGCACGGCATAGAAGCCCTCGGCCTCACGCTGCGACAGGTGCAGCATGCGGGCGGCAATAATGGACAGGTTGGCCTTCTCCAGGCGGCGGTAAACCTCGCCGATGAGATTGCGGCTGACGCCGTCCGGCTTGACGATGGATAAAGTGCGCTCGAGCGCCATTTCGCTGTGACCTTACTTTACTGAAAGGAATGGGACGGGTTTGCCGGTGGGGTCCGGCACCTCAGGAGTCTGTCGGACTCAGGGTCGCCCTCGCGACGGCGATCCCGAGTCCGACAGCCTCCTAGCTCTCCAGTTTACCTTGGACCGTGCTTCCGCGGCAATTTCATGGGCGCCGGAAGTGCTGATTTCTCAAAGGTTTTTGGGACGACCGGCCCCCGATCCGCGGGCAGCCGGGCCCACTCGGGGCATCCCGGGCGGGAACTCTGGGGACGAATACTGTCGCTATACCGAAAAGCTCTCCCCGCAGCCGCACTCACCCTTCACGTTCGGGTTGCGGAAGCGGAAAGCTTCGTTCAGTCCCTGCTTGATGAAATCCACGATCGTGCCGTCGAGCACGTTCAGGCTGCTCGGATCGACAAAGACCTTCACCCCCCGGTCCTCGAACATCACGTCCCCCGGGGAAGCCTCATCGGCGTAGTTGATGACGTAGGCAAACCCTGAGCACCCCGTCTTACGGACGCCTAGCTTCAGGCCGACGCCATGTCCGCGAGCGGACAAGAAGGTTTTGACACGATTCGCAGCGGACTCTGTCAGTGAAATTGTCATAGATCCATTCTACCGCTCTGTCCGCCTGGCGCCCTAGTCCGATGAGCTATGAGCCTCTATCGGCCAGCGCGCAAAGCAGCCGAGCAACGCATCTTCCACCACTAGCAGACGGCCTAGTCTCTCGACCGGAACGCCCAGGGTTTCGGCCCAACTGGCAGGATTCCCAGGCACACCTTCATCCCGCCTCCGGCCCACGAGCCGGTCGGTCAGCCACTGCGCCACCTTCAGAGTATGGGGGCAGCCGTACGCCTTAAAACGTGCGGCTTTCACAATGTCACCTGCGATTGTGAGGTGGAATCGCATCCAGGTGTCCTGGCTCGGCCCGCCGGCTTCGCCGGTCAGCACATCCACCCCCCTTGGAGGCGACTTGCCGTCTTCCGACGCCGGCGAAAGTGCGCGCAGTCGGGTGACTTCTCTCCTCACGACCTCGATCGCAGCTTCCACGTCGGCCGCAGTTGTAAAGCGCCCGAAGCTAAAACGGAGCGAGCTTTGTGCGAGCTGCGAAGTCCGCCCCAGAGAGCGCAGGACATAGGACGGCTCCTCGGAAGCCGAGTTACAGGCCGAGCCCGTAGACACCGCCAGTTCTGTCAGTGAGGTGACGAGACTCTCACCTTCGACTCCCTCAAATGAAACGTTGAGGATTCCAGGCACCCGCGGCGCGCCAGCACCGTTGAGGTGAGTCCCTCCGAGGCTCGCCAACCCCTTCCATAAGCGCTCGCGCAGAGCGGTCAGTCGCTCCTGTTCATGTCCCATCTGCACTACTAACAACTCACACGCGGCTCCGAGCCCCACAATCTGATGCGTCGGCAGGGTGCCCGGCCGAAGCCCCTTTTCCTGACCCCCGCCGAACGACAGAGGCTTCAACAGCGGCCTCGATGTGCGACGAACGTAAAGAGCTCCTACGCCTTTAGGACCGTAAATTTTGTGCGCAGTTAGCGCGAGGAAATCGACAGGCAAAGTGCCGACGTCAATCGGAATCTTCCCGACCGCCTGAGCAGCGTCCGTGTGGAACGCGACACCGCGCTCCCGACACAGGGCACCTAGCGCACCAACGTGTTCGATCACACCAATCTCATTGTTCACGCTCATGACTGAAACCAGGATGGTGTCAGGACGTAGCGCCGCTCGTAGGGCTTCGACGTCCACGATCCCCTGCCGATCAGGCGTGAGGTATGAAACGGCAAAACCCTCGCGCTCCAAGCGCTTGAAAGGATCAATCACCGCCTTGTGCTCGATGCGTGTCGTGATGACGTGTCGCCCACGATCCGCGTTAGAGCGGGCCACGCCGAGAATGGCGAGATTGTTCGACTCGGTAGCGCCCGACGTGAAAATGATCTCGTCGGGCTCCGCCCCTATCAACGCAGCTACTTGCGCGCGCGCAGTCTCGATGCGCGCGGCAGCACGTTGGCCAAAAACGTGTGTTGCCGAGGATGCATTACCGAAATCGCCGTCGGTAGTCAGACACGCCGCCATCGCTGCTGCGACCGCAGGATCGACTGGCGTAGTTGCTGCGTAGTCGAGATAAATGGGGTCGGCCGGCCCATGGGTCTGCGCGAGCCCCATCAGTCAGACTCCCTTTGCGTCGGAGTCGCCTGTGCCCCAGCCCCTGCGTGACGGCGCCTGTTTTGTACGGCGGTCAGAATGCCGCGCACAATATTAACCTCGTTCTTGTCGAGCTCCGCACGCTGCATGAAACGCCGGATGCGCGACATGAGGTTGGTTCCGCTCTGTGTGCGATCGCGAAAATCGATTTCTTCGAGCACCTGCGCAAGATGTACATACATCCGCTCCATGTCTTCCGGCGCCGCCATCGGAGCGGCGCCTGGGGCCGTATCAACCTTTACACCCCTCGCGCGAAAGATCTCGTATGTCACGAGCTGTACGGCCATCGCGAGATTCAGCGACAAATACGCTTCGTTTGCGGGGATCCGGATGAGAACATGCGCGGGCTCCAGATCCTCGTTGCGTAGTCCCGTACGCTCCGCTCCGAACAGCACGGCAGCCGGCGACCGCTGCGATTCGACCACGAGCCGCTCAGCCGCATCTCGTACGTCAGCCACCCTGAAGTACTGATCACGATCGCGCGAAGTCGTAGCTGCCACGAAACCGCAGCCGGCGAGCGCCTCGCGTACTGAATCCACCACCCGAGCGTTCGCCAATACGTCGTCCGCGCCCGAAGCACGTGCAGTCGCCTCGCTATGGGGAAATAGCTTGGGTTTTACGAGCACCAGATGCTCGAGGGCCATATTTTTCATGGCCCGCGCCACGGCGCCAATGTTGCCGGGATGCGAAGGCTCGACGAGCACGATGCGAATGTCGGTGGGGTTCATCTGATACGCTAGTTAAATTGGCTGCAAGTCGCCTGCGGCGCTTGCAGCGGACATTACTTCGGTTGCCGCCAGCAAAAAGCGTGGTTTTTGCTGGCTGCGCCGATAATTGTAAATTGGCTGCCAGTCGCCTGCGGCGCTTGCAGCGGACATTACTTCGATTACCGCCAGCAAAAAGCTTGGTTTTTTGCTGGCTGCGCTGGGAGCTTAGTTACCGTGCACGCGCTTCTCAATATCGCCGTACGCGCCGCCCGCCGAGCCGGCGAGGTCAT
>Ga0265331_10002429_pt1 | contig 12616 bp, 11 predicted proteins | sample 41923metaG_FD_202088 | JGI IMG/M metagenome (GOLD analysis project Ga0265331, IMG submission 202088) | Rhizosphere microbial communities from Carex aquatilis grown in University of Washington, Seatle, WA, United States - 4-19-23 metaG | ecosystem: Host-associated > Plants > Roots > Rhizosphere...
GTACTTCCTGCGGGCCGCGCTGAACGCGCAGAGGAAATATCGCGACCTCGAAGAGCTCGACGCCATGGACTTCCTGGCGCTGGTGAAGGACAAGGCGAAGCTGCTGGGCCTGGACGAGACGCTGCTGTCGCGTCCGGTCAACGAAGGCTTTTCCGGCGGCGAGAAGAAGCGCAACGAGATTTTCCAGATGGCCGTGCTCGAGCCGCGCCTGGCGATCCTGGACGAGACCGATTCCGGCCTGGACATCGACGCGCTCAAGGCAGTGGCGGCGGGCATCAATGCGATGCGCTCTCCCGAGCGCGGAATGATCGTGGTCACGCACTACCAGCGGCTGCTGAGCTACGTGGTGCCCGATTTCGTGCACGTGATGCACAACGGGCGCATCGTCCGCTCGGGCGGCAAAGACCTGGCGCTGGAACTGGAACGGCTCGGCTACGCCTGGCTCGAAGAGCAGGCGGCGGTGGGGTCCTAAAATGTCTGCGAGCGTGATATCAGCGAGGGAGCACGAGGACGCCTACCTGGCGGCATTCGCCAGCGCCACTCTCCCGGGCGGCGCGCGCCTGCGCCGTACGCGGCAGGCGGCGATCGAGCGCTTCGGCGCACTCGGATTCCCCACCACACATAACGAGGCTTGGAAATACACCAACCTGGCGCCGTTTCTGAAGACGGCGTACCAGCCGGCGCCGCCCGCCGCGTTCACGGGAGAGTTGCCCGCCGCGAGCCCGGGCGCTGCGCGGCTGGTCTTCGTAAACGGCCGGTTCGCGCCGGAACTTTCCAGGACGCAGACGCTTGCGGGCTTGAAGATCTCGCGCTTCAAGGAAGCATTCACGCGGCGCTCCATTGTGGACCGCATCGGCGCCACGGCCACCTTCGAGACCAACGCGATGGTAGCGCTCAACACGGCGATGTTCGAGGACGGCGCGCTGATCGAGGTCGGGGATGGCGCGGTGCTCGACGCACCTGTCGAACTGCTGTTCGTCGCGACCGTGGACGGGTCCGTCGCTTATCCGCGCAACCTTATTCTTGCGGGCCGGGACAGCCAGGCGCGGATCGTCGAGACCTATCTGGGCTCGGGCGCCGCGGGCTATTTCACCGCCGCCGTGACCGAAGTGCTGGTCGCTGACGGGGCCGTGATCGAGCACTACAAACTCCAGGAAGAGAGCGAAGCGGCGCTGCACTTCGGCATGCTGGCGGTGCGCCAGGGAGCGAGCAGTAACTTCGTATCGCACAACATCGCCTTCGGCGGGGCGCTGGTGCGCAACGAAATCGCGGTGGTGCTGGAGGGCGAGGGCGCGGACTGCAACCTGAACGGCCTGTACGTTACCGGCGGCCGGCAGCACGTCGATAACTACACCACGCTCGACCACGCGCAGCCGCACACCACCAGCCACGAGCTGTACAAAGGCGTGCTCGACGGTACGAGCCAGGCGGTCTTTCACGGCCGCATCATCGTCCGTGCCGAGGCGCAGAAGACCGACGCCATACAGCGCAACAAGAACCTGCTGCTCTCAGACGGCGCGGTGATCAACACGAAGCCGCAACTGGAGATTTATGCGGACGACGTAAAGTGCACGCACGGCGCCACGGTTGGCCAGGTGGACGCCGACGCCATCTTCTACCTGCGCTCGCGCGGCATCCCGCTCGAGGAAGCTCGCAGCCTGTTGACCTTTGCCTTCACGAGCCAAATGATCAGCTCGATGAAGGTGGAATCGGTTCGCGAGCGGCTGGGCCCGCTGCTGCTGAGGCGCCTGGCGGGAGGCGGTGCATGAGCGCCAACGCGAGCCCTCGGACCGCGGCCGGTTTCGATGTGGCGCGCATCCGTCGCGACTTTCCCATCCTGAGCGAGCGCGCCTACGGCAAGCCGCTGGTGTATCTGGATAACGCGGCCACCTCGCAGAAGCCGCGCGCCGTCATCGACGCGCTGGTGCGCTACTACACCACCGAGAACGCCAACGTGCACCGCGGCGTTCACCTGCTGAGCGAGCGTTCGACGGCGTCCTACGAGGACGCGCGGCGCACCATTCAGACGTTTCTGAACGCCGGCTCGGTGCGCGAGATCGTGTTCACGCGGGGCACTACCGAGGGGATCAACCTGGTGGCGCAGAGTTGGGGCCGGGCGAATGTGGGGGCGGGCGACGAGATCCTGATCTCCGCGCTCGAGCACCATTCGAACATCGTGCCCTGGCAGATGCTGGCCGAGGAGAAGCACGCCATCCTGCGCGTCGCACCCATCGACGATCGCGGCGACGTGATTCTGGAGGAGTACGAGAAGCTGCTGGGGCCGCGGACGAAGATCGTCTCGCTGGCGTTCGTCTCGAACGCGCTCGGCACCGTCAATCCCATCGAGCGCATGATCGAGATGGCGCACGGACACGGTGCTGTCACTCTGATCGACGCTGCGCAGGCGGCGCCGCACCTCAGGATCGACGTCGAGGCTCTGAACTGCGACTTCCTTGCGTTCTCCGGCCACAAGCTTTTCGGACCGACCGGAATCGGCGTGTTGTACGGGAAGGCTTGCCTGCTCGAGGAGATGCCGCCGTGGCAAGGCGGCGGCGACATGATCCGCTCTGTCACCTTCGAGAAGACACTCTATAACGATCTGCCGTACAAGTTCGAGGCAGGCACGCCGCACATCGCGGGCGCGGTCGGGCTGGGCGTCGCCATCGACTACGTGACCGGCGTGGGGCTAGACGAGATTGGCGCCTACGAGCAGGAACTGCTGCTCTACGGCACCGAGAGGCTATCGCGCATCGCGGGCTTGCGCCTCGTGGGCACGGCACGCCACAAAGCCGCGGTGCTTTCGTTCGTCCTCGACGGCATCCACCCGCACGATGTGGCCACGATTCTGGATCGCCGGGGCATCGCTATACGCGCCGGGCATCACTGCGCGCAGCCGGTGATGGAGCGCTACGGCCTGGCCGCGACGAGCCGCGCGTCATTGGCGTTCTACAATACGAAGGAAGAGATCGACGCCCTGGCCGCCGGCATCGAGGCTGTGAAGGAGGTCTTCCATTGAGTTCCGAGCTGACCGATCTATACCAGCAGGTGATTGTGGACCACGCCAAACGGCCGCGCAATTTCCGCGTCCTGAGCGGGGCCAATCGGAAAGTGGATGGCTACAATCCCTTGTGCGGCGACAAGGTGACCATCTACGTCCAGGTGGAGGACGGCGTGGTGCGGGACATCAGCTTCCAGGGTTCCGGCTGCGCCATCTCGACCGCGTCGGCCTCGCTGCTCACCGAGGCGCTCAAGGGCAAGACGCTGGAGGATGCCGAAGCGCTGTTTGAGTCCTTTCACGAATTGGTGACGGGCCTGCAGCCCGCGCACGACGAACCGGGCCTGGGCAAGCTGGCGGCGTTTTCGGGCGTGTGCGACTATCCGACGCGCGTCAAGTGCGCCACGCTCGCCTGGCACGCGCTGCACGCCGCGCTCGAAGGCGACAAGCCGGCGGTGAGCACGGAGGAGCCCGGTGGTTAGTGGGAACCGCTCGCTGGCGGTCGCGGCTCTGTCACATTGCTCGGCGGTTGCAGCGGCTTACCGAGCCACGACCGCGAGGGAGTGGTTATGGCTGACACTCTAGAGAAGAAGGTGATCGACGCGCTGAAGAGCTGCTACGATCCCGAAATCCCGGTGGACATCTACGAGCTGGGATTGATCTACGGATTGAAGGTGGACAAGAGCGGCGCCGTCGCCGTCCAGATGACGCTGACAGCGCCGAATTGCCCGGCGGCCGGCAGCCTGCCCGGCGAAGTCGAGCAGAAGGTGCGGGCGGTCGAGGGCGTGACGGACGTGAAGCTGGAACTGGTTTGGGATCCGCCCTGGGGCCGCGAGCGGCTCTCGCCCGCGGCACTGGTTCAATTGGGACTGATGTAGTGAAAATATCCGCGCAGGAAGAATACGGAATCCGTTGCCTGCTCCAGATCGGGAGTCGGGGGCTGGACGCCAGCCTGACGATCCCCGAGATCAGCCGGGCGGAGCACATCTCCAGCCACTATGTGGCGAAGCTGCTGCGCGTGCTACGGCGCGGCGGCCTGGTGACGAGCGCTCGCGGCCAGGCGGGCGGATACACGCTCTCGCGCCCGCTCTCGCGTATCACCGTAAGCGAGGCGCTGGCGGTGCTCGGCGGGCGGCTCTACGATCCGGCCTTCTGCGGCCAGCACGGCGGCGCGGAGACGGTCTGCGCCCACACCATCGAGTGCTCGATCCGCTCCCTGTGGCGGAGCGTGCAGCAGGCGGTGGATGGCGTGCTCGGCCAGACCACGCTGGCTGATCTGCTGCCGACTGAGGACCCGCCGCCGGTGAGCGCCGCCCCGCTGACCTCGATTCGGATCAACTGAAAACGCCCGTCGCATGTCGCTCGTCGCCCGTCGCAAGGACCACCGAACGGCGGTCGTGAGCTCGTCTCGAATCGACGAGCGACGAGCGACGAGCGTAAAGTAGTACAAGGTAAATGTCCGATCAAAAACTCCAAGTAATCCCGCTGGGCGGCCTCGGCGAGTTCGGAATGAACTCGATGGTGCTGCGCTATGGCGACGACATCATTCTGATCGATGCGGGCATGATGTTCCCCGATGAAGAACTGCTCGGGGTGGATATCGTCACGCCCGACTTCGCGTACCTTGAGGAGAACCGCGACAAGTTCCGCGCGGTGATCCTGACGCACGGCCATGAGGACCATATCGGCGCCGTGCCCTTCCTGCTCTCGCAGCTCAACGTGCCGGTTTACGCCACCGAGTTCACCCTCGCGCTGATCTCGCGCCGTCTGGAAGAACACGACCTGCTCAACCAGGCCCAGCTCAACAAGGTCAAGGCGGGCGACAAACTCGAAATCGGGCCGTTCCAGATCGAGTTCATCCACGTCACGCACTCCATCGTGAACGCGGTGGCGCTGGCCATCACCACCCCGCTCGGCGTTGTGATCCATAGCGGCGATTTCAAAGTGGATCCGACGCCCACCGACAATCTGCTTTTCGACTTGCACACGCTGGCCGATTACGGCCGCCGCGGTGTTCTGCTGCTGCTCTCCGATTCGACCAACTCGGACCGTCCCGGCTACACCGAGAGCGAGCGCGCCATACGCCCCCGGATGGAGGACATCCTGAACCGCGCGGAGCGGCGGGTGGTGGTCTCCTGCTTCAGCTCTTCGGTGCACCGGCTGCAGCAGATCATCGACCTGGCGGCGGAGTTCGAGCGCAAGGTGGCGTTCCTCGGGCGGAGCATGTTGAGCACCACCGAAATCGCGCACTCACAGGGGCTGCTCCACATCCCGAACGGCTTGCTGGTGCGGCCTCAGGACATCATGGACGTCGCGCCGTCGAAGCTGCTGGCGGTGGTTTCGGGCAGCCAGGGCGAGCCGATGTCCGCGCTGGCGCGCGTCTCGGTGGACAATCACAAGAGCCTGTCGGTCGATCGTGGCGACACGGTGGTTCTCAGCTCGCGCATCATCCCCGGCAACGAGAAGGCGATTTACCGGATGCTGAATCACTTCGCCAAGCGCGGGGCCTCGGTTCTCTACGGATCCATGAACCCGCCGTTGCACGTTTCCGGGCACGCCAGCTCGGAAGAGCTGAAGCTGATTCTCAACCTGGTGCGGCCGAAGTATTTCATGCCGATCCACGGAGAGTACCGGCAACTCGCCAAGCACGCCTCCCTGGCCGAGCACCTCCGCAAGGTGGGCCTGGAGGAGACCTTCATCCTCGAAAGCGGCGACACGCTGGAGCTCGACCGCTACGGCGCGCGCAAGGCGGGCAAGGTGGCCGTGGGCCGCGTCTGCATCGACTCGGGCGCGCTCGACGACATTGTCGAAGACATCGTGATCCGCGACCGGCGGCATCTTTCCGAGGAAGGATTCATGCTGCCGATCATCACCATCAACAAACACACCGGCAAGATCGAGGGCCTGCCCGAGATCGTAACCCGCGGCTTCATTTCCCAGGACGGCTCCGATCTGCTCGAGAAGGCGCGCGAGTTGGTAGCGCGAACCGTCGCCACATCCAGCGACGAGGAGCGTACCGACTGGGGCGTCATGAAGGAGAAGATCCGCAGCGACCTGCGGCGCTTCCTGATCAAGCAGACCTCGCGGCACCCTCTGATCATGCCGGTGATTCTGGAGGTGTAGCTTGGTGGACCGCCGTCGTTTTCTACTCGCTGCCGCAGCCGCCGCATCGCCCCTGGTGGCGCGAGAGCAGACGGCCACGCTCACCGTTCATCCCGACCGTCCGGGCGCGCGCATCCCGGTGCGCTACACCGGGCTCAGTTACGAATCCTCACAACTCGCTGAGCCGGATTTCTTCTCGGCGCGGAATCACGACCTGGCTGCCCTGTTTAAACGGATGAGCGCGCGGGGCGTGCTGCGGATCGGCGGAAACTCGAGCGAGTTCACATGGTGGAAGGCCAGTCCGGAGGCCGTGGCGCCGGTGCTCAAGCCGCCCCCGGGCCCGGCCGATGCGAACTGGATGCCACATGAGCTCACAGCCATCACGCCGCAGGCTATCGACAACCTCGCGGGTTTCCTCGACGCCTGCGGCTGGAAGCTGATCTATGGTCTGAACCTGGGCACAGGGACGCCAGAACGCGCCGCCGAGGAGGCCGCCTACGTGGCCAAAACGATCGGCACGCGGCTCGAGTATTTCCAGATCGGCAACGAGCCGGACCTGTATCCCCGGGCCAATAACGCGCTCCGTTCGGCGTCGTGGGGATTCGACAATTATCTTTCCGAGTGGCTGAAGTTTGCCTCGGCCGTCCTCGCGCGCGTTCCCTTCGCTCGGCTGGCAGGGCCGGACGTCGCGAGCGACTCTGACTGGATCGCGCGGTTCGCCCGCCAGGCGCCGGCCAAGCTCAGCGACGGCATCGTCTGCCTCAGCGGCCACTATTACGCCATGGGCCCGCCCGACGATCCGAAGGTGAACATAGAGCGGCTCCTTGGGCCGGCTCCCGAGGGGGCCGCGAGGATCGCGCGCATCGCCCAGATCGCCGCGGACGCGCATCTGCCGTTTCGCATGGCGGAGGGAAATTCCTGCTACCGGGGCGGCAAGCCGGGCATGAGCGACGCGTTCGCATCCGCTCTCTGGGCCGCCGACTACATGCTGATGACGGCTCGAGCCGGCTATGCGGGAGTGAACTTCCACGGCGGCGGCACCCACCAGATCCGCGCCGCGCTGGGCGGCCATCTTCCGGGCGAGACGGTGGCGAAGAAGCCCGCCGCGACAGCGCGTAGCGGCGCATTCTACACTCCCATCGCGGGCAGTCTCGAAGAAGGCTTCGAGCCGCGCCCGATCTTCTACGGCATCATGCTCGGCGACCAGTTCGGTGGAACGACGGCGGTCGCCGCCGAGTTCGATGCTCAGTCAGTGAATGCCACGGCATACGCAGCCACCACGAAGGGCGACCTCCGCGTGGCCATCCTCAACAAGGATGCGAAGCAGGACCTGCGCGTCAAAATCGATCCCGGCTGGCCGCCCAAGCCGGCGCGCGTCTGGAGTCTCTCCGCGCTTGCGCTCGATGCGACGACCGGCGTGACTCTGGCCGGGAAAGAGGTCGGCACCGGCGGCGGCTGGAAGCCCGTCGAAGAGGGTCTGCGGCCCGACAAACACGGGATCTTCACGCTCGACGTTCCGCGCGCGAGCGGCGCACTGGTGTTCTTCCTGTGACCATCAACGGAATCAACAACGATCGCGCGATCGACCCTGAGCCGCCCTCGAACGCCGAAGCGCCAAACGCGCGGACCGCCCAAGCAATTGCGCAACTGGAGGCGGGGAAGGGCAGGAGCTTCAGCAGCGCGGCGGCTTTGATGGCGGACGTGAATGCGGACGATTGAATAACGGGCCGACCGAGGGGCGACGAGCGGCGCACTCGTCTTCTTTGCGAGGATTTGATTTATGAGAGCCCTTCTCTTCTTAGCCGCCGCTGCCACTCTTGCCGCGCAGCCGTATCAGCCCACCTGGGAGTCCCTCGACAAACGGCCGACGCCGGCCTGGTTCACCGACGCCAAGTTCGGCATCTTCATCCACTGGGGCGTCTACTCGGTGCCTGCCTACGCCCCCGTGCTTCCCGGAAAGCTGGCCTACGCCGAGTGGTACTGGAACGCGATGAGCGCAGGCAGGGACGATCCGAAAGCGAATCCGATCCAGACCGGAACCTGGGCCTTCCACCAGAAGACCTACGGCGCCGGCTACCCATATCAGGACTTCGCTCCGCAGTTCCGCGCGGAATTGTTCGACCCGGACCATTGGGCCGATGTCTTCGCCCGCTCGGGTGCGAAGTATGTCGCGCTGACCTCGAAGCACCACGAGGGATTCGCGCTGTGGCCGAGTAAAGAGGCCTCCGCGACGTGGGGCCGTCCATGGAACGCCATGGAGATCGGACCGCGGCGCGACGTGCTCGGCGACCTGAGCGTTGCCGTCCGGCGCAAGGGCCTGCGCATGGGCTACTACTATTCGCTGTACGAGTGGTACAACCCGCTCTGGCTCGCCGACAAGCCCCGCTACATCCGCGAGCACATGATTCCGCAGTTCAAAGATCTGGTGACGCGCTACCAGCCGGCCATCATTTTCAGCGACGGCGAGTGGGAGCTGACTTCCGCCGAATGGCGCAGCCCCGAGCTGCTGGCATGGCTGTTCAACGAGTCCCCGGTGAAGGACGACGTGGTGGTCAACGACCGCTGGGGCAAGGACACGCGCCACAAGCACGGCAGCTATTGGACCACCGAGTACACGCCCGGCATGAGCGGGTTGGACCATCCCTGGGAAGAGAACCGCGGCATGGGCTTCTCGTTCGGGTACAACCGCGCGGAACGCCTGGAGCACTACCATACGGGCCGCGAGCTGGTCATCATGCTGGTGGATCTGGTGAGCCGCGGCGGCAACCTGCTGCTCGATATCGGCCCCGCCGCGGACGGCACGATCCCGGTGGTGATGGAGGAGCGGCTGCTGCAGATCGGCAGCTGGCTCAAGGTCAATGGCGATGCGATTTACGGCACGAAGCCCTGGAAGGTCACGCGGCAGTGGAGCTCGGGCGAAGCGCCGAAGGTGGAATACAACAAGGAGTGGCAGACCGCTTACGATGTGACGAAGGTGACCGAGGGCATCGACGCGTTCTTCACCGCGAAGGGCAACGACGTCTTCGCCATTCTGCCGCGCTGGCCCCGCGGCAGTTTGCAGCTCACGGGAGTGACCGGGGTGAAGTCGGTCACGCTGCTGGGTTTCCAGCCGCCGCTGAGGTCCAGGGCCGTGGAAGGTGGCGTCTCGGTTGATCTGCCGTCGCTGCCCGAGGATCTCGTGCAGCAGCCCGCCTGGGTACTGAAGCTGAGCCGGTGAGCTACTTGCCGCTCCACTGCGCGTCCGCGAACTTGAGATACTGCTCCCAGTCGTACGCGGTAATCCCGTGCTCGCCCGCGCGTATGTGATAGGCCACGGTGTGCTGGATGGGCTGATGGATGTCCGGCATCTGATCCGTCCCAATCCCATGCTTGCCTAACAGCTCGTAGACCGGCGAGGCATTCACCACGGCCAGGAACTCGCCCCTGGGGTCGGCCCACAGGTCGCCCGCCGCGCTGGCCACGTAGAGCGGCCGCGGAGCGATCAGGGCCAGCAGCATGTGAGCGTCCACCGGCAGCTCGTCCTCGCGGTTGTCGTACTTCTTGTAGTTGCCGCTAAACCAGTGCGGGAACGATCGGTTCAAGTCCGCAATGCGCTCGCCGAAATCGCGACGGGTGATGGCCGCGCCGCCTTCTCCGGATTCGTTCGAGATAACGATGGAGAAGCGCGTGTCCTCGGCGCCCGCCCACAGGGCGGCCTTGCCCATGCGCGAATGGCCGATCACGGCCACGCGCCGTGCGTCGACGCCGCGGTCGCTCTCCAGGTAGTCCATCGCACGGCTCAGGCCCCAGGCCCAGGCCGCGAGCGCGCCCCAGTCGTCGGCCGCCGGCTGCTTCTGTCCGGGGCGAAAGAACAGCGGCCGGATGCCGAACCCGATGCCGCCCGTGAGGTCGGGTTCGATGTCGCCGCAATAGACCGTTGCCAGACCGTAGCCGTGCTCCAGCACCTTCTCCAGTTGCCATGCGGCGGTGGCCGAGCCGCGCGATTTCTCTTCGGCCCGCCGCTTCACCACCGCGTTTGTGGCCGGGTCGCGCGTCCATTCCTCGGCCAGCGGGACGCCCGGATCGGCCGACACCGTGTGGTTCCCCGCGAAGCCGAGCCCAAGGAACACCGGCGACGGACTCTTCGCGCCCGCCGGCAGATAGAGCAGCAGATCCATCTTCGGTCCATCGCGTCCGGCCAGCCACACCGTGACCCGCTCACGAACCGCCCTTCCGTTCAGAGCCTTCTCGCTGGAGGCGACCTCGAAGTTCAGCTCGGCCGGCCTTGCGGGACTGCGCCCGAAAAACTCCGACCGGTACAGCTCGAGAATCTCCGGGCGGCGCTGCTCCTGCCAGGTCTTCGCATCGCGCACCCGCTCGCCGTTCCGCATCACCAGCGGGTCAGGCAGGGTGTATTTGGGAACTTTGGCTTCGTCGTAGTTCGGCGCGGGCCGCTGTCCCAGGGCATCGAGACAGAGCACCAGGGCCGCGGCCGGCACCAGCAGTCGAATCATACTGACATCTTACTCTGTGGGCCCCCGCACCGAACCGCGACCATCAGGGAGCGGACTACTTCGTGACGTAGGTCCGGTGCACCGGTCCGCCTTCCGCATCCGAGTCGTTGGTCTCGAAGACCAGGCCTTGTGGCAGGTCGGCCGTCACGCTGTTGGTCCTGCGGTTGATCTGCTTGTCTTCCTTGACCCGAGCGCCGTAGCCCGTCGCGGCGGCCTTCACATCGGCCATCGGCGGCGGTGGGGCGACAGGAGCGCCCGCCCTGGACGAGCCCACCGCGTCCACTGCCGTGGACGACAGCAGCTTCGGCCACACCTTGCGGAAAAGGTCATGCGTGGCGTAGACGTCGGCTCCGGTCACCTTGCCGTTCACCGCGGCCACGTAGCCCAGCGCGTCCGGGTATTTGTCGGCGAGGCCCGCGAGATCCTTCTTGAAGGCGTCCACGCGCTCTTGCAGCTTCGGCGCTTCGAGCATGAGCTGGTAACTCGTGGGCGACTGAGGCGAGCTCACCTCCGCTGCAAGGGACCCCGCGAGGCGTGTCCGCTCCTTCGCCACCTGCGCCCATACCTGGGCCTGATCGGCCTGCTGCTGCACGGCCCGCTTCATGGCCGGCGAGGAAACCATCCCGGGAGACCCGGCGAAGGCGTGCGCCGGCTCGGAGCCACGCTGCGTCCACCGCCCATGCTCCACGCAGAAAACGTTGATATCGAGCTTGCTCGACGAGGACGGCACGATGATGTCATCCTTCAGCACGCGGTCCTGCTTGCCGCCCTTCACGATCTCGCCGGATTGTATGTAGACGTCTTGGGCCGACAGGTTCTGTACTTGCAGCACATTCACGTTGCTGGTCTCGTAGACCACCGCCTTGTGTTGCTCCAGCGCCTCGCCCAGGGTCAGGTACTTCTTCTGGAACCGGTCCTGCCCGTGAACCAGGTAGATGGAAAGGTTGTCGTGCGTGTACGGGCCGCTGAGTTTCAGGTCGGCAGCCTCCGTAGTGGCAGTGAGCGCCGCCAGCGCGGCGATGCAGGTTGTGATGAGTTTCACGGCATTTCTCCTCGGTGGGGAAATGCCGCCACCGGCCGGACCCTTTCACCTGCGATAAGCTTGTTTCGAAGCTATGCGACACCCAACCTTGGTTCTCTCTCTATTCGCCTTGATGGCGCTCGGAACGCAGGCAGCGCCCATCGGTCCCATTCCCCTTTGGAAGGGAACGGCGCCCGGCGACAAGGACACCCTGGGGCCCGAGCACGATACCACCACCGACAAGGACCACATGGTCGAGGGCCGGCGCGTGATGCGCTTCACCAACGTCTCCGTGCCCACTTTGACGGTCTATCGCGCGGCCAAAGGCGGCGAGGCCGGTCCGGCGGTTCTGGTGTTTCCCGGGGGTGGCTATCACATCCTCGCGTGGGACCTGGAGGGCACCGAGGTGTGCGAGTGGTTGAACTCGGCCGGCGTCAACTGTGTCCTGGTGAAGTACCGCGTGCCTGCGCGCGAAGGCCAGCCAAACTACGCCGCGCCGCTACAAGATGCGCAGCGAGCCCTGGGGATGGTTCGCTCCCGCGCCAAGGAGTGGGGGATCGATCCCCAGCGCATCGGCGTGCTCGGCTTTTCCGCGGGCGCCCACCTCTCCGCCACGCTCGGCGCCAACTTTGAGAAGCGCACTTACGATCGCGTGGACGAAGCGGACGACGCCAGTTGCCGGCCGGATTTTGCGCTCCTGATTTATCCCGGTGGAGTGGTGCGCGATGGTAAATTCGGCGCCGAGACGCAACCGACCGCCAACACGCCGCCTACGTTCCTGGTGCAGACGGAGGATGACCCCGTCCGCGTCGAGAACAGCCTGGCCTACTACGCCGCGGCGAAGGAGGCGAAGGTTCCCGTGGAGATGCACCTCTATCCGGCGGGAGGCCACGGCTACGGGCTGCGCCCCTCGGCGTTGACCGTCACCACCTGGCCCGCCCGCGCCGTGGATTGGCTGCGCTCGCTCGGCGTGCTTGGGCCGGCGAAATGACTTGCGGCACTGCG
>Ga0265331_10002431_pt1 | contig 12616 bp, 12 predicted proteins | sample 41923metaG_FD_202088 | JGI IMG/M metagenome (GOLD analysis project Ga0265331, IMG submission 202088) | Rhizosphere microbial communities from Carex aquatilis grown in University of Washington, Seatle, WA, United States - 4-19-23 metaG | ecosystem: Host-associated > Plants > Roots > Rhizosphere...
TCCGGTTTCCCGTGCGCACAAAACTTCCATGACCTGAGGGAAATCGGACCCGGCCCAATCGAACTGGTAATACATCAAGGCCAATTCCTTGCCGTTTTTAGATGCAGGGCCGCTCGAATTCGGTTCGCCGTAAATGGAGCTGACGCGGTCCTGCGAATCGCCGATTCGCAGGCCCAGGCCCGTTTCCCAATTTTTCGAATCCAGAAAATTGGCGCGCTTGCCCTCACACTTGCCGTCCTGCGATTCCAGCGAGGTAATCGTTATACTCTGGATTACGGGTTTGCCGTCCAGTTCCACCCGGATCGCCCGCCCCGAACAGGTGTCGACCCACTCCCTGTATCCCAGTTCCTCCTGGTTCGGGGTAGGCTTCGATCTTAATTTTTTCTCCGCGATTTCGAAGGTATCGCGCCCTGGCCGCAGCCCGGCCAGCAGGGTTTCATTGGCGCGGAGCGGTTTCAAGGACGCGGCGCTTTGCAAGGCCAATTGCCCGCCTGAAACCGCCGTCATCGGCGCAGCCAGCAGCAGGCTAACGCACAGCCAGAATTTCATCGAGCCGCGCTTCAAAATTTTTCTCTCCTTCGGACCACAGCCGGAGGCGCTCGACGGGCATGTTTTCCTCGACCGCGCGCATCCATCCCATCAGGTGCTGGATATTCTCTCGCGTTTTCTCCTGATATTCGCGCAAATTTTTCGGCTGCGACATCCACATCAGGAACCGCGCCTCGTCTGGGCTTTGCGGCTCTGCCACACGGGTGTTCTCCGGCGTGAGCAGCCCCGCGTGACCCGTAAACACATGCTCAAAACCGAGGTCCGCTCGGAAATGTCCCCATTCGCTCGAAATACCGTTATCGTATTGCGGGCCGTAACAGAAGAGTTCGAGCCGCTCAGGACTTTTCTTCCAGCTTGCGGTTTCCAGATCGCGAATCCATAGATCCCATCGTGCGGCAATTTCATAACACACATCGTCGAAATGATATTCTTTGACCAGTTCCAGAATTTCCGCGGGCGTCAGAACCTGGCCGCGCAGATCGTATTCCTCGACCGGCGACTCCGTGGAATCCACGGCGCGAACCGTCATTCCGGTAAAACCCAGCGGCCCGGTGGAAACAGGCACAGTAGCAAGAAACTGCTCGAAATGAGTAAGCATGCTGGCTTCATCAAAATTGCGAACCCAGATGCTGGCATAGGCGCGGTTAGGCATCATGATATTATACAGGCTTCGCTTCCCAGAACCGAAACGCGGCGTCCGTGTCGAGTAGCACAGGCTTTAGTAGAACAGGCTGAAGCCTGTGCCGCTAAGACGTGCAGCCAAATTGACCCACTACCAAAACCCAGGGACCATTGACTTCAGGTCGGAGTTGGAAGAAAATGGATGTGTATTGCAGGTCTTTGTGGATCATTTAGAGGCTTGATAAGTGTGCAACTGGCGTGCAAAGAGGCATCACAATGAACATTTCAAAAAAGATCGACCCTCCAATCTCTAGGAACTGACCGGCATTCTATTCACCAGCGTTTCGAATCTGGCCTTCACGGTATCGACTTGGAACAGCACGAATAGATCCCCATCTTTTTTTACGTCATTTCGAAAATCCGAGACGCGCTGCTCATCCGGTTCCTGGCCATCGGGAAAGACAACTTCCAGGTCGTCCATTGCCTGCCCTGAATTCTTGACCCTGTCGACGTCCAAACCCGCAAGGCGGGCCAAAGCGCAGGCTCGATTGTACCGTAGCGCCCGGATCTTGCGTTGAGGCGCGATGGATAACTCCCAGCGAGTACATTTGGCGAGCGCGTAAGTGAGCAATGCGAGGCTCTCCTCAAAGCGCGTGGCCGCCGCCTCGCGATGTCCTTTTGAGATATCTTCGACCCCCGTCGTGTGCTCGATGATCGCCTTCAGAAACCGGGCTCTTTGCTGGTCGGGTTGCAGGTCGAGCGATTCGTCCAGAAGCTTCCGCGCGTTTTCCGGCTCATTCTTTAAATTCAAGAGCAAGTCGCCGAGCTCATTCAGCGCAGCAATCGACTTGGGCGAAACTGCGCGGGCGTGTTCGAGATACCAGACCGCGCGATCCGGATCTCTGGGGTCTGGCTTGGGCGCATGGGGATTCTTTTTATGTTCTGTATCCTCGCGCGCGTACATATGGCTGTAGTAGCTTCCCAACTTGATGTAGATGCTCGAGGCGTCGTCGCGGAAAGGTTCGAGGTCGAAGAATCGAAATGCCCCGACCGACCATTCGAAGTGCTCGATCATCACGCGCTGCTTCTCGTTCATCTTCTTCAGCGTTTCCCTCCCGTAATCGGGGTCCGGAAGCGACTGTTCCAGCTCATTGCGGATCTTTTGAATGGAATTCTGCATATCCCGAAACAGCGGAAACTGCCTTCGAATTTCAAGAACCTCGGTCTCGATGAGTGCCTTCGCCTGCCCCGTTTGTTTCTCCAGGCGGGCCTCGAAATCAAGCACGCGCTGTCCGGTCCTGTCTTCCAGTTTGTTGAGGCGATCGACGGTTTGATCGGCGCGGTCTTTCGCATCCTGAACGCCGATATAGGAGGCCACACCCAGCGACAACGCGTACAGCGAGGAAAGACCCAGCAGCAGCGACACCAGCGATTTCAAATCCTCGGCGCTCTTTTCATAGCTATTCAGTTTTTCCCGCAGGATCGCCTCCTGTGGGGAAGTTTCTCGAGGGGGCGCGGGAACCTCGATATACCGATTCCACATCCAGGGTTGCATCATCACATCCATGCCAAGCACCAGCGCCGCCGCGATCGTGGCCGCCGCCAGAAATCCAATCGCGATCTTCAGGGTTTTTCCGCGCGCGGGCGGAGGTGGATTCACGGCGGACGGCGGATTAAGTTGAGGCTGTATTCCTTGCGTGCTCATCGCGCCATGCTACCACGACTGGTTTCCCCCAGAAACCGCCGATGGTAGCGACGTCACCGGTCGAAGGAGTCCAGCAGGGGGGGGTGCCGCGGAGATTTCAGGACTTACGATCTGTTCAGAAGTGCACAGACGTCGATCGTACTTGCCGTTATAATCATAGAATGGTTGTCATTTTCCCGGAGGTGCAAATTGGATGGTAAAAGAACGTTGCGTATCGTCAAGAATCTTGTGAAATGCGCTTTGCTGGTCGGCGTCCTGCTTCTAGCTGGTGCATCTGTGGAGAGCGCACAAATCGGGATTGGAATCCGAATCGGTCCACCGCCTCGACCGCGCGTGGTTCGTGTCGTGCCCGTCAGCCCCGGGCCTGGCTACGCCTGGATCGACGGTTATTGGTATCCGGTAGGACGCCACTATCGTTGGCATGAGGGATACTGGACGCGGCCGCCGTATGAAGGCGCTCGCTGGGTTGGGCCTCGTCACGATGGAACGCAATTCTTTGCCGGGTATTGGGACGGAGACCGCGGCCAATTCGAACACGATCATCGGTGGGACCATGACCGCGATCGGGACCATGACCGCTTCCACGATGACCATCGCTAGAAATGAGCAACTCACCAGTCGTTTCAGTGCTTCCCCACGCCCTTTACCGTTATCGTAAAGGGCGCGGTTTTTTTAGTAGTGTCCAGGGTTCCACCGCCTGACTCGAGAAAAAAACTGGTAGGGCCTCAAGCAGCGCAGGCTGTGGGTATTGAATTCTGAAGACTGCAAGCTCCATTGAAACCACAACGCAAATGGTCTGGCCCGAAGTAGCCCGGCAAGTTTCAAACACCCACAGGCTCAAGCCCCGTGCCGCTAAAGCATCCAAGCAGACGAAGTCACTCACGCTTTTTTGAATTGAATTTTCCGCCGGGTCAAGGAACGAAAGACAGTGCACGCGCCCTACTTCTGTTCTTCGACCCTACTTCTGTTCTTCGAATGGATGGATGGGGGAAACTGCCGATTCCGGCTTTGCAGGAGCTTCGAACGATGAGGAAAGCCCGGCCAGCCGCTGGCGGAGCGTTTCGCCCACTTCGGCAAACACGCTGGTGCAGACAGTCTTGAGTTTCTTTTCGGTGGACGCAGCCAACTGCTCAATCAATGTCTCGGATTGTTGATTGAGCCTGGTCACGGTAGTCAACAGCCAGGAATTGGACGCATTGTCGAGCCGCTGCTTGTGATCGTCCATCGCCTGAGTGCCCAAAGACCGGATGGATGCCTGGAATTGCAAGTCGAGCGACGCGGCTTCGGTGCGCAAGGTGTCCTTGGCATGTTCCACTTGAGCCGTCAGTTCTTCCTTGCCCTGAGCCAGCGAGTGCTGCGTGTGCTGGGAGAGCACTCGCTGGTATTCCACGGCAAACGCGCGCGCATCGCTTTCCAGTTTCGAACGGACCTGCACGGTGTGCGCTTCCATGCGAGCTGCGCTCTGTTCGAATGCGGTGTTCGTTTTGGAAACGTACGTATCGAATTGCTCTCGCGCAAGTTGTTCGGTGCGCCCGGAGAAATTGGCGGCGGCGGCATCGCCGGCGTCGGCCATCTGAAGAGCGGCCCGCTCGGCGGCGTCGCGCGCATTGTCCTGCATCTGCGTCTGCGCGTGCTCCACGTAGCTGCGGCTGTAATGATCCAGTTCGCTGGCGAACATGCCGGAGAGTTCGCCTGCCTTTTCTCGAAGACTGGTCGCGGCCTGGTCCACCCCTTTTTCAAGGGTCGTTTGCATCTGTTGCTGAACTTTTTTCTCGTACCAGTCGGCAGACTTAAACAGCGCTTCGAATGTGCTGTGAGTGGTTTCGGTGGACCGGGTTTCGAGCTCGCCGATATATTTCGCCGAAACGGCCCGCGCAGATTCCGAAAATTCCTTTTCCACATCCGCAAGCATGTCCTTGCTGCGCGCGACGGCATCCAGAACGCTGCGTTCGGAGGTCTGCCAGACACGATTCTGGTGCTCGGCGAGGAATTTTTCGGCCTGATCCCGGTCGAGTGAAAGCTTACTGAGCATTTCGGTGACGCGGAGAATTTGCGGGGAAAGCCTTTGCTCGAGTTCGCCCGCCAGCCGGTCGATGGTTTCCCGGCCGGAAGATTCCAGCACGGGTTGCAACCGCTCCGCCATTCCCGCGACGGCCGATTCCGCGCGGCGATTCATTTCGGCGCTCTGCGCTTCCAACAGCCCTTCACCGCGCCGGGCCCATTCCTCCGACGCCGTCTGGAGATGCGCTTGAAATTCTCCTCGCCGCATTTCCAGTTGTTCAACCGACTGCTGCATCTGCGAAATCGTGGACTCGCCCCTCGCCGCTTCCGTTTGGATCGATGCGCGCAAAGCGCCCAAGGCCCCTTCCGCTTCCGTTGTCGCCTGCGAGAACGCGCTGCCCATTGTCTGGATTCGCCGTTGTAATTGTTCTTCGATCTCACGCGTAGCGGCTTCATTGTTCGCGAGCAGACGTTCCGAAGCCTGCCGCATGGCCTCCTCGATCGAGGCCCGAATTTTTTCGTTCCAGCGCGCGCTTGCCGAAGCCAGGTCGGATTCGAGCCTGCCGCGCCAGCCGCCTTCGGCCACCGTCGTCGCCGTCGTGATCTGCTCGGTAAGGTTCTTTGCTGCTTGTTCCAGGTGGGCCAGGCGCGTCCGGGCTTCCATCGAGCGCTGGTTCATCAGTTCCTGCCAGCGGAGCGTTTCCTGCTGTGCTGCATCCGCTGAATTCTGCCGCAACTGGTCGATCGCCGTGCGGACTTCGCCCGCGTTTACGTCCAGGCTGCCGCTCAGGCTCTGAAGTTTCTCAATGGCCATTAGAAGCTGGCTTTGAATCTGCTGCTCAAAATCCGCGCGGCGCGAGCGTTCGACTTCGGAGAGCTGGGAATCGATTTGCGCGCGGGCCTCTGCAATCCGGCGATCCAATTCCCGCGACCATTCGGTCCGCATGGACGCCAGGCTTGCGTCCCTCTCATTTTCGATTTTTTGCTGCGTTTCATTTTGCGTTCGCTCGAGATGTGCTGCGACGGCGGCGGCCACCGATTTTTCCGCCGCATCTTTCAGTTGGATTTGGAGCGCCGCAAGAAGGGGACGCGTTTCCGCCGCAACAGCCCGCGTGGCCGTCTCCCGGACCGTGCTCTGAACCTGCTGTCTGGCTTCCGCCACCAGTCGAGCGAGTTGCCGCGCAAACTGCGCAGTGGAATCGCCTCCGGCGGGCAGGGGGATCACGCGTACATTGTCCTCCACTGCTTCAAGACCCTGATGGACAGGAGGTTCTTCCGCGAGCCAATCGGCGCCGCGCTGAGCCATCGGGTCGATTCGTTCGGACGGCGCGGGGATTTCCGCGCTGGCTGTTGCGTCCGGGAAGGGAAACCAATCGCCTGGAGGAAAAGCGATGCCCCAAACATTTCCAGGAACTTCCAGTTCAACGCCGATCTGAAAGAGTTCCCGGACTGTTCGCGGGCGCTGAATCCACGTCACGCGTGCGCGCACGCTGCGCGCCTCGCGCCCCGATTCATTGTGGGGGACTTCAAAGGTGACCCACATATTCTTCAACACATAATGCTTGGATTGGTAGCGGCACCCGTGGCAATTAATGATCAGGCTGGAGGTGCGTTCCTGGAAAGGCCTGCCGAGTGCATCCACGCCGGACACGGTCATCGGTACAGCCTGAACAATTCGCGTGCTCCGCCGCTTTTGCGATTCTACTTCAGGATGTGTGTTGGATTCCACCGCACCATCTCCCCCACGCTTGAATAGAAAGCCTAGCATCGCCCCCTCCATGCGTCGAGGGCCGACATGCGCGTTTTCCTATCAGTTACGTCCTGGTGATCCATAAACCGCTGCACCAGGTCCCGGGGGATCGAGAGGCTGGGCGCCTTCTTCGCGCGCAATGTACTACGAAAGTCGCGGAACCGCCAGAAAAATGAATCGGAAACAGGTTTCACAACCCGAAATTCATGGAATTTTAACTTGCACAAGCGAAGGCTGTGGAACTTTTGCCGGAAGTTCAAATTCAGCGGGTTGGCAACCGGCAGAGTCGAGTTTTGCCAATTCCTTCTTCAACTCAGGATTCTGCCTCAAGTACATCACTGTCTCCCACAGGATCGAGGAGACCACTGCATCCTGGGGAACAACGAGGCGATAGTGCATCCAGCGTCCCTCGCGCCGCGCTGCGACGATTCCCGCGCGCCGTAGATAGGCGAGATGCCGGGAAATCTTCGGCTGGCTGATGCGCAGGATTTGGACGAAATAACAGACGCAGATTTCCCGGTCCGCGATGAGGTTAAGCAGACGGAGACGCGTGGGATCGGCCAGGGCGCGGAAGAAGAGATCGAGGGCGAGAGGCTTTTCTTTTTTTGCCATCCTCGTCTGAAGCATATATGGCTTGACGGATATATGCAATTTCTTTAAGATGAATACATATGGACAAGCACATATATTGTTCCTTGGTCAGGAGGATGCCGTGGAAACGAAGCCAGTGAGTGCGTTGAAAGCCCACCTCTCGATTCGCGTGAGCGATGTCGCGGCGAGCACGGTGTTTTATCGCAAGCTCTTTGGGATTGAGCCTTCCAAGGTCCGCACGGGTTACGCGAAATTTGATATCGCCAACCCGCCGCTCAATTTCACCCTGAATGAATCGGCGAGCACTGGGCAGGGCGCCTTGTCCCATCTTGGAATTCAGGTGAAAACGACCGCCGATGTTCTGGCCATTCGCCAGCAATGGCTCGACCGGGGACTGACCACTCGCGATGAAATGAAAACGGAGTGCTGCTACGCGATGCAAGACAAGGCCTGGGTCCGCGACCCCGACGGGAACGAGTGGGAAGTCTTCGCCGTACTCGAAGATAACCTGCCGGAAATGCCCGCGGCGCAGAACTCGTGCTGCGGTCCGGATTGTTGCGCGCCCGTTGCAATCATCCACGCATAAACATTTCTGCGAAAGGAATCTCTATGTCAAAGGGCTACAACGTATTGTTTCTTTGCACTGGAAATTCAGCTCGCTCAATCATGGCCGAAGCAATCTTGAACTGGAAGGGCGCACCGAATTTCAAAGCCTACAGCGCGGGAAGCCATCCGTCGGGCAGAGTTCGTCCGGAGGCGCTAAGGCAAATTGAGATGTCGCGCATGCCGATCGAAGGACTTCGCAGCAAGAACTGGGACGAATTTGCGCAACCCGGCGCGCCCCAAATGGATTTTGTCTTTACCGTTTGCGACAATGCAGCGGCTGAAGTCTGCCCTGTGTGGCCTGGCAAGCCGATGACCGCGCATTGGGGCGTGCCGGATCCCGCCGCCGTGCAAGGGACGTATGAAGAGATCGAACGAGCGTATCTCGCCGCCTTCATGAGTCTTGACCGGAGGATCACGCTCTTCCTGTGCCTTCCGCTCTCCACGCTCAGTCAACTTGCGGTCAAAAAGGAAATCGAACGCATAGGTCGCCAATGAAATCTTCACTTTCGCGCCGCCTTGCCGCTGAATTTCTTGGGACTGCGTTTCTGGTGGCCGCCATTGTCGGCTCAGGGATCATGGGGGAGCGGCTTTCCGGCGGAAATTTCGCGCTTGCGCTATTGTGCAACTCGATCGCAACGGGAGGGGCGCTCGTTGCGTTGATTCTCACATTCAGGCCGATCTCCGGCGCGCATCTTAATCCAATCGTGTCTTGGATCGATGGTTTAATCGGTGGGATAACCTGGAATGAGGTTTGTTTATACCTGATTGCCCAGATTGGAGGAGGTATCGCCGGTGCGGCATGCGCGGATTTAATGTTCGCACTTCCCGTGGTTTCGCTTTCTCGCCACGTGCGGACGGGCCCCGCGCAATGGTTCAGCGAATTTGTTGCCACATTCGGGTTGATACTTGTGATCCGGTCCTGCGCGCGCTTTGAGAGTGCGTGGGTTCCTCTTGCGGTGGCTTGCTATATCGTTGCAGCGTATTGGTTCACGGCATCTACATCCTTCGCCAATCCAGCGGTAGCGATCGCGCGTTCATTGAGCGATACATTTTCGGGCATTCGCCCGTCAGACGTTCCCGGATTTATTGTGGCGCAAATATTGGGAGGACTTTCCGCTTCCGTTGTTTTCAATTGGCTCGGCCACAGGCCGCAGTCGTCTCCTTGATTTACAGCGGACGGTGCTTGAACGTTCGCAGTCCCTTGCTGTAGCTGCCCACCGTCTGCCCTTTGCCGAAGAGTTTGTATTTGTATGTGGTCAGCCCTTCAACGCCCACCGGCCCGCGGGCATGCAGCTTTCCGGTGCTGATCCCGACTTCCGCGCCCAGGCCGTAGCGGAAGCCGTCGGAAAATCGCGTAGACGCGTTCTGATACACGCCCGCCGCATCCACAAATTCCATGAATCGCGCGGCGACATCGTGGCTTTCGGAGATAATCGATTCCGTGTGCCGCGAGCCGTAGCGGTTGATGTGCTCGATCGCTTCATTTACGCCGTCCACCACCTTGATGGACACGATCAGATCGGAATATTCCTTCTTCCAGTCTTCTTCCGTCGCCGGATGAACCTCCTCTTCTCCCGTGAATTCCATCGTTCTGGCACAGCCGCGCACCTCAACGCCCGCCGCGCGAAACAGTGCAATCATCTGCGGCAGAAAGAGCGGTGCAATATCCTTATTCACCAGCAATGTTTCCAAAGCGTTGCAGGCCGCGGGATATTGAACTTTGGAATCGAGGGCCACGTCATAGGCGATTTGCAGATCCGCGTCAGCGTGGACATACACATGGCAGATTCCTTCGCCGTGGCCGAGCACGGGAATCCTGCTATGTTCGGTGACGTAGCGGACAAATTCATTCGATCCGCGTGGAACGATCAGATCGATGTCTTCGTGCAGTGTTAAAATCTCCGCGACATCCTCGCGCGTATGGAACAAGACCACCGAATCGCCGGGAATATCCGGAAAAGCGGAAAGCGCATCGCGCCAGATCGAAACCAGAACCTTGTTGGTTTCCGCGGCTTCGGCGCCGCCTTTCAGGCACGCGGCGTTTCCCGATTTCAACGCCAGCGAAGCGATTTGGGGAGCCACTTCAGGCCGCGCCTCGAACACAACGCCAACGACGCCCAGCGGGCACGTCTCCTTGTAGAGAACCAGATTGTCGTCCAGTTCCATGGCGCTCAGCCGGTGGTGGAGCGGGTCGGGCAGTCCGGCCACTTCGCGCACTCGCTGCGCCATTTCGGCAACGCCGCGCTCACTGGTTCGCAAACGCGCAAACATCGAACGCGTCATCTCGCCGGCCTCGACGGCGCGCTGCGCAATCGCGCAATCTTTTTCATTGGCCGCCAATATTTCCGCCGAACGCGCTTCGATGGCGTTGGCCGCGGCCATCAGAGCCTCGTTGCGGCGTTCGCCCGACAGCGCGGCGAGAACATGCGCTGCGCGGCGCGCCCGGCGAACCAGTTGTCGGACTTCCGAACCGTCGAGTTGATTTTTCGTTGCGCTCATTTTCGATCCAGTAGAACGATATTGTCGCGCTTTACCAGCACTGTTGCACGCCCATTTGTCCGGCTGGCGCCCGGCGCCGTCCCCGGGCGGTTCGCGATCATGCCCAGAGCGTCTCCGCGCGAGTAATCCGAAATTCCGCGGGCAAATTCCTGCCCTTCCGCATCCAAAATGCTCACGACTTCCGCGGCGTCAAATTCGCCTTCCACTCCCACGACGCCCGAAGCCAGCAGGCTCGCTTTTCCGCCCGTCAGCGCCTCGCGTGCGCCTGTGTTAACAATGACGCGGCCTCGAACTCCCGCCGCGTACGCAATCCAACGTCGCTTGCCCGCCATGCGTGTTTTCGAGAGAAACACGGTGCCGGTCGGCACGCCGTCAAAAATCCTCGTTAGCGTGTCCGGCTTTCTGCCGTTCGCGATTACTGCCACCCCGCCCGCCTGCATCGCGATTTCCGCGGCGTCGAGTTTCGTCAGCATTCCGCCGCGGCCGCCTTCGGACGGCCCCATCGCGAGCGATTTCAATTCCGGCGTAATTTCCCCGACCAGCGGGATCACGCTTCCCGTTCCTTTCGACCCGGACGGCCCGAATTCCATTAACCCGTCCACATCGGTCAACAGCACCAGCGCGTCGGCTTCAATGTGACTCATCACCAGTGCAGCCAGCCGATCGTTATCGCTGAAGATGCGTTCCCCGGCGCGAATGTTCAGGTAATCGAGTTCCGCCGTCGAAACCGTATCGTTCTCGTTGATGATGGGAAGCACGCCAAGCTTCAAAAGCGCTTCCATCGTCTGCCGCAGGTTTGAATACCGCGTCCGGTCGACGAAGTCTCCCTCGGTCAGCAGTACCTGCGCGAGTTGCACGCCGTGCGTCTGAAATAATTTTTCGTATTCATGCATTAGCAGGCTTTGGCCGACGGCGGCGCACGCCTGGCGGATCACGAGGTCGTTCAGCCGGTCGCGATGAAGTCCCAAACGGCCGCGACCCAGGCCCACGGCTCCCGAGGAGACGAGGACAAACTGACGGCCGCTCTGTTTGAGCAGCGCGATGGTCCGCGCTACCGGCTCGATCTGAGCGGCGTTGAACTGGCCGTCGCTTCCCGTCACGATGCCGGTGCCTAACTTGACGACAGCGCGGCGCGACGCGCGCAATCGATTCTGTTGTTCCGTTCCTGGATTCTGATTTTCCACGGGGCTCTACTTTATCATCGAGTCGCGCGTGCGCCAAAGTTATGCGCGGCGGGATCCGAGTTTCGGCAACCGCGCTCATCCGCGTTCATCCGGCTTGCTTCGACCGGGAAACTCCATTACGCTGTTAAAGTTGTCGGCGGTGTCTTCCCTCCCAGCCCGCTACTGGTTTCACCGATGGCAGTCCAAATTCAAACGAAGGAAGGAAGATGCGTGACGCGTAAAAATACGTTGGCGAGTTTTGTCGTGGCGGTCGTGCTGAGCCTGTCGTTGACCGCCTGCAAGGATACAAAAACACTTCAAGAGAACGAACAATTGAAGGCCCAGGTGGCCGATCTTCAGAAGCAGGTGGGCCAGTTGGGAAATAATCTTGAAACTGTGACGGCCGACCGGGACGAACTCATGAAGGAAAACACAGCGCTCAAAGCCAAAGCAAAGGCAAAGCCTGCTAAAGCGAAACACGCGGCGAAGAAAAAGAAGAACCGAAAGCATCGCCACGCTTAGAATCTTCTGCGGTTTCATCGTGCCGGCAGTTTGCAATGCATCCATTTATTTAATAATTTATTAAACGGAGGATACGAGCATGAAGACATTTGAAGTGCGATTTCGGTATCAGGATCGAAGCACCGGAGCGGTGGAATCAACATCCACAGTCGATGCATCGAGTCTTCCCGGCGCAGTCGCCAAGGCCACGCGTGAATTTGTCAAAGCGCTGGACCGCAAGCAGCGGTTCGATATGAACAAAAGTGGCCTCGAAATCACGGCCAAGCCCGTGAGTTCATCCGGGGATGCGCAGGAGGAAACCTCCAAGGAAGCCTCCGCCGGTTGAAAATTCATGGATAAATTGGTAGCGCCGGTGTCCCGCCGGCGCTACCTTTGCATTTATCCCCACGCTGCCGACCTCCATTAAAAGACTCCCTCCCTTTACCCCGAGGGGAAATCCTTCGTTTCAGGCCAGGCTCGACTTCTGCGCAATACAAATTAAAATCGATCGGAGCCCCCGTTCCGCCGAGGAAACACATCGCGAAGGCTGGGCCGGTCCCGAGACTTTGCCGTGCTAAATTAGAAGTTCACGATTTCAACGCTTCGCCCTCGGCTCCAGGAGATATGGCA
>Ga0265331_10002432_pt1 | contig 12613 bp, 7 predicted proteins | sample 41923metaG_FD_202088 | JGI IMG/M metagenome (GOLD analysis project Ga0265331, IMG submission 202088) | Rhizosphere microbial communities from Carex aquatilis grown in University of Washington, Seatle, WA, United States - 4-19-23 metaG | ecosystem: Host-associated > Plants > Roots > Rhizosphere >...
TTGTCGGGGCGATCGGAGCCGTTGCACTAACTACCGGCACTCTGGCGTTTTGGGCCGCGCGTGTGGCCCACGGCGCGAGGCTCGGTACGAACCATTTCCCAAACGTCACGCTGACCACGCAGGACGGCAAACGTGTTCGTTTCTACGATGATCTGATCAAAGGCAAGATCGTTGCCATCAATTTCATCTATGCCCATTGCGAGTTTTCCTGTCCGCTCGAGACGGCCCGTCTCGCGCAGGTGAGGCAGCTGCTCGATGCCCGAATGGGCAAGGACATCTTCTTCTACTCGATCAGCATCGATCCGGGCCACGATACCCCTGCCGTTCTGCAGGAATACGCACGCAAGTTTCACGCCGGAGTTGGTTGGAGCTTTCTCACGGGGAAAAAGGAGGACATCGATCTCCTCGCCAACCGACTTGGTCTGAGTGAAGACGACGGAAGCATTACGGATGCCCCAGGCAAGGACCTCGATGGACATACACCCCATCTGCTCATCGGCAACGAAGCGACGGGTCAGTGGGTCCGCGACGCGGGGACTGACAATCCGCGTTTTCTCGCGCGGCTCATTGCAGACTTCGTGGGCAGTCGCGGTAGCACCACATTGGCTGGCCGAGGGAGCTCGGGGCAGCCGTTTGACATCAAGAGTCCGGGGCAATATCTGTTTGTGAAAGAGTGCTCTGCCTGCCACAGCATCGGTCACGGAGACAAGATCGGCCCGGACCTGGCGGGCGTGGCCGGTCGGCGGGATCCCGCGTGGCTGGCTCGATATATTGAGGCGCCGGACAAGGTGTTGGCCTCCGGCGATCCGATCGCCAAAGGGCTCCAGGCGCGCTACCGAGTGACGATGCCGAATCTGCGGGTTGGCGACCGGGATCTGGCGGCGCTGCTGGACTTCCTGGGCGCAGGGGCAGGTGAGGCGCAAGAGCCGGCAGGTGCGGCTGGTTCGACCGCCCGCGACGGAGATTTTTCCTTGGTTGCCGATCCTGGTGCGGTGCTGGTGATCGCCGGTGCGGAGGCGAAGTTTACCGTCACCTTCAAAAGCGTTGGGGGGTTCGCGGGATGGGTTCAAACTCAGACGCATGGCGTCGAAGGCGCGCAGGGTGCGGTTGGATCGTGGTCGAGCCCGGCAGTGAAAGTATCCTCCGGAGGCGCGACCAGGGCGACATTCACCATCTTGACCCTCCTGGATACGCCGCCGGGGGAATACCCGATCGTATTTCAAGGCCTCAATGGTTCTGTGACCCATCAGACTGCCGCCGTTATGTTGCGCGTCACAGGGCCGCCGAAAAATGCGATCACGGCTGTGCTTCATCCCGATGCGCCACTCGTAGGCGTCACCAGGTACACCATCGCCGGAAACGCAACCGCGGGCGGATGGGTTAAGGATGTATCGACCTTCCCCGACGGGAGCGTGCACTCGGTCTCGTCGAAGGCAAACGGAGTGGGCGCCTACAAAATCGGACCGTTCGTTCCGAGGCAACGCGGAACCTACCACGATGTGTTGATCGATACCGAAACCGGTGGCCGCACGGAGCTCGTATATCGAGGCGCCGTGCGCAACTGAGTACCCGGTCTAAACCAAGGCCCGCAGGTAAGGGGTCCTTCTGAGCACCAGCGAAGACAAAGAGAACGTGGCGATCGCAGCAAGAAGAGTCAGGATCGCGGCCTTCCAGGGGCCGGGTAGGACCATCTGATGCAGCACAATGGCGCAGGCAATGATAACCGGTGGATGAAACAGGTAGACGGCAAAGGCATTGTCCGCGAGAAAGCGTGCGACCGGCCCCTGCTCATTGAAGTATCTGCGATAGATGGTGATCAGCATGTATGACATAGCAACGCAGACGAGCGCCTCCCACGAGCATCTGAGTGCGCTCAGCAAGTTGAGTCCGCCGTTGAGCCGCTCGATATCGGCCGGGTGAGTGATCGCCAGCGCGACGATGGCTATCCAGATGGCCCCGGCGGCGGCCAGGACGCCTGCGCCTATTCCCAACGTTGCGTTCGACATGGTGTGCTCGAGCCATCTGCCGCGTCCGGCAAGGGTGCCGGCGGCGAACATGAGCGCGTACTGAGGCAAGTCGCCAGGGTGAATGTTGATTATTGACATGCCGCTCGGCGTGAATGTACGGACGACAAAGGTTGCAACGGCCATGGCCAGGATGAATGCGAAAATCGCGCGCGGCGCTGGAACCGGCCGATCACGCCACCGAGGTCCTACGCTGGTCAGACGCGTGCCTGCATAGAAAAGACAAAACACAAAGAGAACCAGGCAGAACCACATCGGGCCGCTGCCTGAAACCCACTCACCAGCGGTGAGGTGCTCGAGCCACTGGTGGGCAAACCCACCGCCGCCCGTCCAGCTGCCAGCGATGTAGTACTCCGTGAGCGGCCCAATGACCAACATGTAGAGCAGCGTCGGGACGACGAGGCGGATAAACCGGTCCATTATGTATCGGCCCGCTCCCTTGCGCTCGTAGGAGGCCGGTGTGAAGTAAGCGGCGACGAAGAACAACAGCGCCATAAAAAAGGCCTGTAGCCAGTTCTGGTAAGTGGCGAAGAAGATGCGCTCGCCCAGGGTCAGGGGTGGACGATCGGTGTAGTACCAGTTGCCAAACGGACTGTAGGTGTCGCTGGCGTGCATGCTCAGGACGAGAATGATGATCGACCAACGAATGTTGTCGATGAACAGCAACCGTGCCGGCATGCGTCCTGCCCGGAAAGCCCAACCGATCGGGATGCTTGGATCCTAGCGCGGGTGATGCGATGAGCGCGAGGAGAGGTCCCACAACTCATCGCGGGTAAGCCGGCTTTCGCCGCGGCCGTAGTGACCCCCGGGTCATACTCCTGCTGATATGCCCGTTCCCCATGTTCCCGTCGTGTCGGGGACCCGGCAGGCCCTCAAATCCGCCAACTGCAGATCTAATATTGACTTACTCGTCAGTCAGTGTTTAATCTTTTAGCCCAAGCGAGGCGAATGTCTCGCGGTCGCGGAAACAGCGTCAAAAGACGCGGCAGCGAAAAGGGGGGGAAATGAACTGCTTGGCTTACACGCTGGCGCTCGTTGCGCTGGCAGGCGCGGCGGGTCCCGCCGACGCAGAGGCCGGTCCTGCGCCGGCGGGCGCCACCGACTCATCGACTGCGAAGAATACGCAAGGGACTGACGGTACTTTTGTTCTCAACGAAGTCGTCGTCACGGCCACCCGCCGTAGCGAGCGACTCATGGATGTGCCCTTGAGCATCACGGCCTTCTCAGCAGATGACCTGAGACAGAAGGGGATCGTCGGCCTGGAGGGGCTTGCGCGGGAGACCCCGGGCGCTGTGCTCAACGATGCCAGCGACAATAACTACCGTCTCACCGCTCGTGGCATCTCAACCAACGGTTGGGGGGCCGGCTTGCAGACCACCACCACCGTTTATCTCGACGAGCTGCCGATCAGCACCGTCGGCAACACGGTGACACTCAATCCCAATCTGTACGATGTCGAACGAGTCGAGTTCCTCCGCGGACCGCAGGGTACGCTGTTCGGGTCGGGCTCGTTGTCGGGCGCGCTGCGCATTCTGACGCACAGTCCCGATCTCACGCGCTTCGACGCCTCGGCTGCAGTCGATATCGGCGACACGCCCGATGCCGGCGCTCTGCGCCAGCGTTACGACGCTATGGTCAACATCCCGCTCGTAACGGACACGCTCGGATTGCGTGTTGTCGGCTTTTTCCGGAACGAAGATGGGTACATCGACAACGTCGGCACGGGCGTCAAGAACTCCAATGCGCTGCGGGATTCGGGCGGACGCGCAATCCTGCTGTGGCAGCCGACCGATCGGCTCAGCGTCAAGCTGCTCGGCTCCTACGAGGACAGTGATCCCAGGGACGCTTCGCTTACGAACCCGAAGTTGGGGACCCGCAAGCGCTACTCCACGATTGCGGACCAGTACACATCGATTACCCAGATCTTCAACGCCACCATCGCCTACAAGCTCGACTTCGCGGACCTGACCAGCTCCTCGACCTACGCGAACGATAATCAGCGCTTCAACGTCGACCTCGCCGGCACCTTCGCGGACACTATTCCCTTCTACCTTTATGACGGATTGCACGGCAAGACGTTTGTGGAGGAGGCCCGGCTCGTCTCCAACACGAGCGGCCCGCTCGAGTGGGTGGCGGGCGGCTTTTACCTGCACCGCGATTTCTATGTGGTGAGTATCGACCGGTCGAGTCCACAATTCCTCGCTGCCCGTGGCATCACCGGGCTACCGGCCGACGCCAGCTTCGCCAGCACGCCGAGCGATACTCGCTCCTACGAGCTCGCTGGCTTCGGTGACCTCACCTATCATTTCACGACCAAGCTCTCGGTGACCGGTGGCGTCCGCTACGGCAGATACGGGGGCACCGTGGACGGCTATCCAGGTTTCAACACGCAGTATTTCGTCTATTCGTTGTTCGGTATCGCGGCGCCGCTTGCCATCACGCCCACCCCAATGACGACTTTCCACTATCCGACCGCGGGAAAGACGTCGTGGAAAGCGAGTGTCACTTACGAGCCAACACACGACCTGACGGAATACGTCACCGTATCGACGGGCTATCGGACACCGGTCTACAACTCGCGAGCCGGTAGTGTCAGCACCGTCAACCCCAAGGATCTCGTCATTCCCTCCGGGGCGGGGTCGGACAATCTCACCAACTACGAGATCGGCTTGAAGGGGCGCTGGCTGGAGGGCAGGCTGACTGCGGACCTTGCCGCCTACTACATCGACTGGCGCAACATCCAGGTGCAGGCCAACAGGCCCTCGGACTCGGTCCAATTTGCGACCAACGTGGGGCGTGCCGCCAGCAAGGGACTGGAGGCCGAAATCACCTTCGTGCCGGTCCGCGGGCTCGAGCTGGGTCTGAACGGCTCGGTGAACCAGGCCAAGGTGACGGAGCTCTCCGCCGAGGAAGCGGTGATCTCCGGTGCGGTCAAGGACGCGCGCCTCGCATCGCCGGGGTTGCAAGGGTCGTTGTTCGGCACGTACAGCTACCGATACGGCGGCGCCGTCTCCGGATTCAGCAGCTTTCAGCTCGAGCACGTGGGCTCCTTTCCCAACATGTTTCCCAACACGCCGGGAACCCAGGGGACGCCCAGCCCGCTGTACGGTCATACTGACACCTATACGTGGGTCAATGTCCAAAGCGGCTTCGGGATCGGCAAGACGACCACGACTTTCTACGTGGAAAACCTCGGCAACAGCGGCGCCGTCGTGTATATCCATCCCGAGGCCTTTGTCGACAGTCGCTACTCGATCCTGCGGCCGAGGACCTTTGGAGTACGATTCGATTATCAGTTTTGAGAGCCGTCGAATGACCAGGAAGGCACTGCAGAGGTTTGTGACTGGCGCGTCCGTGTGCCTCGCTTTCGCGGCCGCCGCAGGGGCGGTCTTCGGAGCAAGCGAAACGCAGCCGCAGGTCAGGGTGCGCACGGGCATCCTGCAGGGACTCAGTGATGCGAGCGCCAAGGTAACCGCGTACAAGGGCATCCCCTATGCGCAGCCGCCTGTGGGCGACTTGCGCTGGCGCCCACCGGTTCCGGCGCCTGTGTGGGAAGGTGTACGCGACGCACGGGAGTTTGGCCACTTTTGCCTCCAGCCTCCCGCGCAGCCGACCAGTGTCTACTACAGCGGTACGGCGTCGATGAGCGAAGACTGCCTGACCCTGAATGTCTGGGCCCCGACCGGCGGGCGGCAATTACCCGTCATGGTCTGGATACATGGCGGCTCCCTGGTAGGAGGGAGCGGCTCCGAGTCCATGTACGACGGTGTCAAGATCGCTCAGCAGGGTATAGTCTTTGTCTCGATCAACTATCGACTCGGTCTACTCGGGTACCTGGCGCATCCGGCGCTGAGTGCCGAGTCGCGGCAGCATCTGTCGGGCAACTACGGGCTCCTCGACCAGATCCAGGCGCTCCGCTGGGTGCAGGACAACATTGCCGTGTTCGGCGGCGATCCCAAGCAAATCACGATAGCAGGCGAATCGGCCGGTGGCCTGAGCGTCATCGCACTCCTGGCCAGCCCGTTAGCACACGGGCTGTTTGCCAAGGCGATTGTAGAGAGCGGGTACATGCCTTCGTATCGTTTGTTGCACGATGAGGGGTATGGCCTGCCCTCCGCCGAGGCGGCAGGGGCGGCGCTCGCTACTGCGGCCGGAGTTTCGGATACAGCGGCGCTCCGCGCGGCGGACCTGATGGCGTTGTTCCAGGCGGGCCTCAAGACCGGTTGGCAACCCGAGCCCGTAATCGATGGGGTCGCGCTGCAACGGCAGTTCGCCGAAACCTTCGCGCGTAGCGAGCAGGCAAAAGTGCCGGTCCTGGCGGGCTTCAACGAGGGCGAAATCCGGTCGCTGCTATTCCTGATGCCCAAGGCGCCCGACAGCCGAGTCGCTTACGAAGCGGACGTGCGGCGCCGCTTTGGCGCCAAATCCGCTGAATTTCTCGCGATTTATCCTGGGGTCGATCCGAAGGCCAGCGTGATGGCCTCCATGCGGGATGGCTTGTATGGTTTTGCGGCTCAGTACCTGGTGCGACAACAGGCAGCGGCGGGCCAGCCGGCCTATTTGTATTTCTTCCGGCATAGCACGCCGACAGAACGCGCTCGCGATCTGGCGGCATTCCATGCCAGCGAGTTGCCCTACGTCTTCGGTCGGCTGAGCGCCCTGCCGACGTTCGCACCAAACTGGCCCATTCCGCCCGCCACGACCGCGGAATCGCAGCTTTCGCTAGCCATGGTGAGCTATTGGACTTCGTTCGTCCGCGACGGTATTCCCAAAGCGGCAGGCAATCCGCCCTGGCCGCGCTTCGATGCACAACAACACGGCTATCTCGATATCGATGACCGCCCGTACGCCAGGCAGGATCTCCTCCCCGGAGCATTTGCGTTCGCTGCCGATCTGGTAGCGGACCGGCTGAAGCAGGGCCGCGGGTGGCGGCTCGACATCGGGTATTCGGCGTTCAGCGTTGACGCGCCTGTTGCAGGTCGGCAGCCTACGCCAGATGAGCAGCACCGATAAAGCAACGCCGGAGGGCGCCCGGTTACCGCGACGCTCTCGTAGCGGCAACCACAAGGCACGCGTCCGCGAAGCGTCGATTGCGCGCATTCTCGACGCCGCCGAACAATTATTTGCCGAGTTCGGCTACCACGGAGTCACGTTGAAGGACGTCGCCGCGCGCGTCGGCGTCAGCTCGACGTTGATCCACTACCACTTCAAGGGCAAGGAAAGCATTTTCGAGGCCGTCTGGGCGCGGCGGGCGCCGCTGTCCGCACGCAATCGGCTCGAGTCGATGCGACGCTATGCCGCAGAAGTCGGCGACGAGGTCACCGTCGAGGGAGCGTTGCGCGCCTGGATCGACACCGACCTCAATGCGCAGATCGCAGACGAGGAGCAATGGTTGGCATTCGGCAAGATCGCCGCCCAAGCCAACAGTGCGGCGGGCTGGGGGGCCGAGAAGATGACGAAGTATTTCAACCCGGTCGTGCTGGCATTGATCGATCTGCTCAAGAAGGCGATGCCGGACTGCGATGAAGAAACGATATTCTGGGGCTATCACTTCGTTTCGGGTGCGATGACGCACAATATGGCGCGCACCGGCCGACTGGACGATTTGTCGCATGGACTGTGCTCGTCCTCGGACTTCGCTTCGATCAAACAGCACATGGCAACGTTCATGGCCGCCGGCTTTCATGCGATCTGCCGGGGCCCGGCTGCCAAGAAGAAGTAGAGTTGAATCCCACATGGACATGGATGGTGGCGCAGTGCTCGTCGGTGCGATGCAGCCTTATGCGCTGACGCTGGATCGGTTTATCGAGCATGCCGCGAAGTGGCATGGCGCCACGGAAGTCGTGACCGGTGGCGGCGGTGATGTCGCCAGTAGAGTCGGGTATGCGGGGCTGCGGGACCGCAGCAGGCGGCTCTCGGGTGCGCTGCTCTCGCTCGGCCTGCAACGGGGCGAGCATCTCGCAGTGATGGCCTGGAACAGCCAGGCGCACATGGAATGTTGGTATGGCGCCATGGGCGTCGGGATCGTTTGCCACACGCTCAACCCGAGAGTGTCGCATACGAACCTGGCCTGGATGATCCAACAGGCCGCCAACCGCGTGCTCGTCGTCAGCCCCGATCTGGCCCCGGTGGCGGAGAAACTCGCGCCTGCGTGTCCCACAGTCCAACACGTCGTGGTGCTCGATGAGCCTGGCGCCGCAGTGTCGCTGCCCGACTGCGGCCCGGCGCGCGCCTGGCGGTACGGCGAGCTCCTGGAGGAGCGGGGTGTGGACGCCGCCTGGGGCGGCTTCGACGAGAATGCTCCAGCGGGCCTGTGCTTCACTTCCGGCACTACGGGCGCACCTAAAGGTGTCACCTACACCCACCGCTCCAATTATCTGCATACCATCAACCAGCTGCAGGCCGATGTCAGCGGCCTGACCTCGCGCGACTCAGTGTTGGTCGCGGTGCCGATGTTCCATGCCAATGGGTGGGGTTACCCGTTCGCGGCCCCCGCGGTGGGCGCGAAGCTGGTCTTGCCGGGCCGTCACCAGGACGGCGCGAGTCTGGCAGGCCTCATCAATGCGGAGGGCGTCACCGTGGCCGCCGGCGTCGCAACGGTCTGGTTGGGACTCGTCGACTATCTCGATCGGGCCGGTGCCAGGGTGACCTCGCTGCGGCGCGTCGTGCTCGGCGGGTCATCCGTGCCGCAGGCGCTGATGGATCGCCTGGAGGAGCGCCTCGAGGTAGTCGTACAGACCTGTTGGGGAATGACCGAGTTGTCGCCGCTGGGCACTGTCACACCTGCGACAGCTCCAGTGCGGAGAGCCTCTCAGGCAGGGCGGGCGCCGATCGGTGTCGATCTCCTGGTCACCGATGCACAGGGTTTGGCGCTCCCGCGGGGCCAGGAGGGGCGGCTGCAAGTCCGCGGCGCGAGCGTGGTTGAACGCTACTTTGGCCATCATGACCGTGCGGTAGATGCAAACGGTTGGTTCGATACCGGAGACCTCGCCGTCATCGATGTGGAAGGTAATCTCAGCATTACCGGACGGGCCAAGGATCTCATCAAATCGGGCGGCGAATGGATCAACCCCTCCGAAATCGAAGCCATTGTCGGCGCGTTGCCCGAGGTAGCGCTGGTTGCAGCCTTGGGTCGAGCGCATGCGAAGTGGGGCGAGCGCCCCATACTGATCGTCGAGCTGCGCAAAGGCAGCCATATCACCGATGAAGAGTTGCTCGGCTCGCTGCGAGCACGAGTTCCCAACTGGTGGCTTCCCGACGCTATCGTACGCGTGGAGGCTATGCCGCTTGCGACGACCGGAAAGATCGATAAGACGCGGTTGCGGGCCGAGCACGGCTGAGTCCGTTGCCGGCGGCAGCGGCTCTCGCAACCGGACCGGGTCAGGCGGCCGGCAGAATCTCTTCCAAGGCGCCGATCAGCCGGGTCATTTCCTGCATCGAGTTGTAATGTACGAATGACAGGCGGACCGCGCCGCGCTTGGGGTCGATACCCATGCTTTCCAGGACACGAACGGCATAGAAGTTGCCGTTGCCCGCCATGAGTCCGCGCTCCGCCAGACGTTGGATCACCACCGAGGGATCGAGGGAATCCGGCGCGAAAGCTACTGTCGCGGCACGTTCGCGAGCGTTGGTCGGGCCCAGCACTCGCAGTCCCTTGCGGTCTTTCAGATATCCCAACAGGGTGGCGAGCAAGGGCGTTTCAGCCACCCTCAGCAGGTCACGGACACGCTTGGGACTGCCGGCCGCGTCCTTGCCGCCGTGGTGTTTGTCGAGGGCGTCGAAGTACTCCGCGATGCCGCGTGCGGCGGCGATCTGGGCGTGATCGGGTCCAGCCGGCACGAGGCGCTTGGACGGCTGCGGTGCGTTGAAGTAGTGCCCCTCGTTGCCGAGACGTTCCAGCACGGGGCGGCGAGTCACCATGAGACCCTGGTGCGTGCCGTAGGTCTTGTAGAGGGAGAAGAGGTAGATGTCCGCTCCCAATTCTCCAACATCCGGCAAGCCATGCGGCGCCCATGAAACCCCATCGACGATCGTGGTGACTCCGGCAGCGCGCGCCTTTGCGCAGATCTGCGCCACGGGATTGATGTGGGCGACGACGTTTGAAGCATGCGGAAAGGCCAGCAGGCGCGTTCGCTCGGTCAGCAATTTTTCGAGGTCTGCAACGTCGAGAGCTCCCGTCGCAGGGTCGACGCGCCAGTCTTTGATGACCATTCCTCGCGATTGCAGGCGTCGCCAGACTCCCGTGTTCGCCTCGTGATCCTGGTCCGTCACGATGACTTCGTCACCCGCCTCGAGCAGTTTGCCGAAAGCCTGCGCCAGCACGTACGTGTTCTGCGATGTTGACGGCCCGAAGTGCACTTCGTCGCAGCCGACGCCGAGATACCGCGCGAGCTCTATACGAGAGGCGTCCATCCACTCACCGGCCTCGGTTGAAGCTCCCCAGGCGTAGTACGGCTGCACCTTCAAACGCAGGTAGTACTCGTGCAGGCGGCTGACTACCTGCCCGCAGGGATACGAGCCGCCGGCATTCTCGAAAAACGCTTTGTCCGCCAGGGAAGGCTGCGCGAATGCCGGAAATTGACTGCGGACGAAGTCCAGATCCAGCGTTTGGTTCATGGTCATGAGTTGCTCGAGAGTCATTCGGTGTGCGGACTTGCCTCGATCCAGGCGCTCACGATGTTAACCCCAGCGCAGACTTGGGGGCGGGTGCGGCCGATATCTTCGCCAAGTTGATATTGTTCCCGAGGGGAACACCGAGTAGACTTTTGTCTTATTGTGACAGTCATCACGACAGATGAATACTGTATACCGATATGCTGCATGAGCGACATACAGGGGGGGTGAATGCGAGTTTCGAGGCGGAATATGCGTATTTCATGCGTATGCAGCGCCGCTCTGGGACTCGGTTTTGGAGGCGGTTGTAGCGGGCAAGCCCCTGCCGCCGGCCCCGCTGCTGCGCCGCGTATTCCGGGTCAGAACCAGAACGGTATACAGGTTTACCTGCGAGCCGGCCTGAAGACGCACGGGCCGGGCCAGCACGACTACCCGCAATTCCTCGCCGATTGGAGCAAGTTCCTGACCGAGCACGGTGCCGTAGTTAATGGCTCGCTCCACGCGCCCTTGGCACAGGAGTTGGAGAACGCCGCGGTGCTGGTCATCTATAAAGGCGACGCCGGCTTCATGAGTGAAGCGGACCGTACCGCGCTCGAGGCGTTCATCAAGCGAGGCGGCGGCATCGTCAGCATTCATGACGCCTTGTGCGGCCCGGATCCCGCGTACTTCGCCACCCTGGTGGGTGGCGCCAAGAAGCATGGCGAAATCAACTTCACGCTCGATGCCAATGTACCCTACACGTTGGTCGATCCGGCCAGTCCGTTGGTGAAAGGAATCGCCGGGGTCACGTTGCGCGATGAAGCTTTCTTCAACATCACGTGGGCCGCCGATCCGGGCGCCCACGTGTTGGCTACGACCGTAATAGATGCGACGCCGAGCGCCGGCAGTCACAAGGGCGAAGTTGTTCCGCAGATCTGGACCTACGAGCACACGCTGCCCGGCGGCGAGCCCGCCCGGGCGTTCGTATGGATGCAGGGACACAGCTATGCAAGTTTCGCCAGGCCCGAGATCCAGAACATGTTGTTACGCGCGATCGCGTGGGCTGGCAAACAGCGGGTCGACGAGCTGGTGGACTACAAGCCGCCGCCGGCGGCAAGTCGACATTGAAATGATGTTTTACAGCGATTGATCAAACAAGGGGGAATCGCTCAATGGTCTATATCAAGCCTGTAACGCGGGTGCTCAGTGGTGTTGCACTGGCGGTAGCCTGCGTGCTCCATCACCAGACGGCCTACGGCCAAAGCGCTGCTGGCAGCGGTGGGTCAACCACCCCTTCTGGCTCACCTGCTGCCAGCGGCGATGCGGAGCACCTCGATGTATCGACGATCATAGTGACCGGTACGCGCATCACTACGCGCGGCTTCGAGGCCCCGACGCCCACGACCATGGTCACCGCGGAAGACCTGCAGAAGACCGCGCAGCCGAACATCTTTACCTCGATCACCCAGTTGCCGTCGCTGCAGGGCTCGAGCGGAACCAATACGAATACGTTCAGTACCTCGAGCGGCCAGCAGGGCCTGAGCTCCTTCTCGTTGCGCGGTCTCGGCACGATCCGCACGTTGACCCTGCTCGACAACCAGCGGGTTGTCGGCGCCAACGTCACCGGAGTACCGGACATCAGCCAGTTCCCACAGCTGCTGATCAAGCGCGTGGACGTCGTGACGGGCGGTGCATCGGCCTCCTACGGCTCGGATGCGGTAGGTGGCGTCGTCAACTTCGTTACCGACAAGCGCTTCGAGGGGTTCAAGGCGCAGGCTCAAGGCGGCATCACGACGTACGGCGACGACGGCCAGTTTCTCTTGGGAGCGGCGGCCGGCAGCTCGTTCCTGGACGAACGGCTGCACGTCGAAGGCTCGGTCGAGTATGACCATGAGAACGGCGTGCCGGCGGGTGGTTTTGGCGAGAACGCCCCGAGCGGCCGCAATTGGTTCCATGCAACGACGCTGCTCAATACCGGCATCGTCAACAATGGCCTG
>Ga0265331_10002434_pt1 | contig 12607 bp, 10 predicted proteins | sample 41923metaG_FD_202088 | JGI IMG/M metagenome (GOLD analysis project Ga0265331, IMG submission 202088) | Rhizosphere microbial communities from Carex aquatilis grown in University of Washington, Seatle, WA, United States - 4-19-23 metaG | ecosystem: Host-associated > Plants > Roots > Rhizosphere...
AGGCTTCGGACGCCTCAAACGCTTCAAAAGGGTCGCCCTCCGCTGCGAAAAGACGGAACGAAATTTTCGCTCCGTCATCTGCTTCGCCGCGGGCCTATGCTTGATCAAATTCGTCCACACGGCCTAGTCATCATCACATGTTGAAAAATAGCTGTAACTAGTTGCGGCGGAGAGACCGTGTGTAGCGATTGGCGCAGGCGTTGCCGAGCTGCGACGCACTGCATCTGTTCAGCATCGGCGACCGGCGCAAAGGTCACGACGAAGACAAGAAGCACTGGAACAAATAGGTCTTCCCCGCGGCCCCGCCGCCGCAAATAAGATTCATTTGCTATGCAATCCGAATCCGGATCGTGCGCGCCGACCTCTGCTTTCCGGGCGGCGGTGAGCGCGGCGGCGAGACTCTCAACACGTCAAAACACGGTGACCGCGACTTCGTCGTCCCGGAAGGGCGCCGGCCGGCCAATGCGGATTTCCGCGATAGGCCGCCGGACGTCGATTTGGCCGGAAGCGAGCGGCGCAAGTTTCTGCGTTTCGGTTTGCGCCGCGAATACTCCGGGTCCGATGGAAGTTGGAAAAAAGTCAGTTTGCATTAAATGACACCTACAGAACACGCTCTAATTTTCTTGACGACGCGCCAAGCTTCGGGATTTCGGTCGGTCGTCGTTTTTTTGCGCCGCACGAGGCCTTTGCCGCATTTCGCCGAACGCCAGGGCGCAGGGGTTGCCGTTCCCGCGTTTCCGCGCTCGGGCACAGCGAGGCGAAGCTGGCTCGAGCGCAAAGACCTCCGCGTCGCGTAATCAACATTGCCAGAGTCCAATAAAGGCGGGATAATCTTTTTCGTTAAGGCGATCATCCGGGGCGTCGGGCAATGAGTTTGTCCTTATCGAACAAGGGATTCGATTACGTCGATCTATTGAATGGCGGCTATGAGGACGCCAACTCGCTCGCCGCCCTTGCAGCCACCGGCGCTAATTCGATCGAAGCCTCGATAGAATATGGCGTCAACCCGCGGACCGACACGGTTTATGCGGACCAGGTTTTCACCGACAGCCTGACCGCATACGGCGCGACGATAGCGCAAGCCGTCTCGATGGGCCTTTCGGTCACGGTCCGCCCGCTCATCGACTTCGTCAATCCGACCGATCTGGTCGGCACGCCCTACAGCTTCGGCGAATGGCGCAGCTATTTCAATCCCGGCCCGGCGGGTTCTGCCGGCGCCAACGCCTTTTTCGCCAGCTATGAGCAGATGCTTTTACAATATGCGCAGGTCGGCGCCGCCAATGGCGCGACCACGCTGTGCATCGGCACCGAACTCGATCAGATCACCGGCCCCGCCTACAAGCCCTATTGGGACGCGATCATCAACGCGCTGCATGCCCAGTTTCCGACGCTAAAACTCACCTATTCGGCTGATTGGAACGACGACATTTCGCCCTGGGCCTTCGCCGGAACCGGCCTTCCCCTCGGGACCGGCAATATCGCGACGCAGGTGAGCTTCGCCAGCGAGCTCGATTCCATCGGCATCGACGTCTATGCGCCGCTCTCCAACGCCGCCAATCCAACGCTCGCGCAACTGATCGCGGGATGGACGCAGACGCCGACCGTTTTGGAGACATTCGCGGTGACGCACGGCGCTTCGCTGATCAATTACTTCGAAAGCGTCGCCGCCGCGGTCGGGAAGCCGCTCATCTTCAGCGAGATCGGCTATGAGGACGCGACGGACGCGGCCTCGTCGCCAGCCGGCTCCTCGACCCATGTCGTCGACCCGAATTTGCAAGCCGAGCTCTATCAGGCCTTCTTTCAAGCGTGGCAACGGGCGGGAAACTCTTCCCTAGCCGGCGTCTATTTTTGGAACTGGGATCCGAATTCGGCGGAAGTGGGGCCGGGTCAGCCCGCCAGTTTCAGCCCTCAGGGCCTGCCCGCGCAAGGCGTCGTGAGCAGTTGGTTCAGTCTTCCAGCTTTGACGGTTGCGACGGATAACGACGCCCATTCGCTCGGCGCGGGTCATATCGTCACAATCACCCTCAACGCCAGCGTAGCGGAGACGGTGACGGGCGCGCCGACCTCGCAGCTCAATGACAATGAAGTCGCGAGCTATGCAGCCGGCTCGGGAACCGATGCGCTGACGTTTTATTATGTCGTGCAGCCCGGCGACAATATTTCCGATCTCCAAGTGACGGGGGTGAACCTGCCATTGGGGGCGTCGATCCAGGACGCAAACGGGAGCAGTCTGCCGAGCGCGATGACGGCCGACCTTGGGCTTCAGATCAACGCCGCCTCGTCTCCTCCGGCCACGACCGTTCAACAAGAAATTCTCGGCCTTTACGCGGCGCTCTACAACCGCGCCGCCGATTATGCCGGCCTTTCCTACTGGGTTGGCGTCGTGGGCGCCCAAGCCGATTCCGGCGGGGTCACCATGGCGACCGCCGGCGCGACCGCAATCACCGCGGCGGATGCTCAGTTGCTTGGGCAGCTGTTCGTCGGCGCACAGAGCGTTTACTTCAACGCCACTTACGGCAGTCTGAACGACAGCCAATTCATTGCGGCGCTCTACGCAAACATCGGCGGCAACGCCGGCGAGCCGGCCGGCGTCAGCTATTGGTTGAGCCAGTTGTCGGCGCTGGAAGCGCACGGCGCCAGCGTGCAAACGGCGCGCTCAGAGATCGTAGGGGAATTCACACAAGAAATCATCAGCTACGATCTGTCGACGCAGCCGTCGAGCCTGACGACGATGCAGTATCAGGGCGCGATTCAACGCCAAACCTCTTTCGACAATAAGCTCGCGGTCTCGCTGATGTATTCGTCGTTTTCCAATCAACCCGGCGGAGCGATCCTCGACGCCCAGACCACGACCGATGCAGCCTTCGCGGCGGCGACGCGGGCGATTCAAAACGTGACCTTCGACCCTCTCACGGCGGACGCCGCCATCGCCCATATTCAACAAGCCTTGACCAACAATAATCTTCTTTTGATCTGACGATATTGCGTGCGGCCGCCAAACGAGCCGCCGCCGATCTGCGCGCCGGGGTAAAATCCTTCGAACGAGACGCCATCAACAGGTTCAAGATCGGCGCGAAGTTGAATGACGAGATTCCGGTCTGGCGCAGTTCGCCGTCCAGGTCGGCGCGTTTCACACAAAGGGCTGAGAGGAGATGAGTCTCGGCCATGCCACAAAATATGGCGGCGGGCCTCGTGAATGCTTTGTGGCGTCTGCGCCATAATAGTCGAAAACACCAAGCTCAGCAGGCCAGGGTAATTGGGCGCCCTGTGCGCCGCTGATAAGGCGGCGCGCAGGGGCTATGCGAATTATATTGCAATCACATCGCCGCTTCGATGGTAGGAAGCGCGAGTCGTGACCTCGCGAGCGCAAGACCGATATTAGCTGTGTTGCGGCAGACAAACACGGCGACATAATCGCTGTATTTTTTCCCTCGCAAAAATATATGAATCATATTGTCGCTATTGACGATGATTTCTTGGAAATAATGCCTGTTATTTTCCACGCCGCGCGCTTTCTTAAATATTGCCTCGACGGCGGAGACGTTTGGGCCTTGAAACAGATCCGCGGTGGCCGCAGCCACCAAATCTATCACCGCAGTTGGATGAGAATCCACGGTCTTGATCCCCAGCAGCAAACCGGAACCAATATCCACATAACCGGCGGCCAGACATTCTGGAACTCCGGAAACGGCCTTCTCAATCGCGTCGTCCAGTGTATTGGTAGACATGTGTGTTGTCCTTTCGAGCTTTCATTTAGAGTTCACAGAAGGGTTCGCATCAAATCCGCGACTTGACTGCTTTCTCGTACGCGGCCAGGAACGCCAGTTGCTCTTCTGTTTTCACGAACTCCGGGTTCAAAGCCCGAAGCCGCGTGATTGCTTCTTCTGCGGTCAATCCTTTCCCGTCGATCAGACAGGCCGCCAAAATTGTCCCGGTACGTCCGACGCCTTGGAGACAATGCACCGCGAGAACCTTGCCCGCTTCGAGCAGGTGGCGAATCCGGCGCAGCAGAAATTCCGCTTTTTCAAGTGTTGGAGCCTTCCCGTCGGGAATTGCGAGATGCACATTTTCCAAGCCATGCAAAAACAGCACTCCTGGAGGGAAGTTGGTTTCGGTGAGGGTGATAAGCGTCGTCACGCCGACGCTTTTGAGCAGATCAAGATCGTAGCCCATGTCATTGACCGCGCCGGGACGCGACACGCCAGCCAACCGGCCTTCTATGATCCACATAAAGCCTTGAGGCCCATTGGCGTTGGTCGCGGGCTTGATGGCGAGAGCGTCGAGCCAATGTTCCGCAGGCCGCGCCACTGGCGCACTCGTCTCTTTCTCTGCTTGCTCCTCCGACGCGAGACGAATCGCATCGACGGCGGCCACGGGCAATGGCGGTGGAGGCGCGACGTCCTCCGCTAGGGAATCCGGTTGCGAATCAGGCGCAACTTCCAGATTGGACAAACTGACGCACGGCTTCGTTTTGGGAATGGTTAAAGAATGCCGTCGTTTCACTCTGTTCCTGAACACGCCCGCCCGCGAGCAGGATAACGCTCCGGGCGATCCGCTGTATCTGCTTTTGATTGTGCAATACGACGAGCACAGCCATTTTCTGGGCCAGCGCTTCAATTAGCTGAAGAACCGATGAAGCGTCTTCGTCGGAAAGTCCGCTGGTGGGTTCGTCTATCATCAACAATGAGGGATTTGCCGCGGCCTCTCTCAAGATGGCCACCGTGCGCTGAAGCGCGGGCTCAAGATCGATGAAGGATCGGTCGAAATGCTCGACGATCTGGGGAGCGCCAATTTCCCCAAGCCAGGAAGCTATCTTATCCCGGTGTCCGTCGCTGGACTGGCCCGGCTGTCGCAGATGGAAGACCAGGCTGTCCAGAACCGAACGCTGGGTCATCTCGATACGTTGCATGACGAAGCCTGGCGCATTCTCCGCCGACAACGGAGCGCCTTTATAAAGTGCTTCACCCCAAGATCTAAATAATCCATTCTTCGAGAAAAAGCCGGCGAGAGAGCGAAGAAGTGTCGATTTCCCGGTGCCGGCTGGCCCCACCAGCACGGTTATTCCGCGCGGGAGCACGGTTAGATTGACTTCCGCGAGAATGACCTTGGCGCCAAATGAAGCGCCGTAGCCCTTGCAGATCAGGACGTCGTCCTCGCCGAACTCCGCGAAAAAGCCGCCCTCGAAAAGACGTTTCACCGTCGCGGCTCTGGAGTCGACAAGGACCCTTGTCCCAATTGACAGGTCGACGTTTATCTCAATCGCCACGCCGACAGTGGAAATGTCTTTGATCTTGCCGAAGCGCTCCGTTCCATCGGACAAACGCACCATCGTTAGCTGCCTCATCGGCGCCATGCGCTTATGGCGGCGGCTATCGACCCTTTCCTGCGAGCCCCGATTGGCGAACTGAGCCAATTGCTCGGCCAATCTATTGTGTTTGGTTTGCGACAAGTTCATCTTGACGCCGAATCCGGTCGCCTCGTGCCGGTCGACGACGCCCTCGAAGCGACCGAGTTCGGCGAGATAGACGATGATCTTTTCGTCAAGATCTGGCTTGACCGCGCTCGAAAACAGAATTTCTCTCGTCGATATTTCGACGATGCGGCAGGGAAACTCTTCCCGCGATTTGACCATGAAGCGTCCCTCAAGGTCTACGCGGAAGAGTTCAGAACCGTCTGCTTCAGAGCGGATTATCTCGCTATGAGCCTGCCTGTACATGGCGGACTTATCCTGTTGATGCTTTAGGTTGCGTTTACGAAGTGGCGCAGCCGAAGCCGGATTGCTGTGACGTGGACGAAGCCGAAAAAATCTCGGCGAACTTGTCATCATGTTGTGCGACGCCGCGAGCGCTTCAGAGACCGCTGAAGCATCGCTCGGTGCGCTTTGGCACGGCAAGGACTGCTCCGTTGATCTCGATTCACCCGCGCCGATTTTTCTTCGCCAGACTTGCCGGCGCCCCGCCTCGCCTCTCCCTATCGGCGCTGATAAGGTCGGCGTCGTAGTCGAGATCGGCGGGAAAAGCGTTCGGATCGGATTTTCAGTCATCAACGCGCTGCATCTCTCGACGCCATGAGCTTTTCCACCGATGAGCGGTTGCGATGACAAGGTCTTCCGCGGTTGTGCGGAAACGGATACTGGTCAAGAACCCTTCTCGCGAACGCCCAAGAACGTTTTTCCGAATCGTCCTTGCGGCCCGCGGCATGGCGCCGCGCCCAGGCGATCCTCGGGTGGATCATGTGAACCGCGTCGGGGACGGGGTCGTTTCCCGACAGCACTTCCAAAAGGACGTCCCAGGTCCTGCGCGCGTCTAGCGTAGGAATTGGCGATAGCCTGCAGCCCAATTGCCGAACTCCTTTCTGTTGATTGCGCGCCGCGAGCCAGCTTGCGCGATCCAGAAGACGCGGTCGAGAATGCGCCGATGACCCGCATACGGACGCCTCTCGCTTGGTATCTGTTTCGATCAAATCGGCTCGAAGATAGACCATTTCGCACCTTGTCGAACGACCGCGAATCGACGGCGCCTCCTCTCAAGAGACAGCTTTGAATCACGCGTCGCCTCGCCATCAATCGTTTGTCAACACGATTCGGCTATATCAAAGCCGATCCTAGGTCAGCGTGCTGCTATGCAGTTAACTCACAAAGGATTGACGCAGTCTTAACAAGGGAGAAGCCGCAACTCATTTGTTCATAGGAATATTTGATGCGCCGCATTGAATTACGCGGTCGCGGCCAACTGATAAGGCCTTCGACGCTAAAATATGAGAATAATAGCACGTTTATACTAATATCGCCGGCAATAAGTAGGGGTTTGTTACATATGTATGTGCTTAACTAAATATAGAGCGGAACAGGTAACCATACACACAACGCGCGGTTGCTAAAAATACAATTAGCTTAGATAGTAGCAAAGTGCCTTCACGCCACGGAAGCTGAGCGAACACCTTCAATAGAACATGCCACGCGCAAAACATTCGCGTATCATCCAGGAAGAAAGTCTGATGGACGCACAGAATGCATCCGAAGAACCCGCCGGCCAAATCGAGAAGGGCCGGAAGACTTCTCCGTCCGTGAACGAGACGCCGAAACGGCGTAGTTGGTTAGCGGAGCTGTTTCCACGCGAGCCCGATGACAACAAACCGGTAGTCTCGGTTTCGCGTCAGCCGCCCGCCACGGCTCGAGAGTCTCTGCAGTCCGCGGGCGCGCAGGCGAATCCGGAAACGCAGTCAGAAGAGGCTATTTTAGCGAGGAGGATGCAAAACTGTCTGGAGCGGTCGGTTGCTCCGCAGTCCGCTGTCGTGTCAGAGCGCTTGCCCGCCGCCGAGCAGGCGCCCCCGCCATCGCATCTTACGCCCGTCGATTCGGGAATTCCCGGAACCCCGCCAGTTCAACCGGCGCCGCTTCAACCGGTTCAGGCGGCGGCGCCTCCGGCCGCGACCGTTCCGCAGCCGAAGCCCTACGTTACGCCCGTCGCTTCCGGAATCCCCGAACCCGCGCCAGTTTACCAGGCGCCGCTTCAACAGGTTCAGGCGCCGCCGCCGCCTCCGGCCGCGGCCGTTCCGCAGCCGCCGCCCTACGTTACGCCCGTTGCTTCCGGAATCCCCGAACCCGCACCAGTTTACCAGGCGCCGCTTCAACAGGTTCAGGCGCCGCCGCCACCTCCAGCTGCGGCCGTTCCGCAGCCGCCGCCCTACGTTACGCCCATTGCTTCCGGAATTTCCGAAGCTGCGCCAGTTTACCAGGCGCCGCTTCAACCGGTTCAGGCGGCGGCGCCTCCGCCCCCAGCTGCGGCCGCTTCGCCGCCGCCGCCGTCCCGTTTTACGTCCGGCGAACCAGCAACTGCCGAAGCCGCGCGGGACAAATCTGCGCCGTTCCAACCAATTCCGGCGGCGCCGCCCGCGCCGCCGCCACCGACGCCCGTCGCGTCATATCCGAGTTTGCACTCATCAGAGGTAAAGGAGAGACCAATGTCCAGAGTTGACGAAATCAACAGAGTCCTGCGCAAACTGCAGAACGATTCCTCAGGCCTCGAAGCCAGCGCGTTGATTTCAGAGGACGGCCTGATGATCGCCAGCGCCCTCACAGCGAACATGGAAGAACAACGCGTCGCCGGCATGACCGCAACGCTGCTGAGCCTTGGTAGCCGTGCGGCCATGGAGCTCAATCGAGGCAAGGTGCACGAGGTCATCGTGCGCGGCGACCACGGCTACGCCGTTCTTATCGAGGCGGGCCGCGGCGCCCTGCTGCTGGCGCTCACCAACGAGAGCAGTAAGTTGGGACTGATCTTCTTCGACATGCGCGAGGCGGTTCAGGGGCTGCAAAAAGTCCTGTAGGCGCCACCCCGGAAATGCCAAGAAGGATCGCAAGTCATGGTCCTGCGACGCGCCATGCGTCGCAGGGGATGGCGCTACCTCCAGTCACCAACTCACAGGGGCTTTTTTATGCCAAACGTTATCCTTTTCGACAACGGCGTCCATCGGAATGTCCTCCTGGAGGACTTCGACGCCGGCGGCTTTGCCGTCCAGGCCAACCAGCATGTGATTGTCAACGGGGGCTCCGGCATGATTCTCGATCCGGGCGGACACAAGGTCTACAGCAAGGTTCTCAGTGAAACCTTCTCGGTTCTCGGCGGCAGCAAGCTCACCCATATCTTCCTGTCGCATCAGGATCCGGACATCGTGGCGGCGGTCAACGGCTGGCTTATGACGACGGACGCTACCGCCTATATTTCAGCGCTTTGGACGCGCTTCGTGCCGCATTTCGGCGTCGATCATATGGTCGCCGACCGCCTGAAGCCCATTCCCGATGAAGGCATGATCTTCGATCTCGGCGGCGCGCCGCTTGTCGCCGTGCCCGCTCATTTCATGCACAGCGAGGGCAATTTCCAGATCTACGATCCCGTGGCGAAAATCCTCTACACCGGCGATCTCGGGGCCTCGATCGGCGCGGATTACCGCATCGTTCCCGACTTCGACGCGCATTTGCCTTACATTACGGGCTTCCATCAGAGATATATGGTCGCCAACCGCATCATGCGCGCTTGGGCAGATATGGTGCGTCCGCTCGACATCGAAATCATCGCCCCGCAGCACGGCGCGCTCTTCAAGGGCAAGGACATGGTCCGTCGCTTCATCGACTGGTGCGCCGATCTTCAATGCGGCGTAGACGTCATAACGCCGGTCTTCAAAATGCCGGCCGCCTGAGCCAATCAACAGCGGGCGGGAAGCTTCGCGGCGAACACATTGGGCGTTAATCATGCAACAAGATCAGACGGCGGGAAATGCGATATTGGGGCAGAATTTCGCTGCTCCCCAGCGTCTTCTCGGCGAGGATGCGCCCGTCTGGCTGCCGCCGGTCTTCGCGGCGGTGGGGATACTGATGGCGTTCGCCTCCGCCTCCGCCTGGTTCGCGCCGCCAGTGTCCAACGCCTCGGGGCCGCGCGTCGAAACTCCGCAAAGCATCGAATCCGGCGGCGAGGACCGCGCCGCGCCGCAGCCTCGCGACAAAGCGGCGACGGGTGAACTTCTGCGGCTGCCGCTTTCGAAAATCTGGGGGCGCCCTCCGACCTCCGCGCCCGACACGGCGGCCGCTCAGCCAGAGCCGGCGCACAGCCCCACCTCGATTCCTGCGGCTGCTTCTACGCCGGAGCCTGCCGGCGCTGTCGCCGGCGCCGGCGCCGCCGTAATGACTTCTCCGCTGATCATCGATATCCCCTTCGCGCGCGACAGCGCGACGCCCCTGACGAAAGGGCTCGAACAGGCGCTCGAACATTTGCGGGAGTGCCTGTCGGACAATCGGCAGGCCAATCTGCTCGTCGAAGGACATGTTGATACGATCGGAAACGAGCGATCTAATACCGCGCTCAGCTATTCGCGCGCCAAGGCCGTCAGGAACCGGCTGTTGCAAATGGGAATTTCCGACCAGAGGATAAGGGTGCGCGCCGCGAGCGCGAACGAAACGACAGATCAACGGGCGGGGGCGGCGATCAACCGGCGCGCCACCCTTCGTATCGAAGGCGCTCCCAATTGCGCCGGCGTCCGGGGTGAAACGGAGCCGAAATGACAATCTTTGCGATCATAACTGCGCTAGGCGCATCGCTTTTTCTGTTGATGGCCGGATATTTGTCTGGCCTGCGCGTCGGCACGCAGGAGCGCGAGCGTCTGCGCGGGGAGGTGGGGCGACTGGCCATCGTCACGCAGCAGCGCGACGCCCCGCCGCAAAGCGAAGCCGACGGTCTGCGGTCGACGATCCAAGAAATGCTCGCGCCGCTGGTGGAGCGCGAGCGGGTTTCGCTCGATCTCGCGCAATTCAACATAAGCGTCGGCGAGCGGCGCGACCTTTCGAGGCTCCTCGACACGATCGCCACGGTCGGACATTTCAAGACCGTCTTGCTCAGCAACGAAGAAGGCTTGCCGCTCGCCGCCAATCGGGGAACGCGCAATGCGGAGCGCTTGGCTGCGTCTTTGACGCGTCTCGCGCTTGTCGTCGACCAGACCGCCGGCGCCGAGGGGCACTCGCCCGTGTCAATCTTGCTTCGCGACGCTTCGGACGCGACGACGCTGTGCAGAATTTTCCGGGTGCGTGGGCAGCGACTGTTCTTCACTGCGCAGTCGAACGACCTGCGTCTTACCTCCACTGACCTCGACCCGGCTCTCGCGAAAGTCGAGGCGGCGCTGTCGACGAACGACGTCGCGATCAGCGCATAATGCTTTGCGGCCTTTGGGCATATGTGTGCATCCGGCAATCGCGGCGAGGACGTGAGGGCGCGATGGACGCAAAGCGCGCTCATCGTGGTCAATCGATCCGCAGGGTCCGACGGTATTGCCGCCCCGACAGAGACCCTCGCAGCTCCTTATCGAGCAAAGAACTCAGAGAAATACGAGGGCGCGCCCGATGAAGCTAATGCTCTGCCGGCGCCGGGGCGTTTTTCCTCCCGGCGATGTCGGAATCAAACCGGTCTCTGCAGTTGTCGAGCCGGTCTCTCATGGCGAATGCATCAGCTGGGACGGAAGCGGACATTTCTCGCGCAGAGACGCTGCTGCGAATGGCGCGTAAAGTCTCCCGTTGCTCGGTCTAAGTGGGACATTTTTGGGTAAGCGGGTCGCTAAGTCAGCGATATGTCGCAGATTATCCCTGTTCCTAGAACCATATAAAAATCAAAGTACTGCGTGGTGGAGCCAGACGGAATCGAACCGACGACCTCTTCAATGCCATTGAAGCGCTCTCCCAACTGAGCTATGGCCCCACTTTGGTCTTGCCAGCTTTTTGGGACAAACCTGGCCTTCGCAGCTGCCCGAGGCCGCTGGGATGGGCCGCTGTATAGTCGAGGCGGGGCGACGCCGCAAGGGCGTCATGTGATTTTGTGAGAATGCGCGCACGCATTTTCGGGCATGGGCGCGCATTTCGGCGCCTTTCCGCGCATTTTCGCGCACTGGCGCGCAGGCTGCGAAAAATGTTAAGGGTCGAGATCGTTCCTCGGGCGGCGCCTGGCGACGGCGCCTTTTTCCTGGGCTCGCCGGCGCCAGGCGCGCCGCGACTCTTTGGCGGGATATTTAGGTGACGAAGCACAGAAGCCTCTCGGACTATGCGGCGCGACGATTCCGTTTCGCCGGCAATGCGCTGCTCGAATTTTCCGATCCTTTCTTCGCGCAGATCGACAAGTTGAAGACCGATCTGGAAAAATCCGGCAAGCATTTCGTCAGCTTCGCCAATTACGACTATCTCGGCCTCGCGAATCACCCCCGCATCATCAGCGAGGCCAAGCGCGAGCTCGACCATCTCGGCGTCGGCGCGCTGGCCTCGCGGCTGGTCGGCGGCGAGCGCAGCACGCACAAGCCCTTCGAGGCGGAGATCGCGAAATTTTTGGGCTTCGAGAGCGCGCTGACGCTGGTCTCAGGCTATCTCGCCAATGTCACGACGATCGCCTGGCTGATGGGAAAGCGCGACGCCATCTTCATCGACGAACTGGCGCACAACAGCATCGTCGCCGGCGCCGACGGCTCGGACGCCGAGGTCATCAAATTCCGCCACAATGATTACGACCACCTCGAACATCTGCTGGCGCGGCGGCGCGAGGAGTTCCGTCATGTGCTGGTTGTGGTCGAGGGCATTTACAGCATGGACGGCGACACTGCCGACCTGCCGCGCCTGCTCGACATAAAGGACAAACACCAGATCTGGCTGATGCTGGACGAAGCTCATTCGCTCGGCGTGCTGGGCGAGACCGGGCGCGGCTTACCCGAGCATCAGGGCGTCGACCCGGGGCGGATCGATCTTGTCGTCGGCACTATGTCTAAGACGCTGGCGTCCTGCGGCGGTTATGTCTGCGGCAGGAAGCCGGTGATCGACTGGTTTCGCTACACTTTGCCCGGTTTTGTCTACAGCGTCGGACTGTCGCCGGTGATTCTGGCGGCGGCGCGCACCGCGTTGCGGCTGATGCAGGAGGAAAGCTGGCGCATCGGCAAACTCGCCGGGAACGCCGAGTTTTTCCGCGACTCCGCCCAGGCGGCGGGGCTTTCCACCGGCCCGGCGATCGGCCGCGGCGTGGTCCCGATTCTGTTTCAGGACAGCGTCGAAACCATGTGGGCCTCGCAGCATTTGCTGGAGCAGGGT